>Ga0105103_10002055_pt1 | contig 10626 bp, 9 predicted proteins | sample PPLLaktember2015_2_FD_79107 | JGI IMG/M metagenome (GOLD analysis project Ga0105103, IMG submission 79107) | Freshwater sediment microbial communities from Prairie Pothole Lake near Jamestown, North Dakota, USA - PPLs Lake P7 Core (6) Depth... | ecosystem: Environmental > Aquatic > Freshwater >...
TCCCCTGCCTTTCCAAAAGCGGTGCCGTGATCCACGGAAGTGCGGATAATGGGAAGACCGAGCGTCACATTGACGCCGGAGAGTTGTCCCCACGCTCCCGTTTTGTCATCGTACTGGAAACCTACGAGCTTGGTGGGGATGTGACCCTGATCGTGATACATGACCACCACGGCGTCATACATCCCGCCCTTCATCTTCGAGAAAATGGTATCCGCAGGGATAGGCCCTTCCACTCGCATGCCGAGAGCTCGCGCCTCGGTCACGGCAGGCAGGATTTCCTGCTCGTCTTCGTAACCGAAGAGCCCGCCTTCGCCGCAATGGGGGTTTAAGCCGGCTACGCCGATGCGGGGGCTGTCAATGCCCAGGCGCTTCAGGGCATCGTTCGTGAGCTCGATCACCCGTTTGACTCTGCTCTTGACGACCCGCTCACAGGCTTCCCTGAGAGACACATGGGTGGAAACATGGACCACACGGAAATTCGTTTCCGCCAGCATCATGGCGTAATCTTTTGTCTTGGTAAGTTCTGCATAGATCTCCGTGTGGCCTGCGAAGTGGTACCCTCCAGCATTGAGAGCGGCCTTGTTGATAGGACATGTGACGGTTCCGTGAATGCGGCCTGCCAAGGCCAGCTCAATGACTTTGGCCACGTACTCGAAGGAAGCTCTGCCCTGGTCAGGGGTGACCTGCTTGTGGCGAAGCTTTTCCATGGGCATGTTCGCAAGGTCCAACACGTCCACCAAGCCAGGGGAGTAAAGCCCTTCCTCCGGTGCAGTGAGGCGGTGAATGCCAAGGGCAAGCTTTGAAAAACGGACCGCATCCGCCATGACGCCCACATCCCCCACCACCAAGGGCCTGCACAAATCGTACAGTTCAGTCAGGCTCAAGGCCTTGGCGCAGATTTCCGGGCCGATTCCGCCGGGATCTCCCATAGAGACGCCTAGAAGAGGTCTAGTGTTTTGTACCATGGCTTTGATCCTTTCCAAAGGTGAGCATTTCGTAGATTTGAATGAGCGCATCGGAAGCGCCGAAGGCGCCGGGCTTGGTGACCACCGGGAGACCGTGAAGGGAACCGTTACAGAAGGTCCCCAGAACAAATCCGGGAAGCAGTTCTTGCGCAAGAAGGATGGCTTCGGCCTCAAGCGCATTCCAGACCGCGAAGGCCGTGTCTCCGCCTGACAGAAAAATCCCGTCCGGCCTGACGTCGTTCATTACAGAGAGAACGAGTTCGGCCAGCCCCTTCAGGATTTCCTGCCCATTGGCCGGAGAGGGCGAAACACCCGGAGGTCTTATCTTGAGCACCACACTTCCTGAAACAAGATCGCGGGCAGCCGCTCGGGCCAGTTCCGCAATCCTCGTCGCCCTTGTGGAGGATACCAACTCCCGGGGGTCAAGGAAATAGGATGAGCACGCTGAGGATCGCACGAGTTCTTCGACCTGGGCTCTGAGGACTTCTGAAGCAGATCCGCAAACAAAGAGGATCCGTTTTCCTACCGGGTTCGGCAGGCCTTGGGTTCCCGCGGGGCCGGGAAAAAGAAATCCGGACAGGCTGGAGGCCAGGCCTGCAGATCCGACCAGGAGGCTCCTTGGAAAATGGGCCAGAGCGAGATTCGCTATCCTGTCGAGATGGCTCTGGGTCGTTGCATCGAAAACGAGGTGTTTGGCTCCCTGGTGGATCAATTGCCGGATATAGGCAACAAGTTTTTCCGGACTTCCCTCCAGGATATCTAGATCAACGCGGGCTACCTCATGGCGGCTTTGACGGCCGAGACGAACCGAGACGCTTGATTCCGTCACCGGTGAGACAGGGTCACGGGCCATCTCTGTTTCGGCCAAGGGAACCCCTCGGATGCAATGAACATCGTGAAGAATGGTGCGGCCTTGGGCGGGGAGCGCAGGTGAGACAAAGCTCGCTTCAAAGGTCATGGATTCGGCAAGGGCATCCAGTTCAGCGCCTATGTTTCCTCTGAGGCAAGAGTCGATTTTCTTGTAAATGTGAATGGGCCTTAGGTTCTTTATCGCTGAAGCCGCCATTTTCAGCGTTTCACCGGCCTGCTCAGGCCGCAGATTGCGGGTGTTGGTAAAAAGGGAAAGAGAGTGAGGGGATTCCGGGAATCGAAAGGACTGGAGACGCTCATGTCCGAGGAGGTACGTAGGCGCCTCAGGCCTGCAGAACTGGATGCCTGTGTCTGCAGCGCCCGTGAGATCGTCGGCGATGACCGCAACCCTCAGCATGAGACTTCCTTGGGAAGATCACGCCCTATGGGAAGCAACTCAGGCGCGTGGGTGAGCACGGTGAGACGGGCTGATGGACCCTGTCTTCTCAGAGCTTCTTCGATGGCCCATTCCAGGTTGGGAGCATGGGTGTGGCCAAGCCTTGCTTTGTGTTCCGGCGGAATTCCGGGTGAAAAGGTAATGATCGATGCTTTTTCGCGCACCATGGCCCAAGCAACGGCAAGGGCGGAAGCCACCCCGTTCTTGAGCTCTCCCCGGCGATAGGCTGACTTGATCTTGTCGGAAGGCCAGGAGGTGAAATTGAGGAGCTCGGTATGCACAGGACTCACCCCTTCGGGTGCAGGCGTGCAGAGGATGATGGTGCCGCCCGGCTTCACCATTCGCTGCGCCGGGTACTGGGACTTGTGAGATTGCCAGAAGTCCAGATCACAGGGACATGAGTTTGCCAGAACAATGTCCGGAATCTCTCGGTAGTGCACCCCGTAGATTTTGCGGGCCAGCTTCACACCTTCCAGAAAGGCGGCTCTCATTTCCCCGAAGAAAAATCCAGCCACGTTGGCGTTTGTGTCCATGACCACATTGAAGATGGTCTTCATCCCCACCTTGTCGGCCATGTCGTCCATGTCGCGGCGAACCGGATTGTCTTCGTATCCCAGGAAGGAGTCGCCGCCGCTTTCACAGGACAGCATGTGGGTCTCAGCCGTAGTTTTAGCCCCGCATACGCCGGGTTGAATGATTTTGGATGACCCGGAAAATCCGGGAATGTGATGAGGCACAATGGCGCCCAGGCCGATCACTACATCGGCTTCAGCAACCAGCCGGTTCACCTGGAGGGGCGTGCCATAGGCGGATGTTCCCAGATCCACAAGCACATCGGGATTGCGCCATTCATGGTTCAAAACCCTGATGCGTTTGCAGACCGCAGGCCCCACCTTGGCCACGATTTCTTTCTCTGTCATGTAACGGTGGGTCCCCAGGGCTATGAGGCAGGAAATCCGATCATCCTGGACGCCTGTCCGGTTAAGGCGCCGGAGGAGAGCAGGAATCATGCGGTCAACAGGGGTGGAACGGGTGTTGTCGTCACTGACGAGAAGGACCCGGTCAGCAGACTTCACAATCTCTTCCAAAGGATTCTGACGGATGGGCCGGTCAAGGGCCTTCTCGATTTCAGCCTCAAGGTTTTCGACGGACGGGAACGACCTGGGGCTGAGAACCTCGGCCAAATTTTTGTCCGGCACATGGAACCGGTGAGGTTTTCCTTCAAAGGGGATGGTGAATTCAGCCATTGGGCTCTCCCGGCATCCCTCACATAAATTTTCTGGGCAAGAAGGTGCTGAGCCAGGGGACGTAAGTGACGATACCCAGCACGATGAGGGCGACGATAAAAGGTTTCCAGATGGCTTTGCCGAGGCGATCGATCGAAATTCCGGAAATTCCGCACACGGCAAAGAGCACAGCCCCCACGGGCGGGGTGATGAGACCCAGGACCAGATTCAGACAGATGACGATCCCGATGTGAACCGGATCGATCCCAAGGCTTGCTGCAACAGGGGCAAGCACCGGCGTCACGATCACCAGGGCCGGAGCGGTTTCTATGGGAATCCCGAGGATCAGAAGGAAGATGTTGATGAGCATCATGATGATGTAGGGAGACGTGGTCAGGCTGGAGAGAAATTCGATCACGATCTGGGGGATCTGGTCCACCGCAACGATCCAGGCAAAAGGCTCGGACATGGCAATGAGCAGCATGACCATGCCCGACTCCAGTCCTGCCTTGAGCAGGACATCCGGAAGGCTTTTCAAGGTCAACTTGCGGTAGACAAAAAACCCTACAACAGCGGCATACACTACCGTGATGCCGGCGGCTTCGGTGGGAGTGAACATGCCGGTCAAAATGCCGCCCATGATCAGGACCGGCATGAAGATGGCCGGCAGTGCCTTCCAGGCGGCAACAAGGATGTCTTTTATCGGCACTCGTCGGTCACGGGGATACTTGCGTACAGTTGCCTCCCAGAACATGTAGAGCATCAAGGCCAGGCCCAGCAGGATCCCCGGCAAAACGCCGCCCAGAAAAAGCGCGCCGATCGATACATTGGCGGATACGCCGTAAATGATGAAGGGGATGCTGGGAGGGATGATGGGGCCCATACAGGAGGCTGTGGAGGTCAGGGCCGCAGCCACGTCCTCGTCATAACCGGCCTTTTTCATGGCAGGGATCATGACCACGCCGATGGCAACCGCCGTGGCCACCGCAGCGCCAGAGATCGCTGCGAAAATGGCGCAGGCGAAGATCGTGGCATGCCCTAGCCCTCCGCGAATGTGCCCCAACAGCGTTCGGGCGAAGTTCACCAGGACCGGTGTGATGCCGCCGGCGTTCATCAGGTTTCCCGCCAGCATGAACAAAGGAATCGCAAGCAGGGGAAAGGTCGCCAGGCCCCCGAAGGTGGTTTGGATCAGAGTCGTAAGGGGCATGTTGCCTATGATCAGGGCGTAAGCCAGGGAACAGCCGCCGAGGGCCACAATGATGGGCGCCGAGATGCAGAGAAGAGCGATAAAGGATCCGGCAAATACGATCATCGGCCTTCTCCGTTTGTCCTCAGGCCGAGTGACTCAAGAAAATCCTCTACCGTGAGGAAGAACATAATGAGAAAACCGAGGGGAAGAGCAGCGTAAGGGAAGCTCATAATCAGGCCGATGGCCGGGGAGGTCTGCTTCCAGTTGTAGATGGTCTGAAAAAGCCCGTAGCCGAACATGGCGCCGAAGAAAATCAAGGTGCACAGGTACATCGAGAACTTGAGCACTTTTGCGGTCGCAGGCGGAACGGATTCCAGGACGGAGGTCATGCTGACCATGTAGCCCTTCCTGAGCCCTACCGCACCCCCGAGCATGGAAGCCCAAACCAGGGAGTAGGTGGAAACTTCCCCTGTCCAGATATTCATTTTCTGAAACACATAGCGACCGATCACCTCGTAGGGGATCACAATGGCGATGACGGCCATAAAAAGAATCGTTCCCCAGCTTCCTATTTTCACGAGCCATTCATTGAAACGCTTGAGTGCGCGCATTCCTCAACTCCCGCAAACAACGCAACTTCCGGCCACTCGAACAGGGAAGGTCCACGAGCGCCTGCTCCTTACAAGGGGGAGGCGCCCGTACTCTAGCTTTTACTTTGCGTTCATGATGGCTTCAATCTCCGCCTTGGGGAACTCTTTGCTGAAGGCCTCATAGGTAGGCCCCATAGCCTTCCTGAAGGTTTCCCTGTCCACGTCACGAATGACGGTGACTCCCTTCTCGGCCATCTCTTTGAGTTTCGCCTCTTCGGCATCGCGGTTGATCTTTCGCTGGAACTTGCCTACCTCGTAGGAAGTTTTCAGGAACAGCTCCTGGTCCCCCTTGGGCATGGCGTCAAATGTCTTCTTGCTCATGAGGAAGGGCGAGGGAGAGTAGACATGCGCCGAAAAGGAGAAAAATTTCTGGCCCGCATCCCACAACTTGTTGCTGTAGATAACGGCGATCGGGTTTTCCTGGCCGTCGATGACCTTCTGCTGCAGCGCGGTGAACACTTCGCCCCACGACATGGGTGTGGGATTCAGGCCCGCATCCTTCCAGGCTGAGAGATGAATCTTGTTTTCCATGGTCCTGATCTTCAGGCCCTTGGCATCCTCCACTTTCTTAACTGCAACCTTGGAATTGGTCAGGTGGCGGAATCCGTTTTCCCAGAAGGAAAGGGCCTTGATTTGTGCCTTTTCAAAGTCGTCCAGCAGTTTGCGGCCGATGGAACCGTCCAGCACAGAGTCCACGTGATTGAAGTCCCGAAAGAGAAAAGGGAAGTCGAGAATGTTGATGGAGGGGCTGAAACCTCCCAGAGGTCCGGTGGAAGTAACGAGCAGGTCAATGGCGCCCTGCTGGATGCCTTCGGTCATTTCGCGCTCGCCTTTGCCCAACTGGTTGCTCGGGTAGAGTTTGATGACGATGCGGCCGTTAGTTCTTTCATTGATCAGGTCCGCGAACTTCTGGGCTCCCACCATGTAGGGATGGTCCATGGGCTGGGTGGAGGCCAGCCTCATGGTGGCCTTGTACTGAGCTGACGCCGGCCCGATCCAAAGGACAACCATTACCACCGCAAGACACAACACCAATGCTTTCTTCATGTTTGTTCCTCCTTCACGATGAATTAGATTTGATGCGTTCATAAAGAGTCACCGAAGCCGTCACCCCGACGAAAGTCGGGGTCCAGAAGTCCTTGTTGTTCCTGGATTCCGGCTCCCGCCGAGCGACCTCCCCTGTTTTTGCACCAGCATGGGGAAGGTATTTGCCCCCTGGGGCATGATCACGACTTTAGGGTTCTTGGTGCCGCACTTCTCATAGGCCAGTCGCAAAGCCTCATCCATGGTGCTCACCGGAAGAACCCCGGCTTTCGCAGCCAGTTCAAGGTTTTCCCGGCGCGTGAGGAGTATCATGGTGCCTTTGCGACCATATTCGAGCTGTCGCACTGCCACCCAGCCCGAGATCAGGAAATTGGCTCTCACTGCCTTTTCCATTTCCAGGAATGTGGGATAGCTGAACCAGTCAAAAAACTCCTTGGGGTCAGTGATGTCAGGGCATTCCCCCAAGGTCACGACCACGCCGCCCTGCTTCATGGCACAAACGGCATTATCAATGGTCTTCTGGGTCTGATACAGATTGATGTCCTTGGGGTACCCGCCTGCCGTGGCAATCACGATATCGGCCAGCTCTTCGATTTCCACGCCGAAGATATCATCTACCATCCGTGTGGCTTCAAGCCAAGCTGAAATCCAGTTGCCCGCAAAGATCCCCGTGATGTCGCCGTCCAGATTAGGGACCACATTGACAATGAAATCCGGTTTTGCAAAGGCCGCCACTTCCATCATGTCTTCGTGGGCGGGATTGCCCTTGGTCATCTTGTTGGCGGCAAGCACGCTGGAACCTGCACCCACTTCCCTTTCCATAGCCCACAGGTGGCTCTGCTGGATGGTCTTCAAGGAGGAGACACCGGGCAGGATGCTTTTCCGGCCTCCGCCGTATCCCACCATATAGTGGTAGATCACGCCGCCGGTGAGGATCACTTTGTCGGCGTCCACCACAAGGCGGTTCAGGGACACCTCTGTGCCGCGGCTGGTCCTGCCCAGGTAGACCATGTTCTTTGTGTCCCAGGCATTGTGGTTGACCACATGGACCCTCCGGCACACCCCCTCGCTGCAGAGTTCCATGAATTCGTCCACGGTGTTCTGGCGGTGTGCCCCAACCGCTATGATGACGGTGACGTTTTCATCGGGTACGCCGGCCTCGTTCAAGTACTGGAGAAGAAGAGGGAGGGTGTCGGCATTCCTCTGCCACCCCCTGGTCACATCGCTCACCGTGATCGCAATTTTGTCGCCGGGCCGGATCAGCTCTCTGAGAGGGGGGCTGTCAATAGGATGGTCTAATGCGTGACGGTAGGCTGCAGCCAGATTCGCTGAAGGTTTTCGGTCTCGGCCCTTGAGCTCATAGAGAAGTTGTGCCTCGGGAATGGAGAAGGTGACTTCTCCTTTCCCATATTTCAGAGTAAAGTGTTTCTCCTTCCCTTTCATTTTTCCCACTCTGCCGCAAGCTTCCCGGCCTCTCCCTCTGCCATGCGATACACGTGCTCCTCGGCCGGAAAGACCCCGCTCCGAACTTCCTTGATGTAAGCGGCGAACACCTTCCGGTACTCGTCGGCCACGTTTCCGTACTTCTTGACGAATTTCGGAGTGAAGGCCTGGAACAGACCGAGGATGTCCGAGCAGATCATCACCTGACCGTCGCAATCTCCGGCCCCGATGCCGTAAACCGGGATCGGAATTTCCCTGCAGATGATTCGCGTGACCTCCGGCGGCACGCCTTCCACCAGCACGGAGAAAGCCCCTGCCTCGTACACGGCTTTAGCGTCTTCAATGACGGCTCTGGCGCTTTCGGCGGTGCGGCCCTGAGCCTTGAATCCTCCCAGGGCGCTCGAACTCTGCGGAGTCAGGCCCACGTGTCCCATTACCAGCATGCCGCCGTCGGCGATGGCCCGGATGATTTGGGCCACTCGGATGCCCCCTTCCAGCTTGACGCAATCCACTCCAGCTTCCTTGTAGAAGCGGATGGCGCTTCGGCAGGCCTCCTCCACCCCAACCTGGTAAGAGCCGAAGGGCATGTCGCCGATAACAAAGGTGTTGGGTGCACCCCGGCGAACGGCCTCTGTATGATAGATACACTGGTCCATGGTGACAGGGACCGTTCCCGGATAGCCGTAAACCGCCATTCCGAGGCTGTCGCCTACCAGAATCATGTCCATGCCCGCTTCCTCAGCCAGCTGGGCGGTGATGAAGTCATAAGAGGTGACCCAAACCGCTCGCTGGCCTTTTTCTTTCATGTTTTGAAGATCAAATCGTGTGAGTTTCTTTTTCATGCCCTTTTCCTCCTGTGTTTCCCTGCGACCCCGGGGAATTCCTCCGCCGACTCCACAATCGCGCACTGATGTCCGGCAGCAGCGCGGTTCGCTTTCCTAAGGGGAAAGGTCCTTGCAGGCCGGCCCTAATGGGTTACAAAAAAACAAAATTTTCACAGGTGCCCAGCCCAAGTCAACGAAAATCTCGCCAGGGGAAACGCGCGCAGCAACCAGCGGGAAATAAATCCATGGAAAATCAAAAAACCATTGACAGAAAAAATCGATATTCGATATATCGTATATCAAATGCCAAGCAGCCTCCTAAAACTCAAATCCTTTGCAAAACCCATTCTGAGGGACGAGGTCTATCTCTCCATTAAAGAAGCCATTCTGACGTGCGAGCTCGCGCCTGGAGAGCGGATTTCCATCGGACGTCTTCTGCCGGAGATCGGTTTCAGCCCCACACCTATTCGAGAGGCACTCCTCAAACTTGAACAGGAAGGCTTTGTCAGTCGTCTGCAGAAGGGAGGCTTCATTGTCAGCCGATTCACGAAAAAGGACATCGAGGAGATCTTTGAAATAAGGAATCTCCTGGAATGCTATGCAGTCGGTTTGGCTATGGACCACATTCAGCCAAAAGACATCAAGTGGCTGGAGAAGAATGTGGAAGAATCCAAGCAATATGTTGTGAAAAACAAATTAGCCAAAGTGAGTACGCTGAACACGGAATTCCACGACTATCTCAACCGGCTTTCAATGAACGACCGGCTTCTTTTCCTCATCAATGAAATGAAGGACCGAATTTACCTGTATCGCTCAGCCATCCTAAGAGTTCCCGACAAGGCAGGGATCTCCATTGATCATCATGAAAAAATGATCCAAGCGATCAAGAAAAAGGATGTAGAGACCATGAAAAAGTGGACTCAGGAGCATATCCAAATAGGGAAAGAAGTGATTTTCGCAGAGATTGAAAAGGGAACCCTCAAACTGTAACAGACCCTAGCGGAACGATGCGGGATGTCTAAGAACAAAGACAACCGGACATTGGACCTTACCGTAAAAGTTGCCGGGATAAGCTTCAGAAGCCCTGTTCTGCCCGCGGCTTCAGAACTCGTCTTTGATGGAAAATCAGCGGAGAGGGTGGCCGGCACCGGGGTCGGGGGAATCGTCACCAAAACCTTTACCACCTCCCCGGAATTCAGAATCAGGCTGAGACCCTACCAGTTCCCTTTAACCCATGTTGATCCAGCCCTCAAGAAATCGGGAAGTCTTTTTTCTCTCGCCTCCCCTCACGTGGAGGAGATGGATGTGGTGTTGCGGAAGAACGTTCCGGACATATCCAAGGTCTGCAAGAAAGCCGGAATCCCCCTGATTGTCAGTTTTTACGAGAAGCCCGCTGATCTCGGTTCATGGGAAAAAGTGGCAAAGGGCTTCGAACGGGCAGGAGCAGATTTGCTGGAACTCAATTTTTCATCCCCGTCCATGAAAGGGGATCTGGAAAAAAGCCTGAAATCCAGTTTCAAGATCCTCGGGTCGGTCACCAAGTCTTCAAATATCCCCGTCGGAATCAAGATCAGCCCGATGATAGAGCCTCTGGCGGATGCCGTCAAAGGTTGGGCCGAGAGGGGAGCCTCCTTCATTACCGCCCACAATGCACCGAGCGGGATTTACATCGACGTGGAAAGGGAGGTCCCCTACGGCGCTCCGGTCATCGGGGGTTACCTCATCGGCCGTGCTTTTCTCCCTGTCTCCCTGGCCAGAGCCGTCCATATCCTCAAATCGGCTGACCTCCCGGTTTTCGGCGTTGGAGGGGTTTTCGGATGGAGCGACGCCCTCCAGTATCTTCTTTGCGGTTGCTCCTTGGTGGAGGTGGGGACTGCGGCTTACATGGAGGGCATCGGGATCTTCGAGAAAATCAATCAAGGAATCGCTACATGGATGAAAAGAAAGGGGTACTCGTCGATTGCGGATTTCAGGGGCAA
>Ga0105103_10002057_pt1 | contig 10620 bp, 12 predicted proteins | sample PPLLaktember2015_2_FD_79107 | JGI IMG/M metagenome (GOLD analysis project Ga0105103, IMG submission 79107) | Freshwater sediment microbial communities from Prairie Pothole Lake near Jamestown, North Dakota, USA - PPLs Lake P7 Core (6) Depth... | ecosystem: Environmental > Aquatic > Freshwater >...
ATTAATGGTCACAAAGTCGGGAGTAATGTATCCCGTGAACTTGGTTTCAAGTCCGATCTTTAAAACAGTCTTCCACGTCCGATAATCACCTATCAAAAATTCTTTAAATTGGTCATTTGTACCTACCAAGGTAAAGTCTAGTGAACTGCCTACAATTGTATCGAGGATGTCGCCTCCAAGCGTTCCGAATCGAAGAAGACAGGATTGCATCTCTATTTCAGAATCGGATCCACCATACCCATCTTGGTAAATTTCAAGTCGAACACAAGCCCCATTATCTTTAGTCTGACGTGATTCCCGATAGTACTTTAACCCATACAAATCGACAGGCTGAAATGCTCCTGAAGCATAACCAAGGATGGACACATCTGATTCAGGCATGGTAAAGTTGAACGTGGTTGAAGTCGATAGGCTTACTCCCTGCCTAAACCATTCCACCGAATTAAACCCTGCATCTAGAGTAACTGAGATGCTCAATGTTGTTAGTGCTTCGTAAAAGATTTCAGGAGGATTGCCGTTAATGGTAATCACCCCGCCACCTTCCGCCATTCTGATTTTTAATCGGTAGTAATCCATTAGCCTCTCTGGTTTTTAGAACTCGCCTCATTGAAAACATACACTAGGTCTTGACCTTTAACCCTGAACTCACCAACTAGATTAAGTGATCTGTCAAATTGCATTCCTGTACCACCACCTGCAAAGGACATTCCTTGAGATACCCCTGATCCGCTAAATGAACCACCACCCAACCCTCTCTTACCTATTGATCCTATGGCACCTGATATTGCGGTAAGTGCTACACCTGCTGCGATTGCCAGCGGTGCAGACTTAATAGCGGTAAATGGGTTGGTTAATCCAAGGCTTACCTTTCCAAATGCAAGCCCAGCGACACCAAATGCTATCAACTGTTCACCAAGCTGTCCCAAAAATTTACCCATTGAGTTAAGAAGTGATTTCCCGATTGCTTGGATAACATTGCCTCCCGTTGCCAATGCTTCGCCAATAGAATAGCCAAGGTCAATAAATGCACTTGTGACATTATTTCTAATTATGTCATCGACATTTAATCCAAAAGTTCTTAATCGTTCTTCAATGGTTGGTATCCTATCGTTTAATTCCTTTTCCAAGGATTCCATTGCTCGCTTAATTGAACTTTGAGCATCCAATGCTTTTGTTTCAGCATCAGTAAATGGATTGCTTGCTGTATCTTCTTGAGGAGCGGATTCGGGTAAAACTACATCAGTATTTAATTTTGGTTGTGATATTCCTGAGGCAATTTTTTCTGATAATTCACTTACCTTTTTTGATATTCTTTCAGTTTCAGCTAGTGATTTATTAAATGCATCAGCATCTTCTGCAAGTGTTCTAAAAAACTTTTCGTTAGCTATATCAGCAAGTTTTGAAAATTCTTCAAAAGTCTGTTTAGTTGGCTCAACAGCTTCTTTTGTAGCTGTGCCAATTTTCAAATAACTAACCGTTAACTCATTAAGTAACTTTGTCAGATTGGCAGTTTCGTCAGCACCCTTTTTTTGAACATCCGCAACTCTCCTTTGAACACGCTCAAACCCTACAATAATATCAAATAAAGATTCTTTTTTAGCCTCTGCGACAGCTAATTGATTAGCTGCCTGCGCTTGCAAAATAGTAGCTTTAACATCTTCTATCTTGGCTTTTATTGCTTCTTTTGTTTTTTCAGTTACTTGATCACTTACTTTTCCGTATTCAATGTTGGCTTTATTAACCAAATTCTGCGCTTCAGCTACCTGATCGTTTGCTGTTTTATAGATTTCTAGTGAAGCGGTTTGTTTTTTTATTGCCTCATCTGTTAATCCCACATTAAATGCAACTGCCGTAAGTGCTGAAGTCAATGCAACTGCTGCAAGAACTGTTAATCCTATTGGTCCAGTAAGTGCTGTAAACCCGGTAATTAAAACAGGAGAAATTTTTATCAAAGTGCCAAACGCTAACAATAATGGACCTATAGATGCAGTAATAGCTGAAATAATAATTATTAATTTTTTAGATGTTTCATCCAAACCTCTAAACGATTCAATTACTCCTGTAAACGCAACAGTTATTTTTGTAGCCAATGGAATTAAAATTGTTCCGAATTCAGTAGCTAAATCTTGAAGTCTTGATTGAAGTAACCTAGACTGATTGGCAAAGCCTTCTTGAGTTCTTGAATAATCTCCAATAGCGTTTTTTGATTGGGCTAAAGCTAAATCTAAGGTGGCATAAGCAGCAGCTTGTCGTTCAGTTTCAAAAACCAATCCTTTTGCAGTGTTGATTGCAACCTGCTTTTTTACATCTTCCTCAAGGATAGCAATACCCAAAGCCTTTAATGAATCTCGTTCTCCAATTAATGCTTTAGTCAGCGCATCACTTGCCCCTTTTGCGCCTCCTGAAAAGTTGGTAAAAGATGCTAAATCAACCGCTAACTTTTGTACTTGTGTAGATAATTCTAAAGCTGACTGCTGGGAAAATCCAAATCCAGTCAGCAAATCCCCGGTATCAGAAAGTAATTGTTTGGCTGCTAAAGAACTCAAGCCATATTCTGAACGTAATGTTTCAAATGAATTTTCCGCACTTTTTGAAATATTTGAAAAGACAGTTTGAAACTTTGATGCAGTTTCCTCAAAATCAGATGCTACTTTTAAAGATAGGGCACCTATTCCAATTAAAGGAAGAGTAACAGCAGCAGAAAGATTCTTCCCGATGTCCTGCATTTTAGTGCCGAACTTTTGCAACCTTGATTCGGAATCGTTTAGGGCTTTGATTAACTCGTCAATTTTAGCCCCGATCTCTACTTTTATTTTTGGATCACCCATCTGCTTTCTTCTTTATTCGTTTTGACCTTACAATTTCGCCCAATTTTTTTGCTTTATCTATCGTTTCTTTTGGCACTTCTTTTATAGTTCTTTTTTTGTCCCAAGGTAACGGAATCAATGTTTGAGGAGTAATACTTGTTCCCTTTTTTAAATGTGGCTGGATGGCTATACTTGCGTGCATTCGTACCATCTCCCATATTTCCTTCTGATCAATTTCGTGACCTTTGACAATAATATCTAGTTCTTTCCTTGATAAATAAAAAAGCTGATCATAGGGTACTTTTGTTCGCCCCATGATCAGCAGTAGTATTTCTTTTGAACTGTAAGTTTCTGAATCTTCAGAACTGCCTAGTTCGTTTTTTTTTCTTCAACTCCCAATTCTGACACCAAATCATTTAGGCAAAGGTTGAAAGCCTGAAGAACATTTTTGCCATCAGTCCAGCTTTTTAACTCTTCAAATGTAATAGTAGCTTCACCTCTTCTTATGCTTGCCACTTTATGACATTCGTACAGGAAAGCATAAATGATGTCTAGCTTTGGTATTTTTCCGCTACTTGAAAACATATCTAGCACTCCGATACCTGTTTTTTCCTCAAAGTTAGCCAATGCTCCAAGATTGGGATATAGAAATATCTCGCCCTCTTTATAAGTTAGCTTATGATACTGTGCTGCCATATTAGGTAGTTACAACCCCAAATACAGGTTCATCAGCAAAGTCCAAGGTCGCTGAAAAACTTACCTGCGTATCAGTGTCCGCTGTGATTGAAATGTTGTTCACCTGAACATCAACTGTAACAATCTCATCACCGACATTTGTACCACCCCATACCGCTGGGATTATATTACCCAACTGCTCAGCAATGTCAAATGCGGTTACGTTGGGAGTTGCTGTCTTATTGTAATCACCTGTAAAGTCAATTGAACCTGACTTCTGACCACCAGCGATCCGAACTGAATAGTCACCTGTGCATCGGTTACGAACCTCGATTGATGTATTGGAAAAAGTGATTGTGGATGCAGTCTTGCAGACCAATTCTTTTTCCTGTCCTCCTATTGTAACAAGCAGTGCGAAGTCACCGCCGTCTATGAATGTATTTGCCATTTTTCAAAATGTTTGATCAAATATAAATGATTTTTTTATTTCTACGCAACTTGCCAAATATCAAAGGAATATCTCAATAACTTTCGATAAGCTACCTGAGTACTCCCCTGCTCGATAATTGATTGGCTAAATGACTTGATGTCGATTATTAACCAATCCGATGGCATCACCAAAACCTGCTTTGTAACCATCGGTCGGATCGAAGAAGCTATATTTTCAGAAGCCAATTTACCTGATGAACCAATTGGAAATTTAGTCACTATGTCGATAGTAAGGTTAGCTGTCATCCTAGGCGAACATCTATTGCCTATCACTTCCGTGTCGGTCTGATCTGTAATTAATACATAAGCCTGACCGCCTACATAATTGGCAGGAGTAACATTCGGATTCAGAAAGCTATCCTTTACAGGAATCGTGACACCTCCAACAACTAGCGGAGTAATTGCATCAATTACCGCCTTTCTCAGATCGGAAGCCACCTCTTTACTTAATTGCATCGCTAATTGCTTTTTCTATTCGTTTTTCTAAACCGGCAGTGAATCGGAAAACATTGGGAAAGAAATAAGGCTTCCCTCTCAATGTACCTTTACCATCCTTAAAATACTTCATTGCCAATGCTCTAATCTCATCGGTGTATCCTGATCTTGAAAGCAATTGTGCAGCCTGAATACCTGTATTGAACTCCATGTATCCATCAAAATCATCCATTCGGTTGTCGGGATTGGTCAGCACAAAGATTTCCCAAGCAATCGCCTCACCTTTGACAAATGATAAAGGTTCTGACCTTATTCTCTGATTTATATTCAACTTTAATTCAGGCATCTCAGGAACATAGGATGGCGCATCTTGTGCAGCATTGATTTCTATTTTCTTTGCCGTGTCTTCAAGTTCATCTGCAATCGCAACAATTGCATCAGTCCCTTTCTGCGAGAGCATCTTTATTGCCTGATCCAATCCCGTTATCCTGATTGCCATTAGGTAGGTTCATTAAAATTAGGGTTGTCTGCTTGACCAACTCGGATCATAGTTATCACATACTCCTTTGTCATACGCTCATCCATCAATTCAACTGCATTGATCTTGTGATACGCTCCTCGGTAAAGTACCTGCATAGATTCATCAGGCTGGAAGGTTGACCGCCATTGGATGCCCATCTGATAGGTTCTTGGCAAAGTTAACTGCAATGCCTCCACCCGATTCCCTCCGCTTACCTGCATTATTCGTGCAAAGGTAGTTAATACAGGTGTCCAAGCTATCAAAGCACCTCCATAGCCATCATCGGTTGAACCAAAGTTTCCGAATGTGATGGACTGATCATAAGAGCCGAAATTTATACCCATAAGTCCTCCCTGAATTTCATCTCGCTGGTGATGGATAAATTAATTGCCTGATTAACCGCCTCTGCCATTCCATTCTGCCTGTATGCAAAGCCTGTCGCTACTCGCTGAAGAACTGCAACACGTAAAGTCATTGGTACATTTTGATAACCTGCCTCGTAGATGTAGTTCTTAACCTCTTGCTCATCTGTTGTCACATCCGATACCCAAGGATTAATCGGATAGACTCGCTCGGCTTTTGGATTGTTGGAGATAGTCACATTGCGAACCGATAGCAATTGCCCCGAATTCTTTTCCGTTGTGTCGATAGATGCAGAAAGCAAAGTGCTGATCAAGTCATCCCAATCGGTCTGATCAGGTGTCATCTGAAGCCATGTCTTCGCCTCGGATAAGGTTACCGCTTGAATCTGCGGTTCATCTATCTGTATAATCAGTTTACTTGGTGGCATATTTAAGGTCTTCAATTTTTACCCACATGGCTAACTTTTTTTCTACCAGCAATCTATTTCGGTCTTCACCAAAATCTATCACTTCCCCTTTTTGAAAGTGCAAGTAGTTAATTAATAGCTTAATCATCGTTAAAGGTATCTATTTTTGATATTACAACAAATGTTTTTTGTCCTTCCAAGGTTCGGTGTCATTCCAAATACGATAACAATGGAAAACGTAAAGATTCTTTAATTGACCTAGCTTTAATCCTGTTGCTTTTACCTGTTCAGAAAAGATGGCATCGCAAGCAATATTTTTCTCCATGAATCCTCCAACAGCTTTCCAAGTTGATTTCTTGAATGCCATAAAGTAGCCAGCAATGACCTCACCTCTACCCATTGGCTCAATCCCTATCTCGTTGTAGGTCAAAGCTATGTGATAGTGGCTTTTTATGTCTGTGTCAAAACTAAATTTCCCCTCATGTAATTGGTAAGCCTGTTTTATCCGATTGGTTCGGCATCCAACTATCCCAAACTTATCACCATCCAAAGCCAATGAGTCTTCTATTCGTTTTCCCCAATCATCGGTCAGGTAGGTAATGTCACCATCCTGCAAGACTATCCACGTGTCATCCGGTAAATTTAGGCACTTGATAAAATCATTGTAGGCCTTCCCGATATTTTTGTCTGATCTGAACGGATTGGAGTAGATTATCATATTACTTGCCAAGTTGGAATTGGTACTATGTACTTTGCATTCGGGATCAAAGGTCGCAGTTTGGTAATAATCTCATCTTTAAAGTTCCAAGAAAGAATTAAAACATAATCAGGCTGGTAATCAATTATTGATTGAAGCCCAACAATCGGAATGCCCGTACCTGGGGAATACTTGCCGATCTTTTCGGGTGTTTCATCACAAATAAATTTGATTAAGTCTGTACCAATACCGCAAAAATTTAACAAAGTGTTTCCCTTGGCTGAAGCTGCGAAGGCACACACTTTTTTACCGTTGGCAATAGCTGTAAGATATTGGCTGATTTGATCTTTTATCCAATAGACTTTACTTGACCAGTTTTCATAATCGGAAAGGTTATTCCAATAGTTTGATTCATAGAGTTCTGTCAATTCTTTCTCGCCTTCCTGCTTCCTGATCTCATAACGCATCGTTCCACCGTGAATATCTTGAAAAGACAGATCAACAAGATGCAACCCTACTTTTTGACACAAGGCTATCATTGGTTTGATCGACCAATAACTCATGTGTTCAAAGTAAACTTGATCGAATTGGTTTCCTTCCATCGTTTCCATCCAATAAGGATTCTCGATGACTATGACCCCGTTAGGTTTCAAGGCAATCTTGCAAGCCTCAAGAAACTCGGTAACATTGTTAAGGTGAGCAAATACGTTGGTTGCGGTGATTAGGTCGCAGGTGTCTTTAAAATGATTTGCAACCCTTAGCCCCCAAAATGCAGAAATAGAAGGTATCCTTTTTCCCCTTGATATTTCACATAGATTTTTTGCTGGATCAATATTGGTGACGTGGTGGTTTATTTTTTTTCTAAACTCATCCAGCAAAGTCCCATCATTTCCTGCTATATCTAAATGTCTTGTGTCCTCATTCAATACATACTTTTCCTTCAACTCCACAGCCATCCTTCTGCAATGATCCACGTACCCTTGGTTAACACAACTGCGATACGTGTAGTGGCTAAACAATTGTCCACCATCCACCACCTCGGTAAGCTGTGATAGTCCGCAATTCTCACACCACGCAACTATTAGCGGAAGCCGTGGCGCATTGATAGCTTCTTCCTGCGTGTTAAAGAGATTGTTTGCCAGCGGAATCCTGCCAAGGTCAAGGTATGGATTTAACTCTTTGTGTCCACAGACTCGACAGGTTGTATGCTTTTGTGAAATGATTTCCATTTGTCTAAGTTAAGTGATGAATCCTTTGGAGATGAATTATCGGTAAGCGGTTTTCCTTTTATATTAGGATTCCGCCTTCTTGCATAGTTCAGCATCGTTTTCTTTTCCGTGCCGATGTTGATTATTCCTGTAAGATCAGATTTGGATACCTCAAGAATCATTGGCGCAATGACATCAACATAGTCTTTTGAAGTCCAAAGATTGTTGTATGCCTGTTCATGCGGAAAATTGGATGCACCAAAGCTAGTGCGGATAATCAAGTGATCAGGAACCATTCTTACAGCACATTCACCGCCCAGCTTTGACCAAGCGTAATTATTGACAGGTGATAGCGGATCCGATTCCTTGTAATTTCCCGAAGTACCGGGATAGACGTAATCCGAAGAAATGTAAATCAATCGCTTACCTGCAATCAAACAGGCTCTTGCGACATTGGATGCGCCGATAATGTTGGTTGTTATCAATGAAACGTTTGGTGCGGTTGTGAGTTCGGCTGCTGCTAGAATGATGGTGTCGAAGGAGCAGCATCTAAAAGTGTAAAACAAATGATCTTCTTCAGTAATATCACAATGATCAGACCCAAGACAAATCAAATCCTGATCCAACTTTTTTAACTCCGTACCTAGCAACCCTGTACCACCTAATACTATTGTTTTCATGCTTTGGTAATTACTATAAATCCGTTGTAAAATTGAACCGAATCAAATAATGGAACATTTACATGACAATCTTCTCTTCGATGCCATCCTTTTTCCCAATCTTTAAATTCTGCTGGTTGATTTGATGGAGTTTTACCTCTTTGACCGCTTAAATGAACGTAATCTGCAAATTTTTTAAAATACTCAACAGGGGAGATTTTACTATTCCTATATTCATTCCAATAGGAAGTAGTGGTGTCTTCCACTATGTAAATACCTCCCGATTTCAAGTAATTAAATAGCGTTTCAAAAGTCAGCACCTGCTCCATCCAATAATGATTACCATCATCAATAATCAAATCAAAAGGAGAAAACTGTTCCATGTTTTTCAGTTGAGCCAAATTCCGTTGGTCAAGCAAATGAAATTTAATTCGCTTAGAATAATCAACGCAGGATTCGGAATCTTGTGAAATATCTGCTCCGTGAATAGTTGCTTTTACAAAGTAATCAGCCCACATACTAACCGATTGCCCTTGAGCAACACCAATTTCTAAAATAGAAGTAAATGTTTCTCGGTATGATGAAAGTATCCTGTCATACTTTACCGCATAATTGTGAAACCTAGAAGATTTGTCTGACTTATGCTTGATTGCAATCCTATCCAATAAACTATTATTATTTAGTTGAGTTATGCCTTTTGGTAATGGTGGAAACACCTGTTCATGTTTTCCCTTGAGATTAAGATGACCTCGAACACCCTCATCCCATAGCGCAGATTGTTTTAGGTCAGTATTAATCATGACAGGCTTATACCCCATCGCAATAACCTGCTCATACAACGCTGTTTTACTTTTATGTTCAAAGTGATAGCAATCTTCACGATTCTCAATCGGCTCTTTTGGAAATTTTAATGCAGTAGCAATTTTTTTTGTGACTGTAAATCCTGTCGTTCTAATATGTCTTTTTACCACATCCGATATTTCATAGCATGGTAAATTTCCTGCCTGCAATTGTGCTAAATACTGACCTACAAAATCCTTTGCCATTGGAATGCAATCATCAGTAATCCAAATAAGATTTTCCCATTTGTTGGGAAATCCTTTTAGTCTTTCTTTGCAAACATCCTGAAAAGCTCCTATATCAAATCCTTTATTTTCTCTCGGCACATATTTTACATTGTAATCATCGCATAATTTTGAATAGCGTTCATTATCCTGTTCTAGGTTGTGAACTACAACCAATTCACCCCCAGCCTTATCGCATTGATTCCAGCAGTTAAGCCAAAGTTGTAGATTCTCAAATCTATTCCATACAATTATTGCGACAATCGTTTTTGGTAGAATAGGTTTTGATTCTTCTTTCCACCTATCATGCCATTTATGCATTCTTTTATCAATTTGGCTTTTAGTTTTCTTGAATGGCTTAGATTCTTGACAATGAACAATAATCGGATTTTTTGGTATTGGAAGTGATGGACAATGGATTTCATAACAGTCTTGGTAATCCCATTCCAAAGGCAAAAGTTTAATTTTAAGCCCTTCCATGTAAATAAAATCATTCAATACTCCCTCATCAATTGAATAAGAAAATGGTGCGGTATTGGCATAATTTATTAATCGGTTATAAAAATCTTTGTTAACAATTGATTTATTAGCAACTAATAAAGCTGGCTGAACATCTATTTTCCCTTCTTTCATTCGCTTCATCAACTTATCAAATCTTAACCCCTGCCTTTCTAAAGCAGGAACGTGAGCCATAAAGCATTTGGAAACAATATGGTCTTCAACAGAAATTAAATCAAACTCATTAAGTTCGTCTGAAAAAAGATAGGAAATATCCTGGATGCAAATACAATCGCAATCAATGCATAAAACACGGTCATATCCCACCATATTAAACATCTCGTATCTATACCAAGATGTAGCGTATTTATTCTCGGGAAGATCAACGCTATACTTAACATTAGAGTACCTTGCTTTTATTTCATCGTTTACAAAATGGCAGTTTTTAGCTCCAAATTCTTTGATTACTTCTAAGTCTGCTGTAATGATTTTAAAATCAATGTTTGTACAGTCGGTATATCTCTTAATTGTGTTTAATAGCGTTTTTCCAGCTTCTTTGTAATTTAGGTCAAATACTGTGGTTATTAATATTTTATTTGAATTAGGCATATCGTTTGTAAATATTTGATTGTGTTCATTCCATCTTTTTAAAAATCTCCTATTATCAGTATCCCACAGCGGAGATGTAGGCAATCCTTCGACCTGTTCAACCATCAACCCCATGCGCTGAACCTGAAGCATTAACGTGTCTTTACTTCGATGCTCAAAGTCATAGCAGTCCATTTTGGTTTCTAGCTTG
>Ga0105103_10002058_pt1 | contig 10618 bp, 11 predicted proteins | sample PPLLaktember2015_2_FD_79107 | JGI IMG/M metagenome (GOLD analysis project Ga0105103, IMG submission 79107) | Freshwater sediment microbial communities from Prairie Pothole Lake near Jamestown, North Dakota, USA - PPLs Lake P7 Core (6) Depth... | ecosystem: Environmental > Aquatic > Freshwater >...
ATCAGGGCTCGTTACCTCCCCCTGCAGCGGATATGCTTTGCGTCCAAAACCGGGCAATTGACGCAAGGAGGACTTCCACCTCCCAAGATTGGCAGCCTTGACGGCTGCTCCGCTTCCCGGTGTTGCCAGCGGGGTCCATGAACCCTTGCAGACCCGCGCTACTCAATGCGCGCAGTATTCGGTTGGGCCGCGCGCAGAAACCTCGGCGCAAAGGACTCGTGCTGAACCTCGCAGGCGTTCACAAGGAAGGACACCGCGTGGTACAGACCCGCCAGCATGATCAACTCCACCAGTTGCTCCGAGGAGTAGCGCTCCGAGGCCTGTTGCCAGAGCCACGGACTGACGGAGTTCGTATCGTGGAGTTCGTCAGCGAGTCCAAGCACGAGCCGATCCTCGTCATTCCAGCAACAGTCGCTGGCGTCGCCATGAACTGAGGAGTAGAGCTGATCGAGGGTCCATTGCGCCTTCTGGCCAAAGCTCGCTACATGGACGCCCCACTCGTACTCCGCGCCGCACCGGACGCAAGTGCGCAGGATCATGAGCTCGCGGGTGCGAAGGGGAATGCTTCCGCGATCGAGCAGGCCGCCCGCCATCATTCGCTGAAGAACGCGCGGATTTCGCGCCACCGTGCGAAACAGAAGCAGCGGCGGTGCCCCGCGCATCATCGTGTCAAAGTGAGCCTGCATGTCTGCAGGGTACGGCGGTTCAACGGGTTCGATTCTCGGCGTCGACATCGGCGGCTCCCGAATTGTTCATCTGATACAGCGCGGCCTGAACGGCCGTTGTCAATGGGCCTCGCCCTGTCACTCGGGGACGGTTCGATGGGGGTCTGGCGACCCGCCCCTGAACACATGGGTGCTGACGTACTTCAGGCCGGAGTCGACCATCAGCGTGACGATCTTTGCGCCTGGGCCCAGTCGCCCTGCGACCTCGACTGCAGCGGCGACGTTTGCGCCCGAAGACGTTCCCGCAAAGAGACCCTCGTCACGCGCCAGGCGCCTTGCCATGGCCTCCGCTTGGTCCGTGCTGACCGAAACGATCTCATCGACCAGCGTCGGATCCCAGAGCGGCGGCGTGCGGCCGATCCCGATGCCCTCGATCCTGTGAGCTCCTGCCGGGCCGCCCTGCAGCACCGGGGACTCGGCGGGTTCGACCACGATGTTCCGGATGCCAGGCTTGTGGCGCTTCAGCACCGTGGCGATCCCACGCGACGAGGCTGCGGCGCCCACCGAGTGGACGAACGCGTCGATCTGCCCGTTCGACTGGCTCCAGATCTCTTCGCCGAGCGGGTAGTAGCCTGCGATGCTGTCGCCGTTCTCGAGCTGGTTGATCCAATAGGTGCGCGGCTCCAGGCTCAAGCCACGAGCCACTTCGATCATGTCCAGGATCAGCTTTCGCGTCGTCAGCCCCCCTTCGCTGGGTACGAGCGTCAACTCCGCGCCCAGCGCTGCCATGTGGTCGCGCTTTTCCTGGCTGAAGGCGTTGGATGTGACGATGCGCAGGCGGTATCCCTTGGCCGCGCAGACCAGCGCCAGCGACGCCCCGGTGCTGCCGCCGGTGTATTCGACGACCGTGTCGCCGGGACGCAGCCGCCCGTCGGCCTCGGCCTGCGAGATGACTGCCAGCGCCATGCGGTCCTTCATGCTGCCAGTGGGGTTCTCCCACTCGAGCTTGACGTGGATCTCCCCGCTGCCGGGCGGAACGACATTCCGAAGCCGAACGAAGGACGTGTTGCCGATGGCATGCAGAACGCTCATGAGATGCAGACCTGCCTTTCCGGTTGCGCCCTTTCGACCGGGCGGCGGATGCGCTCGATGGCCCGCTGCAGCGTCAGGTCGAGCACGTCGCGCTGCGCCTGACTGCCGCCGATGCGGTGGGCCTGCACCGGCAGGCGAGCGAGCAAGGTGATCGCGACGGTGTCGTCCCCGCGGCCGAACGCCGCCAGCGCGCGGCAGGCGCTCAGGCCGAACTGTCGCGTCGTCAAGCCATGGCGCGTCGGCCTCGCTTGACTTTGGGCGAGCGCCCGTTCGAGACGCTGCACCCGCCCCCAGTCGCGTGCGGCGACGAAGGCGAGCATGGCGTGCAGATCGTTGAAGCTGCAGAAGGCGTCGTCGATGTGCGCAGCCCAGGCCTCGGCGAGTTCGGTCGGGCGCGGCCCGGTATTGCCCTCCTGAAGCTGGATACGCCACAGCAGCCCGGCGGCGTCGATCAGGTCGGTGACCTCGGTGGATTGGCCGCGACGCACGCATCGGTCGTACAACGCCAAGGCACGACCGGTCTCGCCTAGCGCCAGGTGGAACAAGGCCAGGTGCCAATGGCCGTGTGTGGCGACGGTCGTATCGACACCCCAGCGGGTGACATGCTCGTTCATCCAGCGAATTCCGGCCCCAGGACGGCCGTCATCTCGAACACATGGGCCATCACGTGGTGTGCACGCGCATTGGCCGGATTCAGGGCCAGCACGGCGCGGGCGACCTCTTCGGCGCGCTCGTACTCAACGCACTCTTCGAGACCGAAGGCGTGCATCGCGAGCACGGCGTCGTAGTCGGGCAGCGTGGCAGACCAGGCCGGCAGCACCGCCGCCACGCGATCGCGCAGGCATGTCGCGTCGCCGGTGACGTGGTCGAAGGCATGCGCCATGTGCAGCGCAAGAACGTCACGCGGCTGCAGGCGTAGCAAGGCCCCGAGCCGTGCCTGGGCGCCTTCGTAGTCGTCATCGAGTACCGCGGCGAGCGAGGCCAGGTGCAGTCGCTCGACCTCGTTGGCAGGCATGCCGGCGACGTGGGTTAGCAACGGGCGCGTCGCTCGGATACTGCTCGGGTCGCGGCTGCCGACCAGCATGCAAGTCTGCAGCACGTGCGCCATCACGAAACGGGGGGCGTCCCGCAGCGCCCGCGCCAGCGGCGCCTCGACACCCTGTCGCCAGCTCTGGAAGAGGGCCAGCGCATGCTCGTACGCCTGCAAGGCTGCGGGCGTCGCACCCGTGATCGCGGAGCCTCGTTCGTCCTGTCTGCTGATGGCCATTGCGCTTCCTGCGAAGTGCCCCATGGATCGGTGTTCTGGAATCATGGTGTGGCAACCGTGATGGGAGCCTCAGCGGGAATGAACGAAGCGCACACGCGTGACTTCGACCTCACCAAGCAGTTCGGCCACGGCTGAAGGGATTTCGCTGCGGTCGAAGCCGAGGTCGCGCAAGGTGTGCACGTCCAGCGACTGCAGCGTCAATAGGGTGGCGCGGCGCCGCCGCGCCGCGGCGTATCGGCGCATGACGCCGCGCAGCGCCTGTACAGCAGATCGAAATAGGCCAGCGGGAGAGGCCTTCGTGCAGTTGCCGTCTTCGATGGCCTGGGCCCCCTCGGCGACAGGGCGCGCATGCGCGAGAACGTCAAGGCCCGACTGCCGCGCCACCGAATGCGCCACGCCGTGATGGGCGACGAAGTTGCCGCTGGTCCGTGTGGTCTGACGGCGCCTCTTCATGGCGCCGCAATCGGGTACGGACCGTTGTGCATCGAGAACTTGGGTCATGAGGTGCTCCGGTGCATGGAGCGCCCATGTTGCGAGCGGTGGCCCATTGACGCCATGTCGCGGCTCCGGAAGATTTGACCGAGGCTCCGGCATCGTGGGTGCGCTTGATCACCCGTCCACGCCGCTTGACTCAGTCACCGGTCTGTCGCGAGGTCGCCATGACCAGCGCCTACTGGCGGACGGCGTTGCCCGGCTGAAGCAAGGCAGCCATCAATAGCAACCCACGCTGGCGAACCGCTTCCGTCGATCTGTGCCAAGCACCGCGGCGAGGTGTCACCCGGCCTGTGCGCGCCGCCAGGCGGCTGGCGGCTGGCCCACCAAGCGCTTGAAGGCGCGTGCGAACGCGGCTTCGGAGTCATAGCCCACTTCCTGCGCCACCGCGGCCACCTTGGCCTGCCCTCGACGCAGCAGCCCGGCGCCGAGTTGCATGCGCCAGTTCGTCAGGTATTGCATCGGCGGCTGCCCGGTCAGTTCGACGAAGCGCTCGTGCAAGGCCGATCGCGACAGGCCGACCTGCCGACCCAACTCGTCAATTGTCCAGGGCTCCGCCGGGCGTTCGTGCATCAGCGCGATGGCCTGTCCGACATGGCGATCGCGCAGGGCGCCCAGCCACCCTGCAGAACCCGCAGGCAGCGAGTCGAGATAGCGGCGCGCTGCATCGACGAACACGAACTCGCTGGCGCGCTCGAGCACGGCCTCGCTGCCTGCACGATGCTCCCGTGACTCGGCTACGGCCTGATCGAGCAACTGCACCGTCCACGGTCCGAGGTCGCCGGCACGCAGGTGCATCTGATGCGGCAGGGCGTTGATCAGCGGATTGAACGGCTTCATGTCGCAGGCCACGAAGCCGCAGACCACAACGGATCGGGCGTCGTCGGCAGGGCCCGGCAAGCCGGGCCGCAGCACACCGCGGTGGTAGGCGACCGCGATCGGCTTGGGGTCGTTGCGCGTCACGTAGCGCCAGTCGCTCTGATCTTCCTTCGCGTGCAGGCCGGGGGCGCTGGAGATCACGTGCCCGTCGCCGCGGGGAAACATCACGATGTCACCGGGTGCCAGCCGCACGGGCGGCTGGCCCTCGCAGGCCGCCCAGCCTTCGCCCTTGGCCATCAAGTGGTAAGCAAGCACATGGTCCGACCCCGGCATGAGCGCGCCGGCCAACATAGGTGCCGGCGGCGTCTCGGCCGCCCATTCGCCATCAAAGCTCACGTAGTAGAAGACCGCGCCGCGCAAACGCACGCTGCGCAGTACATCGGACAAGGGATCGTGGCTCATCGCAATGTCGGGTGCTACTGGCGTTTCGATCAAGCCGGGCGGAAGTACGGCTCACGCCCCGATGTCGATGCCGCCGATGGCGGACCTTCGATCAAGATTGCCAGACAGGCGGTGAAGCGTCAAGGCAGTCGACTTTTGAGAATGACTTCGTCGGCGCCATCCAGCGCCGACGCCAAGCCACCGCAACCCACTCAAAGGTCAGATCTCATGAACATCGTCATCGAAAAACCCGCACCCGACTTCACCGCCATCAAGCAACGCCAGCAGGCCACCTGGGCCTGTGGCGACTACGCCGCGATCGGCACCACCTTGCAGATCGTCGGCGAGACGCTGGCCGAGGCCGCCGACGTGCGCGCCGGACAGGCCGTGCTCGACGTCGCCGCCGGCAACGGCAATGCCTCGCTCGCCGCCGCCCGCCGCCACGCGGTGGTCACGTCCACGGACTATGTGCAGTCCCTGCTGGACAAGGCCCGCGCGCGCGCCGAGGCCGAGGTCCTGCCGATGCAGTTCCAGCTCGCCGATGCCGAGGCACTGCCCTTCGGCAACGAGACCTTCGACGTGGTGCTGTCCACCTTCGGCGTGATGTTCACACCCGACCACCGCCGTGCCGCCAGCGAGATGCTGCGCGTGCTGCGCCCCGGCGGGCGCATCGCGATGGCGAACTGGACGCCGGGCGGCTTCATCGGCCGTCTGTTCAAGGTGATCGGTGCGCATGTGAGCCCGCCGGCGGGTGTGCAGCCGCCCTCGTTGTGGGGTACCGAGCCGCACATCGTGGAGCTGTTCGGCGCTCAGGCCGCGCAGATCCGCTGCGAACGGCGGCACTTCAACTTCCGCTACCGCTCGGCGGCGCACTGGGTGCAGGTCTTCCGCGATCTCTACGGACCCACGCACAAGGCCTTTGCCGCGCTCGACGCCGCCGGTGCGTTGTCGCTGGAGCAGGCCATCACGGCCCTGCTCGACGAGCTCAACGTAGCCGGGCCGGATTCGCTGGTCGTGCCCAGCGAGTACCTGGAAGTCGTCATCACCAAGCACTGAGGCCACGGCCCTGAAAGGATCACCATGAAGACCCAGAACTCTCTTGCCCCCTTCGTGGCGCCACTGGCAGGCGCCTTGTTCACGGCCCTGGCATCGCCGGCGCAGGCCGATGTCATCACTGACTGGAACCAGCGCTCGGCGCAGATCATCGGTGATGCGCGCATCGGCACGCCGCCGGCCGTGCGCGTGATGGCGCTGGTCCAGACAGCTGCCTACGAGGCGGCTCGCGAGGCCTCGCGAGCGCCCTCGGCACCGGCTCATGCGGTGGATGCGGCGGTGGCCGGCGCGCACCGTGCGGCGCTGACGCAGCTGCTGCCGGCGCAGCGTGCCGCCGTGGAGGCTGCCACGCAGGCCGCGCTGGCCACGCTCCCGGACGATGCGCAGCGGGCCCAGCACCTGGCGGCGGGCGAACGCGCCGCGCTGCGCGTGCTAGCCGGGCGTGCCGGCGACATGCCTGGCGCAGCTGACACCTACCGCCCGCATGCCACCCCTGGCGCGTATGTGCCCACCGCGACCCCGGCCGTGCCCCAATGGCCGCTGCGCAAGCCTTGGCTGCTGCAGCGTGCCGACCAGTTCCGCCCCGGACCGCCACCGGCGCTGACCAGCGCTCGCTGGGCCAGTGATTACAACGAACTGAAGTCGCTGGGTGGCCGCGACAGCAAGCTGCGCAGCGCAGAACAGACCGAGATCGCACGCTTCTGGGACTACTCGCTACCGGCAATTTACCTCGGCGTGGTGCGCTCGGTGGCGCTGCAGCCCGACCGCAATGTGCTGGCCAACGCGCGTCTGTTCGCCACCGTGGCGCAGGCCATGGACGACGCCCTGATCGCGGTGATGGACGCAAAGTACAGCTACAACTTCTGGCGCCCGGTCACGGCCATTCGCAACGGCGACCTCGATGGCCACGACGGCACCGAACGCGACGCCAGCTGGGCGCCGCTGATCGAGACGCCGATGCACCCCGAGTACCCCTGTGCGCATTGCATCCTGGCCGGCACCGTGGCCACGGTGCTGAAGGCCGAGGGACGAGAGCGGCCGCTGCCCGTGCTGAGTACCACCAGCCCCACGGCGGCGGGCGTCTTGCGCCGCTGGAACAGTCCTGACGACTTCATGCACGAGTTGGCTCTGGCGCGCATCATGGGCGGCGTGCACTACCGCCAATCCAGCGAGGTGGGACTGGCGATGGGTCAGCGCATCGGCGAGTGGGCACTGGCCCGCAGCGCCGCGGCGGAGCATTGACCCGCCTCACGGCCAGTCGAGCGGAACCAAGGCTGTTGTTGAAGGAGAACCACGGTGAACTCGGTCCTCGATCACTACGAAACCCACCTGGCACCCGTCTACGTCTGGATGGCAGGCGGGGTGGAGCACGCGCTGTCACTGGGCAGCAATGACGTTGCCCCGTTCCTGGATCCCCCAGGCCTTGCCGTGGACCTGGGTGCCGGGTTCGGCATGCACAGCATCCCGCTGGCGCGTGCAGGACATCAAGTCCTGGCGGTGGACACGTCGCGCCTGCTCTTGGCCGAACTGCGCAAGCACGGCGAGGGCCTGGATGTGACGGCGATCGAGGCAGACCTGCTGGACTTCGCCGCCCACTTGCGCCGGCCGGCCGATTTAATCCTGTGCATGGGTGATACCTTGACTCATCTGCAGAGCACGAGCGACGTCTAGCGGCTACTGCGCTCCGTCGCGGGAGCTATTCGTCCAGGTGGACGGTTTGTCGGCACATTCCGAGACTGCCGAGACCTGCCGATGGACGAACGGCGTTTCATTTCCGTTCGCAGCGACTCGGAACGAATCCAAACCTGCTTCTTCGAGGCAATGGGCGAGCGTGTTCGGGTCCACGATATCATCCACCAACGGGTTCACGACGCCTGGGCGATGAAGGTCAGCAGCTACGAAAAACTACGTCTCGCGCCCGAAGCGGTGTTGCGGGCCGCAGAGCGGGTTGGCATGCGGTGCCGCATCGAGCCCGGTCCGCGCGGCATGGTCATGGTCGTTGCCGAAGCCCCTAGCAGGATGCGGGATGTTGCATAGGCTGGCAACGCGACCGGCCCGACACCGACCAGCGGCCGTTCTCGCAGGCCACGTCCCATCGCACTGCCTTCAAGACAGAGTCAATCTGACCGGACTCGGCTGCAATTGACAGCTTTCGGGCGAGCAGTTCTGTTGGCTTTAGGTCAGCAACGGGTCGGCGGACTTGCGCGAACTCAATCTCGGTGCCGTGGACCTGCCGGTCGAACTGGCATGCCGTATAGCCGGCGATTGAGTGCGTCAAGTCGACCATTTGCCTGCGCTCACGGCCGGCAGCCTCCGGGTGGGGCACCAGCATAGCCGCGATCCCGTAGCAGGCATTCATAGACGCGGACCTCCCGCGCCAGGGTCTGCGGACCCGTGCGCCGCCGCGGGCACTTACGCGTGGACAGGCGCTGCTGCAATCTTCCTCATCGCGTCCTCACTTCCTTTCGAGGCCGCATTCACCAGACGCATCTGCCTACGCTCCGGGCGTAACTTTCCATGGGCTACAGGTCGCGTATGTCGAGCGCGTAGGCTGCGCAATGTCGTCCGGCGCCAGTTGCACGTGGAGCCAGCCTCGAATTACCCCAGAATCGCTGTCCTACCGTCAATCGGGCGGGCGAGGAGAGTGACATGCCTGGCGAGCCTGCACAACTTCGGCTGCACGTGCCCGAGCCCACCGGCCGGCCCGGGCAGGCGACGGACTTCTCCTATTTGCGCGTCTCGGCTGCGGGCGACGTGCCGCGCCCGCCCGTCGACATCGTGCCGTCGCACACCGGCACGATGGCTTGGAAACTGGTCCGCGTGCTCGACGACGCGGGTCGAGCGGTCGGCCCATGGGCGCCGCAGGTGGAGGTCGAGGTGCTGCGGCGCGGCCTGCACGCGATGCTTCGTACCCGTGCCTTCGACGCGCGGATGCTGATTGCGCAGCGGCAGAAGAAGATCTCCTTTTACATGCAGTGCCTGGGCGAGGAGGCCATCGCGGTCGCCCATGCGCAAGCCCTGCGGCCCGGTGACATGTGCTTTCCGACCTACCGCCAGCAGGGCCTGCTGATCTCGCGCGACGACATCGATGTCGTCGAGCTGATGTGCCAACTGCTGAGCAACGAGCGCGACCCGATCCGTGGCCGCCAGCTGCCGGTGATGTACTCGTACAAGCGCGCTGGCTTCTTCTCGATCTCGGGCAACCTGGCGACGCAGTTCGTGCAGGCGGTCGGCTGGGCGATGGCTTCGGCGATCAGCGGCGACACGAAGATCGCCTCGGGCTGGATCGGCGACGGCTCGACGGCCGAGGCGGACTTCCACAACGCCCTGACCTTCGCCCATGTCTATCGCGCGCCAGTGATCTTGAACGTGGTCAACAACCAGTGGGCGATCTCGACTTTCCAGGCCATCGCCGGCGGCGAGGGCACGACCTTCGCCGCGCGCGGCGTCGGCGCGGGCATCGCATCGCTTCGAGTGGATGGAAACGACTTCCTGGCGGTGCTGGCGGCCTCGCGCTGGGCGGCAGAGCGTGCGCGCCGCAACCTCGGACCGACCCTGATCGAGTGGGTTACCTACCGTGCCGGCGCGCACTCGACCTCCGATGATCCGTCGCGCTACCGGCCTGCCGACGAATGGCAGCATTTCCCGCTGGGCGACCCGGTGGCGCGGCTGAAACAGCACCTGATCGGACTGGGAGCCTGGTCCGAGGAAGAGCATGAACAGGCCGTGAAGGGACTGGACGCCGAGATGTCGGCGGCGCTGAAGGAGGCGCTGACCCACGGCTCGGTGCAGGACGGCCATATTCCTCCCTTGTCGACCATGTTCGAGGATGTCTACAAGGACATGCCGCCGCACCTGCAGGACCAGATGCGGCAGGCCGCAGCGCTGGGAGACTGAACATGGCGACCATGACCATGATCCAGGCCCTGCGTTCAGCGATGGACGTGATGCTGGAGCGCGACGCGCGGGTCGTCGTCTTCGGCGAGGACGTCGGCTTTTTCGGCGGCGTGTTCCGGTGCACCGAGGGGCTGCAGGCCAAGTACGGCAAGCAGCGTGTGTTCGACGCGCCCATCGCCGAAGGCGGCATCGTCGGCACCGCAATCGGCATGGCCGCCTACGGCCTGCGGCCGGTGGTCGAGGTACAGTTCGCCGACTACTTCTACCCGGCGTCGGACCAGATCGTCTCCGAGGCCGCGCGCCTGCGCTACCGGTCGGCCTGCGACTTTACGGCGCCGGTTGTTATCCGCATGCCCTGCGGCGGCGGCATCTACGGTGGGCAAACGCACAGCCAGAGCCCGGAGGCGCTGTTCACGCATGTCTGCGGGCTGCGCACCGTGATGCCGAGCAACCCGTACGACGCCAAGGGACTGCTCATCGCAGCCATCGAGTGCGACGATCCGGTCATCTTCCTGGAGCCCAAGCGCATCTACAACGGCCCGTTCGACGGCCATCACGCGCAGCCTGTGGTGCCCTGGGCGGCGCACCCGACCAGCGAGGTGCCGGAGGGTCACTACACGGTCGCGCTCGAGTCGGCCCGCGTCGTGCGGCCCGGCGACGACCTGACCGTGCTGACCTACGGCACGATGGTCTACGTCGCCGAAGCCGCGGCACGCGAGACCGGCATCGATGCCGAGATCATCGACCTGCGCAGCCTGTGGCCGCTGGACCTGCCGACACTCATCGGGTCGGTGCAGAAGACGGGCCGCTGCGTGGTGCTGCACGAGGCCACCCGCACTAGCGGCTTCGGCGCCGAGTTGACGGCGCTGGTGCAGGAACACTGCTTCTTCCA
>Ga0105103_10002059_pt1 | contig 10616 bp, 19 predicted proteins | sample PPLLaktember2015_2_FD_79107 | JGI IMG/M metagenome (GOLD analysis project Ga0105103, IMG submission 79107) | Freshwater sediment microbial communities from Prairie Pothole Lake near Jamestown, North Dakota, USA - PPLs Lake P7 Core (6) Depth... | ecosystem: Environmental > Aquatic > Freshwater >...
AAGAACATCGGTAACTAACACACCCGCAAAACGTGAATCTCCAAGTGCGCCATCTCCGCTTGCTGGTACAATACTTACACCATCAGATGAGTTAGTATCCCAAAGCACTATATCGCCTGATTGTAAACCGACTTGTGTTCTTGCCGCTGTGTTCACGCCATACCTTACAGGTACGACTACCGTAGAAGGTCTGTCTTTGGTAGTACCTGTAACCATCTCATAAATTATCCTTGAGCTTCCAGGTACGGGAGTACCTTTAGCCGCATAGGATAATCCTGCTACCCCTACAATAAGAAGGATAGCAAGAGTCGTAAATAATATTCGTCTCATTTTATCCTCCTTATTCTGTACATGCGCCAAGAACGCCTAATGAACCCAGGTCGTTGGCGACTAATTGATATGACAACGCCATTGTGGAAACCGTATTCAGGCTATCAATGTCTCTGATAAAAGGATTAATACACATAGGTAGTGAGTATTGATTCTCGTTGACATTGATATTCTGCATATTATCCATCTTTAAACATTTAATCTTAAGGCTCTTAGACCTTAAAATATAGAAGTTACCGGACGGACACATGGAATCCCAAAGAATTGTCATGTTTAAGTACACAACATGTTCAACAAGTTGTCCCAATATTTCTATTGGCTTGGACTATATCATCTCTTTCGAGGTCTGCACATTAGTCTCTACGCACGCAGGAGAATTTATCTCCGCTTGGTTCGGTATTGCCATGCCCATTATGGGTTTAGGTTTCACCGAGTTCGCAGACTTTGCTTTAGCACTATGTTTTAATTTATGGCAAATAAGGCAAAGGGTTTGACCATTATCTAATTCATTCTTCCCGCCATCTTTAATAGGTATAATATGATCAAAATTAGCTTTTAATGGGTCATATTTATGCGCGTCCAGAAGTGTAAATGCCCCACAGGATTTGCAGATACCTTCATCTCTTACATATATTGCTTTCTTTTGAGAATAAAGGAAATTTTTTCTCCAATCCCTAACCTTGCTTCTGTCTTTTACCCACCTATTGCTTTGTTCCCCTAAGTGATCCATATTATACTTAGCGATGTTTGCCCTATATTCAGGAGTATTCATATGGTGATTATGGATAAAACGTGGGAAACCTCTACGATGTAAAGCGCTTGGGCGGTATTTTTTTATGCTTATATATTGACCGCAACCGCATCCACATAGTATATTTGCATGATTTTTTATCCAAATATCTATATGCCCACGTATGAAAAATCTTTCTTTCACTTTTTTACCACAACCACACCTACAATACATTAGTTACTCCATGCCTCTGTAAAACTTATTGCTAAAGGGGCTTGATTTATAAACCCGAGCCTTAATATCGAGTCATCTTTTATGAACCTCCTGTTAGCGTCCATAGTAGATGTCAGCCTTGCGTATAAAGGTGATGTCGTCAACGCGAAATCAGGCTGCGATACTTTAGCGCTTGATCTTGAGCAAGCGTTTACCTGTTCCTGTAATACCTTTAATCCAGCCGCAGCGCCTAAATCAGCTACGGTAGTCCCGTAATAGTTACTTCTCCACCAATCGTTCTGCGCAGAGTTTATGCCGCCTCTGTCAGTACCCGTCTGGCTCGCTTTCGCTGTTTCGGGAATGAATATTCTTAAAGGTATCGGATAGTTTGTGTTTGTTTGTGACGCGGCCCATAAATCCTCTGCTATCTTCTTAACCGCGTATGATTTTGCTACTTCCCAAGAGTCTTTTACTAAATCGCCCAAAGCTGCGTCGCCCTGTGCTTCCGACTTATCTACCTCGTTTATAACGATAGCTGTCGAAAATAGAGCTGGATCATAAGAAGCCATTGTCATGTTTTCCATCTTAGTTGTAGGAATCTGTGCGCTTCTATCTCTATGCCCCGCGTTCGGGTCAGTTCCGTAAAATACTCTTTCTCGCCATCCAAGACCGCCTGTGATTATCTCAATGCGGCCTCTCGCGCCAAGTACGCCGACAATAGCTGAATTTTCGGAAATCAAATCCGATAATTCTTTGCTATGCTGGTAAATGGCTTCGGTGGCTCTTTGCGTAAAAGGTACGGCCATAGTTTTTTAATCTCCTATTTATCTGTTTCGTCCTGCCCAATCCCATGTCTTGCTGAAGTTTTTACCTACTCCCTCAGGGACGGACGTTCCTTTTCCTGTGCTGCCAGGCTCTTCCGATTTCATGCGCTTCTTTTCCTCATTCAGCTTTGCGTCTTCAATAGTTTTGGCTTTCTTGCCAAGTTCCTCGCCCTTGTCAAAAAAGACTATCGAAAAAAGCTGCTTCGGTGTGCCTATGAATTGAGGGTGTTCTTTGAGGTATTTCTCTAATTCCGGCACAACTTCGTTTTCCCAATCAAGGGCATATTTTGTCTTACAGAGTCCTTGAAGTTCTTTTTCCTCCGCTTGCATAGAAGTTTCTATCTTCGCCCTTTCCTGTTTCTGTCTTTCGGTCTGGGTGTCAGATATAAACTTTTGAACAGGTTGCATCATTTGACGATTGAATTGATACTGAAATTTCCAGAATTGCCTCTGCTCTGGAGATAAAGTATCATAGTCAATATTCATGCCTTTTAGAAGATTAACAAACTCCATATCGAGACCAGATGCCTCCTGCGCTTTAGGCGCGGAAACACTCTCATCCACACCTAAACCCGCAAGGTAATTATTAACATCCTGCTCGTTCATCCCTTCATCTAAAAGTAGTTCTTTCGCCGCTTGTGGATTAGCCTTAGCCAACCTCTCAAGCATAGAGTCTGCTCTCTTAGACGAAGAGTCTCTCTGCGTGATTATCCTCTGCCAAGCCTTATTCTTATTGAACGGGCTTTTAGGGTCAGAAGTTACTCTTGCTACCAACTTCTCGAATTGCTCATCGGTTAAGCCTTCTATCTCCGGCTCTTTTGTTACGGCAGTATCGCCTGCCGAAGCGTCATCTTGAGCCTGTCCTTCTGTCTCTTTACCTGTGTCAGGACTTACATCAGGTGAGGTCGCATCTTCTACGGCCTGTGCTGTTCCACTTTCGCCTATGTTACCGAGGCCGATAAATGTTTCCGCTGCATCTTTACCCATTGTTACTCCTTCACTTTTTAGGTTGCGTGTCAACCTTGTAAGACCCTCTCTTACGGGAGCTTTTTTTCTTCTTCTTGACAAGTTCAGGATATTTCTGGCGTAATATCTCATCAGCTACCCTTTGTGCTACAATAGCGTCAGCCGCCTCTGCTATCCCAGAGCTTCCAAGATTGCCTAACCCGATAAATGTTTCGGGCAGGCTTCTCATTAATTTGCGTCTTTTTATTACTGTTTTTTCGGTATCAACTAAAGCCATAGTTACCTACTTTTTAACTTACGATTAGCCAACTCTTTGCTGATACTATGCTCCGGCAAAGACTTAAAGTTTGTTTTAGCCGCCCACTCTTTAGCCATCTTAGGATGTTTGGAAAACATAAATCTCTGCTGGGCCTTGCTTTTAAAAGGCATTACGCACCCCCATACTTAGGCTTTTTTGTAATTCCCATCACGTTTAAAGACTTGCCGTTAGCAGGGTTGATGTCTTTCTTTGCCTCTTTTGCTTCTTTTTTGACTTCTTTCTCCTTAGCCATAATTCACCTCCTACCTTATTTTTTTGGCTTTCATTTCCCTTAGCTTCTGCCCCATATCCTTGAAGTAGCTCCCGTCTATCGGCTTATCAAGCTTCCTTCTCTTGTAAGCTTCATCATAGACTTTGGCGTGTTCAGGAAAATGGTTACAATGAAAATCTACACTTTTGGCTTTCATTTCAGTTGTAGGCTTGTATTTACCTATGACTGCGAATACCATTACTTACCCCTTACAAAGTTTATTATTCTATTAGTAGGCTTTTGTATCCTCGGCATATTATCCATAGCGCGCTTTATATTAAAGGCTTTTATGCTGTCTTTGGCCTTCTCTAACATCCAAAGCGATAAAGGCTCATCTAATATAGGCCCATCAACTTTAACGTGGCCTTCTTCGGTTAAGATAATCGTAAGCGATATTTCTTTCTTAGCTGTTTCTTCCATTAAATTACCTCCATAGGATTCGATAATGCCATCTCTTTACCAGCTACATCTGCGGCCTTATCTTCGTTTTCTATTCTCTGTCCTTCTAAGGCTATCTCCTCTACCTCTTGCTGTTTGGCCTGTTGCTGTTGAGTCTGCATAGCCATTTGAGCCTTTTCTTCTTCGGTAAAGTCTACAACGAAGGTATCGGCGTTTGAAATATACTCTTTATAAAGCGCCAACCACTCTTGAGTGAGCTTGCCCCAGTCTATCTTTTTGCCTTGTTGGGCTAAGTAACCTTGATACTCTGGCCTACCTAAGATGTTGGCTAAGTTCTCAAATAGCTTCATCTTCATAGCGTCATCTGGCTTTTGGGCTGATTTTATGTCAACATCTACATCATAATCTCCTGCGATAGTCTGCTTTAATGTTACGGGGTTATTAGCCGTGCCGAACTCTAACCATTCATCCGTGATTAACTGTCCCGTAACGGGGTTGCGTAAGTCCATCCCTACTATAGGCACTAAAGATGGGGCTGTTGAAAACTGTTTTCTCATTTGAATCAGCTTAGTAGCTTGATCCATTACAAAGTCTTTTACTTTAGCCTGCATCCCCGAAAGGCCTAACTGATTGCCAAAGTCTTTTATCTGGTCTTGCCCTAAAGTCTGCTCACCCTCTGATGAACCCATACGAAGCCCTGATACTGTCAAGCACTCCTGTAGAGAGTCCTGCATAATCTTTTGAAGGTTGAACAAGTCTGCCGGAATAGGAGCGGAGACTATAGGAGAAATATTTCCGTTTACGGGTACTTTAAACTTTACTATCCCGCCAATGTCGTTTGAGTCTACGGCTCTTTTGCCTTCTTCGGTTAAAGCTGTTACGTTTATGCCTGTCTGGTTGCGAAACTTATTAACTACGTTATACTGTAATGTCGTTAAGTAGTTAATCTGCCTCTGTTGTTTAGAGGCGATCTTCATAGACGAAACAGGGTAATATTCATCGTTTATGTCAGCGAAGGTAAGGAAACATATAGGAAACCCATCACCTTTCCAGCTTGAGAGTTCGTATCTTATAGGCGTGAGATGGCCTTCGCATAATGTGACTATATATAAGCCTTTTTGAGTCCTTACCCAGCCTTCGTAAATATCAAGCTCTACCTCTCTTGGGTCTTTGACTTTATACCTTGTGATGAAGGAAGAATCGTATTCATACATATCAGAGTTTGTGATGTCATCTAAACTGCGTTTGTAGTGAATCCAAATTATCCTATCTTTACCTGCTGGCTGTTTAGGGTCTCTGAATATATCAGTAGGCTTGATTCTTCTAACGAAAGGCCCTTCATATTCGATGTAATCAATTATCTTCTCTTCCTTGTCTGGTACACCCAACATAGAGCCGATCGCCCCTCTAAGGCCCTGTTTTGGGCTATTTTGAGCCTGTTTGTAAGCAAATGCCGTCTGATAGCCTATCTTACAAGCTCCGAAGCCTCCATACCAGGCATCTAAGATAATCTGTTGGTTTTCCTGCTTGATACGCATTTCCTTATAATCGTAATTGATTACAGATGTGGAGATCTTAGCCGAGAAGTCTGTCGTTCCCTTTTTGGGCGTAAACTGTATCTTGGGATTTTGCCAATAAAGAGTAGGAATAACCCTGTTGGTAGCAGGATAAATCTTGTTTAAAGACATATACGAATCTTCAGAGACTATCTGCGAGACAGCTTCTTTCTTATAATCTGTGCCTTCATAGTAGGCCTTGTATAAGTCTATATCTATTTTGTTCAGAAACTCCTTTTCCTGGAAACTCCTTGCGTCTGATAGGTGTCTTTTAAGATAATCTATTTCACCCCTTGAAGCGTCTTTTATTGACATAGCAACTCCTTAAACATTTAAGCCTATATTCCCTCTTTTATAGACTGAATCTCTGTACTTATCCCACCAATCGGTAGAATGATACTCTGTCTTAGGCGTGGTGTCTAAGACTGAAACATACGGCCTTGACATAATCCCGTATCTTAGAGCCTCGACTATGTGCGTATCAACCCTGTAAGGAACGAGCTTCTGCTCGCCTTTACTTGTAGGCTTCAAGTCTGCCCACCTATACTGAAAGATATTCTCGATTAGCTTACCACAGTTCTTAAAGACTTTAAGCTTTCCGCCTTGCCAATATTCGCCTACTCTATTGATGCCAGCGTAAACGTCCTTTTCGGATTTTAAAAGAGTAATTCCGAAGTCTCTGAACTCGTCAGCTATCGAATAAAGCTGCCCTTCTTTCTCGCGCGTCTTGTTAAAAGCAGATGTATCCGCGTACCATTCAGGTATAAAGTCATCACCGGAGATTAAGAGTAAATCCTTACAATGCTCCGAAATAAGCTTATCTTTAGCGTAATATTCGTTATAAACATAGCAAACACCTTCTTCATCTACCGCAAACCAAAGGGTAGCTTGGACGCCGGAGGCCACAGGAGTATCAGAAGCAGTAAACCTATGCCAATGCTTAGGTATGTCGAAAGGCTGTACTACATGGTCTCTTTCGGTAAACATAGGCCAGATTACGCCTTCCATTTCAGCGTCAGAGCCGTAAAGGTAGCGTTCTTGAAGCTTTTGAGGCAGTTTCATCAATCCTGGAATGTAGTCAGGGGGGAGGTTTTTCTCGTTATCAAAGGTGTTTGTAGTTATTAAAGCACCTATTTTTCTATCATTGAAAAGCTTATAAATCCAATTATGGCCGTCATAGTTACACTCTAACCTAAGCTGTCTTGTGCCTTCCTTGCGCCTTAAGCGGCCCTTTAAAAACCAGAAGTCATCCTCGGTCATTTCTTCGGCTTGAATCATAAGACATCCACCAGCGTTTATATTTTTAATGGAGTTTATATCTTCGCCATGTAAGAATAAGAGTACAGAGCCGTTAGGATAGCGTACTTCATTTCCTATTATGGGGTATTTGTCTCCGAACTCCGTTTCCCAGTCCCTCATTGTAGAGTTCTTTAAGTCAATATATTCTTTGCGGATTACGATATAAAGATTGCCAGGGTAGGTTTCACACTCTATATTAGCTGTAATAAGCCCTGCTAAAGACTTACCACAGCCAAATGTACCTTTAATACAAACAAACTCATTCTTACAGAAAACAAACTTATCTTGCGGGTAATTCAGTTCCCTCTGTCTCTCTAGAAGTTGAGGCATTTTCCTCCTGCAAGGCTTTAGGGTTTCTGACTACGACATAATTCGTATAATGCGTATGATTCTCGATATTAAACTGCGGCTGTCTATCTAAGAGCTTACAAAGTTCGGCTATCTTCTCCTGAATCTCAATAACCAACTTCGTAAGTGTAGCATAAGTTCTTGGTGTGGCTTTCTTGCGTTTCTCTAAAAGTTGAGCTATTTCATTCTCATAGAAGTAAATCAGTTCAGAAGCAGTCTGCGCTGAAAGAAAAACCTGTTTGGAATACACATCAAAAGCGCGTTTGGCGGTATGATGGCTTATACCAAAGACAAACCCTATGTGATTGAAGGTTTTTTTATGGAGTACCCTTAGATCGTAAATGCTTTGTAGCCGACTTTGCTTAAACTCTTGTTTGCGTCTTATCTTTGTTTCGGCCTTCAACTCTCTACCTCTATTTCAAGTTCCGTTTGGGTATGTATCTTCATAGCTTCTTCGGCATCGCTTAAAGGAATCTTGAAGGTAAGAGTTATCTCGCCTTCGTAATCTTCGATGCGCTTCCAAAGTTGCCCTCTAAACTTTGCTTTCATAATCTTTAAGCCCCTAAGCCTGGCTTTCCCTTTGTCTTAATAGACTTTATACAATTTGCTGAAAGAGGTTTTCGGGGCTTATATCTCTCATATATAAGTGAATGTAGGCCATTTTAAGTTCAATTTTTACTCCAATATTTGTCCTTACTCCTTTTAAGACAACGCTTTAGAGTAGTTTTACTATTTACAAAAAATGGGCTCATTTTTGATATAGACATATTTGCAAGATAACATAGATAAACTATCTTCTCTAAAGGGGTTAAGTTGGGAAAAGGCTCTTGTTGATAGATAGGTTTGCTACAAAAATTCTTTCCATCTATTTTTATATTGTAACCTTCGGCAGGATAATTTTTATTATCCGATACCTGTTGGCAGATAAGACATTTTAATAATTGTTTATGGTGCTTACAGTTATTACACTTTCTCATAGGTCATAGCTTTATCAAATCTACCATCAAGCCATTTTGAGGTTCTAAAATCGCTGTTTCTTGTAGTAAAAACCTTAAAATCATTTGCTACTAAATCACCCATAGAAATAACATCCAAATCATCAAATGTATACCCGTTGTGAAGCATAGCGTGATGGTTAGGGCAAAGATGTATTAGGTTATCCTGTGAATGATCGCCACCTTTACTTACCGGAATAATATGATGTGCTACAACTCCTATCTTAAAACCACATATACGACAAAAAGGTGTATCTGCTAAATCTTTGCTTACTTCTACATAACAGTTCCAACATAAATCGATACCTTTCCTCATTCTTGGTCTATAACGGCCGCAAGTACTACATCTGATTACTCCTTTGCTGTTTTTTCTATAATGCTTCCTTTTGCCCATTATTACCTCCTCCGATCAGTTGTTTTAATTTTCTAGTAAGCATAAAAAAAGCGGACTACCGGTGTTTAGCCGCAGTCCGCAGGTTGTCCTTTAAGACTAAGTTATATAGTTATGACGAAATTATACTAAATTCGTCAACTTCAAATACTATGCTTGGCACTAAATCTCCTTCTTGAAAACAATAAAACAATTTGTCATTACGCGAAAAAGTACCCGTAATCTCTCTTATATCTTCAGAACCCCTAACTATTTTTGTAACAAAAAAATAATTAGGTTTCTTCCATCCTAAAGAAACATCACTTATAACTGTAAAAGAAAACTTAAATGGGGGATCATCATACAATGGAGTAAGTTTGATAGTTTGAAAAGGATACTTTTCAATAATATTCGATTCTATTACATCAGCATAGCTTAACGTACAAACCCATACTAATAAAAAAGCTACAAAATATCTCATTTTACCTCCTCTCTAAATCTTCGTATTACGCCACCTTGAACCAGCTCTATCTCCTTTATCTTAGATTCACACACCTTTACAGAAACTCTTACTTCTCCGTAAGCTATCTCACTCTCCACCCATTCCTTAAAGACCTCAAGGGCTGATTTTAGCACTTCTTTCCTTTCTTAGCCTATGAAGCTTTTTAATCTTTTCTAACCTATCTAACCTTAGAATCTTAATCTCCATTCCATATCTGCCTTTGCGCCAGCTGTATTTAAGCTCTTTAGGGTAACTATTAGAAACCTCTAAATATGTCGGAAGCTCTCGAATATGCTTAGGCTGGCAATTTGAGCAATAGCCTATTTTCCACTTATCCGAGTGCCTGGCGAAGTTATACAGCTTCTTTCCGCAGGTTCGACAGTTCATTCTTCGTCAGACCTTATATACCAAGTATCAGCCGAAACAACGCCAAACCTTTGATATGCGTTTCGTTGTATCTCTTTCTTTTTTTCCTTTATGTCCAATATTTTCTCTTTAATCACATCAAGTTTAACTTGTTTGTCTTTCTGTTCTTTTTCGCTCAAAATTTTAAAGTGTTCCACAAGCCCATCAGCGACTTCTATTTCTTCTTTTGTAGGCTTTTGGTCTAATCTATAAGCTAAAGCAGCAGCATATAATTCAGAAATCTTCTTTCTGTAGCCTTCTCTTTCTTTTTCTTTAATAAGATTTAAGGCTAGCCAAGCGTTGCCTAATTCTTCATTATAGTTTACGTAAGATTCCCTAAGCCCTTCGCGATATTGCTTGTTTATATCTTCAAAGGATTTATTAACCTCTATGATTTGGCTATCAAGCGATTCGCGCGTCGTTTTAAGATAATCTTCTAAGGATTCTATGTCTTTATTTATAGCCATTAATTTATTGTCTGTTTCTAGCCTCCATTTGAATTTTAAAAAGTAAATATCTGATAACTTTGGCGCAAACCAAAGAAAGATACTTAATAACAAAAACACAGAAACTACTTTACCTGCCTTTGATGACTTCCAAAACATGATAGGAAGCGACAAAATATATCCTACTAAGCCTATTATCCCTATTTCTTTGAGCTTCATTTATCCCTCCATATTTTGTAGATTAACCATATTGCTATAACTAATCCGCCAGTTTTTAAGAGTTTCTTTATGTCATCATTATTCTTAACCTTTTCTATACACTCATTTAGTCCTTTTGGCAAAAGATTCATAGTTCACCTCCTCCCTTAACAAGTCTATCGCTATCCACTTCGTTTTAAAGTTAAGCCTACTCTTTAGGATAGACTCATATTCTCGGTTAAATTCAGCTTCGGTCATTTATTAACCCCGTTTCTTTTAACCTGTTTTTCTTTTTCTCATCTAGCCTCCTTTCAACATTTTCTCTTAGGATGCTTATGTCATCTAAGCTTTGAAGCAACCTTACCCTTATCATATCAAGGCAAGAAATAATATAATCGACGTGATTAGGTTTAGAAGCTTTTTTCACTCTTATCTCCTATCCAGGCACAGACTAAGCCTATAATCT
>Ga0105103_10002060_pt1 | contig 10615 bp, 6 predicted proteins | sample PPLLaktember2015_2_FD_79107 | JGI IMG/M metagenome (GOLD analysis project Ga0105103, IMG submission 79107) | Freshwater sediment microbial communities from Prairie Pothole Lake near Jamestown, North Dakota, USA - PPLs Lake P7 Core (6) Depth... | ecosystem: Environmental > Aquatic > Freshwater >...
ATAGGGGCAAATGGCATCTGCGCCGTAAGCGATCAGCAGAGCAAAATGCATGACTTCGCGGACTTCGCCGGTCTCGAGGATAATCCCAGCCAGATTGCGCAGGCCTTCTTTGATGAGGTAATGATGTAATCCGGCCGCCGCCAACATGACGGGAATGGGCGCCCGTTCTTTGGCCAGATTGCGGTCGGTGAGAATGATGATCGTTGACCCCTCCAAAATCGCGCTTTTGGCCTGCTCAAAGATCGTATCCAAAGCCGTTTCCATCTCTTTCCCGCCGCCTGTCGCGGAAAAGAGTATATCAATTTCAGTGGTTTTGATGGTCGTGTATTCGGATTGGCGAATACGCGCGAGGTCCGAAGGGGTCAGTACCGGATGTTGTAATTTCAGGCCGCGATAATGTTCCGGAGTCTCTTCTAAAAAATTCTTTTCGCGGCCGACAAAGCTTTCCAGCGACATGACCAGCTCCTCGCGCAACGGATCGATCGGAGGGTTGGTTACCTGGGCGAAAAGCTGTTTGAAATATCCAAAGAGCAATTGGGGTCGCTCGGAGAGCACGGCCAAGGCGGCGTCATTTCCCATGGAACCCACGGGTTCCTGACCATTGGTCGCCATCGGCGCTAAAATAATTTTGAGTTCTTCGTCAGTATAATTGAATGCGTGCTGAAGACGGCGGAGCTGCAGCGGCTCCAACCGCGGCACCCGCGCCGGGGCGAAGAGTCCGCGCAATTCCACGTGATTCACCTTCACCCACCGGCGATAAGGTCGTTGGCGGGATATTTTAGCCTTGATTTCGTTGTCCGGAACGATTCGGTTTTGTTCAAGGTCCACCAGAAACATCTTGCCCGCTTGAAGCCGGCCGCGCCGGAGAATGTTTTCCGGCTCAAAATCCAGAACTCCGGTTTCAGAAGCCATGACGACGCGGCCGTCTTTGGTGATGGTATAGCGGGCCGGGCGCAGTCCGTTGCGGTCGAGAGTGGCGCCAATGTATCTGCCGTCAGTAAAAGCGACGGCGGCAGGACCATCCCAGGGTTCCATCAAGGCGGAATGGTACTCATAAAACGCCTGTTTGTCCATGCTCATGCGCACTTTGGGACCGTATGCTTCGGGGATCATCATCATCATGCAATGGGGCAGCGATCTTCCGGCCCGCACCAGCAATTCCAACGCGTTGTCGAAAATGGCCGAGTCGCTGCCCGTTTCGATCAGGATCGGCTTGATCTTTTCGATATCTTTGCCGAACAGCGGTGATTGAATCCGCGCTTCGCGGGCGCGCATGCGATTGATGTTTCCTCGCAGGGTGTTGATTTCACCGTTGTGGGCGAGCAGTCGAAACGGCTGTGCCAGTCTCCAGGTCGGCAACGTATTGGTGCTGTAGCGTTGATGTACCAATGTGAAGGGCGTCTTAAAGTTGATATTGGTGATGTCCGGATAGAAAATCGGCAATTGCGTGCCGGTGATGAGTCCTTTGTAGGTGATGATCTGACTGGACAGGGTCACCACATAAAACTGGCCGGTATCGACGCCCTGCCAACTGTTCACCTCTTTTTCAATTACCCGTCGAATGACCAGGAGCTTGCGTTCAAAGTGTTCTTGGGGGATTGTGCCGCGTCCGAGAAATATCTGTTCGATTCGCGGCTGGGTTCTGCGCGCCAGTTCTCCGAGATGGTCGCTCTGCACCGGAACCGCTCGCCAGCCCAATACACGGGTGCCTTCTGATTTTGCCGCTTTTTCGAATGCGGAGATACAGTCGTTGCGAAGGGCGGCATCCTGCGGCATAAAGATCATGCCGACGGCATAGTCCCCCTCTGGCGGGATTGAAAATCCCAATTCATGTTCTATAGTGCGGAAAAATGTGTCCGGCAATTTGAAGAGCAATCCCGCGCCGTCGCCGGTTCCTTTGTCGCCGCCGATGGCGCCGCGGTGTTCCAGATTGATCAGAATTTTAACCCCGTCGGCAACAATTTGATGATCGGGTTTGGCGTCCAGGCGCGCGATAAAGCCGACGCCGCAACTGTCGTGTTCAAATGCAGGATCATACAAGCCTTCTGCCCGGCGACTGCCGGCAGCATTCCAACGGGTGGGCAAAATCGTTTTGCTCATTCTCAAATCCTCAGCTGTTTACGAGTGCGTAAATACAAGGAAAGTGCGACGCTCAAAAGCAAATGAAATGCCTGTTTATGCGCAAAAATCCACAAATACTTCTTTTGGGGCAGATATTATAAGATTATTAATATCAGACAGATAAAGAATATCAAAGATATTATTGGCCGGCAATGAACTGCCATATATGAATGAAAATATGAAAAAGATACAAAATTGAATGAAAAGGCAGACACGCTGCCCTTCAGAGCAGTGCATTTTTGCGATCGCGGATGCGGGTCGTCGATGAGCGAAGAATTCCAGCGGCCGTCAACAGGGGATAACAAGTCCGAAGCGCAGACAGTATCGGTTGTGGTAAAAATATGTCCGCTGCACGAATAAATCTGATGGGGAGGCGATACCGTTTCAAGCAGAGATTACACAAAAATGTCGGATATGACGACAATATCCGACATTTTTGCGGTCATTGAGAAAAAATTCACCGGTTAGTTGAGAGTCTTCAGTCGTTCAGAGGCATCCGCCTGATATCCCTTGTCCTGGTTGTTTTTAGACGTCAAGGCAAGGGCCTTTTGATAAGCCGCTTTTGCTTTTTCCGGCTGATTCATTTCTTCGTAGGTGATGCCTAATTCGAGATAATGATTGATATGGTCCGGTTTGAGTTCGGCAGCCTTGAGAAAGTGTTTTTCAGCATCTTCGAGACTCGCCGGCGGTAGTCCGCCGTAAAGTATCTTGGCAAAGGTTTTGGAAATTCCGCTCAAGGTGGCGACTTTGCGATGCCAGCGGGCATAGACATGGTGCGCCGTATCGTTCTGCGGATTCAACTCCAGCGCCTTTTCAGCCTCGGCTTTGACATATTGGGAGAGCTGCACCTGCTCTTTTTTCCCGGACATCAGCGCCACACGACCGATGGCAATCGAAAGGGACAAGTGCGCCATATCACTGTTCGGGCAAATTTCTATTGCCTGGCGGGCAAAATCTTCCGCTTTTTTAAAGTTTTCGGTTCTTTCGGCTTGATCCGTTTTTTCATCCCCGATATCGGCGTATGAGCGAGAAATTTTCCAGGTGATTTCACAACTCTTGGCATCCAGTGCCAGAGCCGATTGATAAGCAGTCAAGGCGGCAACGTGTTCGGCCGCATCATGTGCGGCATCGCCCTGCGCGATCAACTCTTCTACGGTCGCTCCCATTACGCAACTAGTCAACAATCCCAAAATCAGTAATAGAAATGCAGTTTTCATAGTCCTCTCCCAAAGTTGAATTAAAATGAGTTTGGTTCAGTTTTTCTAATATGATCATTTTTTTTCGTTGTTTCAAGTAAATATTTCGTTAATTTATTGACAGCGTGTGCAAAAACAAGTAACAAATCTGCATAGAAATCGTTTACCACAGTGCTGCTGAATATATCATCCGAAACTGCGTCGGCTTTGCACGTGCAATCAGTTCTTTCAAGCCGAATTGAATCAGGAAGCATCCATGAAACACAAAGGAAATAAGGTTATGAGAATCTGCATTTATATCCTCTTGATCGGTGTACTTTATCTATCTGCAGCGGAACAGCAATCCGTCGTACCGGATATCTTTATAACCCGTTGGCAAATTACCGTGCCCATCCCCGTTGGTCCATCTGACACGTCGATGGAAGCGCAGGAAAAGGCGTTTCAGGAAAATGTCGTCCCCGCGGATCAAATTATCGCGAGTTTAGCCCTTGGCAAACTCACCGTGAACGGCATCGACTATCCCTGGCGCACCTTCGTCAGTCCATCGAATGCGATTGATCTGGCGGCTCTTTACAATCGCATCGACTATCATTATGTGTACGCTGTCGCTGACATCAGCGCGGACGCCGGCCAAAAAGCCGTCTTGGGAATCGGAAGCGATGATGCGGTGCAGATGTGGCTCAACGGCGTCCTGGTACATGAAAATTTTCGCGGCAGGCCGGTGACGATTGACGAGGATTTGATGGGTGTTTCATTATTGCCCGGCAAAAACACTTTGATCGTTAAAATACACAATTTGCAGGGTGATTGGGGTTTTGCCGTCCGTCCGCTGAGTCAGGCAAGTCTGGCGGAAAAACTGGTCGACAGCGCCGGCGATGGGAATATGCAGACTGTCACCTTGTTGCTCGAAAACGGCGTGAATCCCAATTCGATCATTGGTCCCGGGTTGACCGCGGCACATATCGCCACGATCAAGGGTAATCGATCACTCATCGATCTGCTCGTCAAATTTGGCGCCGACACGCTGATTAAAATGCCCAAGGTGGAGGAGTTGATCGATTTCACTGTCAGCCGCGCAAAAAAAGAGGACTATCCCGGCGCCTCTGTTTTGGTCGCTCAAGATGGAAAAATTGTGTATCAACAATGCATTGGCATGGCCAACGTTGACAAGTCAGTCCCGATCATTCCGGAGACCACTTTTCGCATCGGCTCCATTACCAAACAATTCACGGCTGCGTCGATACTGAAACTTCAAGAGCAGGGCAAATTGTCGGTACAAGACAAATTATCTCAATATTTCTCTGACTTTCCCCGCGGCGATGATGTCACTTTGCACCATCTGCTCACTCACACCTCAGGCATCGCCAGTTATACGGATGCTCCTGGTTTTATCGACCAGGTGACGGGAGATATTTCCACAGAAGAGATGATCACCTGGATAAAGAGTCTGGGCTATACTTTCTCTCCCGGCGAGTCTTGGGCTTATTGCAATTCGGGTTATTACCTTTTGGGAGTTATTGTTGAGCAGGTATCGGGCCGCTCATTTGATCAATTTCTCAAAGAAACATTTTTCCAGTCGCTCGGCATGACCAGCAGCGGAGTGTATCGGCGAGGACTAAACCTGGCGCATGAGGCCGTTGGGTATCAATATCAAAACGATGCAGTTTCTTTAGCCCTTGATTGGAACATGGATTTTGCGGGCGGCGCCGGAAATCTTTATGCCAATGTCGGCGACTTGTATCGGTGGAATGAAGCGATTTTCGCCGGCAAGATATTGTCGCCATCATCGTTGACACCCGCTTTTACTCCTGTCGTTCTGAATTCAGGCGAAAAAGCCGCAGCAATGGGTGGGAGCTATGGCTATGGTTGGTCATTGGTTGATGTGCGCGGTCTGAGCCTGATTGAACATGGTGGCGGATTGCACGGATTCAGCACATTCATCACCCGCGTTCCGGATAAAAAGATGACCGTTGTGGTTTTGAGCAATGCCGCCGCCAACATTCCCCACTTGTCACCGGGCAATTTGGCTCACCAAATCATCGAGATGACTTTTTATGGTGTAATGAAAGAACAAAATATTGCCACGGTTGAACAACCGGTGGATTTTGCTGCTTTTGATGATTATGTCGGCCAATACGATTATGGACAGGCGATGATGACCATTCGTCGGTCGGGAAACCACCTGCTGGCTCAGCTGGGTACTCAGCCTGAATTTGAAATTTTCCCCAGCGGTGCGAACAAGTTTTTTTGGAAAATGGCGGCCGCGCAGATCGAATTTGTTCGCGATGAAAACGGTCGCGTCACCCATGGGCTGCACACCCAAAACGGCGCGACGCTGAAGGTTCCCCGCATTCCGGAAGAAAAAGAAATACAATTATCCGCGCAAGTTCTCGAACAATACGTGGGCGACTATGAGCTGGCGCCGGGTTTCATCCTGTCCATCACACGAGAAGGAACTCAGCTCTATTCGCAGGCGACAGGACAATCGCGCGTAGAGATTTATCCCAAGTCTGAAACCGAATTTTTCCTTCGCGTGGTTGTGGCATCATTGACCTTTGTCAAAGATGAAAATGGCGCAGTCAAAGCAGTGGTTTTGGATCAAGGATCGGTCCATCGGGAGGCGCCAAAAATCAAATAGCAAGGGTCAATTGGTCCGGTGTTGTGTCTGCCCGCATTGCTCATGATTTAACCTGAAAGGAGAATCAGTAAATGCGAATAATTGTATGTTTGTTGTTCACGTTCGGTGTTGTTGAGGCATTTGATTTAACCAATGCTCTGCAGAACTCGTTTCTATTGTCCGGCGAGCGCGCATCGACGAACCAGTATTTTGTGATGGAAAACACGGTGATTCGCTATGGCACCAACGGTGCGCGTGAGAGCAGTGACAGCTATTGGCTATTTCTCACTGCATCCTTTAAAGCCGGGCACGACAATCCGGTGTATATTTGTCGAAAATTCACCATTCAAATCGCCAAATCAACGCGGAAAACCGTGCCGTCGCTGCAGGATTGGTCATACGAACCTTTTTTAAAAGATCCCGGCATCGATTCCCAAGGTCAGGTATTCGGGATCCCGCATGAAAAATTCTCGAACATTGCGGACAGCGACGGTCAACCATTGGACGTGGAGCACAGTTACGCCGTCTATAACCATTTCATCGATTTTCATAGTTTTGCCGATGTTTTTTCCCGGCCGACAGGGGAGGGGAACGGAATTCAGAATTTGACCCGAATCGGTGATGTTGTGGTTCATTCTGCCGCTTTCACCACTCCGCCGGTCAATTTAGGCCAAGGAATTAAAGAAGGTTCTTTTTTTCAGAACGGTGAGATAACTCTGGCATTCAAAGGCGTGAGCATGATCAACGAACGGCCGTGCGCACTTGTCGGATTCGATTCGGGCGCCAGTTCATTCAAAATGATCATGGAGCCCATGCCGTCGATGCCGGTAGAGACAAACGGTTCCTCGCACTACTTTGGCGACATTTTTCTCGATTTGGATTCGTTCTGGGTGCAGAAAGTGACGATGACTGAATTTGTGCTTTCGGAGACTGCAGTTTCTTCCATGAATATGAAAATAAACGGTCGTATTGAGCGTCAGTTGGTCGTGCGCAATGTTCCAGCGGCCGAATTTGAGGCGATGCTCGCGGAATAGCTGATCGATCAGAATTCTGACCGGTCTATAACGATATTCTTTTTCGTGCTGACTGTTTTCAATTGGAGATTTTCCTCCTTTTGCTTACTTTATAAAAACAGTCAAACGTTGCGGGTTTCCCATGACTTACCGCTATCTCTACTTTATTTCCATATTGACGCTCGCCTCAATGGCATTCGGCGCCTCGGCGCAAAAGGTCAAAGTCACTTTTTCGGTGTCGGCCGAGAATATGCCGGAGAAATCGCGGGTGTTCATCACCGGCAACCTGCAGAAACTCGGCGCGTGGGGCTTTCGCCACCTTCCCCTAGAGCAACAAAGCGATGGTCGTTGGGTCAAGTCCGTCACGCTCGATAAAGGGACTCTAATCGAATTTAAATTCACGCGCGGTGATTGGCAGAACGAAGCGGTGGATTCTCTGGGGATGGAACTGTCCAATTTTACCTGCAAGGCGGAACGCGACACCATCCTGCAGTACCACCTGGAACACTGGCGTGACCAAGGGGCGGCTCCTCCCATCATATCGAAACAACGGATGGAGAACAAAGGCGGCACCCTGGAATTATGGGAAAATTGGCTTTACGCCCCGGGCGATTGCGCGCAATGGGCAGATCCGTCATTCGACGATTCCGCGTGGCAAAAGCTCAGATTGTCGGAGAGCGGCAAAAATCTTCCCGATTCCTGGCCGGGCGTCGGCTGGTTCAGGCTGCACGTGGTGGTCGACACCTCGGTGGTCGCTTCGCCATTGGGTTTTATTTTGACGCAACGCGGCGCTGCAGAGATATATCTCGATGGGAAAAAACTCGCTGCCATAGGCCGCATCGGCAGCTCGACCGAGTCTGAAGTGGCGGAAATGGATTATTCCCCCAGGCCTCTTTTTTTCTCCAGCTCGGGCGTGCACCTCCTGGCCGTGCGCTATTCGGAACAAAATCCCTCCAATTATTTTTTCCCCCAAATGAATAACGGATTTAATCTTTATATAGGAGAACTGAATGCGGCCATACACTCCCGAATCGACCGCGTTCGTTCATTCTCTATTTATCAACTCGTTTTCTCAGTCATTCCCCTTGTTTTTGCGGTCATTCACCTGTTATTGTTTGTTTTTTATCCACAGTTTTGGAATTATTTATTTTATGCGCTCTCCATGTTGGGCTTTTCGGTGATGGCCTTCACCTCTTTCGCTGATCCCTTTATCACATCACCCTCCCATATTCCATGGATAATGGTGATGAATATCACCTCCATCAATCTTGCCATCGCCTTTGGCATGCTCAGCGTTTACTCGACCGTATACCATAAGCTTCCCTTTGCTGCATTTTTGCCGTTGATCCTCGTCACCGGCGTTACGCTGGTGATCTTCTTTTTCCCGGCGACGCAGAATTATTTCCAGTTGATTATTTTCACCCTCCTCGCTGCTGCCATTGTCGATATGGTTCGTCTCACCTTTACATCCCGCAAAATGAACAGGCAATGGGGATGGATTATCGGCCTCGGGTTCCTGGGCACTCTGCTTATTTTTTCATATCAACTTTTGCTGTTGAGCGGAATTCTCCGCCCGATCGGAGATCTGGTTTTGGTGTGGATGTATGCGATTCCTCTTTTGGCAGTTTCCTTATCGATTTATATCTCGCTTGATTTTGCTGAAACCCATCGGCAATTGCGGCTGCAACTGGTACGTGTGCGTGAGCTTTCCGACGAGGCGATCGAGCAGGAAAGGCGCGCCAAGGATGAGGAGATTCAGCGGCGGTTGCTGCAGGCTGATAACGAGAGGAAAACGCAGGAATTGGAGGATGCACGGCAGCTGCAGATGTCCATGTTGCCGCAACGTGTACCCCAATTCGCTCACGTCGAAATCGCCGTCTCCATGCAGACCGCTACGGAAGTGGGGGGAGATTATTATGATTTCACAACCAATGCGGACACCCTGTTGTTTGCCGTGGGAGACGCCACCGGTCATGGCATCAAGGCCGGAATTATGGTTGCCTCGATCAAGGCACTGTTTCACGCGATGCCTCGGAACGCTGATCTTTCGGCAATCCTGCAGAATTGGTCCACCATACTGCATGAGATGAATCTCGGTAATCTGTATATGGCGATGCTGCTGGGAAGACTACAAGACCGTACGCTCAGCCTCGCCAATGCCGGCATGCCCCCTGTTTTGTGGTATCATGCAGATGATCGTCATGTCGAGGAATTGCAGCAAAAAAGCATGCCCCTCGGCGGTTCGCTTTATTTTCCCTATGAAGAGAGAACATTTACGATCCAATCAGGTGATGCGCTGCTGATGATGTCGGACGGCTTTCCGGAATTATTCAATCATCAACGAGAAGAATTGGATATGGACCGGGCCAAACTTCTGTTCGGGCAGATTGCCGACCGACCGGTCAATGAGATCATCCGCTTTCTGAATACATCCTGTGATGAGTGGCGAAGTTCATCTCGACCCAATGACGACATCACTTTTGTGGCCTACAAGTTTTGATAAGGGTTAAAATATGAGGAAGATCAAATGGGGAATACTCGGCACGGCCAGGATTGCGACAGAGAAGGTGATTCCGGCCATGCGGAAAGGCAAATATTGTGAAATTCACGCCATTGCTTCTCGAGAGGACAAAAAGGCCCAAAGTGTTGCGCAGAAATTAGCGATTCCGCGGGCATATGGTTCTTATCAAGCGCTTTTAGCAGACCCGGAAATCGAGGCTGTTTATAACCCTTTGCCCAATCATTTGCATGTCCCCCTGTCCGTCCAGGCGATTCACGCCGGCAAACACGTTTTGTGCGAAAAGCCGATCGCTGTAAGTGCCGCAGAAGCGCAGACTCTTAATGCCGTGGCCATGCGTCATCCGCATCTCAAGGTGATGGAAGCGTTTATGTATCGTTTTCATCCGCAATGGCAGAGTGCAAAAAAACTGGTTCAGGATGGAGAGATCGGTCGGCTGCGTTTCATTCAGACTCTCTTTTCTTATTATAATGATGATCCGCTCAATGTGCGCAATCAGGCAGACCTGGGCGGGGGCGGTTTGATGGACATCGGTTGTTATGGCATATCCCTCGCGCGCTATTTATTCAATGATGAACCCCTCAAGGTTTCCGGATCGTTGGTCATGCATCCGCAGTATCAAACCGACTGTTTCGCGTCTGCCTGGATGGAATTCCGCGATGGAACATCCGCTTTTACGGTGAGCACGCTCATGGAACGTTATCAACGGGTATTCATTTTCGGCACTCTTGCAGCTGTTGAAATCGAAATTCCCTTTAACGCTCCGCCTGATCGTCCGACGCGTATTTTTATCAAAAAGGGCGACGCGGTGAAAGAGCTCGTTTTCGACGTTTGTGATCAATACACGCTTCAGGGAGATGAATTTTCATTGGCTATAATGAATAATTTACCTGTTCCCACTCCCTTGACAGACGCGATCTCCAACATGCGCGTCATTGATGCGCTTCGTTCGGGACAACAGGATTTAAATCTATAGTTTATCCTGGAGCTGCATGCCGTTTGATTTTCATGTATTCAGAGAGAGAAATATGATCAGGAAAGTGTATCTATTGATGGCGTTGTGTATGCTCCATGTTCCGCAGGCGTTTGCCGATGAATATGATGAGAATATCGCCACCTTTTCCATTGTTGCTCGGGACTCGGCAACGGG
>Ga0105103_10002061_pt1 | contig 10614 bp, 9 predicted proteins | sample PPLLaktember2015_2_FD_79107 | JGI IMG/M metagenome (GOLD analysis project Ga0105103, IMG submission 79107) | Freshwater sediment microbial communities from Prairie Pothole Lake near Jamestown, North Dakota, USA - PPLs Lake P7 Core (6) Depth... | ecosystem: Environmental > Aquatic > Freshwater >...
CCGTCCGCCTCTCGTCAGCATGTATTGCTACACCTGTTACCGATCGACTTGCATGTGTTAAGCACGCCGCCAGCGTTCAATCTGAGCCAGGATCAAACTCTTCACTTGAAGTCTTGCGACTTTAGTTCGGAGAAGAATCCCAACTAACTTTCAGTAATTAACTGGCTATCAATTGGTACTCGTCCGAATGTTTGCACTCACAAACGATCGACGCGAGTCCCCACACAAATTACCTGATTCGATTTTTAAAGAGCGACCTCAGAACTAGCCGAGGTGAGCCGCCTATTATGCGGCAGTTTCCGTTGCTGTCAACACCTTCGAAAATATTATTTCGCAGGGGTTTTTCAGCTGGCCACCGGAGCCAGAAGGCTGGGTGACTGCGGAAGGGCGCGCAGTATAGCTCTGAACGAAGGGTCGTCAACACTTGGGAGAAATATTTTTCTCTCCCGTGCAGCGCCCCCTTCCCGGAGCCAGCGTAAGACGTCAGGAATCCGTCGCAGTGGCCAGCGTCACGCGCGCGACGCGGCGCTTTCCTACCTGCAGAACATGCGTGTTTCCCGCGGTGAAACTGCGCGCTGCGTCTTCGACGCGCTCGCCATCGACCCGCACCGCGCCCTGCCTGACCTGCCGCATCGCCTCGCTCGTGCTCGGCACGAGCTGGGCGCTCTTGAGGAGGTGCGCAAGGCCGATGCCGTCCGCACCAGTGGTCACGGTGATCTCCACGACCTCTTCGGGCAGTGCGCCTTGCTGGAAGCGGGCCACGAATTCGTCCCTGGCCCTGCCGCCCGCCCCCGGCCCGTGGAACCGATCGACGATTTCGATGCCGAGCTCGAATTTCACGTCCCGGGGGTTGCGCCCGGCAACGCAGGCCTGCTTCAGCTGCTCGATTTCTGCGTTCGTCCGGAAGGAAAGCAGGTCGAAATAGCGCCACATCAGGTCGTCCGACACGGACATCAGCTTGCCGAACATCTGGTCCGCCGGGTCGGTGATGCCGATGTAGTTCCCCAGCGACTTCGACATCTTGTTGACGCCGTCGAGCCCCTCGAGCAGCGGCATCGTCAGGACGACCTGCGGCTCCTGGCCATAGGCTTCCTGCAGCTGGCGGCCCACCAGCAGGTTGAATTTCTGATCCGTGCCCCCGAGTTCGACGTCGGCCTTGAGCGCCACGGAATCGTAGCCCTGCACCAGCGGGTACAGGAACTCGTGGATCGCGATCGGCTGGCCGGACTTGTAACGCTTGGAGAAATCGTCGCGTTCGAGCATGCGCGCGACCGTGTGGCGCGCGGCGAGCTGGATCATGCCCGCCGAACCCATGGCGCTCATCCAGGTCGAGTTGAATTCCACCCGCGTGAGCGCGGGGTCGAGGATCTTGAAGATCTGGGCCTGGTACGTCTCCGCGTTGGCCTTGATCTCGTCCGGCGTCAGGGGCGGCCGGGTCGCGTTGCGGCCCGTCGGATCGCCGATCAGGCCCGTGAAATCGCCAATCAGGAAGATGACCTCATGCCCGAGCCGCTGGAACATCGCCATGCGATTGATCAGGACGGTGTGGCCAAGGTGCAGGTCCGGTGCCGTGGGGTCGAAGCCCGCCTTCACGCGCAGCGGCTTGCCCCGGCCCAGTTTCTTCAGCAGGTCGGCTTCGAGCAGCACTTCAGCGGCGCCGCGGCGCAATTCGGCCAGTTGGTGGTCGGCAGGCAGCATCGGTCGGCGCGCTCCGGTCAGTGTTGCAACGCAAGACGCCGGACTGTAGGGGTTGCAGCCGGTACAGGCAACGTCGCCGGCAGCGTGAGCGCAGTCACGGTCCTGGAATGTTTTCCGCAAGACCATGAAGAAACAAGAAAATTTGCCGACTTAACAGTTGACTCGTGGCGTCCGCGCAACTACTTTACCGGCCATCGTTGGCCGGGGGTGTCCCTTGCAATCGTCTGAAAGTCCTACGTCTGCCGTCGAGCGGGCGGCCTACTCTAGTGGTCTGTCCGCCCGCCGACGCCGGCTGGCCAGCACCAGCTTGCCCCTCGTCGCCGCAATCGCCTGCGTGCTCGCCGTGGCCGCCTGGCCCAGCCGGGATGCACCGTCGTCGATCGACCTGACGGCGCTCGTCGCCGCGCAGTCGCCCGCGACCGCCGCACCTGCCGCCGTGGACGAGGATTTCCCGGAGAACGTCGAATACACGGTCAAGCGCAATGACACGCTCGACCAGATTTTCCGGTCGGTCGGCGTCGACATGGCCGCGCTCGCTGAACTGCGCCAGCGCCCGGAAATTCGTCGCGCGCTCGACATCGTGCGTCCCGGCGACATCATCACCTTCACGCACATCGATGGCGCGCTGCAGTCGCTCAACCGTCAGATCAGCAACACGCTGACGCTGTCGGTCGCGCGCTCCGACGACGGCTTTGCCGTCAATTATGTCGAGAACCCGCTCGAGACCGAGATCGTCGGCCGCCGTGCGCAGATCACGTCGTCGCTGTTTGCCGCAGGCCAGCAGGCCGGCATGTCGGGCGAGACGATCATGACGCTCGCCAACCATATTTTCGGCTGGGACATCGACTTCGCGCTCGATATCCGCGAGGGCGACGAATTCAGCGTGCTCTACGAACAGAAGTTCCAGGACGGCTCCTACGTCAACGACGGGCGCGTGCTCGCGGCCGAGTTCGTCAACCAGGGCAAGACGCACCGTGCCGTGTGGTTCCAGTCGAAGGACGGCCAGGTGCAGGGTTACTTCACGCCCGAGGGCAAGGGCATGCGCAAGGCGTTCCTGCGCGCGCCGCTCGATTTCCTGCGCGTGAGCTCGGTGTTCAACCCGCGCCGCAAGCACCCGATCAGCGGCGCCGTGCGCGCCCACAAGGGCATCGATTACGCTGCACCCACGGGCACGCCGATCTGGGCCGCGGGCGATGGGCGCATTGAGTTTGCCGGCCGCAAGGGCGGTTATGGCAACGCCGTGATGATCGATCACGGCAAGGGCGTCAGCACGCTGTATGCCCACATGTCGCGCTTCGGCAAATCGGCGCGCTCCGGCCGCAGCGTCAAGCAGGGCGACATCATCGGCTACGTCGGCTCGACGGGAGCGTCCACGGGGCCGCACCTGCACTACGAATACCGCGTGAAAGGCGTGCACAAGGATCCTGCGACGATCCCGCTGCCGCGCACGGAGATCCCGTCACAGTATCTCGCGGAATTCCGCAGCGAGAGCACCACGGCCCTGGCCAAGCTGCAGCTTACGAGCGGTAGCACGGCCATCGCGCAGGTTGCCAGCCGCTGAGGAAGTGATTAGTGACTAGTGAGAAGTGATTAGTGACTAGTGATTAGTGATTAACCGGAGGTGCCGCTGCACCGGATGCCGCCTCGCCTCCTCCGACTAGTCACCAATCACTAATTACTAATCACTATTCACTTCTTCAGCTGACTTTCAGCTTGAACCCGGCGACCGCGAGGTAGTCAGCTTCCTGCTCCAGGTCGAGCGCCGTGAGCGGATGCTCTTCGAGCCAGCCGCGCGGAAATGCGACGTCGGCTTGCTTGCCCTTCACCTGCAGGTGAATGTCGGGCAATGATCGCGGTCCGCGGCCTCGATGCAGCAGCACGGCCAGCCGCAACAGCACGATCAGGTACAGGGCCTTCAAGTGCCATGGTGGCGTGAGGTCGTCGAGCCCGGCCAGCGGGAGCTTGCGCCGGTGAGCACCGACGACGGCAGCCAGCAGTTGCTGCTCGTGGTGCGGAAAACCCGGCAGGTCCGCATGCTGCAAGAGGTAGGCGCCATGGCGCTGATACTGGGTGTGCGCAATATCGAGGCCCACCTCGTGCAACCGCGCCGCCCAACCCAGCATGGGTTCCGCCAGCGCATCGTCGAGGCCCCAGTCTTCGCGCACCTGTCGCAGTAACGCGAGCGCCGTCGCCTCCACGCGGTCCGCCTGCGCCGTATCGACGTGGAACCGGCCCTCCATCGCCCGCACGCTGCGTACGCGCGCATCCTCGTCGGTGAGGCGACCGAGCAGATCGTAGAGCAGGCCTTCGCGCAGGGCGCCGTCGGCGACGCGCATCGACTCGATGCCTAGACGGTCGAACGCTTCGAGCAGGATGGCGAGGCCGCCCGGCAGGACTTCCTGGCGCTCGGGCGAGAGCCCCGGCAACTTGAGACGCGACGCCTGGCCGGCGCGCAACGTCTCCTGCAGAAGCCACTCGAGGCCCGCTCGGTCGACTTGAGTGACGCTCGCCGGATCGCGCGCCTGCAACGTGTCGGCGACGGCATGCAGCGTGCCCGACGCGCCGTAGGCAATGTCCCATTCGGAACGCTTGAAGCGGTTGATCACCGGCTCGAGTTCGAGCTGCGCCGCCTGCCGCGCGCGCTTCATGCGCTTCTCGGTGATTTCGCCATCGGCGAAGAAGCGTGCACTCAACGTCACGCAACCCATGTACAGGCTTTCGAGGCGCTTCGCTACGAGGCCTTCGCCGATGATGAGTTCGGTGCTGCCGCCGCCGATGTCGATGACCAGCCGCTGGCCGCCCTCGTTGGGCGTCGTATGCGCGACGCCCAGATGGATCAGTCGCGCTTCCTCGACGCCGGAGATGATTTCGATCGGATGGCCGAGCGCGTCGCGCGCACGCTCGAGAAACGCGCCCCTGCGCTTGGCCTGCCGCAACGTGTTGGTACCCACGACGCGCACCGACTCGGCGCGCATGTCGCGCAGGCGCTGGCCGAACCGCTCCAGGCACTGCAGCGCGCGCTGCGAGGAATCACGATTCAGCCGGCCGTGCTCGTCGAGACCCGCGGCGAGACGAACCATCTCGCGCAGGCGGTCGAGCACGACCAGTTGCCCGTGCTGGTACCGGGCAACGATCATGTGGAAGCTGTTGGAACCCAGGTCCACTGCCGCCAGGACATCGGGCACGCGGTGCGGCACGGCAGGACTCAGTGGTTGCGCAGGGGCTTAGCGGAAGCTCAGTGGAGGCTCAGCCGCGGGTCGAGCGACCTGGTCGGTCCGCCTTCAGGTGGAAAACGACGAGCCGCAGCCACAGGTGGTCTGGGCATTGGGGTTGCGGATCACGAACTGGGCGCCCTCGAGATCCTCGCGGTAGTCGATCTCGGCGCCAGTCAGGTACTGGAAGCTCATTGGATCGACCAGCAGGCGGACGCCCTGGTTTTCGACGCAGGTATCGCCGTCTTCCTCGTTCTCGTCGAACGTGAAGCCGTATTGAAACCCGGAACAGCCTCCACCCGACACGAAGACGCGCAACTTGAGGTTCGGATTGCCTTCTTCGCGGATGAGCTCGCTCACCTTGGCCGCGGCCGAGTCCGTAAAGACCAGCAGGCCGGCGTCAGCCGTCTCGTTCGAGGCAATGGCTTCGGTCATCGAGGTGCTCCGTGCGTCGTCGCAGGCGGTTCTATCTGGGGGCGCATGTTAGCCCAGCAAGCCCCGCCGGTCATAGCGCGGCGGCCGTCTGCCCCGTCACTTTCCACGGAAAAGTCTGCCGGACGGGCGTGCGCAGCTTGCTCGACTGCACTTCGACGTCCGTCTCGAATACCTGGAAACCCTCCGGCAGGACGACAGTCTGCTCGATCGTCTGGAAATATCGGAACGAGAACGGCAACTGCGCGCGTGGCTTACCGAGCAGCTCACCGACCGAAAAGCGGGCCGGCGCGTCGTCCTTCATGCCGAGCAAAGTGATCTGGGCGAGGCCAGAGACCACGCTTTCGTGGCGCATCGCCTGTACCAGCGTGAGCTTCAGTTGCACCTGGCGCGGCTCGTCTCCGGGCAGCACTTCGAAGCGCTGGATGCGCAGGCCCTGGATCCCGTCGACGGGCGAGACGATGCTGCGATAAAAGGCGAGGTCGTCACTCTGGCGGGAGAGCTGCGACTGCAGGTCGCCCAGGGTCCTTTCGATCTGGCCGTAGGCGTCGCGATCGAGACGCCGCGCCATCTCCAGCTCGGCGACCTTGGCGTTGAGGCGTTTGTTGTCGAACTCGAGCTGCTCGGCCTGGCCTTCGATGACGTCGCGGTGGCTGGCCTCGGCGGCCGCGTCGTGACCCGCGTGACGTTGCCCCTGCACGTAGCCGAACCAGCCAGCAAGCCCGGCCAGCAGCGCCGTGCCCAGCAGGATCGCGACGATGGTGTAAGTGCGGCGCGGCCGACTGGCCGGCTCGGTGCCGTCCGCAGTCATTTGTCGCTGTCCTGCGGCGCTCCGGCAACCGATACCGGTGCGTCGTGCGCTGCCTCGATCTCCCCACCGCGACCGCTGGTGCTGCCTGGCCCGCGCCGCCTGCGCGGCGCGCGCAACTGCGGCGCGCGCAGCAATTCATCGGTCAGCCACTCGGGGCGCGGCGGCGGCCCCGCGGCGAACGCCCGCTCGCCGAGCTCCTGCAACGCGCGCACATAAACCGCGCGCTTGAAATAGATGACCTCGCGGACCGGTGCCCAGTAGTCGACCCAGCGACCCTGGTCGAACTCCGGTTCGCTGGTCGACGCGAAATTGAAGCTTGAATCGTCAGCCAGCATGCGCAGCAGGAACCAGCGTTGCTTCTGGCCGATACAGACGGGGTTGCCACGGCGCCGCACGTACTGGTGCGGCAGGCGATAACGCAGCCACCGGCCGGTGCTTGCCACCAGCTCCACGTCGTCGCGCTGCAGTCCGACCTCTTCGTGGAGTTCGCGATAGAGCGCGTCTTCGGGTTGCTCGTTGCGCAGCACGCCGCCCTGCGGAAACTGCCAGCCGCGCCCGTCCCGCCGGCCACCCAGGAACAGCTGCCCGCCGTCCCGCATCAGGACGATGCCAACGTTGGCGCGAAATCCCTGGCTGTCGATGTAGTCGCTCATTTCCCGCGCGGTCTGGTCAATGCCCGATTTTTCCACATCGGGGGCAAGGGCACAAAAACATCACACGCGGCGGTCCGGCTTGTGGCGCAGGCCCCGCTTCCCTACCCTTCGCGCATTGCCGGGGGTCGCTTGTCCAGATTTCCTCTCATTCCTGCGTTCACGACCGTCGGTGCCGCCAGCGTCGCCCTGCTGTTGCTGTCGTTGATGCTCGGCAGCGTGCAGCTCGCGCCCGCCGCGGTCTGGGACGCTTTCTGGTCGGCCGACCCCTCCATGGCGCGCGACGTGGTACTTGGCCTGCGCCTGCCGCGCGCGCTAACCGCATTCGCCGTGGGCGGCCTGCTCGGGCTGGCGGGCGCGCTGTTGCAGGTACTGCTGCGCAACCCGTTGGCAGATCCGTATGTCCTGGGTGTGTCCGGCGGTGCCTCGGTGACCGCGCTGCTCGCCCTGATGGCGGGATTGTCGGCCGCCATGATCGACGCGGCGGCCGCCGTGGGTGCGCTGGCCGCGTGCGCGCTGGTCTTTGCGCTGGCGCAAGGACGCGGCGGCTGGACCCCCACTCGCTTGCTGCTCACGGGTGTCGTGGTCGCCGCCGGCGCTGGCTCAATCGTGAGCCTGCTGCTGGCAATGAGCGACGACACCCGCCTGCGCGGCATGGTGTTCTGGCTGCTCGGCGACCTGTCACGCAGTGATCGCTGGGGGTGGCTGCTCGCCCTGCTCGCCGTCGCCACGGCGTTCTGCATTGCCCTCGGCCGTCCCCTCAACGTGCTCGCGCGCGGCGAGACCATTGCCGCCACGGTCGGACTCGACGTGCGGCGCGTGCGCAGCATCGTGTTCGTCCTGAGCTCAGTGTTGACGGGCTGCGCCGTGAGCACGGCAGGCAGCATCGGCTTCGTGGGACTCGTCACGCCGCACCTGGTGCGGCTGGCCCTGGGCAACGACCAGCGCACCGTGCTCGCGGGCAGCGCACTGCTCGGCGGAGTCGTCTTGATGACGGCGGATCTTGCGTCGCGCGTGCTGCTCGCACCGCGCCAATTGCCGGTGGGCGCGCTGACCGCGCTGGTGGGCGTGCCGATCTTCCTGCTGCTGATGCTGCGTCAGCGCAACTGAGGAAACTGCCTCAGACGGCGACGTACCGGTCGCCGCCGGCGCGCTTGGCCTGATGCAGCGCCGCGTGCGCGCGGGCGAGCCACTCGTCCGCCGTCGCTTTCCTGTCGAGCCCGGACTTGAGTTCCGCCATGTCGAGGCCGGCGATGCCCACCGACACTTTCAGGCGCTGCTCATCGCCCAGCGGCGCATTGCAACGCGCCGCTCGCACGGCGCGCAGGATGCGCTCGGCCAGCTGTCTCGCGGCCAGCGGTGTCGTGGCCGGCAGCAACACTGCAAACTCGTCTTCGCCGAGATGCGCGAACGAATCGCTCGCGCGCACCTGCGCTTCGATCACGCTGCCCACCTCGAACACGGCCGCATCGCCAGCGGCAACGCCGTGCCGATCGTTGATGGCGCCGAGCGCGTCGACATCGATGACGAGACACGTCGCGGGTTCGCTGTGGCGCTCGCCGGCCGCGACCTGCTCGCGCACCCTGGCGAGGAAATAGTGCCGACTGTTCCAACCGGTGAGCGGGTCGACGACACCGGCCCGCAAGAGGCGAGCGCGCTGCAACAGTCGCTCGGAATTGACCAGGGCCTGGGCCGCGACGAGTTCGAGCCAGCGGACCTCGAGCGAGGCGAGACTGACCGGCTCGCCCAGGCTGCCGATGTTGTAGACGCCGGTGAGGCCGCCAGTGCGCGGCAGTGGCAACAGCAGCAGGTGGCGGCAGCCGGCTTCCGCGCCGATCAGCAATCCATGGTCCGACGCGTGATACGCCCCGGACCACGGCGTGTGCAGAGTGCCGTACCCCGGCGCGACTCCGCTCAGGCTGTCCACGAAGCGCAAGCCCGGCAGTGGCTCTGCGTGTTGCCCGTCGCCGCCCGTCAGTCGGCGGAGTTCGTGGCGCGGATCGAGCAGCAGCAGGACGCCAGCGAGCGGCTCATCGGGCAATCCCGGGGGCTGGGCCAGCGCGGCTGCGAGTTGCCCGAGCGAGCGAGCAGCCGTCAGGCGGCCCGACCAGTCGAGGACGTTTGCCGCCAGCGGTGTGAGCGGCTGCATGACTCAGCGGCTGGCGTCTTCGCGCGCAGCCTGCCGCACGCGCAGGTACGCGTCACCCTGGCGCATCATCGCGACGAAGGCAGGCGCGTCGCCCTCGCGTACGGAGCGGCACAGCCGGTCGACGGCTGCCTGCAGCGCATTCAGCGATTCCACGCCATAGTCGTTGAGGCTCTGGATCTCGTAGTACAGGTCCGGATTCTCCGCGGCGACGCGCGTCGCGACTTCGAGCTGCGCGTCGAACGTGGTGCTGGACATGCGCGCGAGTCGCGGCGCCGCCTCGCCGCTCTCTGCCAGCGCGGTGAAGAACGCGATATTGAGCGCATGCGAGAGACCCAGCACGAACGCGATCAACCGGTCGTGCTCATCGAGGCCCATCACGACCAGGTCGGCCATCGTCGAGTCGAAGAGCGCCCGGGCCTCGGCGAGCGCAGTGGCGTCGCCCAGGTCGATGAAGATCACGTGGCGACCCGACAGCAACTCTGTGTCGGGGCCGAACATCGGGTGCACCGACGTCACGTGGCATCCGGCCGCACGCAGCCGGTCGAGCCCGCCACGCAACGGAGTCTTGAGCGAGCCGATGTCGAAGATGACCCCGGGCGGTTTGCGCTCGGCCAGCTGCCCCAGCACTTCGTTCGCGATCCTGATCGGAGTGGCGACGACGATGATGTCGTGCTGCAGGTCGGATTGCCGCCAGTCGGCGACGCATTCGTAACCCGGAACCTCGCCTGACGGGTCGGCGATGGTCACCGCGAAGCCCTGCGCCGCCATGAAATCGGCCATCCAGTGTCCCATCTTGCCGCGGCCACCGATGACCAGCGCACGACGCCCGGTGCCGCGCCCCTGCGCCACGACGCGGGCCTGCTCCTGGGTCGTCAGCGAGCCGCGAATCAGCGATTGCAGCAGCGATTCGGCCAGCGCCGGCGAGACCCCGAGGGCTGCGGCGTCCTGGCGCGCCTTGAGCAGGACCTCGCGTTCGCGCCGGAAATCGCGCGTTCCCTGGCCCGCCGAGCGCTTGACCTCGGCAATCTGCTTGCCGAGCGACTGCCGCTCGGCCACGAGCTGCAGCAGTTCGCGATCGATGACGTCGAGACGGGCGCGGAGTTCAGCGAGGGACTTCATGCGGTGCGCAACCCAGGGTGGACGAATCCTTTTACCGGGCGCACGGCTCGTGCCGCAAGGGATAGCGGCGGCGTGGTGGGGCATAATCGCCGTCCACGATCGCTGGAAGACCCGCCGATGTCCCATTCCGGAACGCTGCCCTCCACCCTGCCCGACGATCCGATGCCGATCTTCGAGGCCTGGTACACGCAGGCACGCGCGCAGAAGGTCCAGCCCAACCCCGATTCGATGGTGCTGGCTTCCGTCACGCCTGCAGGCACGCCCTCCGCGCGGGTCGTGCTGTGCAAGAAGGTCATCGCCGACCCGGGTTACGTCGCGTTCTTCACCAACTACGACAGCCGCAAGGGCCACGAACTGGCCGCGAACCCCCGCGTGGCAGGCGTCCTGCACTGGGACACGCTGAGCCGGCAGGTGCGGCTCGAGGGTCGCGTCGTGCGCTGCCCGCCCGCAGAGAGCGATGCCTACTTCTCCAGCCGCGCGATCGACAGCCGGATCGGCGCATGGGCCAGCCTGCAGAGCCAGCCGCTCGATTCACGCGCGACG
>Ga0105103_10002063_pt1 | contig 10613 bp, 5 predicted proteins | sample PPLLaktember2015_2_FD_79107 | JGI IMG/M metagenome (GOLD analysis project Ga0105103, IMG submission 79107) | Freshwater sediment microbial communities from Prairie Pothole Lake near Jamestown, North Dakota, USA - PPLs Lake P7 Core (6) Depth... | ecosystem: Environmental > Aquatic > Freshwater >...
CGCGAATAGTACGGGCCCTCGCTGTAGTATCCGTCCGGAGAGAACAGGAGATCGATCTGCCGGAGGAATCCTGCGTCACCGCTCTGTTTCGTTCCCTTCAGCGCCGTTTCGATGTATCGCTTGTCGTCGAGGACGTATCCGAGCATCCCGATCCCCGCCGTCATCCACGTCGCATGATTATGAATGCGGTCAACGGTCGATGCGCAATCCTTGATGAAGAACTCCGCCATTGGACGGAGCACACCTTCCTCGATCCGCGCGCGGTCGTCCGGAGAAAGCCACTCATACACGAGGTCATAGGCGATGGATGTGTTGACCAACCAGACCGATTCATTCAGCGTCTGCCAGAACAACCGTCCGCCGGACTTCCCCACGGCTGCAGGATGAAGTCCGAGGCTGGGATAGAGCTTCGCATACTGCAGCAGCAGATCACGGACGAAGCTCGCGTACCGTTCGTCCCCCGTGAGCTGGTACATCATTCCCGCCGTCTGCATCTCCCGATAATTCTGCTTGTGCCGCTCATGCGTGTATCCCGCCGCATCCTTCGGCACCGGAACATCGAGCGGACGCCGCAGCGCCGAATCGATCAACGTCCGGGCATTCTGAAACACGGCGGCAAAGAGCGGATACTTCCCGCGCTCCGCCCGCATCAGCTGTACCTCCATGGGCGAGGCAACGAGACGGGGATGCCGGCCTGCCGTCCGGTGCTGCGAACGGAGGTCGGCGACCAGGATGAGCATCACCGCAAGGAGTGCACAGAGGGAACGGGCCATGGTGCTCACGCGAAGAAGAGACCGCCGTTGATCTGGATCGACTCGCCGTCGATGAAGGACGAGCGGTCCGAGGCAAGGAAGAGCACGAGTTCCGCCACTTCCGCCGCCTCTCCTTCGCGTCCCAGCGGCGTCATCGATGCCACGCGCTGGCGCACTTCCGGCTTCGTGAACGTATTGTGGAATGTCGTATTGATCATTCCCGGTGAGACCGCGTTGACGCGGATCTTTCTGGGACCGAGTTCCTTCGCGAGTCCGCGTGTGAACGTGTGCACGCCCGCTTTCGCGGATGCATAGGCGATGGCACCGGGACCGCCGCCGTCATGCACGGCTTGCGTGGAGAAGTTGATGATCGCCCCTCCATCGACGAGATGCGGGATCGCGGCTTTGCAGACGAGGAAGACGCTCTTCAGATTGACGTTCATGACGGCATCCCAGAACGATTCTTCCATCTCGGCGATGGGATGACGTCCCATCAATCCGCCGGCAACGTTGACCAGAATGTGGATCTTCCCGCCGAACGCCTTCAGGGTCTCATCGACCAGGCGTTTCACATCCGCGGGCTTCGTGACATCCGCCTGGATGGCGACCGCGTTCCCGCCGTTTGCTTTGATGAGCTTCACCGTCTCTTCGGCATCGTCCGGATTATCGTAGTAATTGATGGCAACCGCAGCGCCCTGTTCGGCGAGCTTCAAGGACACTTGCCGTCCGATGTCGCGTGCGCCGCCGGTGACCAATGCGATACGTGATTCCAGTTCTTTCATTGTCTGTTCCGTTTCAAAATATGGTGATTGGGCAATCGGGTCAGCTCTCAGAATTGATATCCGATGCCGATGACCGCCCGGTGCTGTTCCGTCAAATTGCTGTTGATGTTCGATTGCCATGTGTCCTGGTAATCGAGTGAGTAATATTCATACGCGAGGTCAACCATGACGTCCCAGACGTTCAACCCGAACCCGAGGGAGGTAACGGATGCCTTGACCGCCTCATTGATGATGGCGGAACCGGCAACAGCGAACGGCTGGACTTCCTGACGGTAGCCGCCACGGAGCGCAATCCAGGATGCGGCGAGGTATTCCGCGCCGAGTCGCAGATCATTCCCCCCCACCCACGCGGTACTCACCGTGCCGTCGGCGTTGACCTGCTCGGAGCTCTTGAATCCGCTCATCGCGTAGTCCACGCTGATCGTCCACCGGTCCGTCGGCGTCAGCACCAATCCGAGCGAATACCGGAGCGGGAGTTTCAGCTTCTCTTCACCCGATTGCGTGACCGAAACCGAGGATGACGCGGTGTCGATCGTGAAGGTTCTCTCATATGAACGAGTGATGGTCAGAGGCAACGCAAGGGTCGCACCAACCTTGTACCGCTCCTCTTCCCACAGGATGCCGACCGTGCCGCTGGCACCGCTGTAGTCGGACGTGCCGGCCCAGGTGTTGGCGTACAGGATCGAATCCACTTTGAACGCATTGTAAATGAAGGTGAGCGTACCGCGATCCCAGCGGCGTTCGAGATCATCGGACGAACCGAAATAGATATTGGCCGACAGTCCGACGCTCAGGTTGTCGTATTTGAACGCGATCGCCGGAGTGACCGCATAGATCGACCCTTCGCGTTTTCGCGTGTGCTGATACCATTGCACGCGCAACGTGTCTGGCTGCTTGACCACCGGGAGCGGTGAAGGACGATAGGAACCGAGCATCGGCGCGAGCACGTTGTTGTTCTGGAAATAATGCGAGAGGTCGATCGCCTGCCCGCCTCCAACGGCCGCGACGAACGGCATCTCCATCAGTTCGAAGGGCACGGCCAGCGCAGCGGAGAGCGGCAGGGCATCCGTTGTCGAGCGGGACCAATTCGGACCGAATGTATCGAACGGCTTCTGGAGTTGCTCGAAGGGGCTTGTCGGCGGAGCGTATGTTGAATCCAATGGATTGAACACCAGCGGATCCTTGATCCCCGCCCATTTGTCCTCCATCAGAATGCTCAGGCCGGCGTACAACCGGTTGGGCACCCATTCCTGCGATTGACGCTGCACCGTATTGAAGAATGAACCCGAGAAGCGAACATCGATCGCAGACACATGCGTCAGCGCCGCAGGATTCACGAAGAGCGCGTTCGCCGAATTGCCGGAGGCGACCATCGTTCCGCCCATTCCGCGGGCGCGGACATCATTGACAACCCATTGGTGCATCCCCTGAAGCGTCAAGGGATCTCCGGCGCCTTGCGCAAACGCAGAGGCGATACCGGAGAGGAGCCAGGCAACGCTGGCAATGAGAATGCGGTTCCTTCGCGTCATGGGAGTTGTACTCCTACACTGATCCGGTGAACGCTCGGCAGATAGTCACCCATACTGCCGTAGCTGTAGTCGACCGCGAGCGGGAAGTCGGCGATGGTTTGCCGCACGCCGGCGCCCATGGTCAGATTGTCGTTGTCATAGTAAAACTTGTAGCCCGCGCGCAGGAAGAGCATTTCGCTGAAGGCGTATTCCATGCCAAAATGGATCTGCTGCAAGTAGTCGTTTGGCTGGAAGAGATCGCATGCGAGCGTCATCCGGCTTTCCGCGGATTCCATCAGGAGCGCATTCGGCCCCAGCACATCGCCCGAAGCACCGATGCGGAAAGCCATGGGCGCGGGATACCCTTCCTTCGCAAATTTCACCTGCGACCCGAAGTTCTGCACGGCGGCGTTCACTCGAATACTGCGGAATCCGGTGTCATATTGGAGTCCGAAATCGAACAGGACCAGCGATGCATATGTGTTGACCTCTTCCGCCACGCCGTTCGAACCGACGATCGTGACGGTGGAGCTCCCCCAGAGGGACTCATGAATGAACTTCGCCGTCACGCCGGTGCTGAATTTGTTTGTCAGTCGCCGGGCAAACGTGAGTCCGACGAGATAGGTCGTCGGCGTGAAGGTCTCTCCCGTCAACCCTGGATTATACCGGATATCCGTCCCGCTCCCGACGAAGGCGAGCTGATCGGCGCGCGTGACCTGGATGGAACCGTAATCGACATACTGCAGCTGAAGGGCGAATGTCCCCCAGTCCTCCAGTGGGACGGCCACGGCCAACGCTCCCTGACGCGTGTCGAACAGCCACATGGTGAGCGTTCCGGCGATGTCAATATGTTCCGTCTGCGCGACTCCTCCCGGATTCCAGAAGGCGGCGTTCGCGCCCCGGGCGAGCGAGCCGAACGCGTCTCCCATGGCCGTGCCGCGTGCATCGGGCATGACTTTCAGGAACTGCAGCGAACTCGTACCGACCTTTTGAGCATGGAGGGCCGGACCGATGAGCGCGACAGCCAAGATGGCGATACGAATGGTGATCGGTTTCATGTGTGGGCCTACTTGATAATGACAAGTTTTCCGTGAGTGCGTTTGCCGTCGGGCGTCTCCACAACATAGAAGTATACACCCGAGGCGATCAATTGATTGTTCCGCGTGACCTGAAAATATTCGGTCGAGTAGTCACCGGAGTCGTGTTCGATCGTTTGCACGAGCTGACCGCTATAGGAAATGATCTTGATCGTGCAGGTCTTCGGTAGATTATAGAAGCCGACCTTGTCCTGCGGTTCGCCCGCTCCGGAGAATCCGGACTGAACGATGAAGGGATTCGGCACGGCATAGACCGTTTCCAACGTCTCCGTGCCGCCCAACTGCGTCTGGTGCAGGGAGATGTTCGTCCGGCCGCTCTTGTTCCCCGCGACATCGACCGAGAGGATGGAATAGTAGTAGGACTCCCCAACACGCGTGCTGAAGTCGACCCAAGAATAAACACCGTCCTGGAAATAGCGCGTGTCGCCTTTGCCGATGGAATCGAGACGCACCCATGGTCCCAACGGATGGTCTGATTTCTGAAGCTCGTAATGGGAGAACGCGGCTTGCAAGCGAGACGCAGAGAATGATTCAACGTCTGGCTTCCATACGATCTTGTTCGTCGCCCGGTCCGTGTTCTCAACCGCGACGGCCGGAGCCGGGACGATCACGGGGATTTGATAGACGCCTCGGTCAGCGGATTTCTCGGGCCAGTACTGCGTCGAGTCGTAATCCACGAGCGGCGCGTTGGTGTATGCCTGGATCGCGCGGTCGGCAACATCACGGACCGTCACAACGTTGGAGTTCACGTACTGCGGCAGCGGATGCGTCGTGAGATACGTGCTTCCGAACGTCCGATTGTCCAAGCCATACACCATCTGTTGCGAGTAGTTCCAGACCGGATTGAACGCCGCGAGGGCCGCATCTTCGCCGCATATTTGGCCGCAGCTTCCCCCCTCGTCTACGAGCCCGGCCTGCGTCTCCGCCAGCGTTGCTGGTCCGTAGCCCGCTACTTCTGCAAGCGCGAACCGGATCTTGTCACCGGGCTTCAGGATGTACGGCCCGTAGATCATCATCTTCCCAACACCAAAGTACCAACTTTGCCGAACGTTGAACGCTCCGCGACCGATCCAATCCGGACCGAACACAGCGAGATTCCGCAGCGGGTTGTTCTTTCGCGTCAACGCGATGTCCATGTTCACACGATATTTCGCTTCCGTGAGCAGTGACGTTTCGAGACGGTTGAGGAACGGCTGTTTGAGGTGTCCGTTCACATCCCACACGTTCGCTGTATCAGCCGAATTGACCTGCAACTGCGTTTCGCCTTGCCGGGCAAGAAGTGTCGTATCATAGTAGAGCTGGACGAATCCGATCGCCTGAGGCGACTGAAGTCCGCCGCCGTTCTTTCCTGACTGCGCCCACTCCGCGAAATACTGCGGGTCCGGCTTGCCATCGCGGTCCGCCGCATAACTGAGCCAGCGACGACGATCAAACCGTGCATATGTGTCCTTCTGCTGATAGTCGCCGCCGTTCCATCGGTTGAACGTGCGTTCGTACCCCGTTTTTCCCGGCGCGAGTCCGTGCGCAAAACTAATAAGCACGTCGGTCAGTGTGTCCGTTCGGGCCGGTGTGGCGGGGTTGCCGTCGAGGTCGCCGGTATTCTCGATCTCGTATTCATAGATGATCAGATCGTCGTAATCGGGATGACTCCATGCGCGGCTCGTGCGCGTGACGGTGAGACCGATCCGCGTTGCCCACTTGGAGACGATGATCTCCTCGGCCTCATCCGGGTCGTACGCAGGGTTCAGACTGCCGTCAGCAAGGACCGGATAATTTTCCGTCCGCGTCAACTCGAGCGGGAAGCTGTATGTTCCTGCGACGGGAAGTCCGGAGATCGCACCGCAATACGTGAAGAGCCTTGCCACGGTATCGCGGCGAGACGCGGCCATCTGCATCCCTCCCCCGAAAGAATTGTGTTGACCGCTGTACGGTTTTGCGTCGATCGTCGTCGCCGATCGAGCAGGCCATTCAAAGGACGGCATGCCTTGCGTGACACCGGCGGTGCCTTGGTCGTATGCGCGGCCAAGTTCACCCGTGTTGTACACCGTCTGGTGCAGCATCCCGCGCTGGTGCACGACAAATTTCCGTCCCTGGGCGTCGGCAAGGTGCGCCACCAGCAAGGATGCAAGAGTCACTATCATCAATCGATTCATTGAGAAACCTCACGTCAGAAGTTGAGGACCAGTCCGAATTGGAAGCTGCGCGGCGCGTTGCCATAGATCATGAACGTCTGATCGACCAGGAAGCCAGGATGATTGACATCCTCGTAATACGTCAACGATTCCCGGTTCTCTTCGTACTTGATGAGGTTCCGGTTATCATCGATCGTTCCTGTGGCGTTGTTGCGCGTCTTGCGGAAGATGGCGTTGTAATTGTAGATCATGTCATTGAAGAGGTTGAACACCTCGACGTAGACAGACGCGCGGGTCCCAAAGAGACGGGAGAACTGGCGCGTGATCTTGATGTTCGTATTCCGCTCGGCGGGTGATCGCTTATTGTACAGCGCGCCAAGCCCCTGCGTATCGTAGGTGTAAGGACGTCCGCTCCGGATGAAGGACGTACCCGAGACGGAGAACATCTCAAACGGGTACATGCCGAGGACTTCGGGGCCCCAATATTCTTCGGTCTGGAACACGAGACTGGCCACAACGTTGTGCGTCCGGTCGAAGTCCAGGAGCACGTCCTTTGCCGTCGGGAGGTCTGCCGTCCCAAGTTCGGAATACCGGGGCGACTCGTTGAACGGGGTCGAGTTCTTTCCCGTTGCAACTCCGTACGTGTAGTTCACGGTGCCGGTCAGCATCCCTTTGCGGCGGGCAAGGCTGACGCGGAATCCGCGAATGTCCGCATAGTCGCGATTGACGAAGGTTGAGTACCCGTAACCCTGAACGTCATAGTAGAAGGCTTGCTGGATCAAGTTCCGCACGTCCTTGTAGTATCCGCTCACGTCGATCCGGAATCCGTCACCAAAGCCCTGCGTCAATCCGATGTCATAGCTGTTCGTGACCTGCGGCTGCAGCCGGGGATTGCCGAGGATCATGTCCTTGAAGCCGCTATTCGGCTCCTGCTGGTACACGGTCTGACTGAACGGCGGGCGTTGAACGAACGAGCCGTAGTTCACGTGGAAGACCGTCGATGTGGAGACCGGGAACGAGATTCCCAGCCTGGGCTGCAAGCGCGCCAACGTCGGCGTCGTCGATCGGTCTGCGAGCGCCTTATCTGTCAAGGTGTCCCCGTCCGCGTTGATGTATCGATACGGCGCGTACTGGTCCGTGTAATACGAAATGTTCTGGTTGTAAACATCGAACCGCAGCCCGATATTCGCGATCATCCCTTCGAACTCCATCTTGTCCTGCACATACGCGGCAAACTCCAACGGCTTGGCGACATAGACCTCATAGCGCTGGCCGTTAGAGGACTTCAACGAAAGAATGCTGTTGACATCCATGACGTACCAATTCGCCTGGATTCCCGCGAGCAACATGTGTGCATTGGTGACCTGGCTGGTGACCGACGCATCGAGCGAGATGGTGCGCGTCTTTTCGCTTCGGAAGTCGTCGTCGATGTTGCCGAAGCTGAAATTGTCCGGCGTGCTGCCGTAGTAGATCCACATGCTCTTTCCGAAATCGCCAAGATAGATCCCGGGATCGATCACCGGAGATCCGGTCACCTCATCCGTGCGAAGTGTATTGAGTTTGACTTCATAGTACGTGCTCGCACTGTAGGCATATGTGAATCGGACGCCCAACTGGTAGTTGTCGGTGATGCTCCGGCTCGTCCCCAGCACGCGGTCCCAGATCCAATTGTAGAAGCCAGTCGTGGAGGTTGAGCGGAAGAGGTACTCGTGTTGATTGGTATAGGCGCCGCTGAGCCTGGCCGTCATTCCATCGCCGAGGTCGAAGACGATGTTTCCCATGAATTGGCGCTTCTGATCCGGTGTTGGGGTCGGAAGGATCGGCCACTCGTTTTCCGAATGCAGAGCGAGGAATACCCGGGCCGCATTCGACAGCGGACCGCCGACCGTCGCATCGAGCGAGTAGTCGATGAGGTTGTCGTACGAGAGTCCCATGTCGCGCTTGCTTTGCAGCGCCCAATAGGTGTACGCAACCTGCCCCAACGTCACGCTGTCTTTTCCGTAGCGACCGTCGAATCCGTTACCGATGGAGTTGTAATACTTGCCGCCGCCGGTGCTGTTCGTATCGAAGGCCATCCACTTCTCCGGGGAATTCAGCGCGGAGAGATAGGGCTGCGAAATGGGATCCCACAGGCTGGGTCCGAAGTGCTTGAGTCCGGGAGCACGCATGCGGACCTCCGCGCGGGCGGTCCATTTGTTGCTGCGTCCTTCCTTCATGGAGATATTGACAACGCCCGACTGCGCATTGCCGTACTGGGCACTGAATCCGCTCGTGATGATCTCAACCTCTTCGATCGCACTCATGATCGGTGCAAAGGAGGATGCATTTGAGAGCGGATTGACGATCCCCATGCCCTGGAGGTTGTAGAGTTCTTCCCCCTCGCGTCCGCCCCGGAAGTGGCTGTCGGAAATGTCGCTCGAGAGCGAGAGAACGCTTGTGAGATCGCGGATGCCCGGGACTGCGAGCACCTCTTCGGAACGCACGATGTCGCTCGTCGAGGTCTTCTCCCGTTCGACATCGGGGCGTTCGGCAACGACCTCGACGCCTTCCGTTTCCACGGCCTCCTCGGAGAGAGCAAAATCCACCGTGGTCGTTCGGTTGCCGTGCACGATCACGTTCGTCTTCGTCAGCGATCGGTATCCGACGATCGACGCGGAGACCGAGTACTCACCCGGCGGGATGTTCAGGATGAAGTAATCTCCATCCATGTTGGATGCAGCGCCGAATCCCGTCGTACGCACGACGATATTCGCCATCGGCAGAGGCTCTTTCGTCCTGGCATCGACGACGCGGCCGGAGATCTTTCCGGCGTTCTGCGCCATGGCCAGCGAAGACGTGAGCACGAGAAACAAGAGGAGTCGCTTCATAGAGAAGGTCCTTTGGTGGATTGGAGAGACAGTAGCCAGTAATCAGTAGTCAGTGAGCCCAAAGCCGTTGAGCCTGTGAGCCGGGAGCAGAAGGGTGTTCCCAACTTTTCACATTCGTTCCCGGGTTGGAACCCGGGTTGGAACCCGGGTCGGAACCCGGGTCGTTGGGACTACAGGCCCAGTTGTCCATCTTTGAACGGCATGCGCTTCGTTCCCTTCTTCGTCATAACCTCTGCATCTTCCGCCGCGCCGTCGAGGAGCTTCACCGTCCATGTTCCGTCCGCACTCCGCGTCCACTCGGTCGTCGTCCGGTCCTCGGTGCGAAGCTGGACTCCGCCGACCGACATCGTCGATGCATCTTTGAATAACAGCGTTTGCGGTTTTTCCGCTGTTCCGCGGCGGACCGCAAGGCGGGCGTTCGACCGCACTCCCCCATCGCTCCATTCATTGCCGTCTGACTCGACGATGAGATCGCTCGTTGTTCCAACTGTCAGCGTGATCGTCCGGTATCCGCGATGGGATTCTTGCCGAAGCGCGGGGATGCTCGCCTGCACTCCCGTCGAGGGGACAACGAACGTTGTGAACTCCGGTGCCAGCGCGCGCTCGTGCTCAAACCAGATCGATGAGGTCTGTTCAACGGTATGCGCAGAGGACCGCAACGGCGTTGCGTCAGCCTGAAGGATGGCAACATGGGACGTTCCGACGCTCCGCACCGCAACATCAGAGGCATGCTGCGCGAAATTCCCCTGCCAGATCTGCTGCGCGGTGTGCGGAGTCCCGGCGGAGAATGCATCCCGGAAGACCCAGTAATCCGGCTTCACAAAGAGAATGTCGCGGGAATACTTGACACCGATGGTATCGAAGCCGTCATGCGTTCCCTCGAAGTAATCGAAGGTGGAGCCGGTCCACCAGGCCTTCACCGTCGGCCTGGGCAGTTGCTGCCAGATCCCGAACCCGGTTCGGGCCGCATTCGGCCGCCAGGAGCGCCCCTGAAGGAGCGTGTCGGCAAGCGCGACGTTCTTGACCAGCGAGTTCTTCATCGTGATGTATGCCGGATCGCTGTACTTCACCCGGTAGGTCGGCAGAAGCGGTTCGCCGTACGCATACATCATCACGCCGAGAATCCCGCCATGCGTGTGATCCGGCTTGTACTGCGCGAGACCGCCGTCGATCACCATGTACCGGTCATCGCTCTCCCATCCGCTGCGCATCACATAGTACTTCGTCTCAGGAAGTCCGACCGAGCCGATGGTGGGCGGGACCGTTGCGAGCGCCTTGTAACGGGCATTTGCGGTCGTGTCCATGAACCAGAAGAACGCCGGGGGGAACGAGGACCGCGAGAAGTATTTGTACGAAGGCTCATTATAGAGCAGAGCCCCCAAGGCCATGAAGACATCCTCGTTCGGCTCCGCGAGCTCGGCGGCATTGCTCGAACGGGCTTCTCCCACGCCGGAGCGCGCATCGACAGCGCCGGC
>Ga0105103_10002065_pt1 | contig 10608 bp, 7 predicted proteins | sample PPLLaktember2015_2_FD_79107 | JGI IMG/M metagenome (GOLD analysis project Ga0105103, IMG submission 79107) | Freshwater sediment microbial communities from Prairie Pothole Lake near Jamestown, North Dakota, USA - PPLs Lake P7 Core (6) Depth... | ecosystem: Environmental > Aquatic > Freshwater >...
CGGTATTGTTCGAAAAACAGTTAGGCGCGAATGATATCAAGGGATATATGCCATAATTTTCTTGACAAAGGTTTGCCAAGGTGTATTAATCAAGGTGGAATACATCAAGGGGTAAGTATATTGTGCGCTATTCATATAAATATTACGGGAGGAAAGAGCTATGAGTAAATGGAGAAAGGTGTTAGGCATTTTTGTTGTTGCTTTGTTTATACTCAATTTCATTATTCCTCCGGCTGTTTTTGCACAGGCTCAGCAGGATGCGGAGATGGAGAAAAAATGCGCAGCCACTAAGGCTGGAACAGAAACCGATGAGGCAATCCGGCAGTCTTGCGTTTCATATTTTGAGCAGGTAGAGGCTGCAGCCAAAGCAGGTGAAGCCGGAGGAGCAGAAGCCAAATCAGGCGTGAAAACTGGAACGGTAGTTCTTACTATTCTCGGTATTGCAGCCGTAGGCGGAGCAGTAGCAGCCGCAGCAGGTGGTGGCGGAGGTGGGGGTAGTAGCTCTGCGCCTACCCATAAGAAGTAAAAACAAAATATTTTTTTATTCATAGTATTTCCTGACAGGACATTAATTCTGTAATATTTGAATATTTTTTTACTCTACATCTTCTTCAATCATAAAAACTAGGTCAAGCATTGGATGAAATTCTTGCCTTGACCCTTATCTTGGTCTAAACTCCGTTTAAAAAATATGACTTTTCAGCTTTTTATCAAATCGAAATAACCGGGAGGGAAAAGGGTGGAAGAGAAACCTCTAGAAATTCAGGAAGATGAGATTAATCTCTTGGATTACCTGATTGTCCTTGCAAAACGAAAGAATTTTATTATCAAAGTGACCCTTGGTTTTGCTGTCATTGCTGCAATCATTAGCCTCGTAATGTCGCCAATATACAAAGCGGAAACAAAGATACTGCCGCCAGTGAACGGAGGTTCTGGTATTGCAACTCAACTCATGAACCAGTTAGGGCAGTTGAGCGCCATTGCGGGTATAGGCGGTGTGCCAACCAGCGGAAAGGCGCCGAGCGAACTCTACATCGGTTTGTTGAAGAGCAGGACGGTCCTTGACAGGATGGTTGACAGGTTTGATCTCATGAAGTTATACAGGACGAGCTATCGTCAGAATGCAAGGAACAAGCTTCTCGATGATGTCTTATCCGTGCGGGATGATAGAAAGAGCGGGATCATAACAATTAACGTTGAGGATAAAGACCCAAAAAGGGCAGCGGAAATGGCAAATGCCTTTGTTGAGGAGCTGCAGAAGCTTAATACGGGTCTTGCTATCACCCAGGCAAGCCAGAGAAGGCTCTACTTTGAGGAGCAGTTAAAAGCAGCAAAGGTCTCGCTGACCCAGGCCGAGGAAGGGATGAAATCTTTTCAGGAAAAAACCGGGGCTCTCCACATGGAGTCCCAGGCAAAAGCAGTTCTAGAGGGGATAGGGATGCTCCGGGCCCAGATTGCAGCAAAAGAGGTGGAGTTGAAAGTGATGAGGACTTATTCTACCGCGCAGAATCCTGACCTTCAGAGGGTTGAGGAAACACTCAAGGGCTTGAGAGCCGAACTCGCAAAGATGGAGGGAAGGGGTGGAAAAGGCCATGACCCCCTTATGCCAACGGGCAGGATGGCGGAGATTGGAACTGATTATGCAAAACAGCTCAGAGACCTCAAGTTCAACGAAGTACTGTATGGGCTGCTTCTCCAACAGTATGAGGCAGCAAAACTCGATGAGGCGAAAGACGCCACTACCGTCCAGGTTATTGATACGGCAGTGCCCCCTGAGAAGAAAGTAAAGCCAAAACGGACCTCGATGGTCATTCTGGCCGGAATTATCGGGTTCTTCCTTTCAGTGTTTGCGGCATTTCTCATGGAGTACCGCGAACGGGCAAATGCAAATCCTGAAGACCGGGAGCGATTCGATACGCTGAAAAGATACCTGACTTTTAATCGAACAGGAAGCAGTGAAAAGTGAAAAGTGAGAAGTGAGAAGTCATAAAGCTTGCTAGCTGTCAGGCTGGCAGGCTATCAAGCTAAATAAAGAAATGAGGGACAATGCCATGAAACTGAAGAAAACCATAATCGTGTTTTTTCTTATCCTTTCTTTTGAAGGAAGTGGGTTTGCCCAAATGGCTCAAATGAGCCCTCCTAAACCATCTTCAGAGGAAATCAATTTGGAAAAGCCATCCGGCACGCAGCAAGGGGTAAAAGATCCCCAGCGCCTAACCCCGCAACAACTCCAGCAGCTGGGAATTCAGGGAAATTCCCTTCCTCCTTTACCTCCTCCCCCCAGGCAACAACCAGTTGTGGATAAACCTGGTCAACCAAAGCCAGCATTAATTTCAACAACGCCCTCTCAACTTCAAGCAGCCGAAAGCCTATCAGAATTTGAGCAGTTTATTGCCAGCGGAACCAGCAGCACAATATCTACAAACATTCGCCAGTTCGGGTATGATCTTTTCCGGCAGCCACCGTCAACCTTTGCCCCTGCTGACAGGGTGCCTGTAGGGCCTGACTATGTGCTTGGGCCGGGGGACGAGCTGCGGATAACTATCTGGGGCAACATTGAAGGACAATGGAATACTGTTATAGATAGGGATGGCAAGATTTCACTCCCGAAGGTGGGCACAATTGGTGTTACAGGACTTACCTTTGGGGAGTTTAAAGTTACCCTCCACAAAGAGCTTTCGAAGTTCTATACCAACTTTCAGATGAATGTGAGTATGGGCCCGCTGAGGACTATCAGGGTCTATATAGTAGGAAATGCTGCAAAGCCAGGAGCTTACACGATTTCATCCCTCTCGACCCTTGTGAATTCACTGTTTGAGGCCGGGGGACCGAACAAGACAGGAAGTATGCGGAGCATTGATGTAAAGAGAAACGGCGTTACGGTGGTCCAGTTTGATATGTACGATTTTCTCTTGAAGGGAAACAAAACGAAAGACGTGAGGCTCATGCCTGAGGATGTTATCTTTATCCCGCCCGTGGGGCCTCTTGCCGGGATAGCAGGAAATGTAAAGAACCCTGCTATTTACGAATTAAAGGGAGAAACCAGGCTTCTCGATCTTATCGGAATGGCAGGAGGGCTCTCCGGAATGGCTTTCCGTGGAAGGGTCCAGGTTCAGCGGACCCAAAACAACGAGTTCAGAACTGTCTTCGAGGGAGATCTGATAGATATTGAAAAAAATACCGAAAAAAACTTTCCTATCAAGGATGGAGACCTGGTCAAGGTGTTCTCGGTTGTTGACCTCAAAAATATTGTTACCATAACCGGAGCTGTCGGGAATCCTGGTGATTTTGGGGTAGCAAGCGGAGTTACCCGGGTCAGTGATATTATCAGCATGTCAGGCGGCCTTCTGTATTATGCATCCAGCCAGGTGGAGATTACGCGGGTGAAGGTTACTCAGTCAGGGCCTCGCACCGAACGGTTTGTTATCGATGCGTTTAAGGCCATGGAGGGCGACCCTGCGAACAATGTACCACTTGAGATGAACGACTATCTCTTTGTGCGCACCGTGCCTGAATGGCAGCTATACCGGACCGTCAATGTAGGGGGAGAAGTGAAATATCCCGGTGCTTACACTATCACGCGGGGAGAACGACTATCATCTGTCCTTGAGCGGGCCGGAGGCTACACAAATTTTGCTTACCTTCGTGGTGCCCTGTTTACGAGGGAGAGGGTAAAACAGCTCCAGCAAAAGAGCCTGGAAGAGCTAGCTTCTCGACTGGAAAGAGAGTTAATTGCGGAAGGAGCAGCCCAGGCTAGTACTGCCCTGTCTGCCGAGGAAGTGCAAGCGAAGAAACTGGAGATGGAGCAGAGAGGAAAATTCATCGAATCTATCAGAAAATTAAAAGCTAATGGAAGAATGACCATATGGCTTGCCCACCTGAGATTACTTAAGGGAAGTGAATATGACATTGAGCTTGAAGAGGGTGATAGCCTATACATACCGGCCGAGAACAAAGTGATCAATGTTGTCGGAGCAGTTATGTCCAACGGGAGCTTTATCTATAATGAGAAATGGGGTTATGAGGATTATGTACAAATGGCTGGTGGATATTCCCGGCACGCGGATGAAGACAGCGTTTTTGTCATGAAGGTAGACGGCAGCGCAAGAAAGCTTTCAAATGGTTTCATGAACTGGAGTCCGCTGAGGAAGAGGTGGGAAGTGGCGGGCTTCAATGAATCAAAGGGTCTCCTTGAAGCCGGAGACTCCATTGTTGTACCGGAAAGGCTTGAGCGCACAGCCTGGCTCAGAAACTTGAAGGACATCACCCAGATTCTAGCCAATGCAGGTCTCGCAGCAGCAACCATAGCAGTGCTTTACAAGACAATTGAATAGCGGGAAAAGGAGGGACAAGCGAGAAAGGCAAGAAAGGAAGTAAGGCGAGACGAGCGGGATAGTGAGAGAAAAATGAAAAACTTTGAGGAACTTGACATTTGGAGACAGGGATGTCAATTGGCCGTTGATATATATCAAGTGACAGAAGAAGGACCATTTTCCAAGGATTTTGGTTTGAGAGACCAAATTCGTCGATCAGCTGTCTCAATTCCAAGTAACATATCGGAGGGTAAAGAGCGAGAGACTCTGAGGGAGTTGATTAGATATTTATATATAAAAGGTTCAGCAGGGGAATTGAGGACCCAACTTTACATTGCCCACAACATTGGTTTCATAGATGTTTGTCAACATGAAAGCCTGAGCAATAGAATTACGTCTTTGTCTAAACAAATTGGTAGTTTCATTCGAAAGCTTAAAAGGGGCCGTGTAACGGAACCTGTAGATCGGAATGAGTGACGGATTTTATTGTGCCACGTTTATTCAGGCCTGGTATTAGACTTTCCTGCCTTACTTCTTTTCTTGCTCGACTCGCCCTTCTTATAAGCATAACCTTTCCCGCCTTACTTTTTTTCCCGCCCGTCTCGCATGCTTTATTTGCTTCGGATGAGCCTTTTCTTGGGCCGGCCAACTGGGGTGGAACCGGGCTCATGGAGATTCCAACGGCCAGGATTATGAAGGAAAATACTTACAGGCTTGGCGCTGCCGAGGTTTATCCTTACCGTTATTATTACGGCGTGTTAGGTATTCTCCCTGGTTTGGAAATTGATGGAAGGGTGACAGAGGTTGTAGGGGTGAAGGGTTTTGATAATACGTCATATGGATGGTACAAGGATAAAGCCCTTGATATCAAGTACCGCTTTCTTCCCGAGAGCAAATACGGTCCAGCCCTTGCCATAGGCATCATGGATCCACAGGGAACGCGACTATATCCATCTCAATACCTCGTGGCCAGTAAGCAAATCTACCCATTTGATTTTACCATCGGGTTGGGAAACGGCAGGTTTGGGAAAAGACCTCTCGAGGCCTCAAATGAAGGAATAAAGGCAGAGATTTTCACTGATCCGAAGCAGTGGCTCAAGGATTCGCAGATCTTCTGGGGCATCCAGTTCTCTCCTTCCGACAAATATTCGCTTATGATGGAATACAGTCCAATTAAATTCCACAAACAACTCTCGGATCCTGCACAGAAGAAATATTTTGACGGCCCGGTCCCTTCAAAGTTCAATTTTGGGTTCAGGTGGAAGCCGTTGAAATGGGCTGAGATTGATGCAACCTATCAACGAGGCGAGCAATTTGGTATTAACTTATCCACTGTTTTTGAGATAGGTCAGCCTTTAATTCCGATTTATGATCTGCCATATCGGGAAAAAGCTTCTGACAAGGGTTATCCTGTGGAAACAAGGTTGATCAATGCCTTATTTGCTTCAGGCTTCAGCAATATTCGGATAAAGGTAAACGTAAACGACATCTGGATTGAAGCGCAGAATAACAAGTATTTCTATGTTACAAAAGCGGTGGAGGCAATACTTAAACTTGTTCATGAAATTGCGCCGGCGCATATTGAGAATATCCATATCATCATGAACAGCAATGGCATTCCGATGTTTGAATTCAGCGCCATCAGGGCAGATATTCGAGATTGGCAAACTGAAAAGCTGACTACCAATGAATTCATCTATTTGTCAAAATTTGATTCGTCTGTAACGGAGAGCCCTGACACAAGGATATTTCACCAGGATTTTTTTACTTATGGCTTTAAACCTTCTCTTGAGAGTTATCTTAATGACCCCAGCGGTTTTTTTAAATATAGATTTGGTCTGGCAGCATGGGGAAGTTATCACCCCTGGAAGGGTTCAACATTCCTTGCTCAACCCGAGTGGTACCCATTGAACAATATCACTACCAGAACCCAGCCTTTAATTGATCCTGTTAGAAGTGATGTTGTCCTCTACAAAGAAAAAAATATTGCTTTAGCACGACTCATGTTTGACCAGGTTGGCAAGACCAGTAATGAAATATACGGAAGAATAAGTGCAGGCTATCTGGAACTGCAGTACGCTGGACTTTATGGCGAGCTCGCCACATCACTGGTGAATGGAAGAATAATGATTGGTGTTGGAGGAAGTGCGGTGAGGAAGAGAGATCCTGACAATGTTTTCAAGTTGAGCGATGATTTCACCCAAGTATATAAAACGGCATTTTTCAATTCCAGGCTTAATGTCCCAGAATATGAGGTTGCATTTGACGTGAAGGCAGGAAGATTTCTTGGAGGAGACAAAGGGGCGAAGTTTACTGTATCAAAGTTTATTAACGGTGTAACAATATCGGCATGGTATAGCGTCACAGATACATCCGGTTTTAAAGATCCGGAAAACAGAGGGTATCACGACAAGGGCATTGCAGTGGTGATTCCTATAAGACTTTTCAAGGGAACAGACTCAAAAACATCCTACTCTTACGTGTTGTCTCCATGGACGCGTGATGTAGCCCAGGACGTTAATCAATTTGAGTCACTCTTTGACTTTATCGGCAGGAACATCAAGATATTCTTCGATAAAGATTCGAAGTGGATGGATTAGCAACGCAAAAATGCGTTGCAGCTCTCAGCAAACAGCTCATAGCTCGCAGATGTGAAGACTTTCAAGGGAGGCATAGCCTCCCTTTTTTATTTAGAACACACATTTTAATAATTTTGATCTGTTTAGTGGCTGGTATCTGGCTTTATTCTTGCATAATTTCTACTATGAGCTGTGAGCTTAGAGCTATGAGCTTTTTTTATAAAATTTATATTGCTAAACCAAAAAGAATAGTTTATAAAACATCTGACGTGCATTTTATTATTGCCATAATCTGCTTATTCCTTATTCCTTGCTCTCTTTCGGCACGTGAGGGTGTCACCGCTTCTTCCTTCTTGCTCGTTGAAAAAGAAACGTTTCAGGTTATATCGGGGAGAGATTACGACCACAAACACCCACCGGCGAGCACAACAAAGGTTTTAACCACCATCGTAGCGCTGGAACAGCTTCAAGGCAATGAAACTATTGTCCCGGACAAAGCGGTATTGAACATCCCCGCATCGAAGCTTAATCTTATTCCCGGAAAACAATACCAGGCCATTGATTTAATAAAGGGCACAATGATCGAGTCAGCAAATGATGCTGCATACACTCTTGGTTCTTACATAGGTGGCTCAGAAGAATTATTTACAAAGATGATGAATGAGAAGGCGCATTCCATAGGGGCCTATGATTCAAACTTCAAGAATGCCTCTGGCCTTTTTGTAGAAGGACAGTACACGACGTGTTGGGACCTTGCTCTGATGTTCAGGTATGCCTTAGAGAGCGATAATTTTAGAAATATTGTTGCAACCAGGTATTTTTTGTTCAATGATAGTAAAAGGAGCGTGCGTTACAAAAACCACAATAGGCTGTTATTCTGTTTCGAGCCGACGATTGGCGGCAAAACTGGTTTTACCAGAGCATCAAAACATTGTTATGTCGGCGCCTTTGAAAAGGAAGGAAGGGTCTACATCCTCTCGATGCTCGGAAGCAGAGACTTGTGGGGAGATGCTGTCAAAATTCTGGAGGGTCTTTACTCAGATCTGCCATCAGACAAGGAAATCAGGCTGGCAAAATCAAGCTCCCTTACCCTCACATCTTACAAGCCGAGTAAATCTTACAAACTGCACACAAAAAAGTCTACGGTCAAAAAGAAAACTGTGAAATATAGAAAAGGTGCTAAGAAAGCAGCACGAAGATAATGAAGTTAAAGCTGTTTTTTGTTGTTTGTCTCTTATTATTCTCTCTTTGTATTTCCTCAATATCTTCGGGATTGACTGTAGCAGAGGAACAGAAGTATGGCAAAGAGATATTTCTTCAGATAGCAAATTCTGTCCCCATCAATAACGATCCTTATCTCTCACTTTACTTGCAGGATATCAAGCACAGGCTTGAGGGAGTCGCAACCCTACCATTTCCCATAACGCTGACCGTGATTCAAACACAGACAATCAATGCTTTTGCAACAGTCGGGGGTTATATCTATATGACTACCGGACTGATTGCATTTTCTGAGACTGAGGAGGAGTTAGCTGGCGTTCTCGCACATGAATTAGCCCATATAACGAGGCGGCATGTTGCGAAAAGGGTGGAGAAAGAAAAATACATAAACATCGGTATGCTTGCGACAATGCTGGCAGGGATATTGGTTGGTGGCGATGCACAAACAAGCCAGGCCATCATTGTTGGAGGTCAGGCAGCAGCCCAGGCTTTGTCTCTCAAGTATTCACGGGATGATGAAGAGGATGCAGACAGGACGGGAGGAGTATTTGCCGACAGGGCAGGCTACAATGCAACGGGTGTAGCAGATTTTCTGAAGAAATTGAGAGTATCCAGCCGCGAAACAATGATCCCTCAGTATCTTCTCACGCACCCTTATCACGAGGAGAGGATCGCCACGATTGAAAATGCATGGCCCGACAGCAAGACAAATAATAATACAACATTCTATCCTTACCTGGTAGTGAGGGCAAATGTTCTCCATAGACCGCCAGGTTCCGGTTCAAAAGAAATATGGTTGAACAAGTACCAGCAGGATAAAGATTCCCCCATCAATGCTTACGGTGCAATGTTGGCTTACATGTCGTCTGGAAACATCTCAGAGTCAATAAAAGTTGCCTCCCATATCAAATCTCCCTATAGAAATCTTTTCATGGGAGAGGCTCTTGTAAATGGAAGACAGTTTGCAGATGCTGTTGAAGTCCTGAAATATCAACAAGATCCAATATCGAAAATGTTCCTTGCAAAGGCATACGATGGTCAAGGCAATATTGAAATGGCTGCAAAGGCTTACAGAGATCTGCTGCCATATGGGTCTGTATTCCCCGAAATTTATTACAGGCTTGGCATGCTTACCGGACGAATGGGTTTAGAGGGTATGGGCCATGAATATCTCGGCAGGTATTATTTAGAGATAGGGAGGTATGACCTTTCTAAAACCAATATTGAAAAAGCAATTAACAAGTATGGCATTAATAGCAGAGAAGCACAGGACCTCCTCAAAATTCTCGATCAAATTAAAAAAGCCAATTATTGACATGACTTGATCATGGCAATATAATGGATATTGTTTTTGATTCACAATTACACATCATTTCTTAACGATAGGAGGTTTACATGGGGAGGAAGTCTGTAAGACTGATTGTTTTATTGGCATTTTTTCTTGGAGCAGTGGGTGTTGTCCATGCAGCTTCATACAAACCTGAGTACAAGATGAGTATTGTTGTAGGTCCCACAGGACCATGGGGAGAAGGTGCTGCGAGATTTGCTGATGCTGTGAAAAAATACACTGATGGTAAGATCAACATTAAACCGTATTACAGCGGGCAGCTTTTCGCCGGCAAGCAGACCAACGAATTTCTCCTCATGAAACAGGGGGTAATTGATTTTGCTTTGGGGTCTACTATCAATTGGTCTACAACAGTAAAAGAGTTAAACCTTTTCTCTTTACCCTTCTTCTTTCCTGATTATAAATCCCTTGATGCAGTACAGGCCGGTGAGGTGGGAAAGAAACTCTTCAAGATCATCGAAGAAAAAGGCGTGGTCGGATTGGGTTGGTGCGAGAATGGTTTTCGGGAATTCACGAATAGTAAAAGGGCTGTGAAAAAGCCTGAAGACCTCGACGGCATCAAAGCGAGGGTTGTAGGTTCGCCTATTTTTATTGATACCTTCAAAGCTATGGGAGCCAATCCTGTGTCCATGAACTGGGGTGAGGCACTTTCTGCGTTCCAGCAGGGGACAGTGGATGGTCAGGAAAATCCCGTTGTATCAGTCATTATTCCGAATAAACTCTGGCAGGTTCATAAATTTGCGACAGTCTGGCACTATGCCATTGATCCGCTCATCCTGAGTGTCAGCAAAGAGGTGTGGGATGGTTTTACACCTCAGGACAAAACAGCAATCATGAAAGCGGCCGATGAGGTTTCAAAATGGCAGAAGAAAGGCGCACGGGAAGGTTTGGAAGGTAGCACAGCGGCTCTTGATGGCCTTAGGAAAAATGGTATGGAGGTAACTGTTTTAACTCCTGCCCAGATTAAGGTTTTTAAAGATAAGACAAAATCAGTTTACGATAAATGGTTAAAAGAGATTGGCGCTGACCTCGTGAAGGCTGCCGAAGCCGATATCCAGAAAGCAGCAAAGAAATAGAAGTGTTCAAAAAGATTTACGAAAATCTTGAAGAGGCCATAGGAGTTGGCCTACTGGCAGTAATGGCAGTC
>Ga0105103_10002068_pt1 | contig 10599 bp, 10 predicted proteins | sample PPLLaktember2015_2_FD_79107 | JGI IMG/M metagenome (GOLD analysis project Ga0105103, IMG submission 79107) | Freshwater sediment microbial communities from Prairie Pothole Lake near Jamestown, North Dakota, USA - PPLs Lake P7 Core (6) Depth... | ecosystem: Environmental > Aquatic > Freshwater >...
CGAGGGCGGCGTCGATGCCAAGCAGTCCTGCGCCAGAGCCCTGGACTTGTACGAGAAGTGGGCCGGTCCGATGTGCCCACCGATCCAGGAGATCACTAGTCTTACTGTGTCACAAGAGAAGTTTTGCGCTTGCTCTGCCGCAGCAAGGGCATTGCCCGAGTCTGGCGATCAGTATGTAGCTGAGTCTGTGTCGCAATGTCGTGATCGAGTGATCCACGTGCCGCTGCGCGCGCAGGACTGCCGCGGGGGATGTAATCCTCGAGAAGGGCAGGCACTTGGCGTTCGATGAAGTTTTTTTTGCTGCCGACTGGCTTGTCGGCAATCAGGCGCTCGGTCATCAGGAACCCGTAGGCCGCGATGCTCAGACTGGCGTGGTGGTGGAATCCACGCCAGCCCCTTCCCTCGTAGTGGCCCAACCCGAAATCCTGCTTCAAGTCCTGGTAGTCGCGCTCGATGCGCCAGCGCTGATGGGCGGCACTGACCAGTTCGTTGATCGGCGTGTCTTCGGGTAGCGTGGACAGGATGTACTTGCTCGGCTCTTGCTCATGTGCCGGCCACTCGATGAGCAGCCATTCCAGGGGACGCAACCGCGCCTTGCCGGCATTGCCGCCGGCGTGGCGCACGCGCAGCGCGGCGAATCGCCCGCTGAGCGCCTCATTGCTGCCCTCGCGCCAACTGATCGTATGGAACGCATTGGCCGGCAACGATAGCGCCAGCGCCTTGACACTCATCGGCTGGCGCCGGGCCGTGCGCCGCGGCATCACCGGTGGACGGCCCATGCCGCTGTAGGGTTTGGGCGGCAGTGGCTCGACGCCTGGGGGCCAGACCACGACCGCCGAAGTCACGCCCACCGCGTACAGCAGCCCCATGTCGCTCAGCGCCTGGCGAAAGGCGGTGTCCACGCCATAGCCGGCATCGGCCAACACGCAGTGACGCGGCGCTCCTTCGGCCAGCAGATCGCGCAGTTGCCCCAGCGCGATCTGCGTCTTCGTGGCGAAACGCAAATCCTCCGGCACGCCGGCTTGCTGTCGTCGCGCGGGGTCGGCAGCCCAATCCTCGGGCAGATAAAGTTGCCAGGCCACCGGAACACTGCCCTGGTCGCACGCCAAGGACACGCTCACCGCGACTTGGCAGTTGTCCTGCTTGCCCAGCATCCCGCAGTATTGGCGGGCCACGCCTACGGAGTGCTTGCCCTTCTTCGGGAACCCCGTGTCATCGATGATCCACCAGCCGCCCCGACTGAAGTCCATGTTCGGCACGACCCATTGACAGACCCGGCGCAGCATCTCCCGATCGGACCATTCGGCCTTGGCCACGAAATGATGCAGCGCCTGGTGTCGGGCGCTGGCGTGCATCGGATCAACTCGCGCGGCCATGGGCTCGACGCTCTTGCGTGCCAGCGGCAGCATCAGACCGGTGCAGTAACCCTTGAGCCCTGCGTGACGGTCCAAGTGCCTCAGCCCGACAGACAAGTGCTCCATGTACTGATCAAACCGTTGGCTCGCACCCATCGTTCCTCATGTGAAGAATGAAGAGGCGCGTATAGTGCCATGATTTTAATGACACAGTAAGATTAGGTCGGCATCACCCCGGATTGCTGGTCAATCTTCGGCCGGCGTCAACAACCTGGCTTCAGTGGCATGGTCGAACCCCGCTGGGTTGCTCACCAACTCGGCGATTCGGCCCTCGCGTCATGGATGCGGCGACCGCTGCGCCCATGTCAGCCTTCAGTACGCTCGGCCAGCCAGCCATGGCTTGCGTGCGCCTCGATCACGGCCAGCGCCTGAAAGCGAGGCAACAGCCGTCCGACGGCCAGGCCTGCATCGAGCACGTGCGCCGGCTGGCAACGTCCTGTTGCGTCAGAACTTCCAGTCGTAGTTGACGATGATGCGGTAGTCCCGAATGTTGCCGTCGCTGCGCTGGTCAACGTAGGCCGCGCGGCCTCGGATCCAGAACGGTCGCGCCCATTCGGGCCAGGTCTTGGCGCTGAAGCGGTAGTCCAACGTCAGGTCGTACTCGGTCCAGTTGGGTTCGCCCGCCCCCGTGGCGGGGTCTATCGAGTCCCATCCGTAGACGATGTTGGCGATGACCCCGAATCCCGGCGCACCCGCCGCGGCGAAGTCGTAGCTGCCGCCGATCAGCGCGGCCTTCATGCCCGCGCGGTTGAAGGCCTTGACGATCATGTTGGTGTAGTCGGCCCAACTCGAGTACGGGTTCTGGTAGTTTGCCTCGGCGCCGGTCTGGCTGTAGACCGCGGTCAGCAGCGCCGGCCCGGCAATCAGGTCGGCCTTGATGCCCCCCGACCAGCTGGAAAAGCTCGAACCGCTAAGCAGGTTGGCGCCCACGCTGGTCTGGTACATCGCCTGCGCGCCCAGGCGCAGCTGGTAGTCGGCCGACAACGGGGTCAGCCACGCGGTGTCGGCGTAGGTGTCTAAGCAGGTTCGGCACATAGTAGGTGGAGAACTTCCACTGCCAGTCCTCCGTCGGCTGCCCGGCCACGCCAAACAACCACAACGGCTCACCTTCGACACCGGTGACGCCGGCCGCCTCGGCGAAGTTTTGGAAGGTGTCGCTGTTGCGCGGCTTGGTCGCGTTCAGATAGGCCGCGATGTAGTCAATGCCCGCCAGCCTGCCCGACAGGTTGCCGCCCGAGTAGGTGATCGGAGTCATGCGGATGTCGCTGAGGTTGATCTCGGGCTGCGTCACCTTGAAGCGCCCACCGGTCAGCGTTTGGTCCCACAGCTTCAGCGAGGCATAGGCCTGCCCGAAAACCGAGTAGGGCTCCTGCCCCGGCGCCAGCAAGCCGGGGCTGTCCTTGTCCCGCGGACCCCACAGGCGCTGCGAGGTGTATCCGACCACGCCGACGCGAAACACGTCGGCGAGCCAGCTGCTGCGGTAGCCAATCCAGCCGCCGATGGCCCATGCGGCGTTGGTCACGTCGCCAGGGTTCAGCCGGTCGAAGTAGCAGGTTCGAAAGTTCAGATCCACCTCGCTGTCGCGGACCAGGGCGTTGGCCAGGGGGTCGTTGGCTTGGGCGCCGCCGCAGATCAGCCCGGCGGCAAGCGCGGCGCCACGCAGCAGCCTGGTCATCGCGGTGTGCTGCGGGGCATGTTGAAACCTGGCGTTGCGCAAGTTCGCGCGCCTCGGTGGTGGGGGCAAGGGGTTGTACCAGTCACGGCAAGCTGTTGCCTGCACCGGCATCGGTGCAGGCGGTACGGCGCATGGCGCGTCTTGTCGTCGACGTTGCCCGTTGCGGTCAAGGCGCGCAGAAGCCTGTCGAACACGGTACATGGATGGAGCGGCAGCGTCGTGCCTCAGCGCAACGCCAGCATCGGGCCGATCAGTAGTACCGCCAGCGCGGTATTGACCACGATGCCGGCGAGATTGAGCAACACGCCAGCCCGGATCATGTCGGCGATCGTCACCAGGCCCGTGCCAAAGACAATGGCATTCGGCGGCGTGCCCACCGGCATCATGAACGCCAGGCTCGCGGCCATGGTCACCGGGATCAGCAGCATCGCCGGCGGTACGCCCAGCGCCGGGGCCAGGGCAGCCACGATCGGAAGCATCGTCGCGACCTGCGCGGTATTCGAGGTGAGCTCCGACATGAACGTGGTCAGCGCGACCACGCCCAGCACGACGGCCAGCACCGGCCAGCCGCCGAGATCCGTCGCCAGGCTGCCGATGTAGGCAGCCACGCCGTTCGCCTCAGTGGCGGCAGCAAGTGCGAGCCCGCCACCGAACAGGATCAGCACGCCCCAGGGCAGTCTCACCGCGGTGGACCAGTCGCACGCGAACAGGCGTTTCTCACGATCGACCGGGAAGAGGAACAGCGCCAGCGCCGCGCCTACGGCAATGCCGGCGTCCGACAGGTGCTCCAGCGGCCGAATGCCGGCGATCTCGATGCCGGCGACGAGCGGGCGCAGCACCCACAGCAGCACGGTTACGGCAAAGACGATGAGCGTCGCGCGCTCGCCGCGGTTCAGTGGGCCGAGCCTGGCGATCTCGCTGGCCACGAAGTCACGTCCGCCTTCGATCTCGCCCAGGCGCGTCGGAAAAATCACCTTCGTGACCAACAGCCACGCCAGCGGCAGGAAGATCATCGCGGTGGGCAGGCCGATGATCATCCAGCGGGTGAAGCCGACGTCCACGCCATAGGTCTGGGCCATGAAGCGCGCGAGGATCAGGTTGGGCGGCGAGCCGATCAACGTCGCCACGCCGCCGATCGAGGCCGCGTAGGCGATGCACAACAACAGACCCATGGCGAAGTTGCGGTGGTCGCGGTCCTCTCGAGGGATGCCGCCCGCCTGCTGCAGCGTGCGGCCGGTGCGCCGAAGCAGCACGAGGTCGATGACCGACAGCGCGATCGGCACCATCATCGCCGCCGTGGCGGTGTTCGACACCCACATGCTCATGAACGCGGTGGCACCCATGCAGCCGGCGATGACCCCGCCCGGGCGCGTGCCGACCAGCCTCAGTGTCAGGAACGCGATGCGCCGGTCCAGCCCCCAGCGCTGGATCGTCAGCGCCAGCACGAAGCCGCCGAGGAACAAGAAGATCACGTCAGCGCCGTAGTTGGCGGTGGTCTGCCCGAGTGTCATCAGGCCGAGCAGCGGGAAGGCCACGATCGGCAACAGCGCGGTTGCCTCGATATCGACTGCCTCGGTCATCCACCACACCGCCATCCACGCCATCATTCCCAGCGTGGCCCGCCCGGCGTGGTTGAACGCGACGGTGCCGCCGGCGGCGTCGACGAACTCGACCGGGAGCATCAGATACAGCAGCAACGCGCCGAGCGGCCCGGCAACGAGCCCGACCTTGCGCACCCGCAGCGCCAGCAGCGAACCCGCGGCATCGTTCACCGGACTACCCTGCGCGCTGCATGTGCCGCGATTCGCGCTTGGGATCGGCCCGGCGCGCCCACGGATTCAGCCGATCAGCGTCATCCACGGCAGCCCGATGAGGAGGAACGCCGCGATGAAGATCACCCCGAATATCCCGCCCAACCGCCAGTAGTCCGCCGAAGGCAGGTACCCCGATCCGTAATACACCGGGCTTGGCCCCGTGGCATAGGGCGAAATGACACCCATGATGCCGAGCGTCAGGCACAGCGACAGTGCGTACAACTGCATATTCATGCCGGGGATCGTCGTGCCGACTGCCAGCATCACCGGCAGCAGCGCCGTAACGTGCGCGGTGACGCTGGCGAACAGGTAGTGGCCGAAAAAGAAGATCAGCAGCAGCACGATCAACGCGGTGGTCGGCGCGACGCCGGTGATGTGCACGGCGACCCACTCGGCGAACCACTTGACGAAGCCGGTGCGGTTCAGCCCGTCGGCCAGCGCGACCAGCGTCGCGAACCAAGCGAGTGTGTTCCACGCGGCCTTGTTCGCGGTGATGTCGTCCCAGCTCACCACCTTGAGCAGCAGCATCAGCGAGATAGCCACCAGCGCGGCGGTGGTCGCATTGATGTGGTCACCGCCGAAGATCCACAGCAGCAGCGCAACCAGCACCAGCACGGCCAGCGTGATTTCGCGCGTCGTGAGGCCACCCATCTTCGACAACTCGCTGGCCGCCCAGTTCGGCACCTCGTCGCCCTGCTTGACCTCCGGCGGATAGATCCAGTACGTGATCAGCGGGATCAGCACCAGCAGCAGGATACCCACCGGCGCGAAGGCCGTGAACCATCCCATCCAGGTGAAGCTCAACTTGGCGGTCTTGTTGACCAGTTCGATCGCCAGCAGGTTGGGCGCCAGCGCGGTGAGGAACATCGAACTCGTGACGCAGGTCGCGGCGATTGCCACCCACATGATGTACGAACCGATGCGCCGCGCCGACGGATCATTCGGCTTGGATTGGTAGAGCATCGGTAGGTTGCGGATCACCGGGTACACGGTGCCGCCACTGCGCGCCGTGTTCGACGGCGTGAAGGGCGCGAGCAGCGTGTCCGCGATGGTCACCGCGTAGCCCAGCGTCAGCGTCCTGCGCCCCATAGTCTTGACCAGCAGCAGCGCGATGCGCTGTCCCAGGCCGGTCTTCTCGTAGCCGAGGGCGAACATGAAGGCGCCGAAGATCAGCCACACCGTTGTGTTCGAGAAGCCCGACAGCGCCCAGCCAAGCGCGGCGTTGAAGGACTTGAACCCCGGCTTGGCGAGTTCTTCCGGGCTGTAGAGCACCCACCTCGAAAGCACAGTCACCAGCGTGACGCCGATCAGCCCGATCGCGCCGCCAGGCAGCGGTTCGAACATCAACCCGACGATGACGCCGACGAAGATGGCGAAGAAATACCAGGCGTGCTGCGCAAGGCCGTCTGGTGGTGGCAGGAACGCGATCAGGAGCACCGCCGCGATGGGCGCGATCGCCTTCCACAAGGGCGCGCCCGCCTTGGCCTTCTCTGGCGATGCGGGTGCGCCACCCCGGGGGGGTGTGATCGTGCTCATGGAGTGTTCTCCCTGCGGGTCTCGTTGCATCGGGGTGAAGCGCCTTGATGCCTAATCGAAAGCCACGCGGGCCGTCTTGCGAAGGATGAACGCAATTCGTGTCGCCAGCGGCAAGTCCATGGGGCATACGGCGTGACAGGCAAGCAGCGACTTGCTGCCGAAACTCCGTCCCGGTTGCATTCACGCCGCAGCATTGGCGCTCTCTCGGCGCATCGGTATTCGATCAAGTTTCCGCTCCGCCCACACGGCCAAGCCCAAGCCCGACACGCATGCACTTCGACGCATAGCGATTTGCCTCACCGTGCCGTCAACACCCCGAAAACGGTGCACGCCTTGATGCCAAGTATCTTCGCAGGCAAGCGGGCCGAGCTGACGACCGTCAAGGCTGCACCGGATCGGCGCCACTTTCGGCGCGCCGACACGGCCTTCACGCCGTGACCCAAGGCTCAGCGCATGCCGCGGGCTGTGTTGGCTTGTTGGCGCGACCTTGAGCCCGGCATGGGCCGCGCCTTCTCGCGCCGTGCGCACAGGTCGGTGCCGCGCTTGCTCTTCTCCTCGTACACCACCACCCGGCCCGGCGACTGGTTCATCGCGGCGAGCATGAAACCGGCCCGGCTGCGCGCGCTACACGACCAAGCGCCGATGGCCGTCAAGCCGGTGGCCGCCGGCGAATGCGAGGCTGAGATCCGCCCGGGCCGAGCGCACCGAATCGATTGGGCAAGGCTACTCAAGCGCGTCTTTCACGTCCACATGCAGCACTGCTTGAGCTGCTGTGCCGGGGAGCTCAAGATCATCGAGGCCATCCTGGAACGGCCGGCGATCGAGAAGATCCTCACACACCTGGGACTGGATCCGCAGCCGCCGCCCAATGCGCCGGCGCGAAAGTCGGTGGAGCATCAAGTCGGCTGACCCGCACTGCCGCACGGCAGGCGGGGTGCAGCTGCGCGCCGAGTCGGCACCAGGGTCAAGCCAAGGATCGAGGCCAACGCAGCGCCCTCCGAGCGGCGCAGGACCAGTTGAGTCGGCACAACGCGGCGATCGAGGCGCCAAGTTCAAGCACTTCGGGCCGCAGCGAGCGCACCGCGAGCCTGTCCCGTGGCCGCGGCCAGTCTTGGGCCTTGCCGAGGTCGATTGAAACTATGCTCATTTGGACGCGTTGGTAAACGCGGTGGGCGGCGTGCGCATCAGCTGCCGACTTGGCGGTGCTGCTGGCTATCCAGGGGTTCTTGCGCGGCAAGGCACTGCCGCGCGGCTTCATCGCCTTCGGCGAAGTCGGCCTGGCCGGCGAGATGCGGCCGACGCCGCGCGGGCAGGAGCAATTGAAGGAGGTCGCCAAGCTGGGCTTCAGCGTGCCTGTGGTGCCCAGGGCCAACGCGCCGAAGAAGCCGGTCGAGGGTCTGACCATCCATGCGGTGGAGCGCACCGAGCGACCATCGAGACGGTGCGCCGCCTGGAGCCCGCTTGTGAACGATTGCGTGGACCCCATATTCAAGGAGTGCTCTAGCTTGGGGGTCGAGCCATGTGGAAACGCCTGTCGATGTTGTGGTCGCTGGTGCGCGGGGATGCGCGGCTACTGTGGTTTGCGCTGCGCCATCCACTGGCGCCGCGCTGGCTGAAGCCGGCGGTGGCGCTGATGGGCTTGTACCTGCTGTCGCCTGTCGACCTGCTGCCCGACGCGCTTCCGGTGCTGGGACTGGTCGACGACCTGGTGCTGCTGCCCCTGGCGCTGGGCTTCGTCGTCAAGCGGCTGCCGGCGGCCTTGCGCGCCGACTACGCGGCCCGCGTCACCTGAAGCTCTGGCCGCGGCCGCGCTGCCTAGGTACGCGCCAATCGCCGCCTGATAGACAGTGAAGCGGGATTCATCGATGCCGCGAAGGTATTCGATCAGCGCGAGGTCGCTGTCGAAGGTGCGCGCATCGATGTAGCAGTCCGCCGGAATGCAGTGGGCTGCGCCTGGGGTGGCTAGGTACACCGGCACGCATCCGTAGACAAGACAATCGAACAGCTGATTGGTGATGCAGCCCGCGCTGCCCTGGACGTTCCGCCAGACTAGCCGCTCAGCTGCGGCCAGACCGAATGACCGGTGCCCGGCGCAGCTACGAACTCACGGCCACAACCTGCCGATCGTCGCTTCGGGCGAACAGGCTGTCGTACACCGGTCGTTGACGTCCGCCCCCGGCGCCGCCGCAACGCCGCAACATGAGCGTCGTCAGTTCGAGGCGAACTCGTCGCCCAAGATTGCCGCGATGTCTTGGCGCTCACCCAGCAGCCGGACCACATCCAAATTGTCCCCACGCTCGAAGTAGCACCACAGCAGCGGGAACTTTCCGACCCGCCAAGTCCTGAGCCCTGGAATGCCCAGGCGCTTTCCAAGCGTCGGCGACCCCATGTCCGGTTCAAGTTCGATCTGGTCAAGCGCGTCGTCGGTAGCCTTGGCCACCTTTACCGCCACGCGGGTGCCACCCTCTTTGCGGTAGTACCGAACCTCGCCCTGTTGATCGCGCAGCGCTTGAGGGCGAAGAACGGCCGGCTTCAATCGATCTCGCCGCGAGCGATCGCAAGCAGTTCCTTCCCGTCCGCCTTGGTGCGACGTCGACCGGGCCCGGATGCCAGCCCTTCTTCGATGAGATCGCGAAGCCGCTTCTTGGCCTGCTCTTCCTGGTCGCGCCGGACCAAGTCACGGATGTACTCGCTGGTGTTGCCGTAGTTGCCTGCGGCGACCCTGTTGTCGATGTACTCACGCATCGATTCGGGCAAGGCGAAACTCATGGTTTGGCGACCCATAGCTGAATCTTGCGCAGTTTGACAACCGTTGTCAACTGCCACTGCGCCATGGGCAACTCTGTTCCCATGGCCTTGTGCCGTCGACTCCGTCACGGTCCGACCGGCCGCTCTCGGGCAACGGGAACAGGACAGCGGATGTCTCTTCAGGGCCGATACCGCCAGTTCGGGTGACCGCGGAGCGGTCAGCGGCGCGTTGTCCTCCGGCTTGACGGGGCCTACGGCCGCACCCCCTCGCACAGCGGCCGTTCGGGTCAGCGCGATGCCGAGCGGACCAGCGACCGCTTGGTGGCAGTCAGCGTGAGTTCGTCGCCCAGCGGTGAACGTCGTCTCCCGCTGCGTTGCTGCCGATCAGTTCCCCAGATCGCATCGCGGCAATAGGGCGCATAGCTGCCCTTTGTGGCACGCGGCCGAAGTGCGGTGGAGGGTCAGGGGACCATCCGCCACCAACCAACAGGTGTTACAGGTCCCGACGCTCGCGTTCGGTTGCTCGGCCGAGCCAGTCGAAGTGAGTCGAGTCTCGTTGGTCTCACCGGGAAAGCGCTGGCTGGCCTGTGCCGCACGCCAGGCTACCCCAGCGTGCCCCCGGCCTCTCGCGTCGCCTCCAGCGGGCTGCCTTGCAGGCAGCAGGAGCCCTCGCCGGCGCTGGTGCTGGGTCTACCGGAGATGGTCGCCTCGGCCCTGTACGGGATAACAGCTCGCATCCGCCGGTGCATAGCGGGTCGTCCTTCTTGGCCATGCCGAGATCGATAGTCGTGCCCACCTCACGCCACCTCGTCCACGGCGTGCGTCTCCACGGGAACGAACATGCCTATCGGCGATGTCTCGCTCGCCGGCGCGTCCCTGCTCGTAGACAACTTGGATCCCCAGGAAGGGTCGAAGCCTGAAGTCGGGCACGGGCTCCTCGGCGTGTCGCTTGACTATCCCTATCGAGCCATTGCCGAGCCGGTAGACAAGCGTGCGTCGGCCGCTGATGGTGCGGACGTGCCATGTAGCGCACTCCCAGCTCGCCTTGAGCGGGCGGCCGGTGGGCGGGCCGACGATCTCGACGATGTTGCCGATGTTCTCGGGGATGTTGGCGCTGATGACGATCGCCAGATCGCCTACCTTGCAGCGTGTGGGTGCGTTCATAGTCTTTAGCGGTGTGGCGTGTGCGCCGGGGCCGCAAGCGGTCAAATCCCCCGTCCGAGCGATATCGCGCGGACACATCGAGTGTAGGGCGGGTTGGCCATTCCGCGAGCCCGGTACGACTGCATCGTCGGCGCTGAAGTCGGACCAACAAGGAAATCCAGTCGAATCCATGATGGTGGATTGGATGATGGGTCCCGAAAAAAACGGGCCTGAGAGGCCCGTAATTACTTGTCCTATGGTGGCGGGC
>Ga0105103_10002069_pt1 | contig 10598 bp, 8 predicted proteins | sample PPLLaktember2015_2_FD_79107 | JGI IMG/M metagenome (GOLD analysis project Ga0105103, IMG submission 79107) | Freshwater sediment microbial communities from Prairie Pothole Lake near Jamestown, North Dakota, USA - PPLs Lake P7 Core (6) Depth... | ecosystem: Environmental > Aquatic > Freshwater >...
CGCATCACCCTTCCCATAGCCACCATTGGTGAGACTATCGGGGCAAGGTTATCAACCAGGCCCGGGTGATAAAGTTTTACATAATTTACTATTGAAGGACAATCGGATGAAATATAATATTCGGTATTCCCTGTTACCAGTTTCTTATACCTGTCTGCTACCAGGTCAGCGCCAAATGATACCTCGGCTACATACTTAAACCCTATGGCCCTTATCATTCCGATGAGTACCCTGTAGTCAATATCAGAAAACTCCGCAGGAAAACTGGGGGCAACGATTGCAGCAACCCGGGGTTCGGTTTCAAGAAGCTTCAGTACCCTGTCGGTGGTATTAAGGAAGACTTTTGCCCCCTGGCTTCATACCTTTGTACAGTTACCACAGGCAATGCATCTTTCATCAATAACTTCAGCCTGCCCCCCTACAATCCTGATAGCCTTTGCAGGACACTCCCTTACACAGGTATAGCAGGTCCTGCAAAGCTCTTTTATTGTGTAAACAAGCATAGGTAAGTCGTCTTTGTACTATAATAAAACGTTCTTTTTCTCAAAATGGGTATGAAATATCTTTTTATCACCTATCTCACTGTTCTCCTTCAGCAGCTTCTCGTAAAGATTAATAATGGATGAGGACTTACATGGTAAACTGACAGGTTCAGTCTCATCTGCCTGATAGATCATCTTAGACCTGTTCCTCAGCTCTTCCCTTGAGCTACTGAAAGGAAGACCGGCCCCGTGAACGCATCCCCCCGGGCATGTCATCACTTCTATAAGATGAAATTTTCTGCCGGCACCAATTGCGGTTTTCAGTTTTTCAAGTCCTGTCAGACCATCCACAACAGCCACTCTTATCTCATTATCGCCCAAAGGCATTACAGCCTCCCTGAAGGTCCCTGACAATCGTAGTTTCCTGAAGAGTTGCTTATCAGGTTCCTTTCCTGTAATCTTAAAATGCAGAAGCCTCATGACACTCTCTGCAAGACCCCCCGACACCTCTGTTAGAACAGCCGAAGAGCTTCTGACAGCCATAGGTTCGTCAGCATTCTCCTTATCGATGTTGGTCACATCAATACCGTAAAGTCTTATAAGCCGGGCAAGTTCCCTTACAGTCAATACTGAATCAACGTCGCTTATTCCTCTCCTCATCATCCCGTCGCGACGTGCCTCATATTTCATGGCCATACAGGGGGTTACCGAAACTGAGAAAATCTGTTCCGGCCTTATTTTGAGATGGTCAGCAACCAGCGTTTTAACAAGTACACCTGTGATCTGCTGTGATGATTTGACTGTCGACAGGTTCGGGATGAGTTCGGGTATGAACTGTTCAGCATACTTTACCCACGAAGGGCAGGTGGAAGTGTAAAGAGGTCCTTCAGTTTTTTCTCCAGGAATTCCGGCAAGCTGTCCGGCAAGTTCGGTTATACAAACATCGGTTCCGGTACCTGTTGTATAAACCTTGTCGAATCCGATCTTCCGCAATACAGCGTTGAGTACCCTGTCAAATTCCCTGGAGTATTTAATCCCCAGTTCCTCGGATATTCCATATGAAACAAGAGGTGAATACTGTATCACTTTTAAAATATCAGTCTTATGAAGATACTCCTGAACTTCATTTAGATAGTGTTTTTCGTGAAGGGCACCTGTCGGGCACACCAGAACGCACTGACCACACTGTATACAACTCGAGAAGTTAAAATCCCGGTCCATGGCAGCACCCACATGTGTCTTTCTTCCCTTGTTTATAAAATCGAGGGATGTGGAGGTTATGACCTCCTCGCAGACCCTTATGCATCTTCCGCAAAGTATGCATTTTGAAAGTTCCCTGACGATAGCCGGACTTGACTGATCGAGACGGGGTTTTATCTTCTTGCTTTTAATCTTCCTCTCGCGGATATTAAGTTCTTCCGATAATTTCTGCAGCTCACAGTTCAGGTTTCTGTCGCAGTAAAGGCAATCGTCGGGATGGTTTGAAAGAAGAAGTTCAACTATTGTTTTCCTGGCTGTTATAACACGCGGTGAGTGAGTCTGAATTTTCATCCACTCCTCAACTGGCTGGGAGCATGCGGTAACAAGCCGTTCTTTACCTTCTACTTCAACAACGCACATCCGACAGGCGCCTGTGGGAGTAAAATCTTTCATCCGGCAAAGTGTCGGAATAATTATACCGTTCCGGTTCAGGGCCGATAAAATTGTCTCGCCCTTCTCAGCTTTGATTTTTTTGTTATTTACCTGTATTGTAAAGAGCATAGAAATTATTTAACCGATATTGCACTGAACTTACATATATCATAACATACACCGCACCCGGTGCATTTTTCTTCAACGATAAAGAAGGGCTGAAGCCTTGTTCCGTAAATTGCATTAACAGGGCATTTTGCAGCACAGGCTGTGCAGCCTGTGCATTTTTCAACATCTATTGAGAATGTTCTTAATCCCCTGCATACGTTTGACCTGCATTTTCTGTCAAAAATATGTTCCTCAAATTCATCCCTGAAGTTTTTCAGAGCACTAATAAAAGGATTGGGGGCTGTCTGGCCCAGTCCGCAAAGTGAAGCATCTTTCATAACAGTTGAGATAGTCTCAAGCTGCATCACGCCCTTGAACCGTTCGAGTGTTGTACCAGAATCCTCATTTGCAGGCTTCCGTATAACACTTTCCAGAATTTCAAGCATCCTTCCTGTACCCTCGCGGCACGGAATACACTTGCCACAGCTCTCATTGCGTATGAATTCCATATAATACCTCACAAGGTCAACCATGCAGGTATTCTCATCGATAATAATAAAACCTCCGGCACCCATACCAATCCCTTTCTCTCTCATAAGATCGAAATCAACAAGGGTATCAAGATCGGCCGAAGTAATGAATGTTCCTGAAGCTCCGCCAAGTTGTACTGCCTTGAATTCCTTCCCGTCCTTTATTCCGTCAATAATATCATCGATGATTGTTTTGAGATTTGTACCCATTTCCACCTCAATAACACCTGAAAGCCGGCCTCTCCCTGCCACTGCAAAAACCTTTGTACCGGGAGATGTTTGAGTACCGATACTCCGAAACCATTCAGGACCGTTTTGCATTATCAGGGGCACATTCATCAGGGTCTCAACATTATTTATAACAGTTGGTTTGCCCGATAACCCTGAAGTTGTGGGATAAGGAGGTTTCAGCTGAGGCATACCCCGTTTTCCCTCGAGGCTGTTTATAAGGGCTGTTTCCTCGCCGCATACAAAAGCTCCCGGTTCTTTCTTAATTATTATATCGAGGTTGTAGCCGCTCGATAAAATATTATGCCCGAACAGTCCGTATTCATGAGCCATCTGTATAGCTTTCTGAAGCCTCATCCTTGCATGATCAGACCCTGAACGTAAATAGATTATTGCTGAAGATGCTCCTATTGCATAGGAGGCGATCGCTATTCCTTCAATAAGCCTGTGCGGGTCACTTTCAAGAATTGTTCTGTCGGCAAATGCCCCGGGATCGCTCTCCTTGGCATTGCAGATAAGATACCTGGCGTTTGAGCTGGTACTGAGGGCCTGTTTCCATTTAACGCCGGTTTGATAACCTCCTCCGCTCCTGCCTCTTAGTCCGCTTTTCTCAATAATATCACAAACCTCCTCAAAGGTATAGTTCCGTATCGCTTTCACATATGACCTGTATCCGCCCCTTGCGATGTATTCCTCGATACTTTCAGGATCATAGCATCCGCAGTTACTTAATATTATCCTCTTCTGCCTTGCAAAAAACGGGTGGTCTGTAATAAAAGATATTCCCGGCCAGAGCTCAAATCCATGTGAACCCGATTGCCCGACAAGATCGTCATCATTTATATCATTATGAAATACACCATTAAGCAGAGGTTCTACTTTTTCTTCTGAAATATTTCTGAAAAACAGCTTATTTTTCCCGGGCATCTGGATGCTTACAAGCGGCTCAAAGTTTGCAGGACCTGTGCATCCCACTTTTACGATCAGGGTATCGGGCTGATTCTCTGCAGCATAAGTCTTTAAGGCTGCAAAAGTTTTTTCTGACCCTGCAATGATACTGCTTGTTCCCGATGAAACATAAATGACCGGAATGCTTGTCTTTTCACGCCGGATCTGCTGAAGTACCTTTTCGGTCTCAGCAGTCAGAGTGTCTGATTCATACAGCAGCACCTTCTGTAAAAGGAATGTTTTCAGATCTTCCATTTAGTCATTATCGATAATATATTTCAGCTTTCTGATCAGGTCAGGTATATGTTCGGCCTTAATATGTGTCTTATATTCGCCGTTAACCGAAATAACAGGACCGCTGTTACAACCTCCCATACATGAAACAAGTTCGTAGCTGAAATTACCGTTTCGGGTAGTCTGGCCCGGATCGATACCTGTCTCCTCCTTCAGTTTGTTAATTATTGACTGGGACCCGGTCATAAAGCATGATGTTCCGTGACAAACTTTCAGGTGGACCTTTCCTGTTGGAAAAAACCTGAACTGGTCATAAAAAGTTGCCAGCCCATAGATCTTGGTCGTGCTTAATCCAAGGTGGTTCCCTATCTTAACGATAGCAGCCTCAGACAGGTAATCGGCTACTTCCTGTATCTCCTGCAACAGGGGTATAAGATCTTCTCTCCTGCCGGATTTGTATTTCTTTATTATTTCATCAAGATCAATTTCCATTCCTGATTTTCTCTCTAATTCACACAAATATAATTTATTTTATTGTTAATAAATAAACATTGTTATTTTATTAACAAAAGAATAAAGACTGCCTATAAAACAATTTAAACTGGCAATGCTCTAAATAACAGTTATTTGAAGTAATAAATCCCTTAAGTTTTAATAGAAACCGATACATTTGTATGATGAATATCATCTGACAGCATTGAGATTGAGGCTGGTAAAACCCCTTTCACGATTATTCCCGACACAAAAATTATTATTACTTTTGAGGTTGATGTTTTATCCTGAACAGAATAAGTAATGGCTCAGCGAATTGAAATGCAAATATGTTTAGGCAGTTCCTGTTTTTCGAGAGGGAACAAGGAGTTTGTGATGTTTATAAAGGAATATCTGAAGAAAAACCACCTCGATGACAGGATCATCTTTAAAGGATCGAGATGTATGGGTCTTTGCAGCAACGGACCCAATCTGAGGATCAACGAAAAGATCATAGAGGGGGTAACAATCTCAAAGATAGAAAGCATACTTGAAAAGGAATTCGGCAATTTAGTATAAACCAGCATCTGCTAAAATCATGAGCGACAGAAAACCCGTCTTCTATATAAACGACGAAAAATGCAGAAACTCTTACTCCTGTGTTCGTGTCTGTCCGGTAAATGCAATCGAGGTAAGACCACATAAGGAACATCCGTTTATACTCTCGCAAAGATGCATCGGATGCGGATTATGCTTCATCTCATGCTCCCCGAGGGCTGTGGAATTCCGTGACTCCAGAGAAGATGTTAAAAAGCTGCTGGCATCTCCGTTAAAAACAGCCGCACTTGTCGCTCCAAGCATCGCCTCTGAATTTGATGACATAACTGATTACAGGAAATTTGTAGGAATGCTTCGTTTGCTGGGCTTCGATTATGTCCATGAAAACTCTTTCGGGGTTGATCTGATAGCCGCTGAATATGCAGAACTATTCAGTGAAGCTGAGGGAAAGTATTATATAACAGCCAACTGCCCTGCAATTGTAAAACTGATCGAGAAATTCAATCCCGGGCTGGTGCCGAACCTGGCTCCCCTGGTCTCACCCATGATCGCCACGGCAATGGTTGTGAAGGAACTATATGGAGAAGATGTAGCCACAATATACATTGGTCCATGCATCGACAATAAAGATGAATCATACTTATACCGTTCCGGCAAACTTGTTGACGGGGTTCTCACATTTATTGAACTGCGAAGACTTTTTGATGAATTCAATATACAGGAAAGAGTGGTTAAACTATCAGACTTCGATCCTCCTTACGGGAACTGGGGAGCGCTCTATCCCTTACCGGCCGGCATTATCCAGGCAGGAGGTATCAAACGCGACATGGTGACCAGCAGCGTAATAACAGCGGCAGGAAAGGAGGACGTTATGGAAGCTGTCAATGATTTTGACAAGTATATTGACACAATACATCACCACTTTAATCTCTTCTTCTGCCATGGATGCCTGCTGGGTCCTGGAATGGAACGTCATTCTGAACGTTTCAGAAGGAGGGCACTGGTTAGAATATATGCCGAAAAGAGGGTAGGAAAACTCGATAAGGTGCAGTGGCATAAAGATATGGAAAGATGGTTAAAGCTAGATTTTTCACGCACATTCACACCAGATGACCAGAGGATTCCTGATCCTCCGGAAGAAGCTATAAACGAGGTGCTGAAAATCGTGGGGAAAGATAATCCCGATGAGGAGATCAACTGCGGCGCATGCGGATACGCATCGTGCCGCGAATTTGCCTCTATCGTAGCCAAAGGACTTGCCGTACCAGAAATGTGTCATACCTTCAACCTCAGGAACAAGCAGGAGTATATTGAAACGCTGAGGCAGACAAATAAAAAGCTTGCTGAAACTAAAAGAGCTCTCAAGGAGTCGGAAGAGTTTGCAAGAAGGGAAAAGGAGATTGCTCAGAGCGCTTCTGACATGATGAATAATATGCTCGAAAAGCTGCCAACAGGTGTTGTGATAGTTGACTATAATCTCAAAATCCTTCACTCGAACAGGAGTTTTATAAATATTATCGGCGAGGATGCAAAAGCAATTTCAGATATTATTCCCGGACTTGCCGGTGCAGATATGAAGACGCTTCTTCCATTCAATGTATACAATATGTTCACTTTCGTAATCAAAGAAGATGAACCTGTTGTAAGTAAGGATATTCACTTCGAAGACAAAATGCTCAATATATCAATTTTCCCTATCAAGAAAAACAAAATGTGCGGGGCCATAATCAGGGACCTATATTCACCTGAAGTTCAGGGAGAAGAGGTTACAAACCGTGTTACAGAAGTGATAGAGAAAAACCTTGAAATGGTGCAAAAGATAGGATTCCTGCTCGGCGAAGGCGCCTCGGAGACAGAACAGATGCTAAACTCCATCATCGAGTCATATAAGAACAAGAGCAGAGGAACATCAAACAACCGATAACTATTTGAAGTGACCAGGGACTTTTACATAGAAGTAAACAGCCAGCAAAGAAATCATGATGGCGAAAGGATCTGCGGGGATGTATTTCTCTACAGGTACATAAAGGAGGAAGACAGGGTAATTGCAGTTCTCTCTGATGGAATGGGACACGGAGTTAAGGCAAATATCCTGGCAACTCTTACAGCTACCATGGCACTAAATTTTACACAGGAGCATAAAGAGATCGACAGGATTGCCGAGATTATAATGAACACGCTCCCTGTTTGCAGCGAAAGAAAAATCAGCTATTCTACATTTACTATTATAGATATTGAAAGCAGTGGCCGGACAAACATCCTCGAATATGATAATCCTTCAACAATCATTCTGAGAGGCAGCCAGGTCTTCGATCCTTCATGGAAAAAAGTAGTATTAAGTACAGGAAAACACAGCGGGAAGGTTCTTAAAACATGCTCCTTCATACCGTCGAAGGAGGACAGGATAATCTTCTGTTCTGACGGTGTGTCGCAGAGCGGAATGGGCAGTGAAGCATTCCCCTTCGGCTGGGAGCGGGATAATATTGCCTCTTATGCAGCATCACTTGTCGTAAATGAATCATCAATTTCCGCAATGATGCTGTCAGGCAAGATCGTAACAATGGCCCACAAGAATGACAGCTACAAAGCCAGAGATGATATCAGCTGCGCAACAATTTATTTCCGGGAGCCCCGGAAACTGCTTTTATGCACAGGACCTCCCTATGAAAAGGAAAAAGATAAAGAACTCTCTAAAAAGGTAACCGATTATAACGGGAAAGTTATCCTTTGCGGTGGAACAACTGCTGACATCATTGCCAGAGAACTTAACAGGACTATCATTGATGAGCTTATCTTTGAAGATCCCGAACTGCCACCTGAGAGCTTCCTTGAAGGCATTGACCTGGTTACAGAAGGTATTCTTACCCTCCAGAAAGTAAATGAGATACTGAAGACTTACAAAAACAGTGTCAGACTGGGAAAAGGACCTGCTGATAAGATCGTAAAACTACTTATGGAAAGTGATGAGATCCATTTTGTGATCGGGACAAGAATAAATATTGCCCATCAGGATCCCAACCTACCTGTAGATCTGGAAATACGCAGAACAGTCGTCAAACGAATTGCGCGGTTTCTTGAAGAAAAATGGCTGAAGAAGATAAGTTTTGAATATATCTAGTCAGCTGATCTCTTCAAAAGAAAAGATTCCGCCTTCCTGAATAAATGCGGCTGAATCTCAGGATGCGTAAGATTCGCGGGTAGTTGGTACAGCATTGTTACATCGGCTATCTCAGACATATCAGGAACGGGCCCTATGCTCAATACTTCAGCAAGAAAAAGGCGTCCGTAATCTGTCACTCCATTAATCGTTACAGAATATGTTGCCACACAATCAATTGTAAAATCCAGAGCTCCGGTCTCCTCCATCAGCTCCCTTCCTGCTGCTGCATCCGGTGTCTCTCCATCTTCTATGTGTCCGCCCGCAATTTCCCATGTATCTCTTTTATGGTGCCTGACAAAGAGCCACAGGTCCTTATGTCTTGCTGCAATTACCGAATAGGTAAGCTTAGCTTGCGGATCAAATGAAGGTTCATAAAAATTTACTTCAGTCATTATTTTAAGATTACGGTTACTAAAGTAACTTTTATCCTGATAAAATTATTAAGTACTTTTACAAACAAAGAAAATAAAATGAGCCTTTTCCTTATTCTTGTAATCACCGAGGTATTAACTTTAGTTGTGATAAGGCAGCATTTCTATGATAAATCGTGGATGAAATTTTATTTTACCACTATTATCAATGCACTGATCAGCCTGTGGCTCTGGATACTCTGGTTGGAAATCATAACACACAACGGATTTTTTGATGAACCTGGTCATATATGGCTTAAAATGTGTTTTACCGGAATGCTTAGTGCTGTTGTTATCCCCAGGATAATCCTGAGTGCATTCCACTTCACAGGCAGGTTCTTAAAAAGAAAACAAGGAGATCACAACAGGCTCCTGACAAACATCGGGATAACGGTTTCTCTGATAATACTTGTTGTTGTAGCCGTTAGTACACTGAAAGGCAGATTTAATTTTAAGACTGAGGAATTGACCGTCAGAATAAAAGGATTACACAGAGACCTGGACGGGATCAGGATAGTTCATATCTCCGATATCCATTTACCATCTTTCCACCACCATCAGGATCTGCTGATGAATGTAATGGAACGAATCAACAGTTACGATCCCGACATCTTATTTAATACAGGAGATTTTATAACTTATGGATGGCGCGAATTCGGACATTCAGATACCGTGTTAAACCATGCAAAAAGCAGGTATGGGAATTTTGCGATTATGGGAAACCACGATTTCGGAACCTATCATCCCGATTTTACAGAGGCTGACAAAAACAACAATATACTGTTAATGAATAAATTCATTTCTTCATCAGGGTTTAAGGTACTTAATGATGAATCACTGATGCTGAAAATTGGAGACGCATGGATCGGACTTGCCGGTGTAACGACAAAAGGATCATTCCCTGATATTATTCATGGCAACCTCGCAAAGGCATCCCTGGGAATTGACAGTGCCGATCTTAAAATACTTTTGAGTCACGACCCGAATCACTGGGATAAAAGCGTCAGGGGGCTGGAAGATTTTGATATAACCTTCTCTGGTCATACACATGGAATGCAAATCGGTATTATGACAAAAAAGGTAAAATGGAGCCCTGCAAAATATTTCTATCCCTACTGGAACGGACTCTATACAGAACAGGATCAACACCTTGTTGTTAACCGGGGCCTTGGTGTACTTGGAATGCCCTTCAGGATCTGGATGCCTCCCGAAATTACATTGATCACACTGGAAGCCGGATAACATGAATAGCATTAATTTAAGTCTTATGCCAGTCTCAGTCAGAAAATTTAGTATCGAAGAAATAGAGTATCAGGTTAAATATTCTACCCGAAGAACACTTGGCATAAGCATTAATCCCCTGACAGGCGTGGTTGCCAGGGTACCATACAGGACTCCTGACAGAGTAATTGAAAAAATGATCCGCGATAAATCGGGATGGATAAGGAAAATACTCATATATCATTCCTCGCTGAAAAAGATCGACAACAGGTCAGGTTTTAATGAAGGTGATAAGGTATTATTTTTGGGAAAGGATCATCATCTTAAGATCATTCAATCACCAAAACATTTTGTCAGAAGGAATGGGGATAATGTTATAGAGGTGGGTACCCTTGATCCCGGGAACCAGGAGATCATCAGGGCATTGCTCGAAAAATGGTACAGAATTTCCGCTAAAGAACTATTCCCATTGAAACTGGCTGAAATCCTTAACAGGTATAAAGATTATAAGTTTTCACCCACCGGATTCAGTGTCAAAGTAATGAAAAGCAGGTGGGGCAGCTGCACTTCAAAAGGTAAAATATCTTTAAGCTATGATCTGATCAGACTCGATGTA
>Ga0105103_10002070_pt1 | contig 10596 bp, 12 predicted proteins | sample PPLLaktember2015_2_FD_79107 | JGI IMG/M metagenome (GOLD analysis project Ga0105103, IMG submission 79107) | Freshwater sediment microbial communities from Prairie Pothole Lake near Jamestown, North Dakota, USA - PPLs Lake P7 Core (6) Depth... | ecosystem: Environmental > Aquatic > Freshwater >...
GAAAAACATCGATCGCCGAAGTGCTCTGAAATTAGGCGTCGCCGCCGGCATCTTGGGGACGCCCTGGTTGTTTGCGAATCGACAGGATGCAGTATCACCTGACAATCCTCACGCATGACAAAAGCGAGAGTGGCAGCCATTCGCGGAGACACCGAAGAATGCTTAAAAGCCGGTGCGAAACGAGTCATCATCGGGGATGGTTCTCACCTGCCGACATTCGACTGGCAATATGCCGTCACCCTGGACGGCAGCACTCATCTGCTCAAGGAGGCCGGACGGCTCAGTTCAATTTACAAGGGTGTGGTTTCATTGGCCTGCCTGGAAACGGATTCTCCGGCATGGATTGAGGTTCCATCCCACACCTCGCCATGGGCTTTGAGATGGGTTTGGGAGAAATACGGGAGGAAGCGATTGAAATTGTAGGCGAAACACTGGGCAGTCTGCAGGTTGACTGGAAACCGGCGCAATTGAAAGGATAACAATTTTCGGAGTCACCGTTGCGGGACACTCCCGCCGCGATTGACAGAGTTGCAGCCTCGGACTTGATTTCATGATTGGATCAAATTGGGAGAAATGATGACCGAATGCAATCTGCACCCTGTCGGCGGGTCGATCCTAAAGATCACTCGATCGACCGAGACAGCCTGTTCGCCGGTCTAATAGACGACTGCTCGTCCGCAACATTTAGCGCATTGCATCATCCGTAAAATAATGAAGAGGAATTTAGTATGGAATCCTTTTTTCAGGCCATCCCCCACTATCGTAAACAGCTGCAGCAAGGCGCTGTACAGACGGCCTATCGAGGCATCATGCAGTATATCTTGGAGTTGAGGACGCATTTCAAAAATCAGCATCCCGAGTATTCTGTACCAAGCGCAATTTATTACGGCTATATGGATATGACCTATTTCCCCTTGTTCCCGCCTTTTTTGAAAGAGCGCCAGCTAAAGATCGCCATAGTCTTTCACCATGAAGCCTTTCGCTTTGAAGTGTGGTTGGCGGCAGTCAACAAGCAGGTGCAATCCAAATATTGGAAATGGTTCAAGGAGAGCGGATGGAACCGGTATCGCCTCGTCTCTGATCTGCATGGCGCAGATTCGATATTAGAGCATATCCTGGCCGAGGAACCGGACTTTGAGGATTTGGATCTTCTGACACAGCAGATCGTAAGTGGGACATTGACCTTTATCGATGATGTTCAAGGTTATTTAGTCAAGCATGGCGGTTGAATGATCGCATAAAATCTTTGTTGAGTTGTATTAAAGGTCCTTCGCCTTTGCAGATTCAAGTCGGACGGGAGATACAAGATTAGCGCAGAGCGCCGAAGTCGCAGAGAGTTGTTTATTTTCTTTGCGTCGGTGCGTGATCAAGGTGTACGATGAGCATCCCCTTCGTGTCTCAACATCACTTCATCACCTCCTCACCTTCCAAATAATCCCAATTCTCATAGAACTTGTTGCGCAAATGAACGTTAAAGATAATAACAAAAAATCCGGATCGATTATGTTTTCACCAGATAGGAGTCACAAAAATGAAATTCAGTCAGATGTTCATTCTGTTAGCTCTACTACTCGTTTGTACTGTGAATATCCTGGCGGAAGATTGGCCGCAGTATCTCGGGCCCGGTCGCAATGGCGTTTCAGCGCAGAAGAATATTTTACGCTCCTGGCCGCAGACTGGCCCGCAGGTTCTCTGGACAGTCACGGTCGGCAGAGGTTTTGGCGGGCCGGTTATCGGACAGGGCAAGGTCTATCTGCTCGACCGAGACGATCAAAAGGGCGACAATCTTCGCTGCTTTGAGCTGGCCACGGGCAAAGAGCTGTGGAATTTTGCCTATGAGGCGCCGGGATCGGTAATGTTCCCGGGATCGCGAAGCATACCGACGATTGAGGGGAATTATATTTATTGGTGCGGGCCTTACGGCGACCTCTACTGCCTTGATATCAACTCCCACAAACAGGTGTGGAAAAAGAATGTGTGGAAAGACTACGGCGGCGGCGAAATTCCGCGCTGGGCGGTCACTCAGAATCCATTAGTTTACCGTGATATGCTGATATTGGCTTCGCAGGCACCCAAAGCGGGTGTGGTCGCTTACGACAAACTGACCGGCGCGATCAAATGGACGACGCCGTCTCTCGGAGGTGTCGGCTATGTCAGTCCGGCTATGGTCAAGATCGGCGGACAGGATCATGTGGTCATGATTTCGGCTACGGTCGGCAGAAGCGAAGGCGGCGGCAAAGTGGTCGGCATGGACCCGCTCACCGGCAAAATCCTGTGGGAATATTCCAACTGGCAATGCGTCATCCCGGTCCCGAGTGCGGTTGATGCCGGCGAAGGCAGAGTGCTGATCATCGGCGGATACAACGCGGGCGCCGCCATGATTGAAGTGGATCGTAGGGCGGACGGCAGTTACGGCGTCACCGAGCTTTATAAAACCATCGAATTCGGCGCTCACACCAAGCCGCCGGTTTTCTATAACGGCCATTTTTATGCGCAATATTCGACCAACGAAAGACGAGACGGCCTGGTGTGCATGAGCTTAGACGGCCAGATCAAATGGAAAACCGGGCGATCGCCGCTGTTCGACAAAGGCGGACTGATCCTCGCCGATGGACTGATCCTCGCCACCGACGGCAACAAGAAATTGTATGTCATCGAACCCGACGCCTCGGCTTTCAAACCGTTGGCCTCGGCGGAACTGCTCGAAGGGAATCAAAACTGGGCGCCCCTGGCTCTATCCGACGGCAGGCTGCTGATTCGCGACCAAAGCCAGTTAAAATGCGTTCAGGTTGCGCGATGATGGGGACGTTTTAGTCGATTTCCCCCTCGTTATTTTCAACCCTTGTTTTCATGAATGACAGTAATTTGAAATGTGATGGATGCTGACAACCAACGAAGGGCATCATTAATAAAGTTCGCGAAATAAAGTAGCGGCGTATTATCCACGGGATTCGAGTTGACTCGGGAGAGAATCCCGACAATCTTACATGCCTGTCCTTCTTCCGAGGCAGCCGATGTCCGGATGGATTCTCATGTGCGCTTTTTCGAACCGTCAGTACAGCCATGGGATCAGTCGCCAAGTGGAACGACAATAATCCTCATATTCTTTGCCGAACGTCTGGATCAACACTTGTTCCTCCAGTTTAATGCGCCGGATGAATGCGGTTGTGATGAAGAGGAGCAATATGCTTAAAGATATCCAATTGGATAATGCAACGCCCAAACCCAGGAAAGAGACAAGCGATCCCAAATAGGATGGGTGACGAATGGTTCCATATAATCCTTTGCCATAAAGTTGATGTCCTTTTCGAATGGCCACATTTACCGTAAAATAGCGTCGCAGGCTCAGAATGGCAGCCCAGCGGATCGCCAGCCCTGAAATGATGAGGCTTAATCCAATCCAGGCCAGGGACAATTTCCCCGCATGGATGAATCCGACTCCGGTGAACGCGGTCAGCACTGCCAGGGCGACCGATCCATAAATGATGACATTCAACCAAATGATTGAGCGCGAGTCATGGTCAGCATCATTGCTTTCCGATCGCTTGTAAATGATCAGCGCAACCTCCGATGCGATCCAAATGAAACTGACCAGCGGAAGCATGATATTTGATTTCATATTTCCCTCATTTGTGGATGAATTTGTCGGGCAGGATGACTAACTCCTCTCCGAATATAGCTTTGCACAATTTCCGTTGTTTTCTGTTGTCGCCATCACTATTTCAGTTAAATTTGGTCGGCAAAACGCCACCATGCTGCTGTGCCGATAAAACCGGCAATGGATACAACAATCAAAATGAAATAGCTTATCGCCTCGGCCTGGGGCAACTCATTTCCGGCAATACCGCTATATAATGCGGGAATAGCCCAGGGGAAATAGGGCATGATATTCGGCAGTCCGATCGCAACAAAGTTGGTCAAAATCAGAGTGAGAATGGCAAATCCGATCGGAAGAAGATAACCCCGGCTGATGCAGGCAAGAAAAGCTACCGGAGTACAAAGCAGGAATGTCAGGATTGAACTGTTGATAAAGATTAAAAAAGAATTGAGCACATTCGTCGATGACCAACCGGGGATTTTAATCGCCACACCGACGAAAAGCCCACATAGAAAAAGCGTCAACGTCAGCAGGATGCACCAGCAAAGAATAATGACAAATTTCGAAATCACAATGGTCATACGAGAAACCGGCAGGGAAAGCAGGTCTTTCGCAACACGGTCGGCATATTCTCGGCCAAAAACCCAACTGGTGACCATTCCGAAACCAATCGGACCAAGGGCTAAAATGACCTGGATTAACAAAGTCAGGAACGAAGCCCAGTCTCCATTCCCCAAAATAGATGTTTTGGCACTCAAAGCCGCTGATCTTCCGGCAAGTTCCGGATGGTGAGCGACAAACATCAGTAATCCCATCATGGAAGCGATAAAGGCGAAAAAGACCACGGTGATGATAAACATTTTAGATTTCCGTACTTTCAAGCCTTCGGCCCAGACGGATGCCATGAGTTCTTTCATTGAGAATCTCAATTCCTTCCGATTATCCTCAGGAAATAGTCTTCCAGATCTTCCTCGTCAACTCTCAGCAGAGTTGGCGGACAACCACCTTGAACAAGCAAGACATTGATATTTTCCGGATGAGCGATAGCATCTTTGTCAGCAAGTTCAATGAGGCCATTTTGCACGCGATTTACAGTGTACCCTTTTTCCCCTAGAATGGCCTGTGCATTTTGATTATCATTGGTATTGACTAAAAGTCTTCTTTTTCTTAATGATTCCAATTGTTCGATATTCAATTCCTGTACCAGTTTGCCTTCATGAATGATGCCAAGACGAGTTGCGAACCTGGATATTTCGCCCAGAATATGGCTAGATATGAAAACGGCAACCCCCCTGTCATGGGCCAGGGAATGAAGCAATTCACGGATTTCAACAATACCAGCCGGATCAAGACCGTTTGCCGGCTCGTCAAGTATGAGAACATCGGGGTTGTGCATGATCGCCTTGGCCAATCCCAGGCGCTGCGCGTTTCCCAGGGAAAGGTTTTTCGCCTTTCTATCTTGGTATTGCGCGATTTGAAGATTTTCCATGACTTGGTCAACAACGTGGAAATCATTGATGAATCGAAGGCGCCGTATGATTTCGAGGTTTTCCCTAACGCTTAAATCCGGATAAGAATATGGAATCTCGACAAGATATCCTACATGATTCCATAGTGCGTAATTACCTGCGTGAACCGGCTGACCGTTGATGCAGGCGTAGCCTGAAGATGGGCGAATCATGCCCAGCAGCATTCGAATGGTGGTCGTTTTCCCGGCTCCATTCAGGCCAAGAAATCCATAGATTTCACCTTTTTTAACGGTCAACGAAACAGAGTCTACAGCTTTAAATCTGCCGAACTTCTTCGTCAATCCATTGGTTTCAATGACATTGTCCATATTGATTCATAGGGCGATAATCAGTCCGTCACTAAAATCTTTATTCCTCGCGTCCGGATATCCTCGAGGATTACAAATTATTCTTGTATTGCCGATATAATAATCACTGCTTGTATGAAGATGGCCGTGAATCCAATAGTGCGGCGAAAGTTTTTCAACCAGCGAATCCAGATGAGAGGCATCGGCAGCGCTGATCGTTTCATTTTTGTTACGATCCAATAATGACCGAATACTGGGAGCGTGATGCGTGACGACAATATTCTTCTTCGCTTTCCTTTGACCATATTCACTCAACAACCAATCGGTCGAGTTTTTATTGATCACGGCGACATCCATTGATCGGATTTTTGAATAACTGGGTTCACGTCGTATTTTTTTATAATCATTCATGTATTGCTGGCAATAATATCCGTCAGCTCGTGGATTTCCAAAAAGATTAAAATCAGTCCAAAGCGTACAGCCGAAAAAAGTGATATCTTTTATCGTCACCGTCTCGTTCTCTAATATCGTGATATTGCTATTTTGTGTTTCAAGTTTCAAAGTTCGCGTCAGTTTCGGAAATATTTTCCCATAGTATTCGTGATTTCCCAGAATATAAATAACCGGCACATTTTGAATATGATCGGCTATCCATTTGACTCCTTTGTCACCGACGTGAATATCCCCAGCCAGAATGACAACATCCGCATTTGCTGAATCAATTTGAAAATCTTCAAATTCGAGGTGTATATCGCTTAATATTTGTATGTTCACGTTTTACATTCAAGCTCAAATTCTTTCAGCGCTGGGCAAACGAAAAGTGCATCTGCACAATAATCCAATGCCCCTCTCTCTTTTCCAACACGCCTGTCCATCGAGTGTTCTCCCAGTTGGCAGGTTGCCCCTTCCACTCGTTGATGTCATCGAGCATACAAAAAAACCAGGCGACATTGCCCGAGTTCGAAAAGGTTATCTTCAAATCTCTGATCTCATACCTGATCGCTTTAAAATCATCGTTCATCCAAAAGCTTTCGGATGTCTTGAAATCCTGAAACCCTCTGACAATTCTGTCCTCGGGATCCACTTCGATATAGTTTGTATCATTGGCGATGACGCTGTACAACAGATTTATATCTTTGTTTTTTGCCCAACCAATGCTGTTGTGTATTGCTTTTTCGACGAGTTGGTTTTCTGTTTCGATGTTGAACGCATGCTCTTCATGATGACACGACATCAGCCCAACAAAGGCGCACATGAGAATCGACAAGAATTTCAAGGTACCATTTTTCATATTGAGCCTGCTCCTTTCATTTCTTGATGTTCAGCCCTACTATTGAACATTATTTCAATTTTTCGACAATGAACAGAAAATCGACTTTGGCAGTCGCTCCCATTAATTGAAATGTCGGCTTAACATTGGGAATGATCGATACAATGTCCCCCTTCATGCTGTTGAGGAACTGTTCCAATTTTTCCCTGTCCCGGCGCATGTCAATTTCTAATTGATGAACTTTATAATTCATTCTGCACCTCCATTTGTCATTGCTTAAAGATGGAATCAGAGAGTAACAAGTAATCGGTGAAATGGGTGTCCGAGTGTTGTGAAATCTCCATGAAATTACGGATATCTCCCCCCACTGTTTCAAAACGGCTTTACCCAGACGGTTATCGAATTCGGATTTAATTGTCAGACAGCCAATCAATCAAACCAAAAGTATTTCCAATGAGGAATTTGAGCGTCATGGACGGCATACCAACCCTGACTCGTTTCCAGTTCTTCAGGAGAGAGAAGCAGAAACCAGGATGTGTGGCTGAACATGCGATGTTCATCGCGTGGATTGTACACGACCCATTCCCTCGTGCCGATGTTATCGAATAAAAATCTCGGCTGTTCAAAAAAGAGATTGTATGACTCGCCGTTCGGTGCAAAGTGATACTTTTCGATGCCGACAACATGAGGATAGTAATCCTTGTACAGTGCCGCAAGGGTTATGGGATAGCGACCGTGTTTGTTGTGATACGCCTCGATGTCGCTGATGAACTCGGCAGCTTGTGCTATGGCGTGTTTTCGGCTGAATTCGGTCAGCGGCGCCGCCGGCAGCAATTGTATGAGGAGCACAGCAATTGGTACGACCATGAGATAAAAAGGCACGGGATTGACGCGCTGAGAATCTGCCTCTCTCAAAAGCTTCAGTTGAGGCAGCAATCTATATAAAGCATAAAATAATATAGTCAAGCCAAGAATGCCCAGAGCCTTGCTGATGGCCAGACAAACCAGGGAAACGGCGGCTGCTGCAATAGATGCTGTGATAAGCGAAACGCTTGCGAAGGTATATCCCTTATACACTTGGGGGTGATTTCGTTTCCTTTGATGCTGCACCCTCGCTTCATGCATCAGCCACAAAGTTCCGATGGGGACGAGCAACAGATCAGCCGCGCCAAGCAACTGAACCATGGTCGACAGCGGCATTGCCAGCAAATCATACCCTCCCGCAAGAAACGGATAGATCATGCACAGGCCGCACAACAATATCATTACGCCCATTCGGACCCAGTGTACGGTCATTTTAGTGGATCCTTTTTTCATCTTTATCCGCTTATGCCCCCAACACAAATTCTATCTCCAGCGAAAGGTCATTTAGAACGCTTGCCGCCGCACGATGCAATGCGTGACCATAGGGATGCGGTGAAAACTTTTCACCGCGTCCATGCGCGCTGATGATGTCAAGCAAATGATGCGGCCGCAACATTATCGTTGCTGTTATTTTTTCCTCATTAATTTTTTATAATTTTTCATCATTTTGCCGAACGATTTGTCTCTCTTTCTTTTTTCCAAGTAAGACATGGCATAGTATGCGGACTCTTTCTGAATATTGAGAAAGTTGTTATATCGATCTTGATCGATGATGCCCTGTTCAACAGCGTCTTTGACTGCACACCCTTCTTCGTGAACATGGGTGCAATCTTTATAGCGGCATTGGCTGCCGAATGAAACGATTTCATCGAATGTCTCATCCAAGCCGCTATCAACCGCAAAGTTGCCCAGTTCTTTCATCCCGGGGGTATCAATGAAAATGCTCCCCGATTCCAATCGAACAAGTTGTCTTCTGGCCGTTGTATGCCTGCCCTTGTTGTCTTTTTCCCTCACTTCATTCACATCGAATCGCTGCTCGCCGAGCAATTTATTGAGCAATGTGGTTTTGCCGACACCGGATGATCCTAACAGACAGTACGTTTTGCCGGCTTGGAGTTCTTTCTGCAATCTCTCAAATCCATCGTCGGTTATATTGCTGATCGGCAGAAACACATATTTATCATTGAAGCGTTTAATACTGTCGCCGATTTTAGCGAGTTCGTCTTCAGATATTAAATCGGTTTTACTCAATATCACGATCGGTTGGATTTTACTTTCATTGATCATGACAAAATAACGTTCCAATCGATTCAAATTGAAATTTGAATCGACCGACTGCACAATCAATGCATAGTCAATATTTGCGGCAATCAATTGATGTTCAACCGCTTTTCCGGGGTCTTTGCGTTTCAACAACGACTTGCGCGGCAAAATATGATGAATGATGGCCAGAGACTTATCGTCAAAATATTGTACCACAACCCAATCACCGACTGTTGGATAATCGATACTATTCTCGATATTGAATAAAAACTTGCCGGATAATTCAGCCAGGATCTCCTGCCGGCCATCACTGACTTGATAATTGCTCTTATTGACTTCACTAATTCTGGCTAGTGAAAAACCATCTTTAAGAGAGTCCTTACTTTTTTGTTCAAACCACTCATCGAATCCTAATGATTCAAGAGACGGTCTTGACAGACCCGTCTCAAGTTCTGTTACATTCTCTTTTGAAATATGATTGATATCGTTGGGATGTTGTTCATGCACTGCTGACATTTTCTCTCCATATTATTGGATTCGACTTGCAAAATATTTTGCAGCGTGACAGCCTTATTAATTCTTCCAAATTATCTAAAGGATTGATGAATCGTTACGCATTCGGACCATCCGCAAAATACTCCAACCAACCTGATGAGTCAACTAAATTCATATTCTATCCTCATCTCGATCCAATGACGTGTTGATCCCCTTTAGGAAACCCCGCATTGTTTTGATATCTCTCTCCGGTACTAACTCGATACGGTTGCCGTACATAATGACCTGTAATTTTGTCCGGGGAATAATTGAAGTGCCTGTCTAATTGGTTGGGGTATGACAATTTGTAACTTTGGGGATATCGTTACTCTATACATACTACAGCCTCTCCATCGATAGTATTCTTGTATTACAATACAAAAATCGAAGGATATTCGCAATGATTTTCCACCATACCTCGCTAGCGCGGAAAGCAACATAGTGGAGAAACGAAGCCGTTACATCTGACAATCTGTGCGGCCTTCCCTGCAAAACCAGACAACGCAGCATATCCAGCCAAACAGAAAAAGCATGATCACCGACAATATCTCGCATTCCCCGCAGATGCGCAATTACTTTACACCGATTCCCGGGGAAACCGCGATCGGAGGCTATTTTTATCGTATCCGGGTCGTAACACCGATCATCATGCGAAGGCCGTATTTGGGCTGGTTGATCGCATTGTCGGCGTCAGCGTAGCTGTAATTTTTGCGGGGATTGACATGGTCGCCATCCGGCGCATAACTGGTATCGTGTCCGGACAGCACCGACTTGAAAAAAAAATCTCCGCCCAGATCGAGCCTTAAATCAGTTTTCGGTGAGATAGCGACTGAGCTTTCTAAACCCAGGCCTAAACCCCAGTTATTGCTGATTACGCCAAACTCCTCATTGCCGCCGACATATTTGAACCTGCCCTTAAAATGTGCAAACCGTGGTCCAAGGTAAAAGCGCGAATTCGGTAGATGGAACAATTTCAGCGGAAAGAGGAGGTCAAATCGCAGGGAGAGGACGCCGCCGCCTTTCTCAGGCGTGCCGTTGGTGGCGTCATTGATAAAAATTTTTCGCGCCTCGGAAGCGCTGCCTGGATTAACCCAGGCATAGCCCATTCCCAGTCGCGCCGACAGCGGCAGCTCATGCGTAAATTGCGCAGCCGTGCCGTTCAAGAACCAACTGACGCCATTGTTATAACCCACATCAGTCCCGATCCTGAATTCTGCGGCTGATAATTTGGCAACCCCGCCGACTATAATC
>Ga0105103_10002071_pt1 | contig 10594 bp, 6 predicted proteins | sample PPLLaktember2015_2_FD_79107 | JGI IMG/M metagenome (GOLD analysis project Ga0105103, IMG submission 79107) | Freshwater sediment microbial communities from Prairie Pothole Lake near Jamestown, North Dakota, USA - PPLs Lake P7 Core (6) Depth... | ecosystem: Environmental > Aquatic > Freshwater >...
ACGCATCGATCGCTTCCTGAAGAGTCCGGTAGTGTCCGCTTCCGTCCTGCGCAACGATGAAGTCCCCTGGTTGCGACCAAAGGATCCCCGTCACCGCCAACAAGAAACATCCGGCATGGAAGAATCGCCTCAGCATGGTGCAGTCTCCATTCCTGATCAGCCGGTGAATGAGACGTATGCTGCGAGGATCAACAGAAGCACAACTCCTGACAACACTGCATCCAGCCGCGTCCAGCTCTTCCGCGATGCGGCTCTGTCTGCATCGCTGATGGTCGCGTACGTCAACCCATTGATCTGCTCGGCTTTCGGCTCCTGCGATGTGTAGCTCACCGCGACCATCACGAGCGCGGAGACGACGAGGATCACCAGGCTGTAGTACTGAAAGAAGATATTATTGACGACCCAGAAGAACGATCCAACATCATATGCAAAGCCTTCGATCAGCTTCACTGGCGTATCGATCGCGAGGCGGAAGATGCCGAGCGCGAACCCAACGATGAGGGCCCAGAGCGCCCCCTTTGCATTGAGGCGCTTGTTGAACACGCCGAGGAAGAACACCACGGCGATCGGCGGAGCCAAATATGCCTGCATGCCCTGAAGATAATCGTACAATCCGCGTCCACCACGAATGACCGGGATCCAGAGAAGTCCGATCAGAACCATTACAGCGGTCGCAATGCGTCCCACCCATACAAGCTTCTCCTGCGGCGTTTCAGGCTTGAATCGCGCATAGAAATCGATCGTGAAGAGGGTCGCACAGGCATTGAACACGCCTGCAAGCGAGCTCATCAGCGCCGCAAGGAGGCCGGCCACCACGATTCCCCGAAGGCCGATCGGCAGCACATAGGCGACCATCAGCGGAAACGCCTGCTGAGCATTGTCGCGAATGATGTTCCCGTTCGCATCCATCAGCAATCCCTGCATCTCTGCGACGCGCCCCGACTTCGCGAGCGCGAATGCAATGATCCCCGGAATGATGAATATGAAGACCGGGAGCAGCTTGAAGAACGCCGCCGCGATCGTTCCACGACGCGCTTCCGTTTCATTTGGCGCCGTCAGCGTGCGCTGAACGATGTATTGGTCCGTGCACCAGTACCAGAGACCGATGAACGGTGCGCAGAACAACATTCCCAGCCAGGGATAGTTGTCGTTGAAGTACCAGGCCATCTCCGTCGCCGACTTCACCGGAGCCCACGTCGACGTCATCCCATCGGGAACCAGCGGTTTCCACAGATTGAACATCTCAGCCGGAACGACCGCCCGCAGCTCGGACCATCCTCCCAGCGCCTGCAGGCCGAAGATGGTCAGGAGCGCAGAGCCGATGACGAGAACGACCGTCTGCAGCGCCTCCGTGTAGGCGACCGCACGCATTCCACCGATGATCGTGTAAAGTCCCGTGACCACAACAACCAGGAATGAGCCGACCCAGAAGCTGTCAAGTCCCAGGAAGTTCAATTCCGGCAGAAGCACCGAGAACACAATGCCTCCAGCGAAGATGCCGACGGCGATCTTCGTCAAGACGTAGGCGACGAGCGAAATGAGCGAAAGCACTGTGCGCGTGGTCGGCGAGAATCGCCGCTCAAGAAATTCCGGCGTGGTGAACACCTTCGAGCGCATGTAGAATGGCACCATCACCCATCCGAGCACCAACAGACACCATGCGTGCAATTCGTAGTGCGCCATGGCGACACCGTCTGTCGTGCCGGATGCCGCAAGCCCGACGAGATGCTCGGAGCCGATGTTCGATGCAAAGATCGAAGCCCCGATGACGAACCAGCCGAGTTCCCGCCCGGCGAGGAAGTACTGGGCCGAGGTCTTCTTCTGCCGGCGCGAGACCCACCAGACGATTCCCAGGATAATGCCGAAATATCCGGCGACCACAAGCCAATCGATCGTGTGAAGCGTAGACATAGATCGCTACTCCTTGATTGAAGTGTTCATGCAAGCGGATCGATCTCTTTCAGCGCCGACAGCCATCGGCGATACAGATTCGTGAACTCCTCGCGTTTCGCGTCATTCGGCGCGATGCTCAATCCCTGGCGAAGACCACGATACATCTCGTCACGGTTCCGCACCAGACCAGCACCGAAAGCGGCTCCCCTCGCAGCACCCTGCGCTCCATCGGTATTATACAGCTCGATGCGGACATCTGCGGTCGCCGCGAGCGTCTCACGCACGATGGGACTCTGGAACATGTTGGCCTTCCCCGCCCGCAACACTGTCGGATGCATCCCCATACCCCGCATGATATTCATTCCATACGCAAGCGAACAGGCGATCCCTTCATGCGTCGCCCGCACCAGGTGGTCGGCCGTGTGCCGGTTGAACTGCACATTTCGAACATGCGCTCCGATATCCCTATTCGCCAACATGCGCTCGGCTCCGTTTCCGAACGGAAGAACGACGAGTCCATCCGAGCCGACGGCGACATGCTCCGCAAGCGTATTCAATTCCGCATACGGGACCGCATGACGCCCTGTGACGTTCCGCATCCAGCTGTTCGCAATGCCCGTCCCGTTGATGCAGAGGAGCACACCGATCCGTTGTTTCGTCGATTCGTGATTGACGTGGACGAAGGAGTTGACGCGGGACTCCTTGTCGTAGGTCGGTGCGTCCGTCACTCCATAGACGACTCCCGAGGTTCCCGCCGTGGAAGCGATCTCTCCAGGTTCCAGCACATTCAACGACAGCGCGTTGTTCGGCTGATCCCCTGCCCGATAGGTGACAGTCGCGTTGCGAGGCAATCCGAGTTCTTCAGCGACCGACGGCAGTATCGTACCCTGATCGCCGAAGGTCGGCACCCGAGACGCGATCAGGTCCGGCGCGATATCGTAGTACTTCAAGACAACATCGGCGACTTCGCCCGCTGTGAAATCCCACAAGATCCCTTCTGAAAGTCCGGAAGCCGTTGTGGTCGCTTGCCCTGTCAATCGCAGCGCGATGTAGTCTCCCGGCAGAAGAACTGTCTTGATGCGCGCATAGATCGGGGGTTCGTTCTCCCGCACCCAACGAAGTTTCGACGCAGTAAAATTCCCCGGTGAATTCAGCATTCGCGAAAGGCAGATGTCCCGTCCGATGGCGTCAAATGCGCGGTTTCCGATCTCCACGGCGCGGCTGTCGCACCAGATGATCGACGGGCGGAGGACCTGCATGTTCTTGTCGAGGACGACAAGTCCGTGCATTTGATACGAGATTCCGATGCAGGAAATGCCAGCGCGCCGGTCACCAACCTGTTGAATCACATCCCGCACTGATCGAAGCACATGCTCCCACCACATCTCCGGATCCTGTTCCGCCCATCCGGGTCTCGAGGCAATCATAGGCATCTCGGTTGCCGGAGAAAAGGCCGAGGCTATGACCGACCCACTCTCAATATCCAGGAGAGATGCTTTGACGCAGGAGCTGCCGATATCAAGACCGAGGCTGAATTGAGACATGGGGATTGCGGATTGCGGATTGTGGATTGGGTTAGGTTTTCCTAGCGCGTCGAGAAGTGGTACACGGTCTTCTGCTGATAGGTCTCGCCGGGGCGGAGGACGACGGATGGAAACTGCGGCTTGTTCGGAGAATCCGGGAAGCATTGTGCTTCGAGGCAGAGTCCAGTGCGAAACTGGTAATTCACGCCTTTCCCGCCGGTGCTTCCGTCAAGGAAATTGCCCGAGTAGAACTGCAATCCCGGCTGGTCGGTGAGAACCGTTAGTAGTCGTCCAGTCGATGGGTCGTATAATTCGGCTGCACGCCGCACAGTTCCATGAGATCCTCGAATTACCCAATTATGGTCGTACCCCTTTCCGAAGCGCAGCTGTTCCGTTTCATCGTCAATCCGTTCGCCGATCACCTTCGCCGTGCGGAAATCCATCGGCGTTCCCGCGACATCCTCGATCTTGCCCGTCGTGATCAGTCCGGCATCGACCGGCGTGTAGCCCTCTGCATCGATGGTCAATTGATGATCGAGGATGGTCTTCGTGAAATCCCCCGTGAGGTTGAAGTAGGAGTGATGTGTAGGATTCAGGATCGTCGGAGCATCGGTGGTTCCTGCGTATTCCACCACGAGTTCATTCTGATCCGTCAGCATGTAGGTCACCGTGACGACCACATTCGCCGGATATCCTTCGTCACCCGCCTTGCTCGCATAGGTGAAGGCCACCGAAGGTTCCGTCGAATCGTTGAGCACCTTGGCCTCCCAGAGAACCTTGTGGAATCCCAACGTGCCGCCGTGAAGATGATTTTCGCCGTTGTTTACGGTCAATTGGTACGACTTGCCGTCCAGCGTGAACTTCCCCTTTCCGATCCGATTGCCGTATCGCCCAACGATCGCACCGAAATATGCGTTGTCGGCAATGTAGCCTCCGAGTGAATCATAGCCGAGAACGATATCAGCATACTTGCCGTTTCGGTCCGGCATGACAAGCGAGGTGACGGTCGCACCATAGGTGATGAGCGTTGCCGAAGCCCCCTTTGCATTCCAAAGCGTGAATTGCGTCACGGTACGGCCGTCCGGAAGAATCCCATATGGTGATTGTGAGACCATCGTCGTTGCCTGCTTTGTGGGTGAGCACGAGAGAGAAAAGAAGAGAATCGCGAACATCACAACCATGAAAGCCTTCTGCATGGGATCATTCCTCCAATCGGAACCAGTCTACGTCGGCGACACCGCCTGATCGGCCCGTCGTGTCGGTGTTCACCGCGAACAGTCCGATCTTCGCACCAACCCACACTCCCTCCTTCACCGCGAACGATCGTCCCAGCGGCGTGAAGACCCGGCCGTCACAACTGAAGCTCAGCTCGCAACGGACTTCAGGGATCTCAGTTGTATCACTCATCTGCCGGATAGTTGCGCGGAAATGCATCAACGATGCACCCTCGCCGAGGTCGGTCAGTGTTTCCGGCTTCAACCTGTTGGCCTCGAGGCACTCGCCATACATGAGTCGAAAGCCCTCGGGCGTCCTCTTCACTCCAACGTACGCGTAGTCCTTGCCAAACACAGTCAACCCCGCAACGGCTCCGCTCTCCATTCCGGACACATCGACCTTCGTCGTCGCGGTGAAGTTCGGCGCGGGGAGCTTCTGCAACAGAAGATGCCCCGCATTCCATAGTCGTCCTGAATCTTCAACCGCGGGCTGCGAGAAGAGCCGGATCCATCCAGGGCGTTTCGCGAGAGAGAACCATTCGAGCTTCCAATTCGATTGCCACTGCCACTGCAAGCCGAGACTTGCATCGTTGAACTCATCGCTCGTTGCGGGCGCAACAATCGGTTTCGCTTTCCCGATATTCGGCTTCTTCCACGTGAGGACCGGCTCGCCGATGCCGTTGCCGTTCGCGTCTACGCCCATCGCGGGCCAGTCATTCTCCCAGCGCATTGGTTGCAGATGGACGATTCGCCCATATGCGTACCGGTCCTGAAAATGCACGAACCAATCCTCCCCCGTCTGCGTCTGCACCCAGGCCCCTTGATGCGGACCGTTGATGCGCGAGTTCCCTTGTTCGAGAACGATCTTGTCCTCGTAGGGACCGAAGATGTTCCGCGACCGGAGGACAACTTGCCATCCTGTTTTCACTCCTCCCGCGGGCGCAAAGATGTAGTAGTAGTCGTTCCGCTTGTAGAATTTCGGTCCCTCCATCGTCGGATGGTTCGCTTGCCCGTTGAAAACGATGAATCCGTCGTCCAGAACCTGCATTCCATCCGGAGTCATACGATTCATCGCGAGAATGCTCTTGATGCCCGAGCGGCTATTGGCCCACGCATGGACGAGATAGGCGTTGCCGTCGTCATCCCAGAATGGACACGTGTCGATCCAGCCGGTGACTTTGCGAATCAATCTCAGCGGCGACCAAGGTCCTGCAGGGTTCATCGCCTTTGTCATGAACACGCCGCGATCCGGATCTCCAAAGTAGATGAAGAATTCGCCGTCATGATAACGGATCGCCGGAGCCCAGATAGCCATGCCGTGCTGCGGCCTTGCGAACTCCACAACCGGATAGGTTGGAACAGCATGACCGATGATCGTCCAGTTGACGAGATCCTTCGAGTGCAGGATGGGAAGTCCGGGGAAATGCGAAAAGCTCGAGGCCGTCATGTAGAAGTCATCACCCACACGTATGACATCGGGATCGGAGTAGTCCGCATACAGGATCGGATTCAAGTAAGTTCCATCGCCGTTGTCCGATGTGTACACCGTCTTCGGCTTGTCTTGCGCCAACAACGCCGCGATGGGGAGCACGAGAAATGCGATCAGGACTCGAACGTTTCGCACATGTCACCTGACGAGAAGAAGTTTGGAAACAAGCGATTCATACCCCGCATGTATGCGAACAAAATAGACGCCGCTGGTCAATTGTCCTGCGTCGAACCGAATCTCATACTTCCCCGGCTGTCGGCGCCCTTCCACATAATGAGCAACGGAGCGTCCCAGCAAGTCACACACATGAAGCTCCACATCGCTGGCTACGGACAACTGATACCTGATCACTGTAGTCGGATTGAACGGATTCGGAAATGCCGCCAGTGCGACGGATCGAGGCAATGATGATTCCTGTTCTATTTCCGTCCGGACTTCGCCGGCGACGATCGCCGGAACATCGTCCGTTGCGTCCAGGGTGTATGGATATGGAACCACCAGATCGCACACTGGCGTCGTCACGTACGCGCTGCCGCCGAAACGGTTGTCGATCAGCTGAACAAGACCGGTGATCGCGCTGTACTCCGTCATGACCGCCGTGCCGACCGATTCAAAGTAGTTCCGCTCCACGCGGACCCAGGCGCCCATCCGCGAATTCACTGCCGTGTTGCACGATCGGTAATAGTTATTGTAGATGTGCGCTTTCCCGAATCGGATGCTCGGTAAACGGGATTCGCAGTTGTAAAAGTAATTGTGGTGGAATGTGACGCGGATGGCCGAATCGGCCACGGCCTGGTCTCCCGAACTGATCAAACAGGTCTTGTAGTGGTCGTGGAACGAACTCCGGCTTACCGTGATGAAGGAGGATTCGTTCTTGATATCGAGCAGGCCGTCGTAGTACTCCGTGCCATGATCGCGATCGGAGTAGAACTCGCACCGGTCGATGAGGATGTTCTTCGACTTCCCATTGATCTCCAGCGCATCCTGCGGCGTGACATGCGAGATCGTGATGTTCCGGATGATGACATTGCGCGCCGCATTGACGCACAGCTCGATCCCCCACAGATGCGCGCGAGGTCCTGTTCCCAACAGGGTCTTGTTCGACGTCACCGTAAGGACATCCGTACCGACCAACGTGCTATCCAGAAGAACAACGAGCGGTTCAGAACTCGCCAGATAGGTGCGAAGTTCATCGACAGAGTTCGCCGTAACGGTATCTCCGAGCGCTCCACCGAATATCATGTAGGTCGTACCGGAATCGTCCTGTACCGTCGCGTATCCGGCTGCGGCCGAGTCAGCAAGCGTTCCCGCGGGCAAGAATCGAGCGACCGCCTCGACATTGCTCCGCACGGGAAACGTGAACACCGTGTCATTGCTTGTCGCCTCACCGGTCCAGCTTTCAAAGAAATATCCCGGATTCGGGACTGCCCGAACGGTCACCAGTGTTCCTTTGTCGTAGTATGGCCGAACAGGCGCGTACGAGACACTTCCCCACGAAGAATCATTGCTCCGAACGCTGACCACGTACGATGGCGTGCAGACATCCGGCGAGACGCCTGATCCGATCGCCAGGAAGTAATCGAAGTTCCCCAATCCGCTCGTGGAATGGGCCTCGATGCGGATCTTATGGCTTCCCGCTATCAACGGAACATGGATCGTATCGCTCATCGTCCAGCTCGTCCATGCACTGCCGGTGTAGGGGAAGAGGATCGTATCGCGCACCATGTTTCCATCGATGACCAAGCGTGCGTTGCGAGGCGCGACCGTACCGCCGGAAACCGCAAACCGCCAAGCGAGGCCGATCGTGTCATTCGCCGGGACAGAGATCTGCCAACTCATGCTCTTCCCGATTCCGGCATCACCGTTCAGGTATCCCGTTCCGGTATAGCCTGCGACCGATGACTCAATGATGCCGTCGACGGCGCAGAAGCCGAGTTCGCTTTCTTGAATGATGACCTGCGAATGGGAGAAGGAGGCGATAACCAACGTGAGCAGCAGCGAGAACACGATGCGCATGCGAAGGACCTTGAACGGACCACCCGCCTGGCACGGTTTTCCGCCAGGCGGAGTGGTAGTGAACGTCGAGGGATGCTATTTCACGAGATGGATCGCACGCGTCTGCGACTGATCTCCGGCGACCATATTCACCAAGTAGAGTCCCGTCGGAAGATTCGCCGCATCGAAGCGGACTTCGTTCATCCCCGCAGCACGCTCTTCGTTCAGAATCTGCTGCACTTGCTGACCCAGCATGTTGAACACGGCAAGCCGCACATGTGTACGCTGAGGGAGGCTGAATGCAATCGTTGTGGTTGGATTGAAGGGATTCGGATAATTCGGAAGAAGAGCTATCCTGTCTGGAATGGCCGATGGTGGATCAGTTTCCACATCTGTCGATGCCGTTGTTGTTCCAGAGATTTCAGCAAGCTGTGTGTATAGGTATTTCCCCGTCCCCGTACTCGTGAACCATGGATATGCACGATAGAAGAACGATTGTCCACTATTAACAGTAGCACCAATATGAAAAGCGAATCGCGTAGTAATAGTACCACCTTGAACAAGATATATGACTGTATCTCCCGGATTCAACATGGTTCTCGAAGTGAATGTAGGATCCGTGGAGTAATAGCAATTCATCCGCATCGCGCTCGTCCCGCCTGCATGATGCCATATGGTTACCGAATCTACAGTGAAGGAATTCCCTGCGAGTGGCGCGACCTCTAGCTGCACGTAGCGGTTCGGATTCTCAGCCGTTTCGTTTCCCCATGTCAGCGCGTCCGACCCGGTAAGGGACGGCCACCAACGCATATTATTTTGGCCGAGAGGACCTACGGGGGTTCCAGTGTAACTGCGGATCTTGAACGAATCGGTTCCAACAATGTCTTGTGCGGAGAGATTACCCACGATAGTCGAAGGGTGTGTGCTGTCACCAGCCGTCGCAGTAAGTTTCCAAATCACCGAAGCTGGCGACTGCGCGCCAGCAACGAACGGCACCGTCAAGATGACGAGGAACACAACCGCTGCCATCTGTACAGTTGTCTTCATGATCTTCTCCCTTGTGTTATTGGATGGATACTCATTTCATAAGCAACATTCGTTGACACTGTCTGATGCCGGTCGATTCAAGCACGGCAAGATACACTCCGCTGGGAAGGCGGCTGGCATCGAACTGGACCCGATACCGCTGATTCGCCTGCGCCATCCCCTCGAATGGCGTGCCAACGATCTGACCGATGAGGTTGTACACGCGCACGCTCGCCCACCGATCTTGGCCAACTGTAAAACTGACGTTCGTAGAAGGATTGAACGGATTCGGAAACACCGGGAACAGTTCATATCCCGTCGGCTGGTGGGATTCATCGACGCCAGAGATCAACTCCGGTCCGTTCAGATAGAGTTCAAGATTCGTGTAGCCCTCCGAACCGACGATGTTCCGGTCCGACGGATCGCTCACTGAAAGCCCGCGAGCGGATTCCCATGCATCCGGCATCCCGTCGTGATCCATATCCGCAGGGGGTTCCGTTGAATTCAATACCGGCCATCCTCCCACGTCTGTTTGCGAGTCGATGATGCCCGTTGTCGGAGTGGACGATGGTAGATTCTGAACAATGCGGTACGTTGGGCCCTCATACGTCGCATTTCCAGCAACCACATTCCCCAAAACACGAAGATCGACCGAATCCCGCTTCGGGAGGTTCGCTCCCACATTCGCCAGCACCGATTGATACGCATTCTCTGCCGTTTCTTCCGTGATCCCCGCAAAAGGAAATGCGACGTCCGATCGGATAGAATCTTTCTCCGCAGCCGTCGGACCTTGCACGCCGTATGTCCAATTGTCCGCCGTCGCGGAAGGATAGTTATGAACATAGTTGCCCGCGACGTACCAGTCCCCGTAATCCGCCAGCCCGTTTCTCGTTGACGGATTCACGATGCGATACAAGACGCTGGATTTCGTCGCAGGGCCTTTCCTGTAATAATTCGCGGCAACATTGATCTGTGAGCGCGGACTTTCCCACGACGTGTCGTGCGCTTCACCGCCGTAGGCGCTGTTGAATCCCCAGTTGTAGATGACGTTGTTACGGAAGTCGGTATTACCAGAACCGGAGGCGAAGCGCGGATTACGGCTCGAGTGATGAGCAAGAAGATTGTGATGATACGTCGACCGGGAGCCGCCCCAGATGCCCCCGTATCCGTGCGCTCCTTTGGGGTGATTCGAGTTGTAGAGGCTTTCCGTGATCAGACACCATTGCACCGTCAGACTGTCGCACCAATACATCGACAGGGTTTCGTCCTGGCTCCAGCTTGCGGAACAATGATCGACGATGATGTTCTTGCGGGAACGGGCGCTGATCGCATCCGACTCTCCGCCGCTCTCATCTCCCAGACGGACACGAAGGTAGCGCACGATCACCTGGTCCGCGTCGATCACCAGCGGGTAGCGTCGCAAACAAATGCCGTCGCCCGGCGCCGTCTGACCG
>Ga0105103_10002073_pt1 | contig 10586 bp, 7 predicted proteins | sample PPLLaktember2015_2_FD_79107 | JGI IMG/M metagenome (GOLD analysis project Ga0105103, IMG submission 79107) | Freshwater sediment microbial communities from Prairie Pothole Lake near Jamestown, North Dakota, USA - PPLs Lake P7 Core (6) Depth... | ecosystem: Environmental > Aquatic > Freshwater >...
GCACCACCGGGGCCGTGCGATCCGGGTAGGACGTGACCATCAGCAGGCCACCCTGACCGAGCAGTCCGCCGCGCACCCCGTCACTGAACGTGACCTTGCGCAGACGCTGGCCGACGATGCCGGACAGGCCGTAGTGCTCGGCGAGGCGCTCGTTCACGAACGAGTAGTCGGCGCGCACGAGATCCACGATGCTGCGGTCTTCGCGCACCTGGTGCGCCACGAATGAGGTGGTCTCCTCGATGAAGGCGCGGCGGAGGTTCTCGTCGAACTCCGGGAAGATGTTCGGATCGGGCAGCCAGGTCTGGGCCTTGCGCACGCCAAGCCACTGGCCGGCAAAGCTCTCGACGAGGGCGCTCGAGCGCTGGTCGCGCAGCATGCGCGTCACCTGTCGGGACAATTCACCCGGTTCGCGCAGGCGTCCGCGCGCCGCGAGATCGAGCAGGGTGTCGTCCGGGATGCTGTTCCAGAGGAAGAACGACAGCCGAGAGGCGAGTTCGAGATCGCCGAGACGATACACCGCCCCGGGCTTCGCACCGGCTGGCGTGCGCTCGATGCGGAACAGGAAGTGGAAGCTGACCAGCATGCGCTCGATCGCCGACTGAATGCCGCCTTCGAAGCCGCGCTCGTCGCGGCCCTGGTCGTAGAAGCCGAGCAGCGTGTCGAGGTCTGTGGCAGTGACGGGCCGACGATACGCACGCCGCGCGAGTCTCGAGAGAATCTGGCGGGCGCAGGCGCGTTCGTCGCCCGCGGCCGCGGGCCGGCACGAGAAGATGGTGCGCCGGCTCGGCGTGTCGCCCGCTCCCGTGGCGCGGTAGGGCCCGTGCACGGTGAGGGCATCGACCGCGGCATAGCCGTCGTACTGCTCGTCGGAGCCGCGGCCGAAGTCCACCGGCAGCGGCTGCGCGATGCCCTCGGACTCCCACGGGCTGGCGACGAACGATGCGGTCACCGTGTGGGGGCCGGCCGAGACCGGCGCGCGCACCTCGAGGCTCGCGTCGGCCGCGTGCATGTACAACTCCCACGAGGTCTCGCCAACGATCTCCCCGTTCCAGGTGAGCGGTCCCGGCGTGCCCGTGGCCCCGCCCCCCACGATGAACCGCTTGATGCGCGTGCCGTCGAGTCGCAGGTCCAGATCCTGCGCGTGACCCATCCCGACGATGTAGTCGTAGACCTGGCGGCGCAGCCGGATCTTGAACGCGTACTCGCCGTCGAGCGGGAAGTCGTGGCGCACGGCGAAGCCGCCGCGCGAGCCGAACGGCATGTCGTCACCGAGACGCACGTCCTGTTCGAGCAGCTTGGGCACCCGGTAGGTGATGGAGGCAGGCGCCTGGCCGAGGGTGGTGTCGCCAACGGCCTGACGGCTGATCGCGCGCGCTGCGGAGAGATAGCGTTCGAGATGGGACGGCGACAGCGCCAGGCTGGCGGCCACGTTGTCGAAGCCCTCGTCGGCTTCATCGGGCAGCAGCAGGGCAGAGGCGTCGACCTGCAGGTTCAGCAGGTCGCGAATCGCGTTGCGGTACTCCGTGCGATTCAGCCGATGCACGCCGACGCGGCCCGGGTCGGGGCTGGCGGCGGCCGCGCGATCGAGGACGGTCGCCACCCTTGCCTGGAACGTGCCGAGGGTCGCGGCGTCGGGTCGCGGACGGCCCGCCGGCGGCATCTGACCGGTACGGACCTTCTGGAGCACCTTCTCCCACAATTCCGGGTCGGCCGCAGGGTCGGCGAGTTCGGCCGGGTTGAATGACAGCCCGGCGGCGCGGACCCGGTCGTTGTGACAGGTGGTGCAGTAGGCGTCGAGGAACTCAGCCGGCGCGACTGGCGCCGCTGCGGCGCGTGCGGGTGACGCCACGATGCGGCCTGGTGCGGCCGGCCCCGGGGACTGCGGCGACACGACTTCACCCGCCCCGGCGGTCGAGCCGGGGACCGCGCCGCTGACGCCGCGCGCCGCCACTCCCAGGCACGTCAGCCATGCCAGGCCGAGCGCAACCGCAGTGGCCGTTCTCCGCATTTCGAGCGAACTGTATCAAAAGCGCGCGCCGCCTAGAAGGCGAAGCGGATCAATACCCCTTTCCGGCCACCCGTCACCAGCGGTACGACGTTCACGGCGGTGGTTCCGGCAGGACGCTCGAAGATCACCTGCCGGCGGGTAACCAACGCATCGACACCGACGCCGATGCCTGCGCCGATGCCACCGTACAGCGCAATGGCCACGGCGGCCCAGCCCGCGTCCTCATCGTCGTAATCGGCGGTGGCGACTCCGATTGCGGCCAGACCCGCGCCCGTAGCCAACCCCCAGAGCGCGCCGTTGCCCAACGAATCGCCTCGCCGCTGGGTGATCCTGACAATCTCACCCTCCTTGAACTCCTGCGGCCGGCCATCCACCTCGAGCGTCAGCGCTGATGCCGACAGCGACAGGATCTTTCCGTTGACCTCGTTGCGAGACACGTCGGTCACCGCCACGGTCTCACCCGCCCGTGCGAGGAGGCGTAGTTCGTCCAGATTTTTCGCGATGCCTTGCGCCACGGTCACCGACGGCATGGCTGCCAGGCACAGACTCACGATGATGGTGTTCCAGGTCCTCATGACCCACCTCGTTTCATGCACGCCGATAGCCCGGCGAGGCACGGCGAATGGCCCATCACCGGGGCTGCTTGGTGCGGTGCAAGAGAGTGGCCACGGCCACGGTCACCAGAGCCGCCGAATTCCGGGGGTTCCGGGCTCTCGTCACCCCCGGGCCGACGTTGCCGCCGGGGCGCCGTCGTCGGATCGCCGTTGGCACGGAAACGGCCGCAACGAGGCGTTTCGGAATGCCCGGGTCACGACTACAATCTCCTCGACCCGAGCTTCAGGAGGAACCCCGATGACTTGCGCACGATTCGCAGTGACAGCCAGTGTGGCACTGGTGCTGTCCACCGCCCCCGCATTCGCCCAGGCCCCCGACGCCCGGCTGGCCACCTACAAGACGGACGCCGCCAGGGGCGTGGACGAACTGGCGAAGATGGCGCAGGAGATGGTGGACTCGGTCTTCAGCTTCGGCGAGCTGGGTTTCCAGGAGGTGGAGACGTCGAAATACCTCACGGGGCTGCTCGAGGCCCAGGGCTTCAAGGTGCAGCGCGGCGTGTCCGGGATCCCGACGGCGTGGGTGGCCACGTGGGGATCGGGCAAGCCGGTGATCGCGCTGGGCTCCGACATCGACGGCATCCCGCAGGCCTCGCAGAAGCCGGGCGTGGCCTATCCGGATCCCATCATCGCGGGCGCGCCAGGGCATGGTGAAGGGCACAACACCGGCATGCCGCTCAACATCGTCGCGGCGATTGCGGTGAAGCGCATCATGGAGCGCGACAAGCTGCCGGGCACGCTGATGCTGTGGCCGGGCGTGGCCGAGGAGCAGCTGGCGTCCAAGGCCTGGTTCGTCCGGGACGGCATGTTCAAGGACGTGGATGTGACGCTGTTCACGCACGTCGGCAACAACCTGAACGTGTCGTGGGGCGATGGCGGCGGCAACGGCATGATGTCCGTCGAGTACACCTTCGAGGGCGAGACCGCGCACAGCGCGGGGGCGCCCTGGCGCGGCCGCTCGGCGCTCGACGCGGTGGAGCTGATGAACGCGGGCTGGAACTACCGCCGCGAGCACCTGCGCCTGTCGCAGCGCTCGCACTACGTGATCACCAACGGCGGCGACCAGCCGAACGTGGTGCCGCGCAACGCCAGCGTCTGGTACTACTTCCGAGAGAACGATCAGGCGCACATCAAGGAGATGTGGGATATCGGCAACAAGATGGCCGAGGGCGCGGCGCTGATGACCAACACCAAGTGGACCTCGCGCATTTTGGGCACCGCGTACCCGCAGCACATGAACAAGACCGTGGCCGAGGTGATGTACGAGAACATCAAGAAGGTCGGCCTGCCGACCTGGAGCGAGGCCGATCAGGCGCTGGCGAAGGGGCTGCAGAAGGAGCTCGGCAACCCGCGACAGGAGGGCCTGGCCACGACGATTGCGGAGCTCGGCGGCCCGGTGAAGAACGAGGACAACTACGGCGGCGGCTCGGACGACATCGGCGACGTGTCGTGGACGGTGCCGACGGTGACGCTGCGCTTCCCGGCGAACATCCCCGGTCTGCCGGGCCACAACTGGTCCAGCGCCATTGCCAGCGCCACGCCCATCGCCCACAAGGGCGTGGTGGCGGGGGCCAAGGTCCAGGCGATGACGATCCTCGATCTGATCACCCGCCCCGAGCTGGTGAAGCAGGCGTGGGACTACTTCCGCAACGTGCAGACGAAGGACCGCCAGTACATCCCCTTCCTGACCAAGGACACGCCGCCCGCGATTCACCTCAACGCCAACATCCTTGGCAAGTACCGCGAAGAGATGAAGAAGTACTACTACGACCCGACGAAGTTCGGCACCTACCTGGAGCAGCTCGGCATCCAGTATCCGACGCTGCGTCCGGCCGGGAGCCCGAAACCGCAATAAGCCGCGCGCCCTAGACGCGCCTGCATGCCCGTACTCGATCGTCCGGCATACGGCGATATCGCAGCCGCGGTCGGCCTCTCCGCCGCCGCGCTGGCTGTCCGCCTGCTGATCGATCCGCTGATCGGGGGCTTGCAGCCGTTCGCGCCGAGCTTCGTGGCGCTCGCCGCCGCGGTGTGGTACTGGGGCCCGCGTGCGGGCATCGTGACCGCGGTGCTCTGTTATCTCTGGGGCTCCGTCGTGTTCATGGAGCCGCGCGGCTCGTTCAAGCTGCTGGGGCTGCAGTACGAGGCGTCGCTGGTCAGCTACTTCGTGCAGTCGATGCTGCTCGTGGTGATCGGCACCAAGGCTCGCACGGCGCGCGCGGTTGAGGCCCGCTTCCGGGCGGCGCAGGAGATCTCGTTGCATCCGTTCACGATCCTGCGAGCGGTGCGCGATCGGTCGGGTGCGATCGAGGACTTCGAGTGGACCTTCGTGAACGAGGCGGCCGGGCGCGCCCTGCGGACCACGCCCAGGGAACTCCTCGGCAAGCGTATGCTCGAGCGCTTTCCGGGCAGCCGCGCCGGCATCTTCCCCCTGTTCTGCCGTGTGGCACAGACCCGCGAGGGGCAGGAGATCGAGGTGGAGTATCGGGCGGATGGCCTCGAGGGCTGGTTCAGGAACATGGCCGTGCCGCTCGGCGACGGCGTGGCCACCTCCTTCGTCGAGATCACGGAGAGCAAGCGCCTGCAACGCGCGCTCACCGATCGCGACGAGATGAAGGACCGTTTTCTGGCCGTGCTCGCGCACGAACTGCGGCAGCCTCTGAACGCCATCCTGATGGCCGTGCACTCGAAAGAGTCGCAGGGCGCCTTTTCCGAACGGGTGACACAACTGCTCGATCGGCAGGTGACGCACCTCAGCCGGCTGGTGGGCGATTTGAACGATCTCACGCGCATCGCCCAGGGGCGCCTCGAGCTCGTCAAGGCGACCATCGACATCCGGACGCCGCTGATTTCCGCGATCGAAACGTGCCTGCCCCTCATGAACGCGACCCGGCGGACGCTCCACGTCGAGTTGCCGGACCAGCCGCTCTGGACTGAAGGCGACGCGGTCCGCCTGCAGCAGGTGTTCAGCAATCTGTTGTTCAATGCGGAACGGGCGACCCGCGACGGTGGCGATGTGGACGTGATCGCCCGCCACACGGCGGATGGCCGCAGCGTCGACGTCGTCGTGCGCGACACGGGCAGCGGCATTGCGCCGGAGACGCTGCCGAGCATCTTCGCGCTGTTCGCGCAGGACCGGCCGGAGTCCGCGCAACTCGGCGTCGGCCTGGCGCTGGTGAAGAATCTGGTGGAACTGCACGGCGGACAGGTGCAGGTGGAGAGCAAGGGGCCCGGCGAAGGTGCGGCCTTCATCGTGACCCTGCAGGCCACCGAACCGCCGGAGGCGAACGCACTCGTGACCGACGCCAGCGACGCGCGTATGGCGAACCCCTGACAACCCGAGAGGACCTCGACAATGATCCGTATCCGACCTTTCACGTTCACCTGCGCCGCGCTGATCGTCGCCGCGGCGGCCAGCGGCAGCGGGCAGGCGCCACAGGCGCCGCGCGGGGCATCCGGCCCACCCGAGCACGCCAAGGTGGCGCCGATCAACAACCTCCCCAATCCCTACGAGACGGTACGGAACTGGGGCACGCTGCCCGACGGCCGGAAATGGGGATCGGTGAGCGCGGTCGGCGTGGACGTCGACGGCAAGCACATCTGGGTGGGCGATCGCTGCGGCGCCAATTCGTGCGCCGGCTCGAAGGTCGATCCGATCGTGAAGCTGGACCCGAGCGGCAAGGTCGTCAAGAGCTTCGGGGCTGGACGGATCCTGTGGCCGCACGGCATGGACGTCGACAAGCAAGGCAACGTCTGGGTCGTCGACGCGCGATCGGCCAGCGAGGCCGAGCTGAAGCAGTTTCCCGATGCGGCCGGAAAGGGGCACACCGTCACCAAGTTCAGCCCCGATGGCAAGGTCCTGCTGGTGCTCGGGACGCCAGGCAAGGCCGGCAACCCCCCGGAGGCGTTCACCGAACCGAACGACGTGATCATCGCGCCGGATGGCAGCATCTTCGTCGCCGAGGCGCACAACGCTCAGTTCCTGGACAAGGAAGGCCCCGGCGCGATCGGCCGCATCTCGAAATTCTCGGCCGACGGGAAGTTCATCAGGAGCTTCGGCTCGTTCGGGTTCGCGAACGGGCAGTTCCGCGGCCCGCACGCGCTGGCGTTCGACTCGAAGGGCCGGCTGTTCGTCGCCGACCGTGGCAACCGGCGCCTGCAGATCTTCGATCAGGACGGCAAGCATCTGGACACCTGGTATCAGTTCAGCCGCATCAGCGGCCTGACCATCACCGCCGACGACACGATCTACGCGATCGATTCGGAGTCGGACGACAATTACAACCCCGGCTGGCGCAAGGGGCTGCGCGTCGGCAGCGCCCGCACGGGTGAGGTGTGGTACTTCGTGCCCGAGCACGTCTCCAAGCAGGCCTCGGGCATGGGCGGGTACGGTTCGATGGGCGAGGGCGTCACCGTCGATGGCGCCGGGAATGTCTATGCGGGTGAGGTGGGCCCCATTCAGGGTCTGACGAAGTTCATCCCACGGCTGAAGCGGTAAGCTGTTACCCGATCACACCATGAAGAGACTCCTCCCCCTCAGTCTCTCGCTCTCGGTGCTCGCGTTGGCGGCAGTGTCGGCCCGGCAGGCCACGCACCTGAACGTGGTCACGTTCAACATGCTGGCGCCGGCGTTCGCGCACACGTCCGGCTACCCGCCGGAATCGGGGCCCTTGCTCGACACCGCTCCGCGAAGCGCCGTGCTCCGCGACACGGTGGCACGCCTCGCGTCCAACGCCTTCCAGGACAACCGGTTCCTGCAGGCGGACGTTCTTGCCCTGCAGGAGGTGCAGCCGTCCACTCTGGCCGCGTTATTCCTCGCGGGAGGGCTGGTCGACACCGATTGGCTGTATTTCCACGTCGCGCATCGCGAGGACTACTGGAGCAGCTACTACATCACGGATCCTGATGAGATCGCGGCAGCCCCCTGGACGGCCGACTACCTTGGCCATGGCAACGCGCTCCTGATTCGCCGGTCGACCTTCGACTCCCCGTCGCTGGACGCGTTCAGGGTCACGCTCAATACCGACGACGGCAATCGCTCGCCGGTGTTCACGGGGAGCATTAACGGACGACCGATCCGGATCTCAAGCGTCCATTTCGACAGCGACGTCGCCGGCCGCCGCCGGTCCGAGCTGCAGAGTCATCTTGCACAGCTGCCGCAGGTGGCAGGCCAGGTGGACATCGTGGCCGGAGACTTCAACACCGACACGGATACGGGCAACACACAGGAGCAGGTGCGGCGCGCCGGGTTCGTCACGCCCTGTTCCGGGCGGGCGGCAAGGGCAGCACCCAGCCCTACTCCACGCAGTACTACTCGAGTAGTAACTGGGTGATCCTCGATCACGTGCTCGCGCGCGGCGCGACGCCGCGGGAGGGGCGGATTCACAACAACGGGCTGTTCGGGCGGTTTCCCGTGAAGGTCACCGCCGGACGGCGCGATGACAACGAGGATGCCCGCATCCAGGCGGCCCTGGGCGAGATAGGCGCCGATCACTTCCCGGTGATCGTGCGCCTCTCGTTCTGATCACGACGGGAGTCGGGAGTCGCGACCGCTTCAGAAGGCGCTGCCGCCTATGACTGCGGCACCGGCACGGGCGCCGCGCCCAGATCGTCGCCGGTCTCTTCCTCCTCGCCGGCGGGCGCCACGGGATGGCCCGCGGCGTAGGCCTCCATGTCGGTCTGGCCCAGCAGGCGGCTGGCCACGGTCCCGGCCGTCATCGATCCGCTGACATTGACCGCTGTGCGGCCCATGTCGATCAGCGGCTCCACCGAAATCAGCAGCCCTGCGAGGGCCACCGGCAGGTTGAGGGTGGACAACACCACCAGCGCCGCGAATGTGGCGCCGCCGCCCACGCCGGCAATCCCGAACGATCCCAGCGTCGCGACCGTCACCACCGAGGCGATGAACGAGAGCGAGGTGGGATCCACGCCCGCGCTCGGCGCGATCATCACGGCGAGCATGGCGGGGTAGAGACCCGCGCAGGCATTCTGGCCGATCGTGGCGCCGAAGCTGGCGGCGAAGTTGGCGATCGCCGGCGACACGCCGAGCCGGTCCACCTGCGTCTCCACGCTGAGTGGAATGGCCGCCGCGCTCGACCGTGACGTGAACGCGAAGGTCAGCACGGGCCAGATCTTCTGGTAGAAGCGCACCGGGCTGAGGCCGGCCAGCGTGATGATCGTGGCGTGCATGAAGATGATGATCATCATCCCCACGTAGGAGGCGATCACGAAGCTGCCCAGGCTGATGACGTCGTTGACGTTGGAGGTCGCCACCACGCGCGCCATCAGGGCCAGCACCCCGTAAGGCGTCAGGCGGATGATGATGCGTACGAGGCGCATGATGAGGTGCTGGAACGTGTCGATGCCCTTCAGCACGCGTTCGCCAATCTCGGGGTTCTCCTTGCGCAGGCTGAGGGCGGCGAGCCCGAGCAGCGCCGCGAAGATCACCACGCCGATCACCGAGGTCGAGCGGGTGCCGGCCAGGTCCGCGAAGATGTTGCTGGGCACGAACGACTGCAGCAGCGCGGGGATGGTGAGTTTGGCGGCCTCGGCCACCTGCGCCTCCATGGCCGATCCGCGTTCCAGTTCCCGCGCGCCCTGCACCAGGCCGTCGGCGCGGAGCCCAAAGAGCTGAGTCATGCCGATGCCGATCAGCGCCGAGAGGGCGGTGGTGACCAGCAACAGACCGAGGACGCTGCCGCTGATGGCGCCGAGCGAGCGCGCGTTGCTCAGCTTGGTCACGGCCGCGAGGATCGACACCAGCACCAGCGGCGCGATGACCATCTGCAGCAGCCGGACGTAGCCGGTGCCGACGATGCCCACCCAGGGCAGCGTGCCGGCAATAGCCGGGCTGCCGAGCCCGTAGACGGCCTGCGCGATGGCTCCCAGCGCCACGCCCAGCAGAACGGCCAGGAGGACGTTGCTCGAGACCGACCCTCCGTTCTGGCGCCGGCGCACGAGGAAGGCGATCGTCAGGGCGAAGACGACGACATTGGCGAAAACTGGGAGATTCATGCGCGCTCCGGAACGGTTCAGCCGAGGTTGAGGTGGTCAGCAGACCCTATCACCAGTTGGATGCCGCAGAAAGCCGAACGGCCCGCCGGCGAGAAAGGCGGCCGCAGCCGATGACCTGTGTCAACAACAGCGTGCGCGGAAGCGGTGAGCCATGGAGATGGGCGAGTCTAGCGCTGCTTTCGAGGGGCCGTCAATGGAGGGCGCGGTACGGGTGTTGCACCCCTGCCGCCCATCATGGCGAACACGCTGCAGACGTTCTACGACCTGGTCGAGGAAATAGAGATTGCGATGATGACCACGCGGCGACGCGATGGTCACCTGCGGTCCCGCGCGATGGCGAATCAGAGGCGTGCCCCCGGAGCGGATCTGTGGTTCGTCACGATGGAAGGGGCCGCCAAGCTGGACGACATCGCCAACGATCCGCATGTCAACCTGGCCTATTACAAGGACAGCAGCCGCGAGTGGATCTCGGTCTCCGGCACGGCCACGCTATCACGTGACCGGGAGACAATCCGCCAACTGTACGCAACGGATTGGCAGATGTGGTTCTCCAAGGAGGGTGACCCGCGCCACGGCACGGCAGACGACCCGCGCATCGTGCTGATCGGAATCCGCGTGCACGCGGCCGAGTTCCTCGAGGTGAACAAGCCGAAGCCGGTGGTGTTGTATGAGCTGGTGAAGGGCTGGCTGACGAGTTCAGAGCCTCAGGTCGGCGAGATGCACCAACTGAAGGAGCCCAGACGCCCGGGCACGTAGGCGAGCGCGCGAACCGGCGGCGCTGATGTCCGCCACCGGCGGACATCAACGCCCGTGCACCCACACTAGGGCAGGCGCAGGACCTGTCCCGGCTTGATCTTGTCGGGATCGGTCAGTTGATCCTTGTTCAGTTCGAAGATCTTCATGTAGGCGCCGGCACTCCCGAGATGCTCCTTGGCGATGGCGCTCAACGTGTCGCC
>Ga0105103_10002074_pt1 | contig 10583 bp, 7 predicted proteins | sample PPLLaktember2015_2_FD_79107 | JGI IMG/M metagenome (GOLD analysis project Ga0105103, IMG submission 79107) | Freshwater sediment microbial communities from Prairie Pothole Lake near Jamestown, North Dakota, USA - PPLs Lake P7 Core (6) Depth... | ecosystem: Environmental > Aquatic > Freshwater >...
ATATGAGCAGTATGAACAACTGCTCGAACGTAAGGATATAGACGTAGTCGAGGTTGTCACACCTGACCACTGGCATGCCCTTATGACAATTCACGCCTGCCAGGCAGGAAAAGATGTGTATGTACAAAAGCCGCTCTCTTACACTATAAAGGAAGCCATGGTAATGACCAGGGTTGCCAACGATTGCAAAAGGGTCGTTCAGGTTGGAAGTCAGCAACGCTCAAGCAAGGAATTCCAGAAAGCCATTGAACTGGTTCAGGCTGGAGCAATAGGCCATATTGAAAAGATATATTCAAAAGTTGGCGATCCTCCGAAACCCCTTGACCTTCCTGCAATGCCAATCCCGTCTAACCTGAACTGGAACCTCTGGCTTGGCCCGCTTAATGACGGGAAAATTGTTTATCATTCAGATCTTGCACCTCAGATAACTCTCGATCCGGCTCAGAATGAAACACTGTGGGGTGCCTGGCGCTGGTACCTTGAGACAGGCAACGGCTATACTGCAGACTGGGGAGCTCATATGTTCGACATAGCGCAGGCTGCCATTGGCATGGATGGTTCTGCACCATGTGAAGTTATTCCAAAAGGCTATAAAGGACAGCAATTCATGACCTTTAAATATCAGACAGGGGTAGTAATGACCGAGCAGCCTTATCTTGAGGACAATCCCGGTGCACAGGGTATCAAATTTATCGGTACCAAAGGCTGGATAGAGGTTGCGCGCGGTTATATAGGATGTTCAGATCCATCACTTATACCTGCCGACATCGCTGGAACCCGTCCGCAGCCCAGAGGAGAAAGACCTGCCGGCCAGCAGACGCAGAGAACATCTGCCCAGGCTCGTCCTGCTGCTGCCCAGTCGCGTCCGGCACCAACACAGGCCGGTCTTCAGTTTGAGATCAGCTCCCCGCACATGCAGGACTTCATCGACTGCGTACGTTCACGACAGAAGCCGATTGCTTCGATTGAAGTCGGTTGCAGTACGTCAATCACATGCTGCCTCGGGAATATTGCAAATGAACTTGAAAGACCCGTCAAATGGAATCCGGCCACCTTCACTTTTATTGATGATGAAGAGGCTTCAAAACACAGGCTGATGGATTACGAATACAGAAGACCCTATAAACTGTAAAAACAATTACTTCACTCCAGGCCTAAGGGGTTTGTGGAAATAAGACAGAGGGCGTTGACAACGCCCTCTTTTGTTTTCATGCAATAATCCAATTTGCAACCGGCACAGGTAAAAAGGTTTGTTACCTCGAACCGGTTGTTCAGAAACCGCTCAATGCTGATCGAGAATAAAATGAAAGGATACCGGCTACAGGGGCTCTGTCAGTTTTGACTGACATGCACTTTTACAGGCAGCAGGGGCAACAGTCTTTGTATCTGCCAGTTTCTCATTTGCATGTCCGGTGCAAGTTGCAGGATCACACCCGGTTTCAGCGGCTTTTTTCTCCTCTTTTGCTGCCGGCTCACATGCAGCAGCTGAGGGGCAGCCTCCGCAATCACTTTTCACCTCGGTGGCGGCTTTCTTAGGTCCCTTACTTCCACCATTATTGGCATTAACAAACAGAACAACAACTAGTGCAAGGATCAAAACACTTCCTATACTGATAATTAATTTCTTCATATAACGGATTTATTTAATTTTCTTCCCTCAAATATATAAAAATATTTCATTTATCAAATCATCGTTCGATGTTATTGAACATCCGGAAATAAACATCATATAAAGCTCATTCAAAGCATTTCCAGGCATTAAAGAATTATAATGAGTTAATTGATTTTATAAAGTCTTGCTCCCGACTTCTTCATTACCAGATCGATGGCGCTGAATACCTTCTCCTCAACATTATCGGCAAAAGGACCGGGCAGTCCGTAGTAGATCATGCTTGTTTCGGGCTCATAGCCTCCTTCTTTGAGGATCCTGAGTGAGGGAATATAACACTGCACTTCCGTTGAGTATCCCGCCACAAACAGGTTCTCGCCAGGATACCTCTTCTTTGTATTAAGTGAATAATCTACAACAACCTCCCCGCCAAGTGCCAGTATCGTAAAATCTTTATTGAACCGCACTGCCTGAACAGGATAAGAAAGAAGACCAATATCATACCCTTTATCAAGTGCCCCCAGCATAAAACCCGCCCTCCGCGATCTGAACCTGTCATCCCCAAGCATCTCCTCCTGAAACTTTTCCGGGTCACAGGGAGCAAATTCAAGGTCTACAGTCGTAAAGGCGGTCCTTATTGGAGGACGTACCGAAACAAAATCACCCGACAGAACATTTTGTACGGCACCAGCAAGTCTTCTTCCGTGCTGCATGGCAAGTTCTACTGATCTCCGTGGATGGGGATTCTGATCCGCGCCGCATCCGGCGATATACATTGCGGTAACTCCGGGATTTGCCTTCTCAAACTCAATCTGGGCGAACCCGGCATAATCGCCGTTCACTTCGTAAATATCGAGAGTCGTATTATGGCAGGCGTAACCGAATAGGACAGCCTTCAGCTCTCCCTCCCCGGTACAGACCTTTAGTACAGGTACATCGTGGTCGACTGGTCCCCCCTCGTTCACCCCGATTACAACTCCTTTATCAGCCGATTGCCTCCTGTTTACGGCGAAATCTGCCGAACCATGTGCAACAGAAATATTCACCGGTTTAAGATCATTAATTGCTGCGTCAATCACATCGGCAATATCACCGGCAAGTTTGCGATTATATCTGACAAGGGTCTGAAGGTCCTCTTTCCCCAGATCGAACATCATGCTCAGTGAAGGCCAGATAACCGGGCCGGAGTGAGTATGGGAAGAGTTTAGCAGGAGCTGCGAACGTTTTATTCCATGCTTTTCAGATACCCGCTGTGCAATTTCTTCTGACAATTCATGCGACAGACCGATTATATCCATTGTAACAATGATCATCCGGTTCTTTTTATTGTCTTCAATTACAAGGGCTTTAGCCCAAAGGTCATGAAGAACTGCGGTTGAGGGCTTGTTCCTGCTTGCATAACCCGAAAGCCACACCGGTGTTTCAGGAGTGATAACCTTTCGTGCCACCCCTGCGTTGAACTGGGCATTAACCTGACAGACCAGAGCCAGTAACACTGTAATAAAGAATATTCTCTTCATTTTCTTTCACAAATAAATATAATACAATTTACACAATAGCCGGGAAATACAGGAAAGCAGGGGGCATTTTCCACACCTGCATTTTTATGCTAAAAACAAGATTACTGTCAACTGAAACGCTGTAGGATCCGGCCTGAAGAAAGAGTCTTAAAAAGTCAATGTCCCTTTCAGTTTACTTCAAACCAGACTAACCTTTTTACTTTTTACTTTTATCTTTTATCTTTTATCTTCCCTCATCTCCCTCTCCTCTCCGACTTTAATCCATTCAGGCACTGTTGTTTCGAGGAAGACTTTCTTATCAGCCTCCAGCTTTTTCATATCGAGACCGATAAACTCCTGTGCTTTGGCTTTAGTGCTGATATCAGGGTAAGGAACCTCCTGGTTATATCCAAGGGAAGCAAGAAGCCTGACAAGCTTTATCCTTGCATCCTGAGCAATTGCTATTCCTCCTGATATTATCCGGCCGGTTTCAATCGGGGAATGGAATGAATTGCCATGTCCTGCTGCTGTGAAATCCCATCTCCATTGTGCTCGTCGTATATCGTATAATATATCTTTCATCTGCGATTCCCCGGCACCCTTTTCCCAGGCAGTTTTTGCCTCAACATGGCATCTTACCAGAAGGATTTCCAGGATATTCCTGTTTTCAATTATCTTATCCTGTCTTGAATATACATCCTGGATCAGCCTTTCGGTCTCCTCGCGATGGCAAACCTGGCAGGAGTTTGCCACGTTATTCAGAGGACTCTGAATATGATGATCGGTAAACTTCTGACCTCCTTCGCTTATGAAAGGAAGGTGGCAGTCTGCACACGATACACCCCTTGAGGCATGGGTACCTGTCAGGTATACCTCATAGTCGGGATGCTGGGCTTTAAGCATCGGTGCCCGGCTCAAAGCATGTGTCCAGTCTGAAAACTCTATGCTGTCGTAGTACTTTTCCATATCCTCCAGGGTGGTTCCGTTATGCCAGGGAAAAACAAGATACTGAACGTCCTCCACCATTTTCTTATTGAAGTAGTATTCAACATGGCATTGTGCACAGACTAGGCTTCTCATCTCCTGATGAGTTGCCCTGGTGATGTCTTTTCCCATGTTCCTGAAGGCTTCCACAAGTGCAGGCCTTGAAATTCTCAGGTTCATAGTTTTTGAATCGTGGCAGTCGGCACAACCTATTGGGTTAATGATCTCCGAGCCTTTTGTATCCCAGGTACCTTTATAGAATTCAGCAATTCCGCTCTGGTTCATCATCCTGGGCACATCGGGACTTTTACATGTCCAGCAGGTATTTGGCTGAGGGCTTGGAGGGACTGCTGTTCTCAGTGTATTCCTGATATCCTCAACTGCATGATAATGTCCTCTGCCCTGGCTATAATCCCTTGAAAAAAGATACCCGGCCCATAAAACAGACATCCGGGGCGACTCCTCAAGCATATCGACCATTGCACTTCCGTTATATTTACTTCTGAAAGTAGTATCTGCCGTTTTGATATAGGAGTCATACTCCCGAGGAAAAAGCTCGCCCCATTTTTCGTTACGTGGTTCAAATTCTGAATAAGTAGCCTGAGGGGTGTAGGCAAAAATGGCTTCTGCCCTCCTTTCAATTATCGATGAGGCGAGCATGCCAAGCAGAAAAACTACCGCCACAGTTACTGCGAAGATAATCCATCCCAGCCATGGCCTCTCTTTAAGGATTTCCTGAACAGGTTTCATAATGTAAAGTATTTATTTATTGCTCTTCTCAATGATCTCTTTAAGCCATCCGGGTGTAATTGAACCAGGAAGCGGGACTCTCGCATATGGCACACTCGAAAGGCTGTTAACCCTTCCGTGTGGTGTCTCACGGTGGCATTCCCAGCATTTGCGCTCTGTCCTGAACCGGTGGGTTTCCCTGTTATAAGCCAGAAGTTTACTATCGGTTATCAGCTCCGCATGACATCTGATACAGTTCTTATGGACCACTTCCCTCCCGGCATCCTTTATGAATATTACCTGCGGCTCCATTCTGAGAGTGAATATTGTTGCATGACGCAGACCATCCTTAGCTTTGAAGTAATATTTATTCAGGATATTATTATGAGGTACATGACTTTCGTTGCAATTTGTCTTTTCACGGTGTGAACTATGATACCATGTTGCATACTGGGGTGCCATAATATGGCAATTGACACATGTCTCGGGTTTGTCGCCCAGGTATGACGGGGCATTTGAAATATAAAAAGAAAAAAGAAAAAGCCCGGTAAATATTGCAGATATTATTAAAACCGGAAATTTCCACCTGTCAGGAGGGATCAGCTTCTTAAGCAGATTCATTTCATTTTTTATGCAATATAAAGAATATTTTCCAATGAATCTGCCTCATAAAAATTAAGAATAGAACCAGAAGCAGGGTATTTTTTTCCCAAGCTACCTGGTTTTCATTTCGCCGGAACGGTGTGCCTGAAAGAGGTACTGGAGGCCAATATCTACGGGTGGAAAGGATTTTATTCAAAGAGATCTTTAACCATCCATATGTCACAGCCAAAGTGTCCTGAGTTGCCCATGGCTCCGGGAATGAACTTAAAGCCTGCCTTTTCATACATCGAAACAGCTTTTTTAAGTTCGGGCAGAGATTCAAGATACAGATGGCTGTATCCAAGCTTTTTTGCCGACTCAAAACATTTCTCCATCAGCATCCTTCCAATTCCTTTACCTCTCCATGGGGCAAGCAGGTAGAACTTAACCAGCTCGGCATATCCTTCGGGCAGGTCAGGTGTGGGATAGATTCCGCATCCACCTGCCATTTTGCCATCCGCTTCGGCTATCCAGTATACAGAACCCTCCGTTTTGAACAGTTCCGACAGATTATCTGTAGTCGGATCAAAATAGACTGTCCCCGGCCGGTCTATTTTAAACTCCCTGAACACCGTTCTGATAAGGTCAGCAAGTTCCCTGTTATCGTGTTCCCTTAGACTTCGCAATGTAATATTTCCGGTTTCTGTCATGATCCATCCTGTTAGTTGGTGGCTGTTCTAAAATTACAAATTAATGCATCTTTTTGTTATTTTTGATCAATGAAAAACTTATCCTGCATTTTTGATAATATGAGGAGAAGCTGGTACCTTAACCTGAGGGGTGCAATCCTGGCTTTTGTCATTGCCTTTTCATCGTTCCCGTCAATGGTTGCACGCGATTATTATGTAACAGGAAGAGTCACTGATGATGCAGGCAACCACCTCCCGAATGCAAAGATCTCAATGATTGCCGGGACAAGGGAGTACGCTGCAACATCACGTACTGATGGATCATATTCTCTGAGGATCTCAGGTATTTACGATCTGGTACCAGGTTCCTTCGAACTCGGAATGCCATACCCCAATCCATTTTCTTATTCTGTAGGCATCCCTCTTATCATAAACACCCCGGGTGATATCCGGCTGACTATATACAATTACTCAGGTCAGAAGGTAATGGAAACCTTTTTTGACGGTATTGACCCGGGCAGCTACCGTATAATATGGGATGGTTGCAACCAGAGCGGATCGCAGCAACGGGCAGGATTTTATATTTATTCTGTTACTTTCAACGGGAAAACGCTGTCAGGCAAGCTTATAAAAGCCGCCGGGTTCTCAACATTCTCATCGGCAACGGCTCTCGAGCCTGTTATGATGCCTCCGGTCATAGCCCCCGTTACAGAAAGAAGAAGAATCCCGGTTGTTACAAATGTCACCTGCCAGGATTATTATCCCATACGCCTGACTGATATTATGATCGGGAGAGATACCATTATTGATTTCGAACTCACAATTAAACAGGCTCTTCCGTTTAAAACCTCAGGCAACCATATTGCAATGCATACCGGGGCAGATTACAGTTCGCTTGTGCTCAAAGGGATCAACCTTGGTTCGTCTCCTCCGGGGTATTTCCCCGGCGAGATTGCCTATGCCATCACTCCTGAAATGTATGAAGAATGGATCAGGAAGATGGCTGAATCAGGATTCAACAGTATCCGCATCTATACGCTTCACCCCCCTGTTTTTTATGAAAAGCTTGCCGAGTATAACCAGAGGCACCCCGACTCTCCCCTCTTGCTGTTTCAGGGCATCTGGCTCGACGAAGTGGAAGATGCCGGGGACCTATCATCCTTCGATCTTTTTAACAGGTCAGCAGCTTTTATAAGGGAAATCAGGGATGTGGTCGACTGCATAAATGGCAGGGGTGAAATTGCCTTCCGCTACGGTAAATCATATGGCAGATATCTGACAGATATCTCAAGGTGGACAGCCGGGTACATTATCGGCAGGGAGATTAGTCCCCAGGAGGTTGATTATACTGACAAATCAAATCCCGGAAAAGACTCTTTCACAGGAACACAGTTCAACATATCGGGTGCCACGGCAACTGAAGTTTTTGCCACAACCATGCTTGACAAGGTTGTAACCTATGAAGCCGAACAGTACTCTGTAAGAAGGCCTGTAAGCATATCCAGCTGGCCTACCCTCGATCCGTTGAGCCATCCGACAGAGATTCATACTGACGAGGATAAGTCGTCATTCAACATAGCAAAAATCGGCGGAAAACATCAGCAGGCCGGACTGTTTGCCAGTTACCATGCATATCCCTATTATCCAAATTTCATAAGCCAGCAGCCCTCGTATCTGAGTTATAGTGATGATCAGGGACCAAACAGCTACCTTGGCTATCTTAATGCTTTAAAGGCTCACTATTCAGACATTCCGCTCGTGGTCGCAGAATTCGGGGTTCCCTCCAGCTGGGGCAGCGCACACCAGTCATTCAGCAATATGCACCATGGGGGTTATTCTGAAGAGGAGCAAGGGGAGAAAAATATAAGGCTTATGCATAATATCCTGAATTCAGGATGTGCAGGAGGATTTATGTTCGCCTGGATGGACGAATGGTTTAAGCCCACATGGATTGTCCTCTATCTTGAAGCCTTCAGCACCTTGTCGGGAGGAATAAATATTCCTACCAGGCAGCTCTGGCACAATCTTACATCTCCTGAACAGAATTTCGGCCTGATGACATTCGAACAGACAAACACTCTTCCGTTTGTTTCCTATATTACAGATAAGCCCTCAGGACCTGTGAAGAAAATTGAGGCCACAAATGATAATTCCTTCTTCTTTCTGAATATTGAAACCGGAAGAGCATTGAACCCCGGAGATACTGTAATAATAGCATTCGATAGTTACCTTGGGAACCTTGGTGAATCGGTAATGCCTAATGGAAAACTACTTAATAACAGGTCAGAGTTCCTTCTAAGAGTTGTGATGGACCAGGATGAAGCAAGTTACCAGGTAACTGAAGCATATGATATGAACGGACTGACACCCCGGTTTGATCTTACAAATCATGCTGTTCAGCAATTCCGGACAACTTATACCAATGGAGCTCCATGGAAACAGATGCAGTGGATCAATGACGGTTTTGAATTAACAAGCCAGGAAATAGGTCTGCTTCCGGTTGAGAATTCAACAGATTTTTCTTTTGGCCTGCGTACGGCTGTGGCATGGAACGGAGGAATGATGAAAGTAAGAATACCATGGACTCTTCTTTATTATCACGATCCAACCCAGATGAATGTCATAGATGGGGCAGAAACATATGATGGGGGGTATAATTACGAGATATCAGCTATCAAATCTGATGGTATTGCTGTTTCTGTTTATTTTGACAAAACAGTTACATCATCGTTGACCAGGTATACGTGGCCTTCATGGCTGGTAGTTCCGCCAACGGAAGTCCGGGAGAAAAAATCACTCCAGGTTGTAAGGGCAGGATTGTTGGCTATTCCGGATTTTACTAACTAAAGATCCTTCGTTTTAACCTTTGTTTTCTTCTTCTTACCGAAGCCGTTCCTTTCAGCATGGCCCCAACTCTTCTTGCCTCTCATAGCTTCAATATTTCCCCTTACTGCAAAGTAGGTGTGGATTGGATAAATAAAGGGTTCAATCAGGGCTACCGATAAAAGTTTCAGCACATCTCTCTTCTTCTTGTACTTATGGAATGTTATCTCTTCGAAGAGTACTGCCCAGGTCGACAACGAAACAGCAAATGAGTAGACAAAGAGAAAGAGAAGCAGATAGAATGGCCAGTTGAGGGCATCCCTGATAATCAGGTAAATGGTATAAACAAACCCGGCAAAAGCAATCAGAGGAGCCATCCACTCGAACAGGAACCAGTAGGGATATCCGAGCATTCCAAGACGACCGTAGTTCCAGTTCATGAACATTTTACGGTGTGTCTTCAGTGACTCAATGAGCCCTCTGGTCCATCGTGTACGCTGTTTACGCATCGACTTCAGATCTGAAGGCACCTCAGTCCAGCACAGTGGATCAGGTATATATGTTACTTCATATTTCTGATCTTTTTCAGCCATATAACGCCTCATCCTGAGGACAAGCTCCATATCCTCCCCAACAGTTTTAGTACTGTAGCCTCCGGAATTAATGACTGTCTCACGGTCAAAAATACCCATGGCACCTGAGATAAGCATAAGTCCGTCGAGCTGGCTCCAGGCCATCCTGCCGAGCAGGAATGCCCGGGTATATTCAAGCACCTGTAAACGGGGAAGGATCTGTTTCGGGATTTTTATCTCACGTATATGACCACGCTCCACCTCACACGAGTTTACAATCCTTATAACCCCTCCTGTTCCGATAACCTTACGGTCTTTCTCTTCAAGAAACGGTTTGACAAGCTTAAGTATCGAGTCTGATTCTATAATTGAATCAGCATCGATAGATACAAAGAGGTTACTATGGCAGATGTTTATTCCCGCGTTAAGTGAGTCAGCCTTGCCTCCGTTGTTTTTATCAATAACTGTGAGCCTGTTATATGAGGGATCTTTTGACCTGTACACACCCCTTATTCTTTCACAGGGAATACGGTAATCAAAATAGTAATTTACCCTTATCAGATCATATGCCTCCCTCACCAGTTCAAAGGTGTTGTCAGTTGAGCCGTCATTCACTATTATGACCTCAAAATTATTGTAGTACAGGGCAAGCAATGTACGGATATTATCAATTATGCTTTTGCTTTCATTGAAGGCAGGAGCGATGATTGAAATTTTTGGACTGAGCGGACTTAGAACCAGAGAATTATAATTGATATAACTGTTCTTACGCAGGTATTTTCTGAGCGCTATGGCAGAAAAGATACCAAGCAGGAGATAAGAACCGAAAAGGATCAGTGTGAGGATAAAAATAATATGTCCGAAAATAATATCCATTTTATCAGAAGATTCTGCGGTCGAGTACGTGTCTTACAATTATGTTATAATTCTTATATTCAGATTTCATAAGCTTAACCAGGGCTTTTACCCCCTCTTCGCCATGGTTTTCAATGGCTTTGGTCGCCTCGATCTGTAACTGAACATCCTCTTCCTTGTCGAGGACAAGCTTAAGGAATCCCATAAGCGAAGGATCAGGCATTTTGCCCATCGATCTGAC
>Ga0105103_10002077_pt1 | contig 10576 bp, 9 predicted proteins | sample PPLLaktember2015_2_FD_79107 | JGI IMG/M metagenome (GOLD analysis project Ga0105103, IMG submission 79107) | Freshwater sediment microbial communities from Prairie Pothole Lake near Jamestown, North Dakota, USA - PPLs Lake P7 Core (6) Depth... | ecosystem: Environmental > Aquatic > Freshwater >...
GATTCCTTTGACTTCGTTGCCGACTTCGACAAGGATTTTTTCAAAAAAAGCATAAAAAAATTCATCAAGACCAGGCACCTGGGCGTCATTGAATACCGTTTCAAGAAAAAGAACGGCGACCTGGTCCCGCTGGAGCTATCGGCATCGCTGCTGCTGGATGACCAGGGCATGCCCAGCGGCCTGATCGGTTTCGGCCGCGACATCAGCGAGCGCAAGCAGTCGGCGGCGCAAATGGAGGCTGCGCTCTCGGCGCTGCGCGAAAGCGAAAACAAGTACCGGGAGCTGGTCGAAAACCTCAATGACGTGGTCTTCGCTGTCGATCCTTCCGGGAAAATATTATACATTTCTTCCACAATTTCGCGCATATCAGGCTATACCCCTGAAGAAATCACCGGAAAAAACCTTTTCGATTTCCTCAGCCAAGAAGACCGTGAGCTGTATGGCCAGCAAATGCTGCGCACCGTGGATAACGGAAGCAGCATCGGGGAATTTTCACTCACGTTGAGGGACAAATCCAGCAGATGGGTCAGGGCATCGAGCAAGTGCGTGGTGGAGAACGACAAGGTCGTCGGCATACGCGGGATCATGTCCGACATCACCGAGAGTAAAGAGGCCGAAGCCAAGCTGCTCGCCTACCAGGAGCAGCTGCGGGCCCTGACCTCGGAATTGACCCTGATCGAGGAAAAGGAGCGGCGGCGCATCGCCTCCGAGCTCCATGACCAGATCGGGCAGAACCTGGCCCTGTGCAAGCTGAAGGTCGCCGCCCTGGAAAAGAGACTGGCGGACGATGGCATGAAAGGCGAGCTGACCGTGGTCCGCCGGCTGCTGGAGTGCAGTATCCAGGATGCCCGTTCGCTGATCTTCGATATCAGCCCGCCGATACTGTACGAGCTGGGCTTGCTGACCGCACTGGAATGGCTGGCCGAAAGGATGCAGGAGCAATTTCATATCCCGATCGAATTCGAAAGCCGCCACGGGGATTCGAAATTGGAAAGCGACCAGCAGGTGATCCTGTTCCAGGTCGTGCGCGAGCTGCTGGTCAACGTGGGCAAGCATTCGCGGGCCGGCCAGGCCAAGATCATCCTCTCGCAGGAGGGGGCGTTCCTCAAAATCCAGGTCAATGACGACGGGGTGGGATTCGACGCGGCGCGGATATTCGCTCCCAGGGAGCAGAACGGCGGCTTCGGCTTTTTCAGCATGCGCGAGCGCCTGAATTACCTCGGCGGCGGCATGGAGGTCAGATCCAAGCCCGGGCAGGGTTCGCAGATCATCCTGTCGGTTCCGCTGCCGCACGAAAAGGCCGCGCCCGGGAAGGGGAAATCATGAGCGTGAAGATCATCATCGTCGACGACCACAAGATCATGCGCGACGGCTTGCGCACCCTGCTTGAAAAGGAAAAAGGGCTGGAAGTGATCGCCGAGGCCAAGAACGGCCGCGAGACCATCCAGCTGGCCGAGCAGCTGCGCCCCGACATCATCATCATGGACATCTCCATGGATGACCTGAACGGCATGGACGCCACGCGCCAGATCGTGGCCAAGGAGTGGGGCTGCCGGATCATCGCCCTGTCCATGCACGCCGACAAGCGCTTCGTGGCCGGGATGTTCGAAGCCGGGGCCATGGCCTACCTGCTCAAGGACTGCGCATTTGACGAGCTGATCCAGGCCATTCGCCAGGTGATCTCGGGGCGGACCTACCTCTGTTCCATGATCTCCGGGGTGGTGATCCGCGATTACATCCAGCGCATGCGCAAGAACGAGCCCAGCCTGCTCAGCCCGCGCGAGAAGGAGATCCTGCAGCTCCTGGCCGAAGGCAGCACCACCAAGCGCATCGCCGACCAGCTGCGCGTGTCGGTCAAGACCGTCGAAACGCACCGCCAGCATATCATGGAAAAACTGAATATCTTCAGCATCGCCGAGCTGACCAAGTACGCCATCAAGGAGGGCATCACCTCGCTGGATATCTGAAGCCAGCAAGCGCTGGTGCAAGTGACAGTGCCAGTGACAGCAAAAGTTCAAAATGAGATCAGTTGATAGGGATATTTTTATTTTGCTTATGGCTTTGCTGACACGGACACTCGCACTGACCCTTCTTCCGGCCTAAGGTATTTCGAACGCCGGGGTCAGACATTTCCCTATTGTCCAGCCCCCTTTTCCAATGCATCATAGTAGCAAGTTATTTTATAGGGTCACAATGAAAAGGGGGGAGAGAGGGATTTTTCAATAGAGGGGTCTGCATTTTATTTCAAATTGCCGTGAACCGTGGTATGATCGTTGGCGGAGAATCATGGGCGCCAAAAATTTTGTCAACCAGTTCAAAAACACCCGCCGCCAGATCAGGGTGGAAACGGGAAAATCCCTGAAAAATGCCGGCGCCGGCAAAAAAAACCGGCCAGGGCGCCGGTTGGTCAAGAAGTATTCCGGTGCCAGGGACAAGTAGGATCCCCGCGGTTTGCCGCTGTTGCCCCGGGCCGTATTGATTTCCGGACGGATTTTTAGTACATTATCATCGTGCTGAAACGTCTATTGGGAACATGCTTTATGCTGGCAGCCTCCCTTTCGCTGCTGGGCCGGGGGCCGGTCAAACTCCAGAACATCCGCTATTATTCCTATCCCGGATACACGCGGGTGGTCCTGGATCTCAGCGCCAGCATCAAGATCGTTGAAAAAATCATCAAGGGCGGCGACAGCAGCCGCCTGTTCTTTGACCTGAAAAACTGCCGTTTCGCCGCGGATTACCCTTTTGAAAAGAAAAACGAGATCAAGATCCAGGCCGGCAACCTCCAGCAGATCCGCATCGGCAAATGGAATGCCGAGACCATCCGCGTGGTCTTTGATTTCGACATGATCGGCAAGTACAACCGTTTTTACCTGACCTCCCCGTTCCGCATCGTCTTTGACATCTACCGCCAGGCCGAATTTGTCAGCCATGCCCAGCAGGCGCGCGAACAGGAAATTCCCGCCATCGAGGGCAGCCCATCCATCGCCCGCCAGCTCGGGCTCGGCATCCACCGCATCGTCATCGATCCGGGGCACGGCGGCAAGGATCCCGGCGCGCTCAACCGTCCGCTGAATGTCCGCGAGAAAGACATCACCCTGGATATCGGCAAGCGCCTGAACGCCATACTGAACGAGCACAAGGAATTCGAGATCATCCTGACCCGCTGCCGCGATGAATACGTGCCGCTGGAGGAGCGGGCGGCCATCGCCAACTCCAACCAGGGCGACCTGTTCGTCTCCATCCACACCAACTCGGCGCCGCGCCTGTCGGCCCGCGGCGTGGAATCCTACTACCTGAACATGACCGCCGATCCCTGGGCCATGCAGGTGGCCGCCCAGGAAAACGCCATGAGCAGCAAGTCCATGGCCGAGATGCGCACCATCCTGGACCAGATCCTGCAGCACAGCAAGATATCCGAATCCAAGATCCTCTGCCAGTCGATCCAGGCGAGCATGGTCGCCAACCTGAAGCGCAAGTACGACGCCATCGAAAACCTGGGGGTGAAAAAGGCGCCTTTCTATGTCCTGCTGGGGGCCCAGATGCCATCGGCGCTGATCGAGGTCTCTTTCCTGAGCAACCGCGACGAGGCCAGGCGGCTGACCGAGTCTTCCTACCGCCAGGACCTGGCTGCCGGGCTGTACCTGGGCATCATCAATTTCATCCAGAGCCTGGGCAAATGATGAAACTTTTTATCGTTTTTTTGCGTCTTGATATAACTGAAAGAAATAGGAGGATACTATGAAAAAGATCGGCTTGATCGCCGGGGCCAGTTTTTTGGCCGGGGCGGTTTTTTTCGCTCTCAGTTTCGGTTTTTTGCAAAAGACGGTCAACAATGAACCCACCATAAGCCCGGCCGTGGCCCGGGCCGAATCCGTGACGACGCCGGTTGCTCCCAGCAGTTTTGTCACTATCGTGCGCCGGGTCAAGCCGGCGGTGGTCAAGGTCATTTCCGAGTCGATCGTGGAGCGGCGCTCGATGTTTGGCGGCGATTTCTTCGACCAGTTTTTCAATACTCCCCGGCGCCAGGAAAAGCGCTCGGGAGAAGGCTCGGGTTTCTTCATCTCGGCCGACGGCTATATCCTGACCAACAACCACGTGGTCAAGGACGCCGTCAAGGTCAAGATCTTCAACATCGACAAGGAGGAGTTCACGGCCAAGATCATCGGCACCGACCCCAAGACCGATCTGGCCCTGCTCAAGGTCAATGCCAAGGACGCCACCTATATCAACCTGGGGGACTCGGACAGCGTGGAGGTCGGCGAATGGGTGCTGGCCATCGGCAATCCCTTCGGCCAGGACCTGACGGTCACTTCGGGGATCATCTCGGCCAAGGGGCGGCATCTCGGCCTGTCCCAGTTCGAGGATTTCCTGCAGACCGACGCCGCCATCAATATGGGCAACTCGGGCGGGCCGCTGATCAACATGAAGGGCGAGGCCATCGGCATCAACTCCACCATCCTCACTCCCAGCGCCGGCAACATCGGCATCGGCTTCGCCATTCCCGCCAACCTGGCCAAGAAGGTGGTGGCCGACCTGAAAACCAAGGGCAAAGTGGTACGCGGCTGGTTCGGCATCCAGATCCAGGAGATCACGGAGAGCGATGCCAAGGACTACGATCTGCCCGCCGGCGGCGTGCTGGTATCGCGGGTGGAGGAAAATTCCCCGGCCCAGAAAGCCGGCCTGAAGCGCTATGACCTGATCACGGCCGTCAACGGCAGGACGGTCAAGTCGATGTCCGGCCTGCAGATGGAGATCGCCAACGCGGCGCCCGGAGACGAGGTCAGCGTGACGGTTTTTCGCAACCGCGACAAGCTGGTGCTGAAAGTGAAGGTGACCGAGGCCCCGGATGCCGCCAAGGAACAGGACGTGGCCGAAAGCAGCGGCGTGGACCTGGGCATGACCCTGATCAAGAACACCCCGGCCCTGGCGCGGCAGTACGAGTTGAAGACCCCGAAGGGGCTGGTGGTCGATAACGTGGAGCGCGGGGGAGCCGCCGCCGAGAACGGCATCAAGCCCGGCGACGTGATCCTGGCCGTCAACCGCACCGAGATCGACAGCGTCGAGCAGTTCCGGCGCCTCCTGGCCGGCCGCCGCGCCGGTTCCGCCATCATGCTGCTGGTCAACCGTGACGGCGACGAGGTCTACATCCGCTTTGCCCTGCCGGAATGACCTTTTACAAGACCAGCTCCTTCGGCAACGATTTTATCGAGATCGACGTGCATGACCTGCCGGCCGGGGCCGTGGACAAGGGAGCCCTGGCCGAACGGATCTGCGACCGCCAGCGCGGGGTCGGAGCCGACGGGGTGGTCTTTTATCGGGGAGAAAAGCAACGGTTTCATTTCGAGATAGTCAACCGCGACGGCGGCAGGGCCGAATTGTCGGGCAACGGCATGGCCGGCCTGGCCGCCGTGCTTTTCCAGCGCCGGCTGGCTTCGTCGCCGCTGGCGCTCCACGGAGTCGCCGGCAGCCGGCAGATAGGTCTGCTGGGCCGGCAGGGCCCGGTTTTCCAGCTCGACGTGGAGATCGGCAGGCCCGATTTCGCCAAGCGCATGTTTTTTCCTTTTTTAAAGGACAGGCTGGACAACTACGCGATCGACGGCCTGGAGTTTTATCCCGTGTCGGTCGGCAATCCCCATGCCGTGGTCATTTTACGGGAGGTTCTTGGCTCGGATCGCCTGAAGACCCTGGGGAAAAAGCTGGAAAGCCATCCCCTTTTTCCCGAGCGGGTAAATGTTGAATTCGTCTCCTTCAGCGATCCTGAAAATTGCCGGGTCTTTTTCTATGAGCGCGGGGTCGGGCCGACCCTGGCCTCTTCGACCGGCAGCGCGGCCGTGTTCGCCGTTCTGCGGCGGCTGGGAAAGGCCCGCGATCGCCTGCTCATCCAGTGCGGAGCGGAAAGGATCGCCGTCAGCTGGAAAAACGGGATCTTTGTTCACAATTTTACCCGCCTGGTCTGCCGGGGCGAGTATTTTGGAGAGCGGCCATAAGTGGCATTCACCCTGCACGGGGTGTCATCGTCCTCGGGGGATGGAGCGGGGGAAGCGGCCTTCAGACGGATTCGTCGTCGCCGGGAATGACCAGGTAGGGCCTGAAGCTCATGGTCAGCGGCTCCTTCTGGGCGAGGGCCAGCAGTTTGCCCTCGTCGTCGAAGATGCGGAAAAAAGCGGTGTTCGGGGCCGGGAATATTTTCTGGATATCCGCGGCTTTCAGCACCATGCCGTTGCAGATGCAGCGCCGCCCGGTCTGGCTGACGATCATCTTGGGATACTCATCCAGGAGCGATTCGATGGGGATGACCGCCTGCAGGGCATTGCTGGCTTCAGCCAGGGTTTCGATCTCGGCCAGCGTCCTGGCCTGCTCCAGGCCGAACGAACCGATCCTCTCCCTTTTCAATTCCAGAAGATACGCCCCGACGCCGACCTTGCGGCCGAGATCGTGGGCCAGGGAGCGGATATAGGTTCCCGACGACGTCAGGGCCCTGAAGGCCAGGGTCTCATGGTCGACCGCGTGCCCCGTCAGCTCGTGGATGCTGACCTGCACTGCGTTGATGGGAACCTCCTGCTGGCGGCGGGCATAGGTATACAGCGGCTTGCCCTTGAACTTCTTGGCTGAAAACGCCGGCGGCATTTGCAGCTGCGGGCCCCGGAATCCGGCCAGCAGCGTTTCCAGGTCGATGGCCAGCAGGTCGACATCCTGCCTGGCTTCCTGGGGCTTGCCTTCGGAGTCGTAGGTGCTGGTGGCGAAGCCGAAGCGGATGAGGCCGGAATACAGTTTGTCCTGCTTGACGTAAAAATCGAAAAACCGGGTGGCCTGGCCCAGGGCGATGAGCAGCAGCCCGGTGGCGGTGGGGTCGAGGGTGCCGAAATGGCCCGCTTTTTTTGTTTGGAACAGCCGGCGGACCCGGGCCACCAGGGCGTGGGAGCTGATGCCCTTTTCCTTGTTGACGGCGATCAGGCCATGGATCATTTGAGCTGGGCGGCGACCAGCCGCAGGATCTCCTTCTTGGCGGCAGCCAGGTCGCCGCGGAAAAAGAAGCCGGCCGCGTGGTGATGGCCGCCGCCGTTGAAGGCCTGGGCGACCTGGCGGGCGGAAAAATCATCCCGGGAGCGGATGGACACGCGGAAGTAGTTGTCGGTGATCTCCTTGAAGAACAGCAGCACCTGCACGCCGTCGATGGAGCGGGCGATGGCGATGATGTCTTCGGTCTCGATGTCCTTCAGGCTGAGCCGGCTCAGGAAATCACGCTGGAAATGAATCATGGCCACGCGCTCGTCAAGGGCGGTTTCCAGTGTGGACAGGACCCGGGTCAGCATGTGGATCTTTTCCCGGGAGTTGGAGTTGAACAGCAGGTTGCTGACCTCGCAGGGGTTGAAGCCGCCGCGGACGGCCAGGTCGGCGGCAGTGGCCAGCGCCGCCGGGGTGGTATTGGAATATTTGAACGAGCCGGTGTCGGCGGCGATGGCGGCGTACAGGTTGAAGGCGATGTCGCGGCTGAAATCCACCGCCAATTCCAGCCCGAGCTCATAGACAAGCTCTCCGACCGCGGCGGCATCGGGCACCACCCAGTTAAGGCCGGCGTCGTCGCTCGAGCCGGCGTGGTGATCGATGTTAATGCAAAAATAGTCCTTTAAATTCTTCTGCCCGGTCCGCTCCTCGCTGCCTCCCTCGATCAGGATGACCAGGTCGAAGGCCTGCGGATGGATCTGGCCGAAGCGGATGTGTTCGTATCCGGGCAGGCGGTTGACGGGATATGGGGCGTGATCGGTATTGACGTAGCTTGGGGTTTTGCCCAGTTGCCTGAGCATGAGATAGAGGGCCAGGCCGCTGCCGATGGAATCGGCGTCGGGGCGGACATGCGAACTGATGGCCATGCTGCGGGCTTGCCGGATCCTCTCAGCGATCTGTGTTTTCATGGTCCCCTTCTTTTTGCAGGCCGGAGATTTTTTCTTCGAGTCCCCGGGACGCATCGGCGACGAATTCAAGCTCAGGCATGTGGCGCAGGATCATCTTCCGGTCAAGCTGCCGCTTGATGAACCCCCGGGAGCGGTTGAGCTGCTGCAGCACATGGTCGGCGTGGCCCAGCGGCCAGGCGATGGCCACGGTCGCTTTTTTCAGGTCGCGGCCGAGCTGGACGCGCACGATGCTGACCAGCTTGAAATCCGGATTCAAACTGTCGCGGGTGAGGATCTCTCCCAGGGCCTGCTGCAGCGTGCTGGTGAATTTTTCCAGGCGATAGGACATTTTAAAAATACTGGATTCTGATTTTGCTGATCTGCGAGGCGTAGTTCAGGAAAATGAAATCTTCGATCTGCGTGAAGGTGTTTTCCAGCATGGCCCGGTTGGGTGCCAGGGAAACGACCGACAGCTGGGCTTTCTGCCACAGGTCCTGGTAGTCGCTTTCCGCCACGGCGACGTTGAATTTATTTTTCAACCGTTCCTTCAGGCTGGAGAGCAGCCGCCGTTTTTCCTTCAGGCTGTGGGACTGCTCGCTGAACAAATCGATCTCCAGCAGGCCGATGATCATGGGATGATGGATGTCTCATAGATTTCCAGGATGTCGCCGGTTTCGATATTGTTGAAGTTCTTGATGCGGATGCCGCACTCGGTCCCGGCCCGGACCTCGGATACTTCGTCCTTGATGCGCTTCAGGGAATCGATCTCGCCCTCGAAGACCAGGTCGGTGCCGCGCATGACCTTGATCTTGGATTTGCGGGTGACCTTGCCGTCGCGGACCACGCAGCCGGCCACGATGCCCACCTTGGAGATCTTGAATTTCTGCAGGATCTCCACCTTGCCGACCAGGGTTTCCTGGTATTGGGGGCCGATCTTGCCCTTGACGGCCTTCTCGATGTCCTCGACCAGGTGATAGATCACGCTGTAAAGCCGGATCTCCACTTTTTCCATCTTGGCCATGGAGATGATCTTTTGCGGCGCCTTGACGTTGAAGCCGAGAATGACCGCCCCGGCGGTGGAGGCCAGCAGGATGTCGCCTTCGGTGATGTTGCCGAGTCCGCTGTGCATGATCTCGATTTTCAGCTTTTCCTGGCTGAGGCGTTCGAGTATCTGCCCCAGGACCTCGGCCGATCCGAAGTTGTCGGCCTTGACGATCACCGGGAAAACCTGGATCTTGTCCTGTTCCACCAGCGTGAAAAGGTTCTGCAGGCTCAGCTTCTTTTCGGCCAGGAAATCCTTGTTCCTGGAGGCCTTCTGGTTGATTTGCCGCATTTCGATGATCTTTTTCGCCTTTTCCAGGTCATCGACCACCTGGAAAACATCGCCGGCCTGGGGCACGGCTTCGAAGCCCATGATCTCGATGGGATCGGGAACCTGGGCGCCGTTTATCATGTTTCCCATATCGTCGAAAATCGATTTGATCTTGCCCAGGGAGTTGCCGCAGATGAAATAATCCCCCTTTTTCAACTGGCCGTGCTGGATCAGCACCGTGCCGATCGGTCCCAGCTGGGGATCGAGCCGGGATTCGATGATGGTGCCCCGGGCCGGGATCTGGGCGAATGCCTTCAGTTCCTGCATCTGGGAGGTGAGCTGGATCATTTCGAGCAGCGTATCCAGGTTTTTGTTCATTTTGGCCGATATTTCAACGGAGACGACTTTTCCTCCCCAGCTTTCGACCAGGATATTGTGCTTGTTCAGGTCCTGCTTGATCTTTTCGATGTCGGCGCCATGGATGTCGATCTTGTTGATGGCCACGATCATCGGCACCCCGGCCGCCTGGGCGTGGCGGATGGCCTCGACTGTCTGCGGCTGCACGCCGTCGTTGGCGGCCACGACCAGGATGACCAGGTCGGTGACCTTGGCGCCGCGGGCGCGCAGGTTGGTGAAGGCCTCGTGCCCCGGCGTATCGATGAAAACGATGGTGCCTTCCGGGGTTTTCAGCTTGTAGGCTCCGATCTTCTGGGTGATGCCGCCGGCTTCCTTCTCGGCCACCCGCGTCTTGCGCAGGGTGTCGAGCAGCGTGGTCTTGCCGTGGTCGACGTGGCCCATGACGGTGACCACCGGCGGGCGGGAGGTCATTTTTCCCTTGCTTTTGGCCACCTGGGTTTGAAAGACAAAGTCCTCGTAGGGCAGGATCTCGAGCTCCACGCCGTATTCGGCGCATAATTTTTCGATGTCGGCGCCCTCCATGATCTGGTTGCCCTGGTAGTTCATTTTCATCAGGGCGATCTTTTCCTCGAGGGTTTTCAATTTAATGGTCAGCTTTTCAGCCAGTTCCTTGACCGTGCAAAAATCGGTGATCTGGATCTTTTCGGGCAAGTTGAGAGGTTCGACGATCTTTTCCTTTTTGGGTTGCGGGGGAGTGTGGGGGCGGCGCGGGCCGTCCTGCATGGGCGGCCGGTAGGCTGACGATGGGGACGGCCGGTAGACGCGGTGGGGTTCGGGCGCCCGGGGCGCGGGCCTGGGCGGGGCCGGTGGCGGCGCGGCGGGCCTGGGGGGCGGGGCAGACACCGGTTTTTCGGCGGGCGGCGCGGCGGGCCTGGGCGCCGCCGCAGCGGCTGGCTTGTCGGCAGGAGGCTTGGCAGGCGCGGCCGCGACGGGCTTGGGAGCCGCGGCAGCGGCC
>Ga0105103_10002080_pt1 | contig 10573 bp, 12 predicted proteins | sample PPLLaktember2015_2_FD_79107 | JGI IMG/M metagenome (GOLD analysis project Ga0105103, IMG submission 79107) | Freshwater sediment microbial communities from Prairie Pothole Lake near Jamestown, North Dakota, USA - PPLs Lake P7 Core (6) Depth... | ecosystem: Environmental > Aquatic > Freshwater >...
TTATTCTTACACAATTTCTAGCTGACAACTTTGAAGAAGAACAAAGGAATGGCTTCCAATCGCGCCCAATTGTGGGATGCCGTTGAACTGAACGACTTGGATGTCGCAAAACATTACATCCAATTTGTCAAGGTGAGCGACTGTGTTCTTAGTGATGGAGAAACTCTGCTCCATGGGGTGCGGTCGGTAGAGATGGCGAAGCTTCTCGTGGAGAACGGCGCCGACGTGAACGCGAAAATGCTCTACCTGGGTACGACGCCTCTACATCTGGCTGCTAAAAATGGTGAAGCCGAAGTTGTAAAGATCTTGATCAGCTCGGGGGCTGACGTGAACGTGACAATGAGATACACGGGTGCGACGGCTCTACACGAGGCGGCTAAACATGGCCGTGTCGAAGTCGTAAAGATATTGATCGACTCGGGGGCTGACGTGAACGCGGGGAACGAGTACAAGGAAACGCCTCTATATGAGGCGGTTCGCTTCGGAAATGTTGAAGTCGTAAATCTCTTGATCAGCTCAGGTGCTGACGTGAACGCGAGGAACGAACCCGACTCTACGCCTCTATACGTTGTAGCTCGCCTCAGAAATGTCGAAATCGTAAAGATCTTGATCGAGTCGGGTGCTGACGTGAACGCGAAAGACATATGGGGAAGAACGCCTCTAGATTTTGAAGAAGTAATAGAGGTGGTGAAGAAGTTCAGGTTTCTCGCGATCAAGGAAGAGTTGGTCGCAGCTGCTTGGCATCCTACCCGCGTCGCGCGGTGGTTGGAAGCTGGAGTGCTGGACATGATGTTTGGGGAGGAATAATCCAAAACAAAAAACAACAAATCCAAAAAAAGAAAAGAAAACCAAAGTAAAACTTCGGAGTGAAGTGAGCCCGTGTGGGTTTTTGGTTTTAAAAACGGAATTTTTAAATTCAAAATTGGTGTATCTTGGTACCATGGCGACGAACAGTTCATGGTCTGCTGGAAAAGCCAGCCGCGATGGAGTCGACACGCGTAATAAGGATCTGACCGGCGCCGGAGCCGTTAAGGTTATTCCGGAAGTAGGGATGCCCGCCGTTGAACTGGGCAAAAACAAGAAGAAGCGGAGCAACCGTGACCGCTGGGGTTTTCGGTGCCGGGCAATGAGAGTCCAGGCGTGTGCCGATTGGGAGTGGATGTATGGTACGCCGGAAACGGAGTATCAGTACTTCTGCCAGAAGATGCCCACTCTGAAGAAGCTCTTGAGCGGGAGTGGCGCCAAACACATCGACGCCCTTGACAGTCTCTTTGCAGAGTTTGCGGAGGACAACGAGGATCTTCAGGAGATTTGCCATGAGAATGAGGGCAATCAGGATGAGCCGGATGAGCTCAGCTACTGGGAAAAGCGGAACCGCTACTACCGGGAGTATCCGTTCGGGCTCTTTGAGTGGTAAACATAACCCAAAAAAGAAAACCAAAGTAAAACTTCGGAGTGAAGTGAGCCCCGCGGGGGTTTTTGGTTTTGAAAACGGAAAGAATTGTAGAATTATTTTTCCTCACATCACAAATACTACAAAATGAACACGTGCCCAGCAATTAAAGCTACGGGAGAAGTTTGTGGAACTCGCTGTCGAGGAAATCCTCGCTGCGCAACTCATATGAAGACTCTCGAAAACAATGGTCCTCATACGACAGCTTTGAAAGAACTCGGTTATCGCCAGAGGGCGGAAATTAGCCGCTTGAATGAACAGCGTCAACTTCAAATTAACACGGAAACGGACGTTATTCGTAGAGAACGGCTTGCTCAAACATTGAGAAATCACATTGATACTCTAAGGATAGAACATCGTCGTCAAACACAGAATTTACTGAATGAACACGAAGACGAAATTCGTCAAACTGGAATTGATCCGGACGCAGGAGCTCGGCAAAGAAGAAGGGTGAGAGATGAACAGCGTATTGCCGCCTGGCGAGCTCGTCAAGAAATTGAGCGAGAGCAGAATGTGGTAATAGCGTTCAATGCTCATAACCGGATGGTAGCGGCAAATCAACAACTTGCTCAGCAAGTTAGACAAGATGGTGAACTAGCTAGATTTGCGAACGATGCTCAAAATGTTCATACGTCGTCTGCTGTACAGCAAACGAAGGTAATGGTAGACAGACTTCTAAAAATTTCTGTTCCACCTGAGTATCGCTGGAACATGACAGAATGTTCAAAGACTCCGGGTGATATCATCATGTGTTGTAAGCTAACACCGAAAGGTGCGTGGCAAATGTCGGCAAAGTATTGCCAAGACGAAAGTATCTATGACCTTGGTGGAGGCATTTATGGTAAGGTACTTGATGCCGTATGGCAGTATGTTCTACAATCTCCGGACAAAGCGGATCTATGTAAGATTCTGAAGCAGGAGATGGAAGACAATATCGGAATGTGCGCACAGGGTAACCTAACTCGGTTGTGTAACATTCTATCTGGATATATGGAAGGGATTGGACCACAAGAGTCTCCGGCCGAAGTTCTCGGACGAAAGCTCCCGATGTTGATCGGAGTTGAAGATGAAGTTGAGCGTTTAAAGCAAGCGTATGACTTACTTATGGAACTCAAGATCCCTCAGGATCAGTGGCTCTCATGGGTAGAGCCACTTGTAGACGGATCAGTAAGCTTGAAAGCAAATGGTGCTGGACAGGTTGTTGGATTTACAATTGAAGCCAATTAGGTGTACATGGATTTCCAAGTTTCTAATTCTTTTTTAGTCATATCAATCAGCAGAGTACGAATTATTGGTTCATCAATTTTTAAAGGGAACGAAACATCCATAAAAAATTTATAATCTTTCATTGTTTCACTATCGGCAACGCGCAGCATGTTGAGACGAGTCATCATGCTTTCGACAGTTCGAATTAAAGTGCGAACGCCTTTTTCATCGGCAGAGTATTCTGAAATTAAAAATCGCATCCCATCATCTGTGAGTTCAACTTCAGAACTAGAAAACTTGAGACGCTCAAGCAGCTGAGGCCACACGTGGCTCTTCAAAATTTCCTTCTTATCTTTTTCATTGTATCCACCACAGTTGATAACTGTCATACGATCACGCAGAATTGGGTGAACCTTTTCAATCTCGTTCAATGAAAATACAAACAGGCACTGAGACAAATCAAATTCAATTCCAGAAAAATAGCGATCATGAAATTGTGTATTCTGTGAACGATCCGTTAAGTGAATCAGCATACTCGTAATTTCTTCACCGTGTGGAGTACTAGAAATTTTGTCCAATTCATCGAAGTACAGAACAGGATTCATTGTTCCTGCGTGCATTAGGCAATCTGCGATGCGTCCCCAAATGGAACCCTCATATGTGTATGAGTGACCAACAAAGTTAGAAATGTCTGAGGCACCACCCAAACTGAAAAATTCAAATGGTCGGTTGAGTACTTTTGCGATGGCATTCTTAGCAAAGCTAGTTTTGCCAACACCCATGGGTCCCTGAAGTGCGATTACGTTACCAACTGAGTTGGGATTCACAATCCATTGGGCTATAATTTGCATGATTTGAGTTTTAGCTCCGTCCATGCCATAAATAGCAGAGTCCATCGTCTTCTTTGACGACTTCATAAATTCAATACACTTTTCTCGACCATCTTCCATCTTTATCGGAAGAGGAACCGTCTTTCCAAACGGAATACGAAGTAGGCCGTCGATCCAGTTTTTCAATTTGTAAGACTCTCCAGTATCTGGTGGCATTTCAGATAAGGCGTTTGACTTCTTGATAATATGAGACTTCATGTAATCAGAAATGGGTAGTTGAAGAATTTTAAATTTGTAAGGAACGTCACCATCTTCGAACCCAATTTTTACAACACGCTCCATCAAGCGAATAAGTTCTTTTTGCTTTTTGGCGTCAAGTGTTTTGAAATATTTATTTTCAGATTGGCTTAGCTTCATCGGAATCTTTTGATGATTACCGCCTTTCTTGGGTTTCTCGTCTTCTGGTTCTTCATTTGCGGCATTCGCATATTTTTCAAGCAGGTACATCAAAAATCCATCTTGACCTGAAGTTTCGGGTTTCTTTTCGTCTTCTTCGCTATCGGAATCTTCTACTGGAAGTTTGGTGTGGAAATGAATGTTGACAGACAAAGGCATCTCCTCTTGAGAAGGAGTGTAATCGGAATCAGATGTGTCATCGCTCAAAGTATCATCGTCTATCCACAAAACTTCTTCTTTGTTATTTTTTCTTTTTTGTTTGATTGAAGATCGTTCTGATGAGTCCGGAGGAGGAGCTGGTGGTTCCTGACCTGAAACAGATTTCTTGTCTCGCAAGTTATAGCGTCTACGTTTGTTTTGAGGACTTTGATCTGACATGTCCTCAGATGCCTTTCTGTCGCGAGCATTTTCCCGAGACGTTCGTTTTACCATCCCTTGATTGTTATAGAAATTAATTCTTCAATCATTTTCCACAGAATCAAATAATGGAAGACATTGAAAAAGTTGCTAAAATAGCTTTGGAAGAGCAAGAAAAAGAGGCAGCCCGTGACCCAAGTGTTAAAACTTCTTTGTCGATTGTTGAGCAATTTATTAAATCAAGTCGTGTAATGTGCTACGGAGGAACCGCTATTAATAATCTTCTTCCCAAAGAAGATAGGTTCTACATTCCTGGCAAAGATATACCCGACTACGACTTCTTTTCGGAAACACCACAAATTCACGCTACCAAACTAGCAGACAAGTTGACGTCGGCTGGATTTAAAAGTGTGGAAGTAAAACCGGGTGTCCACCTTGGCACTTTCAAAGTATTTTGTGACTACACAGGAGTAGCCGACATTTCACATTTGGACAAAGCTATTTTTAAGAAGCTGTGGGATGAAAGTATTGAAAAGGGTGGAATACACTATGTGCCACCCAACTTTCTTCGTATGTCAGTTTATCTTGAACTTTCAAGACCTAAAGGTGATGTAACTCGCTGGAAGAAAGTGTACAGCCGTCTTGCTTTGCTGAACAAACATTACCCAATGACTTGCCCAAAAGATGGAGAAGAAATGAGCGGCGCATATTTGAGCCCCGAAACAAAAAGTAAAATTGAAAAGTTGCTCATCAAAGAAAAAATAGTTTTGTTAGGATTCAACGCGGCAAACCTACAGCAGCGTAGGGGTGACAATTGGATGCTTCCCCTGGATCTTTTGGTAACTCCGGATAAACGTGAGGAAACCGCAAAGAAATTGCTGGAATACTTGGAGGACAAATCTGAAAAAAAATTGAAACTTGACGAAATACCGGCATACGAAGAGCTTCTACAGGCACACACGGATATCGATGATTCCAAAACGGGGAAAACGTTGATCCGCATTTATGAAACAGACGCCTGCCACAGCTATCACGAAACAGCTTCGGGTCTTATGCTGGCAAGTATTCCAACCCTTCTTCAATTCTTCTTATCAGTTCTTTACGCACCAAAGCATTTCTTGGAAGAATTGCCAGAGCAGCGATTCCTGTGCGCGGCTCAGCAACTTGTTGAAATGGCAAACAACAATCTTCCTCGTCGGTACAAATTGCTGACACCCATAACTTGCTTGGGCAAACAAAAGTCTCTCCTGGATATGCGTAAGACTAAATCGGCCTTATACGAAAAACTCTCAAAGAATAAGTCTTCGCCAGAGTTTTTGGAATACTTTTTTACATATGTTCCTACATCCATGGATAAAACACGCAGAAAGAAAGTTCGTGACGATTTGCGTAAAACCTTGAAAAAGCATTAAATGATTGGAGTTTCATCTCCAACCTTTCCACTGAAGGCATTCCCATTACAATCTGTACACTTGTATCTACCAAACGAATATGCTAACCGAAATTGGTTTCCATATTTGAGCCAAACTGGTTCAGTTTCTTTATTATCTGTTGAACTAATCTTATAATTGAAAAACTTGCGTGCTTCTCTTTTAGCGCGAATGTAATCCGACGCATCACGAAAAGAACCGGTAGTACTGTTAACTCCGTATCCACTAAAGGATGTAGAATTCTCACTTTGCGAACTCATTTGTATTAACAATAGCAAAGATGTTTACTCGAAAGAAAATGTACCTTTTGGCACTTGTTATTGTTGGTCTCTTTACGTATTACATGTTCGTGAACAAAGAGTACTTCATTCAGGAGCACCTAACAAATAATAATCCAACGTTGTTCACGTTACAGAGTGGACTTGACGATACGAACACACGATTGGCAGCTGTTGAGCAAAATGTTCAAACAATCATGGATACGGCACAAGCTCAAAGTCAGCAGGCAGCTGCTGCTCAGGCAAGCTTGAACGCTATACCCGTTGGCACTAACAGTGTAATCCCCACAAGTTAAGCACGACCGACCCACCAGCTGATGTCAAAATAAGGAGGAGTGGGTGCTTCATTTGTATCTTCGGCTGCCGGAGCAGGAGGGTCTGGTGCTGTTCCCATAATGGACTGAACTTGAGAGGCATTCAAGAAATAATTGTAGTATTCCAAATCAGCTATCTTGCCGTCAAATCCGCCGCCAACTCCAACATGAACGGTTCCAGCATTTTGACGGGGTAATTGAGTGAGTGATTGGTGAGTTTTCAGTGTTCCATTGATGTAGATATCAACGGAATCCTGATCTACAACCAGAGCATAATGAATCCACTTCTTTGCGGGAATATTTTGGATGGGAATTACTTCTTGAGACCCAAATGTATCTAACTTGGTAATAATACTATTTGTGTTGGCATCCAAGAATAGACCGGGACAGACTGTAGATAAACCGGGATCTCCCTTAGTAAAGATAACCTTTTCTTGACCATACCGATACGAGAAGTCGTCAAAACGCAGCCAGCAAGTGTAAGAAAATGTTAGTCCCTTATCTTGGTTAACTGATTCTGGAAGGATTACAGATGTATCTATTTGTTTGCGACCATCTACGGCGTTCAGAACAAGTGAGGCCTGATTTGAGGAACCACCCTGCTGTTTGAAATAATAGTAGGCACCAACAACAATCGCAACTGAAATTAGGAGTCCCAATAAAATACCAACCATATTCATTATTTCTAAAATGGATTATATACTTCTGAAAGAAATTGCCATTACTTATGAACATCTTCTTTCTATCACAAAATCCACAAGAAGCAGCCCGGCTTCACTGTGACAAACATGTGGTCAAAATGATTATTGAAACGGCACAACTTTTGTACAGCTCTCATTGGGTTTTGAATCCCACCGGACTCAATGAGAACGCTTATAAGTTAGCTCACCGAAACCATCCTTGTGCCATTTGGGTTCGCACAAGTTTGACAAATTACATGTGGCTGGCTTCATTGGGGTGGTGGCTCTGTAAAGAGTATCAGTATCGCTATGGTGAGCATAAGACCCACAAATCGGAGGCTCACATTGTTTGGCTTCTCAACAATCCCCCTAAATTCATTCCGTTCGCTGACATGACACCTCCCATGCTAGCTATGCCTGACGAATACAAGCAGGAAGATCCTATAATGTCTTATCAAACATACTACATTGAATCAAAGTTGAAGCAACGAGGAATTGTTAGGTACACCAAAAGAGAGTGGCCACTATTTCTGCTCAAATCTTAAAACGTGTATTCCTGAACTTGCTTTCCCAGCGTGTCGTAAACTCCAAATTTCACAGAATACCCAGTAGCTGAAGTAGCAGCGCTTCCTTCAGAAGGAACCTTATTTTTACATCCGGTTCCAGCTGAGAAGAAGGTCATTGCGTCTCCGGGAGTCAGCATGCGAGGGTAATGATAGAAGTCGCACAGGTAACCAGAAAATCCACCACCGGGGCTTAATTGAATATCCCCTGTAGCGGGTTTGGGAACGCCAGGCAAGAAACAGGATTTCACAAGTTTACCATCGATGTATACATCCAAGTTACGGCCGAACACAGTAACACCAACAGAAAACCAAGTTTGAAGAGGAAGATTGGAAACTTCACAAACATAAACATCATCGGTAGAAGCACCGGAAGATCCAGCGGGGGCGGGTTCAGTTTTTGAGGCAGCATCTCCAGAAGGGAAAATAGAGATGGAAACTTTCAAAGAGTTATCCGTTGGATGAAGAGTTACCGATGGGTTCATTACAGCTCCACTCGTGGGATCGGGGCGAGTCAGGATTGGCTTATCTTTTCCGTATCCATAATTCCAATCTTTAATAAACATCCACCACTGCATTCCGTAGGCCCCCTGATCTTGGCTAGATAAGGGAGCGCTTGTTCCTTGAATCATGGCTGTTCCAGTAGCATCATGAAGATTTGATAATAGGTTACCACTGGATGCGCCACCGCCCAAAGCAGACCAAATGCGACTTAACAAACTTGGTTGCTGGGGCGCTGATACAGGAGTTGAAGATTGAACTGGCGCAGTTGACGATGACACAACTTTACCGGGATTTGAAGTAGAAGAAATAGTCACAGGAGTATTATCATCTGGAACTGTATAGCTATATACTGTAGTGCTTCCGGGGAATTGATATGTGATTGTTAACGGATTACTAGAAATTGGAGCACTAACTCCTAACGTCGTCGATAAATTCGCGGGGATACTGAGAACACCTGTAGAAGGATTGATCAAATTTGTAACTTTCGCAGTTACATCTTCACTTCCGTACAATCCACTATGAACATTTGGAGTCAGTGGACCCAGCGGAACAACGGGTGCCCCAGATTTCAAAGCAAAGTAATCATAAAGAACAACTAGTGCTAGAATGAAAGCAAGACCCCCTAATATCTTAACCAAGAACCACCCCCATCCGCTTGAAGTAAGAGCAGTAGTAGCCTGCTTTGTTGCCTCTGAAAGTTGTTGTTGAATGGCAAGCTGAGCTTGATTCGCTGCTTCGAGTGAAACTGTGGCTCCTCGTGTTAAATCAACTAATGGACTTGGTGTTGTTGCTGTAGGTTTTGAAGTTGAACCTCCCATTTGTAAAAAAGCCGTAGTAAAAAACGGAACAACTAACAGTGAGCAATGAATGTGAAATCAATGTATTGCAATAATTGTGGCAACAAGGGTCATATGTTTAAAACATGTAAGGATCCGGTAACATCTTGTGGAGTTCTACTTTTGAGGGGACCAGCAGATCCATTGACTCTACCGTGTAATCCTTTGAGCACCAGCATACTCATGGTCAAACGTAAAGACAGTATGGCTTATATGGAATTTATTCGTGGCAAGTATGATCCAGAAAATGAAGAATACATTCAACGTCTGATGAAAAATATGACAAAGCAGGAGCAGGTCCAAATTGTTACAGAAGAGTTTGATACACTCTGGACAAAACTTTGGGGAGCTGGCAGAGATACGCGATCTTCTGAATATTATTTGGCAAAGCAGAATTACGAAAGTATAGACAGGAAACAGCTTGTTGATTCTGCCTCGACCTTGTTTACAGATCCAGAGTGGGGATTTCCAAAAGGACGTCGTTCAAAAGGAGAATCGGATTTAGAATGTGCCGTTCGAGAATTTTGGGAAGAAACGAACATACCTTCCGAGGCATACGAAATACTGCCAAATTTAGTATTTACCGAAATCTTTACGGGAACTAACGATGTAAAATACAAACATATCTACTTTATAGCAGTAATGAAAGATTCATCTTTGCTTCCAAATGAAAAAACGCTTACAAATGTCCAAAAACGAGAAGTTTCTGAAGTTGGCTGGAAGACACTCACGGACGCAAAAAATATAACTCGTCCACACTACACAGAACGCAAAAAGATATTAAACCAACTTGAACGGATAATTCAAGAATATCAAAGTGTATGAAAAGAGTAATGGAGTGGAACTATACAACTTGGGGGCTTTCAAGTTTGGCAGTATATGGAGTTTTAGCAGGAATCGGAATTGGTGTGTCTGCCTTGTCAAGTCAATTACAGTGCTCAAAAATGTCGGGGACAACCAGTGGAATGTATGGAGCTATTTGGGCACTACCCCCCGCGCTGGTTTATGTTGTTTCAACTTTTTTCCAGAGAGTTCGATCTCCGTTTGCGAATACCCTGAAAGCGGCGCCATTCGGATTAACGGATGAATCTTCTCAATTTGTGGGAGTGGGATACCTGATGGCACTCACAACTTGGATTATGACGTCCTGGGTAATCAATCGCACAGAACGAGCTGTTTGTAACCCGGATGCCGCTGAAATGACAGAGTTCAAGAAGAAATTAATCGCCGAGCTTCAGCAGAAGCAACAAGAAGAAGAAAAGAATGAGGAGAAGAAATAATGGAGAATCCAATTTGCGATTTTGAAATTATAGAATCCCCAAATAGGAGATACGCAAATACTGTGAATGTTGTGTTTTTTCGTGCTATACCATTAACAAAAAATTTTAAAAAGTACGTAGATGGTTTGAAATCTTGGAAATTGCTTATGAAGAAGTATTTTCCAGATAGTCAGCTTCAGCTATTTGTAGATAAATCAATCGCAGAAGATCCTGAAATTCAAACTGTATTATACAATTTGGACGCTAGAATATATTTATTTGAGTGTCCTGAATATTTACGAGACGACGGATTTCACATTGGATTATTTGGAACCATGATTCGCTTTTACCCTTTTTTTGATGTGAACAAACGTCCTATGAAGATAGCGCATATACAAGAAGTAGAA
>Ga0105103_10002081_pt1 | contig 10565 bp, 9 predicted proteins | sample PPLLaktember2015_2_FD_79107 | JGI IMG/M metagenome (GOLD analysis project Ga0105103, IMG submission 79107) | Freshwater sediment microbial communities from Prairie Pothole Lake near Jamestown, North Dakota, USA - PPLs Lake P7 Core (6) Depth... | ecosystem: Environmental > Aquatic > Freshwater >...
GAGCCGCAAGCTCGAGGGACACTGGATGTTCCAGAACGAGGAGGCGCGCCGACGGCTGCAGATGTGCGAGGACTGCCGAGTGCGGGATCTGTTCACGACCGAAGCCCGCAAGGGTCGCTGAAGGACGCAATTGGGGCATTTTGACAATAGCGCATGACAAAATGTCGCATCTAGCTTGGATTCTGCCGGCTTCTATCGGAATTAGAGGACCTTCCGCGCCCTATCTGCGGCCAGGACTTGGCCCGTATCTTGCTAAGTCTCCCATCGATCTATTTTCAGGGACTGGCCGATGCTGTCTCTCTCGACTGTCAGGCCCGAAGCGCTCGGGGTGCCGCCGGTGACCACCCTCACCGAGGAGGACCGCGTCCGAGGCAATCTCTATGCGTTGCTCGGCAACCTGCTCGCCGCAGCGCCGAACGCCGCGCTGCTTCAAGTCCTGCGCGGCATTTCCCCCGATCCCGACGACGACAGCCTGCTCGCGGCCTCATGGCAGTTGCTTGCGGTCGCGGCAGCACGGGCCGACCTCGAGCAGTTGCGACAGGAATACGACGCGCTGTTCATCGGTCTGGGCCGCGGCGAGGTCGTCCCTTACGGCTCCTGGTACCTCACCGGCTTCCTGATGGAGCTGCCCCTCGCGCAGCTGCGCGGTGACCTCCGCGAACTCGGCATCGAGCGCCAGGCAGGCGTGCACGAGCCCGAGGACCACGCAGCGGCGCTCTGTGACACGATGGCGCTGCTGATCACGGGCGACGAACCCGTGCCGCTCGAGCGCCAGTTCGATTTCTACGCTCGGCACCTCGAGACGTGGATGCCGGGATTTTTCCGCGATCTGCAGCAAGCCGGTTCGGCCCGGTTCTACCGGGCCGTGGGGCAGCTGGGCGAACAGTTCATCGGCGTCGAGTCGCAGGCATTCCGGGTGGCAACCCCGGCAGCCGGCGTCTCGACACCCTCATGAGGAAGCACGACCATGATCCGAGACCTGCGCGACACCAAGACCGACCGACGCAAATTCCTGCGTGACCTCGCCACCGCCAGCGGCCTCGCGGCCGTTGCCGGATCCGCGGGCGCCGTGGTCGCCGCTCCGGCAGTGGAGTCCAAGCCGCAAGCGACCCGGCCCGCCGGCTATCGCGTGACGCCCCACGTCTCGAAGTACTACGACAAGGCGCGCATCTGACGGGCGTGCCGCCCGTACAGACGCGTACTCACCTCTCCAACCGGGAGACTCGGCGATGAAGCTGGTCAAGAAGCAGACCCTCGAACCAGGCCAATCCACGGCAACCACGGGCGGACTGCTCGGCCGCACGGTCGACCGTCGCACCTTCCTCCGCGGAGCCGGTATCGCCGCCGGGGGCGCGGCCGTCGCCACGACCTTGTCCATGCGCATGATGAAGCGAGCCGACGCTGCTTCCGGCGAGGCCGCCGACGGCGAGACCGTCATCAAGCGCTCCGTGTGCACCCACTGTTCCGTGGGCTGCGGCGTCATCGCCGAGGTGCAGAACGGCGTCTGGACCGGGCAGGAACCCGACTTCGACTCGCCCTTCAACCTCGGCGCCCATTGCGCCAAGGGTGCGGCGGTGCGAGAGCACGGCCACGGCGACAAGCGACTCAAGTACCCGATGAAGCTCTCGGGCGGCAAGTGGGAACGCATCTCGTGGGACCAGGCGATCGAGGAGATCGGCGACAAGGTCCTCGCGATCCGCGAGCAGCACAGCCCCGATTCGGTCTACTGGCTCGGCTCGGCGAAGTTCTCGAACGAGCAGGCGTACCTGTACCGCAAGTTCGCGGGCCTGTGGGGCACCAATAACGTCGACCACCAGGCGCGCATCTGCCACTCCACCACGGTGGCGGGTGTCGCGAACACCTGGGGCTACGGCGCGATGACCAATTCCTACAACGACATGCACCTGTGCAAGACGATGTTCTTCATCGGCAGCAATGCCGCGGAAGCCCATCCGGTCGCGATGCAGCACGTGCTGCGGGGCAAGGAGAACGGCGGCAAGCTGATCGTGGTCGACCCGCGCTTCACCCGCACTGCGGCGCACGCCGACCAGTACATGCGGATCCGCTCGGGCACCGACGTGCCGCTGATCTGGGGCATGCTGTACCACATCTTCGAGAACGGCTGGGAAGACAAGCAGTACATCGAGCAGCGCGTCGTCGGCATGGAGGAGATCCGCGCCGAGGTCGCCAAGTGGACACCCGACGTCGTGCAGGACGTCACTGGCGTGCCGCCCGAGCAGGTCAAGCTCGCGGCGCAGACCATGGCGGAAAACCGCCCCGGCACGATCGTCTGGTGCATGGGCGGCACCCAGCACACGGTCGGCAGCAACAACACGCGTGCGTACTGCGTTCTCCAGCTTGCGCTCGGCAACGTCGGCATGGCCGGCGGTGGTGCCAACATCTTCCGCGGCCATGACAACGTGCAGGGCGCGACCGACTTCGGCGTCCTGGCCGACTCGCTGCCCGGCTACTACGGCCTGGCCGAGGGCGCGTGGAAGCACTGGGCCAAGGTCTGGGACGTCGACTTCGAGTGGCTCAAGGCGCGCTTCGACCAGGCGAGCTACGAGGAGGGCAAGGACCAGACGCCGGCCATGTTCCTGCGCGGCATCACCGTGTCGCGATGGATCGACGGCGTGCTCGAGCCCGCCGAGAACATGGCACAGAAGGCGCCCATCAAGGCCATGTTCATGTGGGGCCACGCGCCGAACAGCCAGACGCGCGGCTTCGAGATGAAAAAGGCGATGGAGGCGCTCGACATGCTGGTCATCGTCGACCCGTACCCGACGCACTCCGCCGTGCTGCACGACCGCCAGGACGGCGTGTACCTGCTGCCGGCCTCGACGCAGTTCGAAACCGTCGGATCGGTGACCGCGTCGAACCGGTCGATGCAGTGGCGCGAGAAGGTCATGGAGCCGCTGTTCGAGTCGCTGCCGGATCACACGATCATGTACAAGTTCGCGAAGAAGCTCGGCTTCGCGGAGCAGCTGACCAAGCACATCCAGGTGAACGGCGAGGAGCCGCTGATCGAGGACATCCTGCGCGAGATCAATCGCGGCATGTGGACGATCGGCTACACCGGCCAGAGCCCGGAGCGGCTCAAGCTGCACCTCGAGAACAAGCACACCTTCAATGTGACGACGCTGAAGGCCGAGGGCGGCCCGTGCGACGGCGACTACTACGGCCTGCCGTGGCCGTGCTGGGGCACGCCGGAGATGAAACATCCGGGCTCGCCGAACCTCTACGACACGAGCAAGACCGTCGCGGAAGGTGGCATGCCCTTCCGCGCGAACTTCGGGGTCGAGTACGAGGGCCGGAACCTGCTCTCGGAGGGATCATGGAGCAAGGGCTCCGAGATCGAGGATGGGTATCCGGAATTCACCGCCGACATGCTCAAGCAACTCGGCTGGTGGGACGACCTCACCGCCGAGGAGAAGGTGGCGGCCGAGGGCAAGAACTGGAAGACCGACCTCTCGGGCGGCATCCAGCGCGTCGCGATCAAGCACGGCTGCGCGCCCTACGGCAACGGTAAGGCGCGCTGCATCGTCTGGAACTTCCCGGACCTCGTACCGATTCACCGCGAGCCGCTCTACACGTCGCGGCACGACCTGGTCGCGAGGTACCCGACCTACGAGGACCGCAAACGTTTCTGGCGGCTGCCCACGCGCTACCAGTCGATCCAGGCCAAGGACTACTCGAAGGACTATCCACTGATCCACACCAGCGGCCGTCTGGTCGAGTACGAGGGCGGCGGCGAGGAAACCCGCTCGAACCCGTGGCTGGCGGAATTGCAGCAGGACATGTTCGCCGAGATCAACCCGGCCGACGCGAACGACCTCGGGATCAAGGACGGCCAGTGGATCTGGCTCGAAGGCCCGGAGGGCGGCAGGATCAAGATCAAGGCCATGCTCACGCGGCGCGTCGCCAAAGGCGTGGTCTTCACGCCCTATCACTTCGGCGGTTGGTACGACGGCAAGGACCTCGAGAACAAGTACCCGGAAGGGACCGCTCCGTGGGTGCGCGGCGAGCCGGCCAACAACGCTTTCACCTACGGCTACGACTCGGTGACGGCGATGCAGGAAACCAAGGCCTCCCTCTGCAAGATCACGCCAGCCTAAGGGGACATCGATCATGGCTCGAATGAAGTTTCTGTGTGATTCCGAGCGCTGCATCGAGTGCAACGGCTGCGTCACCGCGTGCAAGAACGAGCACGAGGTACCGTGGGGCGTGAATCGCCGCCGCGTGGTCACGCTCGAGGACGGCGTGCCGGGCGAGCGCTCGATCTCGGTCGCGTGCATGCACTGCACCGACGCGCCCTGCGCGGCCGTCTGCCCGGTGGACTGCTTCTACACCACCGACGACGGCATCGTGCTGCACGACAAGGACCTCTGCATCGGCTGCGGCTACTGCCTCTATGCCTGTCCTTTCGGCGCGCCGCAGTACCCGCAGAAGGAAGCCTTCGGCGTGCGCGGCAAGATGGACAAGTGCACGTTCTGCGCGGGCGGTCCCGAGGGCAAGGAAAACTCCGAGGCGGAGCGCGAGAAGTACGGTCGCAACCGCATTGCCGAGGGCAAGCTGCCGATGTGCGCCGAGATGTGCGCCACGAAGGCGCTGCTGGCGGGCGACGGCGACATGGTGGCCGACATCTACCGTGAACGGGTCACGAAGCGCAGCGGCCGGCCGCAGAGTTGGGGCTGGCTGACGGCGTACCAGGAGGACGTGTGAACAATCGCGTCGCACTCAAAGTGGGCTCGCTGGCGTTGCTGGCGGTCCTGGCAGCGGGTTGCGGCCGCGCGACCGACGTGACCGTCTACGAGCCGGGCGTCTACAAGGGGGCGAAGGATCCCCTGCTGGAGATGCACGCGACGGCCGAGCACAAGGCGCTGCTGCAGGAGCGCTTGACGATGGGCCAGACGGACCGCTGACGAAGTCAGCTTCGCCAGGACCGGGAGACAACGAATGAGCGAGCCACGAAGCGTAACCGGCAGTCGGGCAAGGCATCTGCGGGCAATGCTCTGGAGCATCGTCCTGATCGCCGCGGGCGCCATGCTGCTGCCGCTGACCGCGTACATCTGGACCTCGGCGGTCCAGGCGCAGGAGACCCCGGAGCAGGCGCAAGCCGATGGCAACAACCCACGCTCCGAGTACTGGCGCGATGTCCGCAGTGCCGAAAAGGGCTACACGGCGGTCAGAGGCCAGGAAGCCGGCGTGCTGATCCAGAGCCGCGGCGAGACTTGGCGCGATGTGCGCAACGGCCCGGTCATGATCCTCGGAGCGATCATGGTCGTGGGCATGATCCTGGCGCTGGTCGCCTATCACCTGCTCAAGGGTGGCGCAAAGCTCGAGCACCGCACGGGGCGCAAGGTGTTCCGATGGGCGATGTCCGACCGCGTGCTGCACTGGTACACGGCCGTGCTGTTCATCATCCTCGCCATCACGGGATTCAGCCTGCTGTGGGGTCGGTCGGTACTCATTCCGCTGCTCGGCAAGGAGGGCTTCGCGGCCTGGGCCGGCATCGCCAAGCCCATTCACGACTATCTCGCCCTCGCCTTCACCGCCGGCCTGGTCGTGATGCTGCTCAAGTGGTTCCACCACAATATCCCCGCCGCCTACGACCGCGATTGGTTCAGGCAGGCAGGCGGGTATTTCGGCACGAGTCACCCGCCGGCCGGCTTCGCCAACGCGGGCGAAAAGGCCTACTACTGGGTGCTGGTGATCGGCGGCACGGCCATGGTGATCTCCGGGTTCTTCATGTTGTTCCCGAACCTCGGTTTCGAACGGGCGGCCATGCAGACCGCCAACATCGTCCACAGCGTGAGTGCACTCGTGCTCACGACCGCCGTGGTCGCGCACATCTACCTTGGCACGTTCGGCAGCGAGGGCGCGCTCGAGGGCATGATCAGCGGCGAAGTGGACGAGGGCTGGGCCCGCCAGCACCACAGCGTCTGGCTCGACGAGGTGCAGCAGGGTAGAGGTCGGCCGGCGCACGAGACCGTGGGACGGTCCGCGACAGCGCCGACCTGAGCTTACCGGCAATCGGGGGGGAGCGAGGGGCGCCCAGGCGCCCCTTGTTTCTCGTGGCGTGGCCACGGTTGGATGCCCCGGCCACGGGGTGTAACCTTCAGCCGGCCAATCGGCGACCTCTCGCCGGAGACGCACGCATGCGCTGCCTGATCGGCATCGACGACACCGACAACCTCGAGAGCCGCGGCACCGGGTTTCGCGCCCGGCAGCTCGGGGGGCGCCTGTTCGAAGCCGGGCTCGGTCGCGTGCGCGGCATCACACGGCACCAGCTTTTCGTGCATCCGACGATCCCGTACACCTCCCACAACAGTGCGGCCTGCCTCGACGTCGACCTCGACGACACGCGGTTCGCAGACGCGCGCGACTTCTGCCGGGAGTACCTGGCGACGGAGAGCGCCGACGGGTCGGACGCCGGTCTGTGCCTGGTTGTGTATGACGACATCGCCGACGAGATGATCGAGTTCGGCCGCAGCGCGAAGGATTCCATCCTGACGCGTGAGCAGGCCCTGGCCCTCGCCGGGCGACACGCCGCCCATCTCGAAGGAATCACCGGGGACCACATGGGCGTCATCGGAGCGCTGGCGGCCATCGGACTGCGGCGTGGCGGAAACGACGGCCGGTTTATCTGGCTGGAGGGGGTCCGCGAACTCACCGGCATCTCGACGGCAGGCACACTGCTGGAGACGACTGGAATAGACTCCGTAGAATCGGTTGACGGGCGGCCCCTGCCGCCCGAAGCAGAGGTGGTGGTGGATCCATGGCCGCGTCCGGTACTCCTGCAGGGCCGGGCCGTGCTGTTGACGGAAAGGAACGGTGACGAAAGTGAAAGCAACGGCTGGAGAATCCTCTCCAAGGAAGATATTCGGCGCTATTGACCTGGTCGGCCCGCTGACCGCGGGCCGAGGCTTGGTCCTCGTGTCCCTCGGGGTCGCGATCGTGCTGCTCGAGCAGGCCTTCCGCTGGCCCCTGCAACTGCCCGGCCACCACGGACTCGAGGCCATGGCCCTGCTGGTGCTGGGACGTCTCAGCTGTACGACTCCATGGTCGGCGACACTGGTCGGCGCCAGCGCCGCCGCGGCCGCGCCGTTCGTGGGCGCGGATCACGGCGCGATGACGCCGCTCTTCTACGTGCTGCCGGGGGTCGTGCTGGATGCTGGCTACCGCCTCTGGCCGCGGCTTGCCGGCCGGTTCCTGCTCTTCCTGCCCTTGCTCGCTGCGCTGGCCTTCACGGCCAAGCCTGTCCTGCGCGTCCTTGCGAACCAGCTGTTCGGCATGGAGTTCGGGTCGCTGCGCGCCGGCCCGGTCTATCCGATTCTCACCCACCTGATGTTCGGGTTCCTCGGCGCCCTCGCGGCGGTGCTCGTCTGGCGGGTCACAGAGGACCGCCTGCGGCGTTAGCTGCGCCCTGCCGCGCTCAGAGCCGGAACTCGGCCCCGAGCACGTAGGCGCGACCCGGCTGCGGAAAGCCAAAGGATTCCTCGTAATCCTCATCGAGCGCATTTCGGATGCGGGCGTACGCGCGCATGCGTCCCTGCATCATCTCGATCGACGCATCGAGGTCGAGCACGCCGTAGTCACCGAGCTCCCGGGTCGTCGTCGGCGTCGTGCGCGACAGCGTGTAGCTGTCGGCGACATACAGGTAATGGCCGCCGAGGCGGACCTCAGGCGTCAGCTCGTAGTCGACCCGGACGGAGAACTTCTGCTCCGGACGGTTCTGCAGCGTCTTGGTGTCCACGCCGCCCGAGCGGTTTTCCGCGTCCATGTACGTGTAGCTCGCGGCCATCGCGAGGCGCTCGACACCGCTGTAGCCCGCCGAGAGCTCGACGCCCTGGAATCGGTATTCCTCGTAGTTCTGCGTGATCCCGCCGCCGACGCGCTCGATGAAATCGTTGGCATCGATCCTGAAGAGCACGCCTTCCACCGTCAGTCCCGTGGCGCCGAATCGATGCTCGAGCGCGAGATCGAAGGTCTGCGTCGTCTCGGCCTCAAGGTCCGGATTGCCGCGATCGACCGCGTAGAGGTCGCGGAGCGTCGGATAGCGCAGCTTCCGGGCGGCGCTTCCCCGCAGCGTCGTCGCCTCGCCGAAGCGATAGTCGGCGCCAAGAAGGTACGAGACCCCGTCGTCGCTGCGGCCGGCGTCCCGAGACTGCCGGCTGTAGCCGACGCCGGCCACGAGTCCCATCGCGTCCGTCACCGGCAGTTCGCCCTCGACGTCGAGTGAATAGAGGTCGATCGACTCGTCCTGCGCGATCGGATTGACGACGGTGACCGTGCCGCCGCCGCCGTCACCACCACCGCCACCGCCACCGCCACCACCGCTGGTGGTCGTGACGGTGAACCCGCTGGATTCCCAGCTCTCGTGGCGTCCGCTCAGGGACGCGGATAGCAGGGCCGCGTTCTCGAAGCGAATGGAGCCGAGCACGCCGCCGCCGACGACGGCGGTCGTCGCGTCCTCGCGGAACGCGCCGCTTCTCGCCTGGGTGTCGTAACCCTCGTCGTCGTAACCGTTGGTGAGTTCGTCGTCCCGGTTGTAATAGAGCGTGGGCCGGATCGAGTAGGACTCACCCTGGGCAAGATCGACCGCCCCCTGCGCAGAGAACGCCTCGAAATCGACGCGTTCGAATCGCGGACGGTTGGCGAAGATCGACTCGGTGTTGCTGACGGCGGTCGGCGGCTTGCCGTACTCGCCGTCCCGATAGGACAGGCTCAAGCCGACCTTGGGGCCACCGCGGTCGAGAACGACGTTGCCCTGCAGCGCACTCTGCTCACGATCGCTATTGACGCGCTCGTCGCCCGGCTGCAGCCCGGTCGAGCGGAAATCGTCGGAGAGCTCGAAGTGATCGCGATCAAAAATCGAGCCCCACAAGGACACGCCGGCGTCACCCACGCGTCCGCTCAGCGAACCGCGCAGCTCGTACGCATCGGAGAATTCGTATTCCCCGGTCGCGCCGGCCCGCAGGGCATCGCCCGCGGACTTCGTCACGATTTCGATGATCCCGGCATTTCCGCCCGGCCCGTAAAGCACCGAGCTGCCGCCGCGCGTCACCTTGATCTCGGCGATGTTGCTGGCCGGGATAGACGCCGGATCGAACTGCCCGTCGTAGCCTGAGTTGAGCGGCACGCCGTCCTGCAGCAGCACGACGTTGCGTGTGCGCAGGCCGCGGATGTCGACCCTGGGAACGCCATCGGCGCCGTAACGGACGTGTATGCCCGGCAGCAGTTTGATGGCCTCCTCGAGCGTGCGGGCGCCGCGACGGACAATCTCCTCGGCGTCGACCGTATCGATCGTCGCGACCTCGTCGGCGATGCGGGGACGCTTGCCGAGCACGACGATCGTTTCACCGAGCCGGTAGGCCTCGGGCGCCTGCTGCGCTGAGACCGCGCCGACGAACCCCGGGCTGGACGCCAGGAACGCAGCGAACAACGACGCCAACTGAGCCTTTCGGTTGGTAGTTGTCATTTCAATCCCAGATGAGTTGGTTTTTATTGATAATACGGATTGCCGGCTTGTCCGCCAAGGATGAAAGTGAGCCGTGCTACGGGATCGGGGAGAACGGGAATTCGCTGGGACACGGATGCCGCAACCCGGAGATCGCGGGGCTGGTCTCGGCCTGCGTGCGTGCGACACCGCACAGAGCGTCTGCGCCACGACCAATACTCTTTCGATCGAACCCCCTATCAATCCGCCGACGTCCGCAGTGCCGGCCAGCAATCCGGGAACATGGGATGAGTTGGGTAGAATCAATGAAAGAGCAGGCCAACGTTGCATCGCGGGATTACTTGTCCACTGACGCGAACGTCTCTCGCAGCACGACATCGACCGCATGGGACCCGCATGAGGTTTGGCTGACCCGCGTCAAGCAGCCTCGCGAGCGGGCGGCCGGCCGAACCACTCTCGACGCCGAGAGCCAGGTACGCAGGCTGCCAGACTAGGGCTGTCAGGTCCGCGACGAGGGGGGCAATGACCACACGGGCGTGGATAGCCACAGTTGCAGCGCTTCTACCTGCGCTGACCGGAGTTGGCCTTGCCTCGCCGGCCGCTCCCGACGCCGCCCCGCTGCAGTCGTCGATCGCGTCGATCAGCGCGCAGCTCGATCCTCGAGTGGCGCAGACATTGGATCAACTTGATGGCACCGGCCGGCAATTGCTGGCGCTGCGCTCATACCTGCGGAGCGCGTCTCACCTTGCCGAACGCTGGAGCTGGACCCAGGGACAGATCGAGGCCTTTGAAGGCTCCCCGGAGCAACTCGCCCTGCAGCAGGAGATCGACAGGGTCAGGACGGCGTTCGTCGCTGCCAACCCCGGCTTCGACTTGTACGTGAATTCACGGGTGCGCAGCCTCGACGTGCAGGTCAAGCACTGGAACAGCAACGAGTCGGTGAAGCTAGCGGCGGATGAGATCCTTGCGGCCGCGCAGGACTTGGTCGCTTCGCCTGGATTTCCCGCGGATCGGCCTGAGCAAGCCCGGCAGGCATTAGAGACGTTCCTGTCCGGACACAGGCCCGTGCCGACGCCGACGATCGCGGCACCTGGTCTGTCTTTGC
>Ga0105103_10002083_pt1 | contig 10563 bp, 5 predicted proteins | sample PPLLaktember2015_2_FD_79107 | JGI IMG/M metagenome (GOLD analysis project Ga0105103, IMG submission 79107) | Freshwater sediment microbial communities from Prairie Pothole Lake near Jamestown, North Dakota, USA - PPLs Lake P7 Core (6) Depth... | ecosystem: Environmental > Aquatic > Freshwater >...
AATAACCATTTGGAAGGATACAGATACCTGGGGAGCCAATAAAGGTCTTTGCTGATGCAGGGATAAAATTTATCACTGTTCCAGGAACTCTTTTCAACTGTGCATCAACAGAGTAAAAGGCTGTAAGAATTATAAAAGAAATAATTACTCTTAGAGAATTCATTTGATGGTTTAAAAATCAATAAGTTGAAAATCTTAAAAAGGCAAGAGTCGAAAACTCTGCAAAAATATTTATCAGGTTAATAGCAATAAAATAGGATTTATCTTGATTACTCGCCAAACCTAAACTCAGTTTCAATTATGCCGACAGCAAATCCAGGCTCAGCTTCCATATTGATTCTCACGCCATCGCATATAATTTTTTTTGCAGGATGGATGACGTTGAACTGGTCTTTCCTTGTTTCGTAGGAATCTGTCAGATATAACTCAAACGGGTACCATTTATTCCCGATCCTGTACTCTGCACTCCAGCTTTTTGGGATTTTTACCTTATCATTCCGGTTGCTGCGGTCAGCCCAGTATACAGCGAGGGATTCCAAAATACTTGGTTTCTTAAAATCTATTGAGACCCACTGATTCTCTCCATACCTTGGGCTGCTGTACCATCTGTTCACCCTGCCCCTTTCATCTGATGAAACCGGAGTTCCTCCATCACAAATGGCTTCAACAGAGGCATCACTGGCATCAGAACAGAAAGAGGCATCAGTTTTTTTAATATTATCGAGATACTCATACCCGGGTATTTGACTCTCAGCCAGATCTCTGGTCTCTGGCATCCAGACTATCATTGTTGGTCCTGCCTTCCTGTTATTCCATGAATAATAGGGGATAAGAGTAATATCAACTTCTGATACCATTTTGTTAACTATCTCCTCACCCTTGATCTCTATTCTGGGAATCCCTTTCAAAATACCTGAATCAAAAGGAGAGATTCTTATATTCGGATTTCCAACAGATGTTTCGGGCAGGAATAATCGCTGAACCCTTCCACCGTTATCAGTCTCTTCAGCACAATAGACCAGTGGGCCTCTTGTAATGGCAACATGTCCTGCATTATTTACGACATTAGGATGAGATTTCACAAAACGGACAGGCATCGGCAGATCGAGCGATATCTTGTCACCCTTAGCCCATTTACGGTCTATTACAGCAAACCCTTTTTCCATATTATATTCGAAGGGATTCCCGTTTAACAAAACAGTAACCCGTGGATTAAGAGTATCTTTATAGGAATAGAGGTCGCCCGGGACAAAGCTTTCATCTGTTGACCATGTAGGAATCCTTAGATATACTTTAAATTTTTGCTTTTTATCAGGATTTAATGTGATTTCCACTTTCCCGTCAAAAGGATAGTCAGAGAGCTGCGTAACATTTACATTTCCATTTTTCAAAGGTATCTGAGCTTCACTTCCGGCATACAATGTGAAATATATCTTATCTCTCGTGTAGGAATACATATATCCGGGGGTCTGGAGGATCAGGCGGGATATATTCGGAGGGCAGCAAGCGGTGCCGAACCATTCGGCCCTTCCGGAGGTTCCCTTATTAAATGTCCTTATACCATCGCATTCGAGAGGATTCTCATAGAAAAAAAGGTTACCCTCAATATTAATTCCAGCCAGGGCATTGTTAAACAGTGATAATTCTGCAATATCAAAATATTTGGCATCCTGATGTAATAAAAACATCCGGTAATTAAAAAACACGTTGGTTACTGCTGCGCATGTTTCATTATAAGCATCACGGTTTGGCAATTCATACTCTGCTCCGAATCCTTCTATGCCATGAACAGCTCCCAGTCCTCCGGTAATGTGCATTCTTGTGTTTACAAGGTTGCTCCATATTGTTTGAAGCGGCTTATCATAATCCTTCCTACCGGTCAGCGCATCCACATCTGCCATTCCACAGTAAAGATATCCGGCGCGCACAGCATGTCCGACTGCTTCCGTCTGCTCGGTTACCGGAGCATGTTGCTGGGCATATGTAGGAGACATAATACCTTCTCCCTCAGGGCGATAGGTCACGCCCCTGATGTCAAGGAATTTCTTAGCCATATCAAGATAGAGCCTGTCTTCTGTTGTCCTGTACAATTTACACAACGCCAGTTCTATCTCCTCATGCCCTGGAGCCTGCATAACGGGTTTTCCATCGTTGTATTTTGGGTCACCTCCTTCAAAAAAGACCTTATTGATATGCTGAGCATTCTTCACGGCAATCTTCAGCCATTTATCTTTACCGGTTGCATTATAATATGCAATAGCACCCTCGTACATGTGGCCCATGTTGTAAAGTTCATGACTGTGAACTACCCAGGAATAGCGCTTTTCTCCCATTTCCCTTACATTAGGATTACCGGTTGTGTGATTTTCATATAAATAACCATCATCCTCCTGGGCTTCGGCAATAATGTCAATAATCTTATCAAGACGCTCCTCAAGCAAAGGATCCGGATGGTTCATTAAGGAATACGCAGCGCCTTCCATGACCTTATACAGATCAGAACTTATGAACCGGTGGGGGGCAGGTAATTCTTTTCCTTCACCCCGTAGAAACTCGCCTGTTAATCGTAACCTGTCAATGGCAGTTTGTCCGTTATCCAGAGAGAAGGGGATAGTTACATCCCTTTCAGTTACCATTCGTGGTTGCCAGAAATTGTCAGTTAAAGTAACCTTATTGAATGGAAGCGGAACAATTTTATAATCGTTCTTTTGACTTGTCCCGCTACAGGCAGATGCCAGGATTATAAGAAGTAATAAAATAGCAGCATTTTTTATTTTCATAATTTGGGGTTGTTTAATACTAATTCCATGTTGCCGCAGTTCATTATATTTTTCTGCTTACTTTCTACCTTTCCACAATCAGATTTGAATTTTCAATTCCTCAATTGTCCTGGAATTGTGTTTTAATTCACCATCCACATACAGAGAGAAACCCTTTCCTTTATGATATTTGGTACCATCCCTGTCCCATACTATGGATAATATTTTACCATGATATTTTACATTATCAAGACAGAACCAGTCCCAGTAATCTGCCGGAACCAGAGGTTTTATTGAAAGCACATCGTCCATCGAGGGCACTATCCCTACTAAATCACCAATAATGAAGTCGCAAAAAGCAGAATGATTGTAATCCTTTCCCCTCTCCCTGGGCTGGGCGTTCCTTGCTTTAAGCATGGTCCGGGCAATCCAGTCGCCTGTAAAGGGATTAATATTTTCATCGATCCAGCACACCTCTTTCCCCTTTTCATTAATCCTGCGATGGCTATTGGAATATGTAAGTAATAATTGAACAAAATCTGATTTTGAAACAACTGACTGATCGTAATTGCGCAGAAGGTTGGCCATTGCTTTCAAAGTGACTGAGGTTGACATAGGCCAGCTCGGGCCGTTCCACTGGCAAGCGTGTCCTTCATAGACAACCCTGAACCCAGGGTGGCTTTGCTCTGCTGTTGTCGGACCAAATGGGGCCTGAAAACCATCTTTGGTTAGTAAAAACTTCCAGGCAACTGAATGATTATCTTCAGGAATATTGAAATACCAGGGAGTATAACCGTGGAGTTCTCTCGCATTAACCAGCTCAGCTGACATTCTCCCGGTTTTTACGAAAGTACCAAAATTTCGGTTCTGTCTGAAATCAACAAGTTCAGTTGAATCAAGAGTTAAAGTTTTAAAGAATCCGCTCTTTTCATCCCACAACCTGGATATAATAAGTGTTTTTAGCTTATCAGCTTTTGCACTATACTCCTGTTTCAGGCTATCTTTCCCAGCCATTGCGGCAATCTCTGCAATAGCGCTCGCATCACCGAACATATAGGAATTAATAGTTGCCCGTTTGCCTGATCCTCCAATTGAAACCTCCATGCCATCCCGGTCATCGATCTGCCAGAATAATCCATCCTCACACTGATTACTCTTTTCCCATTCCTTATGGTTACTGTCAAATTCAGGTAGCAGATCTATGACCAGATCGCTGTTTTTATGTACAGATGCAAATGCCAGGATTGCATTTGGAGCCCAGAAACTGTAAGAGCGGGGGCTTCCTCCAGCTCTGAACCAGAATTTTGCATAGTCACTTAAGTAGGTTTGATCGTGCAGCCAGCGGCCTTCATAGAAATGGTGCCCGGCAGGACAACTTATTGTATTGTATTTTCCTGCCCATGACACATCTGGATGAAACTCGGTAATAACAAACCCGTCAGGGGTTAATTTGATATGTTTACGATATGTCCACCATCTGAAATAGTAGGTTTTTTCCAGCTCCTTATCCGGACAATTAAAATAAGGTATATTCTCTTTGAGGAAGCTCTCAGCCTTATCGTTTGAATAATTCTGGATATATATTTCCTCATCATCCATGTTGAATCCATGAATATAGGGGCTGAATTGTTCCCAATTTAAAACACCGGAGATTACATTCTCAGTTCCAGGTTTATTGACTGATTTTTCTTTACAACTGACAACAAAAACAGCTCCGCAAAGGATAGCAATCAGGATCTTATAAATCTGTTTAATTATCATGTTTATTTGTTTATTTATATAATGACATCTGTTCTTTATAGTCAATCCATACCCTCATTTTACCGGCTTCCCGGTTATCCCATGCAAAGTATGGGATGAAAGTCAGATCTGCTCCCTTTGCTTTGGCTCTCAGAACGACCATCTCTTTTAGTTTTCCTTCACCAGGAGAAAGAGAGAAGGTGATGTTCTCTTCAATGGTAACATTTTCAAAGTTAAGGTTCTTATTATCTGTCTTTTCAATGCAGTAGACCAGAGGTCCCCGCTGGACAGCCCGTTTACCTGTATTTTCAATAACATGCATATTGGCAGAAACCAGTTCTACTGGCATATCAAGGTCCAGGATCAGCTTATCTCCCTTGATCCATCTCCTGGATATATTCAGGTACCCATTTTCCATTTTGGTGGTGGTTATTCTGTCACCGTTTACAGTAATCATATAACTTTTACACCATCCTGGTATCCTGAGATTTACAGCACAATCAATAGGTTTTGATGGATTAACTTCCAATTGGACTTTACCTTCCCATGGATAATTAGTCTTTTGTACAAGGCTGATTGTGGTTCCACTTATCTTCACATCAGTTTCATTGCCCATATAGAGGTTTACGAATAACTTATCATTTCCGGTCATATATATGTAATTCCCTACAGATGGAATGAATCGCGCGATGTTACTAGGGCAGCATGCACATCCGAACCAGCGTTGCCGGTGATGATCTCCATCTGACTCCAGTGGATTGACATAAAAGAACAGATCGCCATCCAGAGATACACCCGATAAAACCCCGTTATAGAGTGAACGTTCCATCACATCAGCATATCGGGCTTCACCTGAGAGCAGGTTCATCCGGCTATTCCAGAAAACCATTCCTATTGAAGCACAGGTTTCACAATAAGCAGTTTTGTTAGGCAGATCATAATCAGTGGTAAATCCTTCATTGGATTTGGAACTTCCAATTCCTCCGGTTAAATACATGTTTCTGAATACCAATTTTTCCCATACCCTTTCCAGTGCGTCAACATATTCAGGGATACTCTTTTCAGCCACAACATCCGCCATACCGGAAAACATATACATCGCTCTTACGGCATGTCCTTTTATATCCGTGATTTCCGAGACAGGCACGTCATTTTGTATGTTAACGCCATAGTTAAGTTCAGTAAAGGCGCGCCCTCTCTCTTCCAGCAACCAGTGAGCCAGGTCGAGATATTTCTGATTTTTGGTTACATGGTATAGCTTTACAAGAGCCAATTCAATCTCCTGGTGACCGGGAACCCAGTGACGCTTACCTGGGCCAAAGGTTTTATCAAGGTGATCTGCAAATTTAATGGCAACCTTCAAAAAGTTATTTTTACCGGTTGCCTGTTGATGGGCAATAGCAGCTTCAATCATATGTCCTCCGCAATACATTTCGTGTTTCCCTATATCCGTCCACCTCTGCTCCGGATGATTCAGAGTGTAATAAGTATTAAGGTAGCCATCCGGTTGCTGTGATTTAGCTATTAGGTTTATCCAGTTATCAAGCAATACTTCATATTCAGGATTTGGATTGTTAATCAGGGAATATGCAATGCCCTCCATTGCTTTGTAGACATCAGAATCGTCAAAGTAAATTCCTTCGTGGTTCCCCGGTTTAAGCCCTGCCGCCTTTTCAAAGTTACTAATCCGCCGCGTCGAATCGCGCATCTGGGCAATGCAGGTCCTTATTGTTGCATTAGCATTTGTCTCAAGCCTGGGAGACCAGAAGCCATCCCTTATCTCCACCTGAGCAAAGCCAATAGGTTCCATCTTTTGACTGAAAGACTGAGCATCTCCTATATTGAATATTGACATGCTCAGCCAAATCATTAATACCCATATTAATCTATTCATAGTTAATGAATTATATAATCAATAATCACAATATTTAGCTGACTTGATAAGGCAAAACACACCAAAATCTTCAACCAGCTTTCACTCGATCGGTTCTATTGCCGGCGTACACTGTAAACTGGGAACTGTGATATCCGTAAAGTTGTGCAACCGTAGGGTATCAATTCAATCACCTCTTCATGTTTTTCTGTCTCTCTTGCCGGGCTCGCAGAAGATGGAATTCTACCTGCCGAGTTTCTTTCCATCTGCCAGATAGGAAGCCGGCTGGCTTTGGTTTTTACAGTGATAGGAGCATTCTTCAGGTTCCATGGATTAGCTGCAATATTCTCTGTGGTTTCAATTTTAAGATTATTGTTGTCTATTTCACTTCTAAGTATTGCATAGTTCCATGGTGATTTTGGGAAAACTTCCCAGAATGTATCATCGTATCCTTCCTTCGTAACCTCGCGCCAGTCTTCCTCTATTTTTAAGGCATAAACCAGAGGACCCCGTTCAATTCCCAGCGAGTTTTCGTACCAGTAGCTGAATTGAAAATCCATTGGGAGGTTTAGTTCAACAATATCACCGGCTGACCATTCACGATCAATAACTGCAATATTGTTTTTTGTTTGTACTTCAACTTTTTGTCCATTTAAGGCAATTGTCGGATTTTTGCACCACTGAGGAATCCTCAGGTGAAATGGGAATTTTGTCCTTTTGTCTGCCTGTATGGTAAAGTGAATGTTTTCCTTAAAAGGATAATCAGTTTTCTCCACAACTGTCACTTCTACACCTCCTGCGACTTTTACTTTTACCTCTGAAGATCCGTAAACCAGTGCCGCAATCCCATTATCAGATGTTGCATACCACAGGTTCTGAACAAATTTTGGCCAGCCCTGGTGCATATTAGCAAGGCAGCAGGGATAACCAGAAGTTGTGCCATATGCGATCCGTGCATTCTTATCATTGAAGAAATTGCGCTCTGTATCATTTATCAAAACCTGGTTAGCCTGTTGGAAATATTGTTTGCGCATATAATCATCAGTACTTTGAGTTGGGAGTACGTTGTAAGCAACTTTTTCAAGGTAACCAGCATAAAAAACATCACCCGTGATAGGTAGGATACTTTCAAAACTGAACATCATTTCAACTGCGGAACAAAGTTCTGACCCCTGAGTAGGATCATTCCCGTGCAATCTTTCATCACCGCCATACATGCCATTTACAAAACCATGACAATCCTTAAGGGCAGATAAACCGGCTTTGACAGCATCCAGATATTTTTGTTCGGGTCTTTGCTGGTAATAAATAATTGGCTCTTTTAAACCCTGGGCAACATTTACACAATGAAGCTGAGGTAATGGATTCAGCTGACGGATCGCATTACCTGAGTATATGGTTGTCCAGTCAAAAGTCTGTTTTTTGATGGTTTCTGCAAGCTCGAGCAGAAATTTCTCTCTTGTAATATTGAACAGCCAGTATACTACAGCCAGGTTATCTCCGCCACGCTGGCTGCCCCAGAATGTCCAATGGTCCAGAGGGAATTTTGGAAGCATTTGCTGCTGGTACTTAAAATAATTCAGTAACAGTTTTATTACCCTTTCGTCGTTTGTAGCAGTATAGTATTGCTGGAGAACCTTCAGCATGACCATTTTGGGCCACCAGTCTTCACGCTGTCCCTGCTGGGTACCCGGAATACGGACGTAATCTTCAGGAAGCGGGTTAGGTCCGAAATAACCATCTTCCCTTTGGTTTTTTATACTCCAATCAATCCATTTCTGTGCTTTCGCCTTTAGTTCAGCATCATCGAGTATATAGGCCAGCGGCACAAGTCCGTCAATCCAGTAAGGCCCACGTTCCCAGCCATCGCCTGTTCCGCCAAGCCATCCGTTATTATCTCCACATACAATGCTGTAAACACTGTCCAGGTGGCCGGTAAGACCGTCACGTTGCAGTTCCAGCATTTTCAGCAGCATCCCTTTGGCTTTTATGGCTCCAAGTGGCAGAGCAGTATAGGGTTGCGCTTTCAGTGGCGGCTGGTTTGTTACATAATGTGAGTTACGATTATCCTTTGAAAAAGTGTTAAATGCAAAAAATACAAGTGCAATAGTTATCAGTAGTAACTTTTTCATCTCTTTATTGTATTAAGGTTAAATTTATTTTTTCTATCGTTTTTGAGTTATGTCTTAATTCCCCGTTAACAAAGATTGAGAATCCTTTGCCTACACGATATTTAGAACCATCCTTGTCCCATACAATGGTAATAGTCTTGTTATGATAATTTACATTATCCAGACAAAACCAGTCCCAGTAATCTGGCGGGACCAGTGGATTTAAGTTAAGATCATCTTTCATGGATGGAATGATCCCCATTAAATCACTGATTATGAAGTCACAAAATGCAGAATGGTTATAATCCTTCCCGCGTTCATAATTTTGAGATTTCGTATCATAAGAATCAGATTCAGCATTTAAAGCCTTGCGCAGGCGCATAGTACGCGAAAGCCAGTCACCTGTGAATGGATTTAGATTTTCATCGATCCAGCATATCTGCTTTCCATCTTCATTTATTCTTCTATGACTTAAGGAATAAGTTTGCAGCAACCCGACAAAATCATTTTTTGAGATAACTGACTGGTTGTAATCCCGTAAAAGGTTAGCCATCGCTTTCAGAGTAACCGAAGTTGAAAAAGGCCAGCTGGGGCCATTCCATTGACAGGTTTCGGTAGAAGGATCATTCCCTTCATAAGTTACTTTGAATTCAGGGTGAGTCTGCTCTGCAGTTGTTGGACCAAAAGGGGCTTTAAAACCATATTTGGTTAACATATGCTTCCAGGCAATCGAATGTTTACTCTCTGGTATGTTGAAATACCAGGGAGTATAGCCATGGAGTTCCCTTACATCAGCAAGTCCGGATCGGTTTTTTGAAGTATTTAAAAGTGTTTTGTAATGCTGGTTTCCATCTAAGCCAACAAGTTCAGCTGAATCAAGGTAGAGGGTTTTAAAAAATTCACTTTTCTCATCCCATAACCTGGAAAGGATTAACGATCTTAACTTTTCAGCTTTAGAAGTATAATCCTTTTTGATTCCGTTGTCTCCAGCCATTTCAGCGATCTCTGCAATCGCCCTTGCATCGCCATACATATAGGAATTAATCGTTGCCCGTTTACCCGAGCCTCCAATCGAAGCTTCCATACCATCCCGGTCATCTATTTGCCAGAAAAGGCCATCATTGCATAAATTACTCTTCTCCCATTCCCTGTAGTTCTGATCAAAGAAAGATAGAAGATCAATTAAAAGTCCTTTATCCTGATGTACTGAGGCAAAGGCCAGAATGGAACTGGGAGCCCAAAAGCTATATTGACGGGGGGTTCCGCCACCCTTAAACCAAAAAATTGCATAGTCCCTAAGGTAAGTCTGATCATGCAACCAGCGTCCTTCATAAAAATGGTGTCCTGCCGGACAGCTTATTGTATTATATCTCCCTGCATATGAAATTGTTCTCAGAAATTCAGTTACAACAAATCCCGCAGGGGTTTTATTTATATGTTTTCTAAATGTCCACCACCTGAAATAATAAGTCTTTTCAAGCTCTTTATCAGGGCAACTAAAATATGGGATATTGACTTTCAGAAATTCTTCAGTTTTGTCGTTAGGATAATACTGTATGTATAATTCTTTATCATCACGATTGAATTCCTGAATGTATTGACTGAATTCCTTCCATTTTAGAATTGATGGTCCCGCTTCAGGGAGTTTGACATTGCTGCCCGGATCTTCTGTCCCGGTGGTAATAAAACTACCTCCTGAAAGAAAAAGGGTAAGGATCTTTAAAATTAGTATCTGATACATTTCTTATGTATTAAGCCCTTTTTAATGGAGATATTTTCGATACAGAAACCGTTAACAGTAATCTTCTGAGTATATGCGTTTCAGATTCTCACTTATTGAAATGGTTTCTTCTCAATAATATCTCCACCAAGGACCTGTTAAAGCATGTTATAATCAATCAGATATGTTCCTATTTCAAAATATAGGCTTCCAGGAAATGGAAACATGCCGATTGACAATAAAAGTCAGACCTGCTGATTTAAAGAAGATTTGGAAATATCCTGTCTTTTTAATCAGAGAATAGTTTAATACCAGTAACCTTTCTTGGTACCCAGACCTGCATTTGTCCTTTGCCTCTAT
>Ga0105103_10002084_pt1 | contig 10562 bp, 8 predicted proteins | sample PPLLaktember2015_2_FD_79107 | JGI IMG/M metagenome (GOLD analysis project Ga0105103, IMG submission 79107) | Freshwater sediment microbial communities from Prairie Pothole Lake near Jamestown, North Dakota, USA - PPLs Lake P7 Core (6) Depth... | ecosystem: Environmental > Aquatic > Freshwater >...
AACCCCATTTTTTGAGGATTTATATAATAAAGTAAAATAAATAAAAATATTGTACCCAAACAAGCATAGTAATTAACAATAGTTAAATTTAAATATGTTATACATAAAATACACAAATAAAGTTTCTCTTGTCATCACAAAATACTTGTTGGTATATAAAAAAAACATTTTCGTCACAAAATTACGAGAGTTTCTGAAATGATTTCCACCATAAAGTTGGTACTTCTTGCTCACAGGCAGCTTTATAATCGGCTTGCGAACACGAAATAACTACTGGCTTCTTATCTTTAGGGTTCGGCACTTCCATCCACCATCGTTCTGAAATCAGGCTTTTATAAAATGTAATTTCCTGCCCCAAATCGCTATTCCCCACAATAAAAGTTTTAAAATTTTTATTATCGCCCGATGGGACTTCAATATTTCTGGATAAAACACCATCTATAAAATACCATATTATTTGTGCAGCTAAATTTGATGTTTGAAGATTATTATCAAATTTTGGGTTTACTTCAAACAATCCAAAGAACGAGACCATGTCACTAATACCAGAATATCGGGCAAGCTGACAAGCTTCTTCAGATGTAAACCCACTTGGCGAAGGATTAATAAAAGCAGGAGCATCGGAATGTCGTACTACACTAATATCAAAACTTACCATATCAGCATCACGAACAAAGGGTTCAACCATCGAAATATCAGCTCTTACTTCGCCCAATCGATATGCATCGTGAAAAAGTTTATTAATAAGGTCGATATTTCTTTTATCAGTTAAATGCACCTGGTGCCCGAAGTTACAATATTTAAATAATTTTCTTTTCTTTAATAATATTTCTGTTAAATATGATTCGGCTGTCGATTTAACCGATTCTTTAATTAAATCGATTGTGCGGTCGAAGGTTACAAGATTAATATTAGGCTTAATATCTTCGTATGCCTGAAAAGCTGCAAGGGTAAGTTCCTGGGTCCCACCAATAAGTGTAATAATGCAATTATAGGAAGAAAGTGCCCCAATAACTTCTTTCAATGCAAAATAAGTATCGGTAAAGGTATTCCCTTGTTTAATATTACCAAGATCAAGAATTTTTATGGCATTATCATGCTTGTTAAGCTGATAAAGCTGGGCCCTTATCTTTTCAGGGGCCAATGAAGAACCCTTATTAAATGAATTACGGTCCTCGGGGACCCCAAGAAGAATAAGTTTATATTGATCTAAATCTTTTATCTGAAAATCGGGGGTATAAATATCAATATTTTTACCAAAGATATTATCTCCTGTAATAAGATATTCAGGAGGTCGTTCAAGGCTTACCGGGTCCAGATAGTCAGTCAGGTTCATTTACTTCTTTTGCTTTTTTTCTTTTCAGGTGCTGTTTCAATAATCTTCTTACATTCCTCGATTGTAAGTTTTGATGGATCTGAACCTTTAGGGATTTTATAGTTTTTTTTCTTATAAGAAATATAAGGTCCCCATTGGCCATTCAGAATTTGAAGGTCAGCATCTTCTTTGAATATTTTTATGGTCTTATTTTTATCAGCTTCCCTTTTAATTGTTATAATTTCGATGGCCCTTTCAGTACTAATTTTATAAGGATCATCAATATCTTTCTTTAAGGAATAAAATTTTGAGTCGTGCCTTACATAAGGGCCAAACCTTCCGATTGAAACAACCATTTCTTTTCCTTCGAAATCGCCCAGATTACGAGGTAATTTGAACAGATCAAGTGCTTCTTCGAGGGTTATGGTTTCAATTTGTTGCCCTTTTAATAAACTTGCAAATTTTGGTTTCTCATCGCTATCGGTAGCATTTTCGCCAATTTGAGCTATGGGGCCATATCTACCCATACGAACTATTATAACTTTACCAGATTGTGGGTCGATACCCAATTCTTTTTCACCTTTTGAGTATTCCGATACCTTTAAAGTATTTTCAACAATAATATGAAATGGCTTATAGAAAGAATCGATCATTTTTGTCCATTCCATTTTTCCAGATGCAATGTCATCAAATTCTTTTTCAACCTTGGCAGTAAAATTAAAATCAAGAATTTCTTTAAAATACTCTACCAGAAAATCATTTACTATCATCCCTATGTTATCAGGAAATAGTTTTGCTTTTTCTTTACCATATTGTTCAGTTTGGGTTGACTCGCTAATTTTAGTATTAACGAGTTTCAGAACTGTATATTGTCTTTGCTTTCCTTCGCGGTCTTCTTTAAGCACATATCCCCTGTTTTGAATTGTAGAAATAGTAGGCGCATATGTTGAAGGCCGGCCAATACCAAGTTCTTCTAACTTTTTAACCAAACTTGCTTCGGTATATCTTGGGGGATTAATTGAAAAACGCTGTGTAGCAATAATTTCCAAAGGATTAAGTAATTGTCCTGAATTTATTGGAGGAAGAAGCCCTTTCGTATCCTCATCTGATTCTTCATCGCTCGACTCAATATATAATTTAAGGAAACCGTCGAATTTAAGGACCTCACCTTGTGCAACAAATTTCTCTGTTGCTTTAGAAATCTCAATATTGGCAACTGTTTTTTCAAATTGGGCATCGCTCATTTGCGAAGCCACAGCTCTTTTCCATATTAATTCATAAAGGCGTTGTTCTGCTGGTGTACCTTTTATTTCTTTATTCTGGAAATATGATGGCCTGATAGCTTCATGTGCTTCTTGCGCTCCTTTCGACTTAGTTATATAATTTTGAATGTTGCAATATTTATCACCAAACTCACTCTTTATTACCTTCTCAGCCTCATCTAATGCCGTTTTTGATAAGTTAACAGAATCGGTTCTCATATAGCTAATAAATCCCGCTTCGTATAACTTCTGAGCAACCGACATAGTTTGCGATACAGAGAAATTAAGCTTTCTGCTTGCCTCCTGCTGAAGGGTAGATGTAGTAAATGGGGGTGCCGGTGATTTTTTTGAAGGTTTTTTAGTTACATCAAGTACTTTAAATGCTGATCCTACACATTTTTCGAGAAATGACTGTGTTTCATTTTTGTCAGCAAACTTTTTATTAAGCTCGGCCTTTAATTCATATTTCTTCTCATTATTAGAAAATTCGAACAAGCTATTAACCCTAAAACTTGAAGTAGGTTTAAAATTAATAATGTCCCTTTCGCGATCAACAATAAGCCTGACAGCTACTGATTGTACACGGCCGGCAGAAAGAGAAGGCCTTACTTTTTTCCAAAGTACCGGGGATAACTCGAAACCTACAAGCCGGTCGAGTATCCGGCGGGCTTGCTGGGCGTTGACCAAATTTTCATCTATTTGACGAAAATTTTCAACCGAATGCAATATTGCATTTTTTGTAATTTCACTAAAAACAATCCTTCGTGTTTTTTTTGGATCGAGTTTTAATTCCTTCGATAAATGCCATGCAATTGCTTCTCCTTCCCGGTCTTCATCGGAAGCTAACCAAACAAGTTTAGCATCTTTAACCAACTTTTTAAGATCGGCAACTATTTTCTTTTTATCAGTTGGAACAATATATTCCGGTTTATAATTGTTATTTAAATCAATACCAAAATCCTTTTTTGCCAAATCACGAATATGGCCCATACTCGATGCGACATGAAAATCTTTGCCAAGAAATTTCTCTATTGTCTTTGCCTTTGCAGGCGACTCAACTATTACCAAATTTTCGATCATGTTTAACGCATTTGTTTGAACAAAGAAACGATTTACAAATGTATGTGCAAAAATTTAAATTAAATAATTAATACTTTTACGACAAAATCATAAAAATAGTATGCAATTCTTTAAAATACCCGCAAATAAATACAATCGCCGCTTTTGGATTATTTTTATTTCTCCAGTAATTATTTTATTGTCGATTATGGTATTAGCGTCCACCGGACTATTGGGGCACATGCCAAAGATTGAAGATCTGGAAAATCCAAAAATTGATCTTGCAACATTAATTATTTCGACTGACGGAAATGTTCTTGGTAATTTTTACTATATGAACGAAAACCGTACTCATGTTGACTTCGAAAGGTTACCAAAGCATCTTGTTGATGCTCTTATTGCTACTGAAGATATTCGCTTCTATAAACATTCGGGTATTGATGCCAAAGGCTTGGCCAGGGCTGTTATCCTTAACGGAATTTTAGGTAAAAGAAGTGCCGGAGGAGGAAGTACCATCACACAACAGCTGGCAAAACTATTATTTCATACTCCTCCTGAAACTACATTAGGGAGATTAAAACAAAAATTTAAAGAATGGATTATTGCCATTAAACTTGAAAAAGCTTATACAAAAGAAGAAATTATTGCTCTCTACTTTAATCAGTACGACTTTTTATATAGTGCGGTTGGTATCGAATCAGCATCGAAAGTTTACTTTAATACCAGTCCTGACTCATTAACAATCGATCAGTCGGCTATGTTAGTAGGTATGGCAAAAAACCATGTTTTATATAATCCAAAAAGATTTCCTGAAAAAGCCTTAGCCCGACGTAATACTGTTTTAAGGCAAATGAAAAAATATAATTATCTGACTTCTGAACAATGCGACTCACTTTTAAAAGTACCTGTTGAATTAGAATTTCAGCAAATCAGCCATAATGAAGGGCTAGCAACTTATTTCCGTGAATTCATTAAACTTTCAATGACGGCCCAGGAACCTCAAAGGAAAGATTACAGTAAGTGGAATTATAATGCATATCAAACAGATTCATCGCGTTGGAAAAATGATCCATTATATGGTTGGTGTAATAAAAATATTAAATCTGATGGTTCGGTATATGATTTATTTGCCGATGGATTGAGAATTTATACTACTATCGATTCCAAACTACAGCAGTATGCCGAAGAAGCAATGGCAATATATTTGGGAGGATACCTGCAACCCGAATTTTTCAACGAGAAAAAAGGACGTAAAAGGGCTCCTTTCGCTCATAATGTATCCAATAAAGAAATCGATAAAATTTTAAGGCATGCTATCCGATATTCTGAGCGAGGAACAATACTATTTAATAAAGGTGTCCCTTACAAAACAATTTATAAAGAATTTCAGAAACCTGTTAAGATGACAATATTTACCTATAAAGGTGAAAAAGATACAATTATGAGCCCGCTTGACTCAATTCTATATTATAAGCATTTTTTACATTCAGGTTTAATGTCGATGGATCCTGCAACAGGCTATGTAAGGGCATATGTTGGCGGTTTAAATTTTAAGTATTTTAAGTATGACCATGTTACCCATGGAAAAAGACAAGCAGGGTCGACTTTTAAACCTTTTCTATATATATTGGCAATGCAGGAAGGTTTTTCACCTTGCCGAATGGTACCCGTTGTTCCAATAACATTTTATGTTAACGATACTACATGGTCGCCCCGGTCGACTTGTAAGAAGCATCATGTTGGAACTATGAAACCTTTGAAATGGGGGTTAGCTTTATCGGAAAATTATATTTCTGCCTGGCTTGTCGACCAGTTTAAACCTCAACCAATAGCTGATATTGCATATAAAATGGGTATTAAATCATATATCGATCCGGTACCGGCAATGATTTATGGTACCAGCGATGTGTCGGTTGCTGAAATGACAAGTGCTTATTCAACATTTGCCAATAAAGGGGTGAATGTTGAACCTCTTTTTGTTACACGAATTGAAGATAAATATGGCAATATACTTGCTACATTCCTTCCCGAAACTCACGAAGCAATTAGCGAAGAAACAGCTTATTTAATGTTGAACTTAATGGAAGGGGCTACAAATTTTGGGACCGCAGTAAGACTGCGTTTCAAATATAACTTTACAGCTCAGATTTCATCAAAAACAGGTACTACCAATAATAATTCTGATGGATGGTTTATGGGTATAACCCCTAAACTTGTTACCGGTATTTGGGTTGGCGCTGACGACCGTTCAGTTCATTTTGATAATACAGCAATGGGGTCGGGGACTAATATGGCCTTACCTATATGGGCTGAATATATGCTTAAAGTTTATGAAGATGAAAAATCGGGCATTTTACAAACTGATAGGTTTATCAGGCCTTCAAAAATAAATTATTCGCTTGATTGTGATTCAATACGTAATTATAAAGACCCTGAATTTGAAGAAGATATTGATGCTACTATAGAGGGTTTTTAATTTAATAATTACCTGCTAATTTTTTGAAAAAATTATTTTTAGGGCGTCTTCAATCTTAAGGCACATTTCAATATCGATGCGATCAGTAAAATTTCCTAATTTATTTTTTGGGTATTGAGGAATAATTATTTTCTTAAACCCAAGCTTTAATGCCTCTGATATTCGCTGTTCTAAACGGGATACTGGTTTCAATTCTCCAGTCAGACTAACTTCAGCAGCCATGCATAAACCTTTGGGTAATGGTTTATCAAAATTTGATGAAAGTATTGCTGATGCTACTGCCAGATCGGTGGCTGTATCCTGCACCTTAAATCCTCCTGCGATGTTAAGGAATACATCTTTTGTTGCAAGATGAAACCCAGCTTTGCGCTCCAATACAGCAAGCAGCATATTCAACCGCTTTGCATCAAAACCAGTGGCAGTACGCTGAGGTGTACCATATACTGCTGTGCTTACTAAAGCTTGTGCCTCTATTAAGAATGGACGTGTACCATCGATAGTTGAAGCTATTGCTACCCCACTTAAGATACTATTATTATGGCTAAGAAAAATTTCAGAAGCATTTAATATTTCATGCAAGCCATCGAACTCCATCTCAAATATTGCCAATTCAGAAGTTGACCCAAATCTGTTTTTTAACGATCGCAATATCCGGTATACATGTTCGTGATCGCCTTCGAATTGAAGAACTGTATCAACAATATGCTCAAGAATTTTTGGCCCTGCCAAAGTCCCATCTTTCGTAATATGACCAATAAGAATGGTTGGTATACCTGTTGTTTTTGCCATTTTTAGTAACTGGGCTGCACACTCTCTTATTTGGGCAATACTTCCGGCACTTGAATCAATGGTTTCGGTATTGAGTGTCTGAATTGAGTCGACAATAAGTAGTTCAGGTTTTTCCTGCTCAAGTTGATTGATAATGTTCTCCAGATTTACTTCGCTATAAATCAAACAATTTGGATTTTTTATTTTTAGCCTTGAAGCACGGATTTTTATTTGCTCCGGACTTTCTTCGCCCGAAACATAAAGAATTTTCATTTTGTTTCCAAGCGCTACCTGTAAAGCAAGTGTTGATTTACCTATACCGGGTTCTCCTCCAATCAATAGTACGGAGCCGGGAACAATTCCTCCACCCAGAATTCTGTCCAGCTCACCTATTCCGCTTTTTAGCCGGTTCATATTCTGGGGTTTAATATCCTCAAGTGGCAAAGGCCTTATGGTACGAGCTGTTGAAGTAGCAACCAGATTTGATTTTGACTGAACAATTTTTTCTTCAACATACGTATTCCATTGGTTGCATGAAGGACATCTTCCAATCCATTTAGGCGAATCAGCCCCACAATTCTGGCATAGATATATTGTTTTGGTTTTTGACATAAAATATTCAGGTCTTATTCAGTCTATTTATAATTGAGGTTGTTGAATGTCCTTCAGTGAGATCAATAGTGACAATTTCTCCCCCATTAGCTTTTACAATATCATATCCGACAATTTGTTCAGGTTTATAGTCGGCCCCTTTAACTAAGATATTGGGTTGAATTGTTTTAATCAAATCATAAGGGGTATCTTCATTAAATATTAGAACCTTATCAACAAATACAAGCGATGCAAGTATTATAGCCCTAGTTTTTTCATCCTGAACAGGGCGTGAAGGCCCTTTGATGCTTTTAACCGAACGATCACTATTCAATCCGACTATTAGAATATCACCAAAAGAAGATGCGCGGGCCAGGTACTCAATATGTCCGCGATGTAAAATATCAAAACACCCATTTGTAAACACAATTTTGTAATTGTGAAATTTCCAGAAAGCTAAAGTTGAGTTAATATTTTTGCTATCAGTAATTTTATTCCGTATTGCTTCTAATTTATCCATATTATAAAGAGCATATAAGACAAAAATAGTAAAGTATACGGAAATATAATTTTTGCAGGTTTAAATGAATTGAAGTTTAATGCGGCTAAAAAAAATCAGGTAATAGAATTATTTTCAGTATTAGGAAAAATAATCTTTGGCTTGAAATTTTTGGCATCAGTAAAATCCATTGAAGCATACGACATGATTATAATAATATCACCAACAACAACTTTCCGGGCTGCAGGGCCATTCAGGCAGATTTCGCCGGTTCCCCTTTTGCCTTTAATTACATATGTTTCAATTCGTTCACCATTATTAATATTAACAACCTGAACCTTTTCAAATTCAATCAGATTGGCTGCATCCATTAAATCCTCGTCGATAGTAATACTACCAACATAATGCAGGTTAGCTTCGGTAACCTTAACCTGATGAATTTTTGATTTAATAACTTCAATCAACATGATATAGCAAAATTATGAAATAAAATCGATATTGTCGATAAGTCGTATTTTACCTGAAAATACAGCAATACAAGCTGTCAATGGCTCAAGTCCTGTAATTTTAGTAACCGGCATTAGAGTTTCTGAATTCACCACTTCAAAGTATTCAACTTTTAAATATGGACTTATATTTATTGAATCATGCACATAATTTACAATGGCATTTAGTTCTTCAGATGAAGCCAATTCTTTTGCTGTCTTAATTGTCTTATAAATTAATGGTGCTGCATCTCTTTCATCAGTGCCCAATAGCATATTTCGTGAACTCATAGCCAATCCATCTATTTCGCGGATAATAGGACAAGCAATTATTTCCAGAGGATAATTAAAATCCTTCACCAGTTTACGGATTATTGCCAATTGTTGAAAATCCTTTTGCCCAAAAAAAGCAAAATCAGGTTTAACTGCATCAAAAAGTTTTGTAACAATTTGCCCCACCCCATTAAAGTGCCCAGGACGATGTTTTCCTTCCATAACATTTGCCATAGAACCAAAATCAAAAACACGATTATCTGGAGTTGGGTACATTTCAGCGTCCAAAGGGGTAAAAACAATATTGCACCCGGCATTTTCCAACATTTTACAATCACTTTCCAAATTACGTGGATAATTTTTCAGATCGTTCTTATCATTAAATTGTGTTGGATTAACATATATACTTGCAACAGTAATTTCGCAGTATTTAATACTGTTTTCAATAAGCGATATATGCCCTGCGTGCAAAGCACCCATAGTAGGGACAAAACCTATTTTCTTAGTACCTGTAACAAAAGGTTCCAGGGTACACCTCAAATCTCTTATATTGTCGATTATTTGCATAAAACCGGACAAATATACATCTTTTACAAATGTATCGATAGAATAAGCATATTAAGAATAATAGTCAATTGAAAAATTTTTTTGTAATTTTGCAAAGTATTTCGGAAATATAGAGAAAAGATGGACAGCAAAAAGATATTATTTATCTCTCAAGAAATTACTCCTTATCTTCCCGAATCAGAAATGTCAGTTATATCAAGAAATTTACCACAAGGTATACAAGAACGTGGTAAAGAGATTAGGACTTTCATGCCCCGATTCGGATGTGTAAATGAGAGAAGGAATCAACTACATGAAGTAATTCGTCTTTCCGGGATGAACCTAATCATTGATGATTCCGACCATCCACTAATCATTAAAGTTGCATCGATACAAGCGGCCCGTATGCAAGTGTATTTTATTGATAATGAAGATTTCTTTCAAAGGAAATTTACACTTTCCAATGATAAAGGCGAATTCTTTGCTGATAACGACGAAAGAGCAATATTTTTTGCCAGGGGTGTTGCTGAAACTGTTAAAAAATTGCAATGGTCACCTGATTTAATTCATTGTCACGGATGGTTTACAGGATTAATACCCCTTTATATTAAAAAATTCTATAACGACGATCCTTTGTTTATGGATTCTCAGGTAATTACTTCTATTTACGACCAACGTTTTGATAAGAAGCTTGATAACAGGCTTATTAAGAAGCTTACATGGGATGGAATTGATAAAGACGATATTGACATCATTTCAGAACCAACCTATTTAAATTGGATGAAGTTAGCTATTAACTATTCAGATGGGATAATTTTTGGGAGCCAGGAAATAGAAAGTGATGTTAAAAACTATGTAGCCCAGTCGGGGTTGCCTAGTCTTGAATATCATTCTGAAGATGCTTATATTAGTGCTTATTCCGACTTTTACGACAAAATTTTAAGTGAAGTAGTTAATGGCGCAAATTAATCTGGTTTCCTTATATAAGAATATTTTTCTCAACAATAATTGAATAAAAAATGTGTGGTATTGTAGGTTATATTGGCGATCGTCAGGCACTTCCTGTGATTCTAAGCGGATTAAAAAGGCTTGAATACCGAGGTTATGATTCAGCAGGCGTTGCTATTTTGAGCTCTCAAATGAATATCGACAAGTGCAAAGGAAAAGTCTCAGATCTTGAAAAAAAAATCAATGGTAAAGATTTTTCTGGTACTATAGGAATTGGCCATACACGATGGGCTACCCACGGCGAACCCAATGATATTAATGCTCATCCTCATGTATCGTA
>Ga0105103_10002088_pt1 | contig 10544 bp, 4 predicted proteins | sample PPLLaktember2015_2_FD_79107 | JGI IMG/M metagenome (GOLD analysis project Ga0105103, IMG submission 79107) | Freshwater sediment microbial communities from Prairie Pothole Lake near Jamestown, North Dakota, USA - PPLs Lake P7 Core (6) Depth... | ecosystem: Environmental > Aquatic > Freshwater >...
AAGGCGGCGGCCGGCGCCAAGCGCATCTTCGACATCCTGGACCATTCCAGCAATGTGCCCGAGCCGGCGAATCCGGTGCCCATCGAACGGTTGCGTGGCCGCATCCAGCTGCGCGGTGTGGGCTTCCGCTATGGCAGCCGCAGCGTCATCCGCGGGCTCGACCTGGACATCCGCCCGGGCGAGATGATCGGCATGGTGGGCCACAGCGGCTCCGGCAAGAGCACGCTGGTCAACCTGATCTGCCGCTTCTACGACGTGACCGACGGCGCCATCCTGGTCGACGGCACCGACCTGCGCCGCTTCGGCGTGTCCGACTACCGCCGCCACGTCGGGCTGGTGCTGCAGGAGCCCTTCCTGTTCTTCGGCACGGTGGCCGAGAACATCGCCTACGGCAAGCCGACCGCCTCGCGCGCCGAGATCGTTGCCGCAGCGCGTGCCGCGCATGCGCACGAATTCATCCTGCGGCTGCCGCAGGGATACGACTCGCTGGTCGGCGAGCGCGGCCAGGGGTTGTCCGGTGGCGAGCGCCAGCGCATCAGCATCGCGCGGGCGCTGCTGATCGACCCGAAGATCCTGATCCTGGACGAGGCCACCTCGGCGGTGGACACCGAGACCGAGAAGGAGATCCAGAAGGCGCTGGACAATCTGGTCAAGGGCCGCACGACGATTGCCATCGCGCACCGGCTGTCCACGCTGCGCAAGGCCGACCGGCTGGTGGTGATGGACCGCGGTCGGGTGGTCGAGGTCGGGCCGCACGACGAATTGATCGAACGGCGTGGCGCCTACTGGAGGTTGTACGAGGCGCAGGCCCGCCGAGTCGACGGCAGCGACTTAGGCGGGGAGGGCGGCGAGCCGCTGATCGCCGCGCAGGTGGCGGTGGCAAGCACCACGCACGCGGCGGTGCACACGGGCATCTACCCGGGCTGATGGAACGCCAGCACATGGACTTCGGCCTACATCGCAACGCCTTCGGTCGCCTGGTGCTGACCGATGCCGACGGCGCAGCTCACGACGGTGTGGTGCCGGTGCGGGCGTTCCCGATCGCTGCGCCCGACGAGGGACTCTCGCTGCTCAGCGCCGAGGGTCACGAACTGGCCTGGATCGATAGCCTCGGCGAACTGCCACCGCCAGAACGTTCGCTGGTCGATGAAGAGCTGAGCAGCCGCGAGTTCATGCCGCAGATCCGCCGGCTGCATGCCGTCAGTACCTTCTCGACGCCCAGCACCTGGACGGTGGATACCGACCTTGGCACGACCCACTTCGTGCTCAAGGGCGAGGAGGACATACGCCGCATCGGCCGCGCGATGCTGCTGATCGCCGACAGCCAGGGGCTGCAGTTCATGGTGCGTGACCTGACAGCGCTGGACCGTCATTCACGGCGCTTGCTCGAGCGCTTTCTGTAGGCTCGGCCGTCAATCGGCCCAGCCGAACGCCCAGACCGCCGCCCCGACCGCCACCAGCCAGATGATGCCCCCCAACCAGTGGGCCGATTGAAACGCCAACACCGTTGAATTCGCTGCAGGGGTTTGATGATTTACGCCATGCGTGGCCGCTTCCAAGTGTAGACAGCAGTGACCGCATAGTTCCAGACTGCGCCAACAAGTACGCCCGCAACGGCTGACGCGACCCAATATGTATTCGCCTCGAACAGATAGGCTGCAATGCCGATGTTTGCAAGTGCGCCGATGCTGCAGGCGGCAACGAACGATGCCCAGCCGCGCAGCATTCCCCAGCCTCGCAGCCGCATATCGCGATAGGTGAGCAGATTGTTCAGCACGAAATTGCCACTCATGGCGGCCAAGGTAGCTACAGTCTGCGCAGCGAAGAAGTTGGCAACTCCACCCTTGAACAGCGAAGCCAGTACGAGCAAGTGCACCAGCAATCCGACTCCACCGACGACCGCGAATGAAAGGAACCTTATGGGTATGACGTGCCCAAGAGACCGGTCCAGCAACAAGATGAAGTATTCCCAGGCAACGTGGGTATCGAGTTTGCTCTCACCGGAGTGGCGATGGCGGAAGGTATAGGGCACCTCCCGAAAGCGCAAGGGGGTGGGAGACGCTGCGAAAAGATCGAGCAAGATCTTGAAACCCACGCCCGATACCCCCGCACGCACGCAGCGGATGACTGCCTGGCGGCGGATCATGAAGAATCCACTCATCGGATCGTGAAGGTCGGCCTTCAGAACCAGACGGGCAAGCCGCGTCGCGACTCGGCTCATCAGGGCACGTGTTTCGTCCCAGCCCGCGACGCTGCCGCTGTTGGTGTAGCGGCTGGCAATGACGACGTCAACCTCGGATTCGTTGAGCAAGATGCCCAGCATCGTCAGCAGCTTGGACTCATCATGCTGCAGATCGGCATCCATCACTGCGACGATTGGAGCGGAAGCGGCCAGCATGCCTTCAATGCATGCCGAGGCCAGTCCGCGCCGGCCTATGCGCAGCATGACGCGCACGGGTCTGTCCTGTTGCGCGATCGTGTGCAGCGTTTCCGCCGTGCCGTCAGGCGAGTCGTCATCCACAAATATCAATTCCCAGTCGACGCCCGGAAGCGATGACGCAACCCGATTGCACACCTCGGCTACGTTGCCTACCTCGTTGAAGGTGGGCACGACTATTGACAGTTGGGGCATATGGACTTGACCTGAGCCGTTGCGAAGCGGCCGGCGAGTAAAGCCGGCGCCATCAGTCGCTTGTTTGGCCCTTGCTCGATGGCCAATACAAGAGAGTTCAGACCTTGCAGTTCGTGGACTCTGTCTTCATCGTACCGACAAGGCAGAAACTCGGCCGCAACCGGACGCAACTCTTGCTTGGGATGGCATTCCGCACTTTTGTGATCGAGTCCTACAACTTCAGTTTGAATTCAGGCTGGTAGCCGGAATGGCCACGTACTTGGTCGAGCCCGGTACAAGCCATTGGAGGCGCATGACGGCACTGCCGGTCTGGTCGTAATACTCTAGGCGAACCGGAACCCGCTGGCCGGCGATGAATTTCAACGCGATCGTGGTATCGGTCCGACTGGAATGATTGGTCCAGACATTGATTCGCTGCTGGTCGTTGACCCATAGGCGAACGCCGTCGTTTGACACCGTGCGGAAGCGGTAGCTGCCGGTGGTCGGAATGGTCACGCTGCCCGTCCAGCGAACCGAGAAGAGATCGGCCGGCACCGTGCTTGCCGGCGCCGCAGTTCCCCAACTGAAGTTGACCCCCTCGGTGCGAACCAGCAAGGGATCTCCAGCGAGCGAGGTGCCGTTGAAGTAGCTGCCGAGCAAGCCACCGCCAAAGACGAGCGGCAACTCGTCGCTCCCAAGCTCGCGCAGATAGGCAACGAGTCGACTCATGTCGGAATCGGCCACGTTGACGCCGTTGTGCGCGCGCACCGCGGCGTCCAGCGTCGCCGCCGATCCGTCATGCAGGTAGGGGGCTGTGCCCCAGGCGTCGCGCAGCGTCGGTACGTCGATGCCACTGATGGCGGTGCCAAGGCGCCTGCCTGTGGTCGGCTTGACGGTGCCTATGTCCGCTGGATTGAGATAGGCACTGCTGGTGAACGCTGCGCCGCCATGGCATGAGGCGCAGTTTAGGCTTGCAAAGACGGACTTGCCCTCTGCGGCCAGTGCGCTCAGCCCGCCGGAGGGCGTGCGGTACGGACTGGGATCGGACACGCCGAGAGAGATCACATAAGTCGCCAATGCGTCCAAGTCCGCAGACAGGCCAAACTTCGACTGACCTAGCGGCTGGCTGCGCGTGCCGGTGTTGAACTGTGCGTCGGTCATCAGGCCGGTCCCGCCAGCTAGGGTGCGAATCTGGCCTTCGAAGTCCTGTATCTCGTCGAAGTTGTTGCTCCAGTGAAGCATCCCCTGACCGCCGGCGCGGCCGCGAAGGCTGATCGTGTTGCGAAGGCCCTCACCCTGACTGGTGAGGTCCCAGACACGCCCGTCATGTCCGCCATCGTTGTGGCAGGTAGCACAACTCATGTAGCGGTCTCGGGCCAAACGCATGTCCCGAGCATCATAGAAGTGCTGCTTGCCGCGCAACACGGTGGCATTCAACTTCTCGACTGACACAGTGGACAGCGTGGCCACCTGCGTGGCATCGGCCAAACCGTGCTGCATCAGTGGCGACAGATCGAGAACGCTGACGCTCCGGTCCATGAAGTTGTGCACGTACAGGGTGCGACGGTCAGGCGATACAAGCAGCCCCTGAGGCGCCCTGCCGACATCGATGCGCATCAACTCGTTGCGGCTGTGGGCGTCGATCACGGCCACTTCGCGGCTGGTTTCAAGTGTCACGAAGAGGTAGACCCCAAGCGGATCAAAGGCTGCCGCGCTGGCCACGCTGGCATTGTCGTGATCGATGCGCGAAGGCAGGTCCTCGCTCTGCCGAGTCAGATCGATGCGCGAACTGATGGCACGTACCGTATTCTGGAAGTTGAGCATCATCCCGTCGCGTGTGCCGCCCCGCAGCAGGTTGTCCTGCTTGCTTGGCACAAAGGCCTGCGTGCCATCCGGCGAGATTGCCGCCGCGCCCAGATAGTTCGGAAAGCCACGGCCTTGGTTTTCGAAGTCCGGCCGGTCGCTATGCGCCAGCACCAAGGTGCGCACTACGTTCAGGGACGGTACGTCGACGACGACCACCTCGCCACCCACAGGTTGGCCGTCCAAGACGGTCTTGACGTCGGCAGTGGCTTCGTCCGGCAGCGGCCTGGTGATGAAGCGCGACACATAGGCGGTGCGGCCGTCGGCAGCTAACGAGACGTGGCGCGGGTTGGGCCCCACTGCAAGCGCGCCAGTCAACTCGAAGGTTGAGGTATTGAGGGTCAGCAGCGAGCCGGTGGCCTCTGCCGTGACCAGTGCATTCCCGCTCGAACCTGCCATGACAATCCCGTACGGCTGCGAGCCTCGAGGCAGTGCGATCGTTCGAACCAATGCCAGTGTGTCGGCACTGACCACGCTGATCGAGGCGCCGGCCTTGTTCACGACCCAGACGGCACCGTCGGGTGCAATGGCCAGTGTGCGCGGCGCACTACCCACCGTCACTTCCGCGAGCTTCGCACGAGTGACCACATCGAAGACGCTGACGCTGTCGTTGTCGGGGTTGGTCACCCACAGCCGGGTATTGCCACCCTGGCGTGGTTCCAGTGCGAGGTTCGACGACATTGCCGGGCTCCGCGTAGCAACCGGCAGGTGGACGGTGTGAATGATGGTCTGGCGCCGTTCGATCCCTCGCAGGTCAGTGGCAGTGACGGTCACGTAGTACAGCCCCGGTTGGACGAAGGCGTGACTGGTGTTGGGATCCGACGAGAACGCCGTGGCCGGAGTGCCGTCGCCGAAGTCCCAGCGATACATCACATCGAGGCCCGTGGCGTTGGCACTGAAGGTCGCGATGCTGCCCGCCGGGCTGGGCGCTGCGGCAGTGGGCAGTGGCAGAACGAGCGGTGCGGCCGCGGTGATGTTCCATGTGAAGTTCACACTGGCGCCGTTGACACCGTCGCTCGCCGCAACGACAACGGGGTAGCTGCCGGCTTTCATCGGCGTCCCGGTGACCAACCCTGTCGCGGCATCGATGCTCAAGCCGGCAGGCAGACCACTCGCCGAGAATTGCAAGGTGTCGCCGTTGGGATCGCTGGCCACCAACTGGAGGCCCACCGCGCTCCCGGCAATCGTGGATTGTTCGCCGGGTGACTCGAGTGTCGGTTGCGTCGCGACATTCATGGTGCCGGCCACGTTCACGCGCACGATCTTGGCGAACGACGGCACACCTGCGTCGTCGATCACGAACATCATCCACATGCCCGGTGGCACATCGGAGGCGCGCGCAGGAATCTGCACGGACAACTGCGTGCCCTGGGCGTTGAAGGGCAGATCGACGAAGCGCTGGTCCATGTTCCAGCCGTGAGTGGCGGACCCGGTCTTGACGAAGGTGACGCGACTGACGGGCCGATCGCTGGATATGCCGACCTGGACCGTTCGGCCGACGTCGACGACGCTGGGCGCAGTCTCGATCACCGGTCGCACCGCCAACTCGGCACTGGGCGTGAACAGGTACGGCGGATAGTAGATCTCTGAATTCAGGTTTCCCGGTACGCCCGTGGGCGCGGGTGCGCCGCCTCCGAAGACCAGGACGGTCGCATCAGGCAGAAGCAGCGCGTTGCCGTGATACAGGCGCGGCATCACTCCGCTGGCGCCGACCGTCCATTGCCCGGTCTGCGGGTTCCAAATCTCCGCCTCGTAGCTGACGCCGGTCATCTGGTTCCAGACGCTGCTGCCGCCTGTGGCGACAACCTTGCCGTCCGCCAGGATCGTGGCCACCGACAGACGGCGCTGGCGCAGCATCGAAGCAGTCTGGGTCACGACAGGGTTGCCGCCGTTGATGTCGATGACAATCGCCTGGTTACCCTTGCCGCCGTACTGCAGGATTCGCCCGGGGCTGAACATCGCTGCGCTCGAATCACTGCCTCCGGTGACAGAAAACTGGCCGGCACTGGTGATCGCACCGTCGACGCTGGTTTCTACGTAGTACATCCTGCCGTTGCTGTCGAAGCCGAAGATCCGGCCATCTGGCGCAACGAAGTTGCGTGGATACCTGTAGTCGAGAGTCAGTCCAGGCAACCCGCCGGTCGCGGCGCCGGTGAGCAAACGGTAGACGCCATTCGTGCCGCGGACTTCTGGAAAGTCGGTGCCCCCGCTGCCGCCCTGAACATAGATTTCACCATTGAGCAGCATCGTCGAACTGGAGTACCAACGCTTGCGGTTCATCGTGGAGCCACGCGTGAGCGAGCGCGTCGCCACGTCGAAGACGTTGTCCTTGTTGTTGCCGGTGTTGGTCGTGGAAGTGCCTGTCCAGTTGTCGCCACCCGAGATGGCGACCGCTTCGCCACCAGGCAGTTGGATCTGCGAACTGCAGAAGATGTCCGTTTGCGTGGTGTTCGCAAGCACCATGTGGCTGTCGTCGACAGGATCCCAGACGTCATAGACGAAGTAACCCGTCTGCTTGCCATCCTCTCTCGTGCCATAGCTCAGAACCCGTCCGTCGGACGTCAGGACACCGTGCACGGCGATCAAGGGCCAAGGCTTTACTGGGCCGAAGAACCCCTTGGTTGAAGCGTCGATCGGAATCGCCGTGCCTGGCGGAAGCCCGGATGCGCGCTCCCGGCCCGCCGACGGGGTGGGACGCGTTTCGGGGTCGCCGCCGCCACACGAAGCAAGCAAGGCAGCCACGAACACTGCCAACACGAGAAGGTGCTGCCGGCTGGACCCTTGCATGAAACCCCCTTCGGACTCGGCTGGACAAGCTCTTGGCGTCGACAGCGAGACGATACGGCCTTCAGCAATCGATCCGAAGCCCACCAGACCCCTTGCTCGTGGGGGTCGAAAACCCGTATTCCAAGTTCCTGCTGGCGCTCAACCGCGGGTGCGACTGTGCAGTTGCCAGGCCGGTCCGATGAATGCGGTCTCCCACAACGCTGCGACCTGTGACCTTTTTCATATCGTTATCTGCGGCCGTCATCGCGTGATTGGATTCGGCTCGAATCTGTGGTTTAGAGGTCGCTGCGAACGGTGCTGCGCAAATACACTTGCCTGATCCGGTCCTGTGATACCTTGACCTGAGGTCCGGCCTGGCTAGCTGCGGAGGCGGTGCGCTGTGCCGCTAACGACGCCACGGCCATCAATGTCGCGAATTCCTCGTCAGCTTAGAAGGCGGCGAGCAACCGTGAATGAAGGAACGCTGGCGCGATCCTGGCCTTTTGGAGGTCGGCCTGGCCCCGTTTTGGGCTTGGGCCCGAATTCGACAGAGCCCCCGCTTCTTGGCTGTTCCAGATATGACGACACGACCCGACCCGCGTGATGGTCTGCGCTTTGAGGCGCTGGGCACCGTCCTCAATTCGACGCTCGTCGTCCTGGTGATCCTGGCCACGCTCCCGGTCATTCTCAGTGGCGACCTGCTGGCCAACAACAACGACTTCTTTCAGTTCGTATCACGGCACGAACTTCTGCGGCGGGAGATCGTTGAGCATTGGAGCATCCCGCATCGCACCCACTTCTACGGCGGAGGTTTCCCCTTGGTTGGAGATCCGGAGGACGCCGGATTCAATCCCCTTGTTATCGGATTGACGCTGGCTCTGGGTTCGGTTTCCGGCATCAAGTGGTTTGGCATTCTTGCCATGGTTGTGGGGGCCATGTCAGTCTTTGCGCTGGTACGCGGGCCCTTGCTACTGCCGGCTGTCCCGGCCTTCGGTGCCGCCGCGTTCTATGGGCTGAGCACTTGGCTGCCGGTGCGCATGGAAGATGGCAACCCGAACGAAGCCTATGCCTACCTGCTGCCTGCCTGCCTGCTATTCCTCGCACGCGCGCCTGAAGGCAGACGTTTCCTGGTGGCCCTGATCCTGCTCTTTGCCCTGACGCTGAGTAACGGCAAGTTCACGTTGATCGTCAACGCAATGGTGCTGTCGATGCTTTGCACCCTGCATGCCGTCTCGCGTCACGGTGTCTGGTGCGACCCGAACCGATCTGGATTGATTGCTTGGAACCCGCTCAAGTATCTGCTCTTGGCGCTTATTGCCACGGCGGTGCTTATGGCACCCCGGATCATGCCAACCCTCGAATTCTTCGGTGGCATGTCCGGAATGTCCAACATGAATCTCACGCTCAACGACACTCGCCGGTACGAGCCGGTCGGGTCGATGACCTACAGCGTTGGCCGCTATCTGAATCAGGCTCTCGACTGGAAGGGCGACTTCAATGCGAGTCGTACTCCTCTATGGTTGTATTTCGGCTGGATTCCGTTGCTGCTGGCGCTTTCGGGTGCATTGTTCGCATGGCGGAGAACGTGGCCTTGGGTCGTTGTCGCGGGGCTGTGTGCATGGGTGTCCATGGCCGACCGTGCACCAGTCGACCTCTTTTTCTGGCTCCACAAGCTGCCGCTCTTCAATACCGTATCCCGGCCGGGAAAGTACTTCGCCCCTCCGGTGCTCTTGTGCGTGGTCGTCGTGGCGGCATTCGGAATGGATTTGCTATTGCGCCGGATCCGTAGCCGGCGTATGCAGGCGGGCGTTGGCGCCATGGTTCTAGTTCTGGGCATCGTGCCGATGTTTCATCGTGTGTGGTCGGTGTCGGCACACTCCTATACGTTCGAGATGCCTGCTCCGCGGCCTTGGCCCGTTGCAGGCGAGGGATACTTTCAGGTGCGGTCGCGGGATCTCCCGATCTGGAGGGCTGGGCCACCCGAATCGCTGGCGCACGTCAATCTTGCGCGCGGCATCGGCACCATCGATTGGTATACCGGTGTGCACTACCCCGCGCACGCAGTGCCGAAGTACTTTGTCGAACGGGACGGCAGCTACACGCGCAATCTGTCCTATCGAGGGGAATGCTTTTGGCTAGAGACCGGCGAGGTGCTGCCCTGCAGTTTTTCGTCAAATCGCATCGTGGTGAAGGCCAGCACGCCGCAGGCGCGGACACTGGTCGTCAATCAGAATTTCCATGCAGACTGGCGTTCGCGCGACGGCAAGGTCATGGCGCACGAGGGACTGCTTGCACTGCGGGTGCCGGCGGGTGGCGAGAGTGTCGAGCTGACCTACCGCTCGAGCGCACTGAACGCCGGTATCTGGATAAGTGCATTCGGGCTGATCGCGATGTTGGCGCTGGGCTACTTGCGGCGTAGGTTCGTGCCCCGATGGACCACTTCGGAATATGCAATCGAACGAGGGGCGGCGCGAGCCATCGGCTGGATCCTGCCCTGACCACCGGGGGTTCGACCCAAGTGGCACCGTTCGAGCAGAGTGACCGGGCAGACAGCGGACGCCCGGCATACTGGCTGCCGGGGTGCCTCGAACGCAGCAGGCCGTACCAAGTGCCGGCCGCAAATGGAACTGGCACTCACGGGAACCGCGGGACTTTTCGGATTTGGACCGATTTCCAGGTCGCGATGGCCGTGACGACGGCCCGTGCGTGTCCAATTCCGGATGACGGTACGCCTACCCCGTCAAGCCGAACGCCCCGACCACCGCCCCGACCGCCACCAGCCAGATCGGGCTGATCCTGGTCTTGACCAGCATCACTACGGTGAACGGCACCAGCAGCATCGCGCCCGGGCTGTTTCTCACTGGCTCCGTGAGGATCCAGCCGGTGGCGAGCAACAGCCCCAGGGTCAACGGCGCCATGCCGTTGGTGAAGGCGCGCATGCCGCGAGACTTGCGCCGCACGTCGCCGAAGCGCGATGCGGCCATGGCCAGCGTGGCCGACGGCAGCAGACTGCCGGCCAGCGTGGCGGCCACGCCGGCGAGTCCGGCAATGTTCCATCCGACCACAGCCACGAACAGCACGTTCGGCCCGGGTGCGGCCTGGGCGATGGCGACCGAGGTGGTGAACTGCGCGTCGCTGAGCCAGCCGTGTTCGCCGACCACGTAGCGTTGCATGTCCGGGGCGGTGGTGATGGCGCCGCCGATGGCCAGAAGCGAGAGCATGCCGAAATGCAGGAAAAGCGACAGCAGCACGCCGCCGTCCAACCCATGGGCGCCGAAGAGCAGCGTGCTCATCCGAGCCCCCG
>Ga0105103_10002089_pt1 | contig 10541 bp, 8 predicted proteins | sample PPLLaktember2015_2_FD_79107 | JGI IMG/M metagenome (GOLD analysis project Ga0105103, IMG submission 79107) | Freshwater sediment microbial communities from Prairie Pothole Lake near Jamestown, North Dakota, USA - PPLs Lake P7 Core (6) Depth... | ecosystem: Environmental > Aquatic > Freshwater >...
GAGCTCCTCCATCGCGGCGAGCGCCTCGCCCGAGCTCCGCCCCGTCGCGGGCGCGCCGTTGATCTGCACCGATGGGTAGCCGTTGTAGCGGGTGAGCGCGATCGGCGCCGAGCGGAAGTCGGTCGACGTCACGACCGGCAGCGGCACCATGTCGCCCTTGGCGTTGCGCACGTAGAAACGCGACAGGTACACCGGGTCGGAGCGGAACAACTGCTCCGACTGCAGCTTGACCTTGAGGTTCGTGCCGAACGCCGTGAACTGGTTGACGAACGACGACCCGAGCAGCGTGCCGACCGTCTGGTAGACGTCCGCAAGCGGGATGCCGAACGACTTGGCCTTGTTGCGGTCGACGTCGACGAACAGCGTCTGCACCTCGGGCGCCGCGACGTTGCGCACCCCGGCGAGGCGCTCGTCGCCGCGCGCGGCGCCCACCAGCGCGGCGGCGGCGTCGTTCAGCTTCTGCCGATCGCCGTCGAGCGCCATCAGCCGGAAGTCGAAGCCCGCGATGTTGCCCATCCCGGCGATCGGCGGCTCGTTCATCGCGAACACGCGTGCCTCGGTGATCTCCGCGAACCGGGCGTTCATCCGCGCGATCAGCGCGAGCACGTGCTGCGACGGGTCCTCCCGCTCCTTCCAGTCCTTCAGCGTAACGTACACGAAGCCCTGGTTCGCGTAGCGGTAGAACACCGAGAAGCCGAGGATGCCGATCACGTCGCGCACCGCCGGCTCCTGCCTGATCATCCCCTCGACCCGGTTCAGCACCTCCGCGACACGCTCCTGCGACGCGCCGGAGGGCAGGTCGATCGCGACGAACATCGTGCCCTTGTCCTCCTCCGGCACGAAGCCGCCGGGGATCGTCTTGAACAGGAACGCGACGCCCGCGATCAGCGCGCCGTAGACGACCAGGAACAGGATCCAGCGCCGGATCGCGAAGCCGACGACGCCGACGTAGCCGTCGGTGACACGCGCGAAGAAGCGGTCGAACGCCTGGATCGGCTTCGGCTTGTGCGTGCCCGGTTTGAGCATGAGCGCGCACAGCGCCGGCGTCAGCGTCAGCGCCGTGATCGCCGAGAGCAGCGTCGAGATGGTGATCGTGATCGCGAACTGCTTGTACAGCGTGCCGGTGACCCCGCCCAGGAACGCGATTGGCACGAACACCGCGCAGATCACCGCGGTGACGCCGACGATCGCGCCGCCGATGCTCTTCATCGCCTCCCGCGCCGCCTCGCGCGCGTCCAGGCCCTTGTCGTGCATGATCTTCTCGACCGCCTCGACGACGACGATCGCGTCGTCGACGACGATGCCGATCGCGAGCACGATGCCGAACAGCGTCAGCATGTTGATCGAGAAACCCATCAGCAGCATGCCGGCCATCGTGCCGATCAGCGACACCGGGATGGCGAGCATGGGGATGATCGTGGCGCGGATGTTGCCGAGGAACAGGTACACGACGATCAGCACGAGGACGAACGCCTCGACGAAGGTGTGGAGGACGAGCTCGATCGAGGCGTTGACGAACACCGTGGTGTCGTAGGGCACGCGCCACTCGACGTCGCGCGGGAACGTCTTGGCGAGCTCGGCCATCTTGGCGCGGACCTCCTCGGCCGTCACCAGCGCGTTGCCGCCCGGCCGCAGGTAGACGCCGAGGCCCGCCGCCGGCTGGCCGTTGAGACGCATGCTGACCTGGTAGTCCTCGGCGCCCAGCTCCACGCGCGCGATGTCGCGCACGCGCACTACCGACCCGTCAGCGGCCGCGCGGACGATGATGTCGGCGAAGTCCTTCGGCTCGGTGAACGTGCCGGTGGTCTGCACGGGGAAGGTCAGCACCTGCCCCGTCGGCGACGGCGAGGTGCCGATCTCGCCGACCGCGTAGTTCTGGTTCTGCTCGCGGATCGCGTTGGCGACGTCGGTGACGGTGAGCCGGTACTTGGCGAGGTGGTCCGGATTGAGCCAGATCCGCATCGCATAGGGATAGCCGAACAGCGTCACGTCGCCGACGCCGCCGATGCGCTTCAGCTCCGGCACGACGTTGCTGTTGGCGAGGTTCGACAGGTAGTCGCGGTCGAACTGGCCGGTCTTCGACTGCATCGTGACGATCAGCAGGATCGCGGGGTTGGTCTTGTCGACCTTGACGCCGTTCTGCAGCACCGCCTGCGGCAGCAGCGGCTCGACGCGCTTCACGCGGTTGTTGACCTCGACCGTCGCGATGTCGAGGTCGGTACCAGGCTCGAAGGCCACCTGCAGCGTCATCAGGCCGTTCGACGACGACGTCGACTGCATGAACAGCAGCCCCGACACGCCGTTCATCTCGCGCTCGAGCGGCGCCGCGACGACGTTCTCGAGGAGTTCGGGCGACGCGCCTGGGTAGACGGCAGTCACCTGCACCTGCGGTGGCGCCACGTTCGGGTACTGCTCGACGGCGAGTTGCTGGAGCGCCAGCGCACCCACCAGCGCGATGATGAGCGCGATGACGGTCGCGAAGACCGGGCGGTCGACGAAGAAGCCCATTGCGGTCGCCTACTTCGACCTGGCCGGCGCGGGAGCGGGCGTTGTCGCCGGCACGACGGGCGCGGGCGCGGCGGCGGGCTTCGGTGCGGCGCCCGCGTCGACCGGGGCCACGACGAGGCCCGGCTGCGCGCGCTGCACGCCGTCGATGATCACCCGCTCGCCGGCGGCGAGTCCCTTCTCGATGATCCAGTCGTCGCGGGTCCACTCGCCGACGACGAGGTCGCGCCGCTCGACCTTGTTGTCCGGTCCCACCACCCACGCGATGTGGCTGTTGGGAAGCTTGACCACGGCCCTCTGCGGAATGATCACCGCGTTCGGCCGCTCGCCGACCTTCAACTCGACGTTGACGAACATGCCGGGCAGGAGCTGCTGCTTCGGGTTGCCGATGATCGCTCGCTGCGTGATCGTGCCGGTATCCTTGTTGACCTCCGCGGCCGTGAAGTCGATGCGGCCGATGTCGGTCAGTTCGCTCCCGTCCGGCAGCACGAAGCGCGCGGTGCCCGCGCCGGCGCCGACGCGGATCTCGCCCTTCTCGATCGCCCGGCGCAGCACGATCGAGTCGCGGTCGGGCGTGGTGAACGTCACGTAGATCGGGTCGATCTTGTCGATCGTGGCGAGGAGCGTCGGCTGTCCGCGCCCGACCAGACGCCCTTCCGGCACCTGGGTCTGGCCGATGCGGCCGGACTCGGTCGCGTACACCCTTGTGTAGCCGAGGTTGAGCTTCGCGGACTCGACATTCGCGGTCGCCGAGTCGACCTGCGCCTGCGCCGACTTGGCGGCGGCGACGGCGTCGTCGTACTCCTGCCGGCTGATCGCCTCCTCCTTCACCAGCGGCTCGAGCCGCGCGGCCTTGGCGCGGGCGTTGGCGAGTCCCGCCTGGGCGTTCGCCAGCGCGCCTTCCGCATTCTTGAGCGCCTGCTGGTACTGCGACGGGTCGATCGTGTAGAGGAGTTGCCCCTTCTTCACGTCGGTGCCCTCGGTGTAGTGGCGCTTCTCGAGGATGCCCTCGACGCGCGCAGTGATTTCCACCGACCGGTAGGCGGCGACATTGCCGACGTATTCGCGTATGACCGGCACCGTGGCCGAGCGGACGGCGATCACGCCGACCTGGGGCGTCGGCGGCGGCCCCTTCGCGGCCTCCTGCTTCTCCGTGCCGCACCCGGCGAGTGCGGCGACGACCATCAGCGTCAGCGGCATGCCGCGCAGCGCGCGGGCATCAAGGCCTTGGCGAATCAAATGAGCCCCTCCAAAGGTCAAGGCTTGGGCAGCTCGGCGCCGGCGAGATCGCGCGCCAGCGCGGCGAGGATGCGTCCGAGCGAAGCGTTCATCGCATCGGCGACGGCGTCGGACTGGGTGCCGGCGATCGGGGTGCGCTCGCGATAGCTTCCCGACCACGCCACGCCGCCCGGGAACGCCGCGCGCGTAAGGAAGTAGCCGATCGACACCTCGGCCTCCGCCTTGCCTGCCACCCGGCCGTCGGCGTAGAGCGCGTCGACGAAGCCTTCGAGCGTGAAGTCGCCCTCGTCGCCCGCGACGCCGGCGGGGATCACGCGCGCGAACGCGCGCGATGCGACGAGCGCGCGGCCCGTGGCCTCGGCGATCATCGCCGCCGGCGAGACGAAGAACTCGTTGTAGAAATCGGATTCGTACTTGAGGTCCGTCGTGCGGAACACGATCGCCCGGTCGCGATACGGTGCGGCGACGCCGATCGGGCCGATGCGCAGCGCGTACGGCTGCGTGCGTGCCCCCGCCGCCGGCATCGGCGGCTCGAGCAGGAAGCGGCGCTTCGCGGGCGGCGGCCGGGTGAACGAGCAGCCGGGCACGAGCGGCGCCAGCGCAAGCGGCGCGAGCATCGCCAGTACTCGGCGGCGCTGCGGTCGGAGGGTCGGGACGGCAGGGCTCATCGTTCGTCCTTCCTGGACGCTGTGGACGGCGCGCGGGCGGGCACGGTCGGCGCTGACTGGACTACCCTCCGCGCTGACGCGCTTCGGGCATGACTCGCCCTCGGGGCGGCCCTTCGGGCTCACTGGACTACCCTCCGCGCTGACGCGCTTCGGGCATGACTCGCCCTCGGGGCGGCCCTTCGGGCTCATCGCCCCCGCTCCAGCGGCGAGGGCGGCTCCCCGAACAGCAGGTTCGACGGGTAGCGCTTCGCGTTCTCGGTGAGCTCGCGCAGGTCGGCGGAGATGTCGCGCAGGTTTTCGAGCGTCGTAGCGAGGTTCCCTTCGCTGCCCCCGGTCAGGCGATCGAGCCGGGCGAGCGTGCGCTCGAGCCGTACGATGCTCGCGGCGAGCCGCGGGTCCGAGACGAGCTTCTTCATCTCCAGCACCGCCGCGTGCGTGTCCTCGGGAATCTTCTGCAGCGCCGGGTTGGCGAGGGTCTTCCTGAGCTCGGCGTTGCTGCTGCGCAGCTCCGCGAGCAGCGCCGTACCCTCGTCGGACAGGCGCTTCGTGTCGATCGACTTCAGCGCCGACTCGATGCGTGCCAGCGTGCGCTCTGTCTGCGCGCCGATCGCCTTCGTGTCCAGCGCGCCAACGCGCTCGTTGGTCGTGACCATCAGCCGATTGAAATTCTCGACGGTACCCTCGACGTCGAGCTTCTGCAACCGGGCGAGAATCTCCGAGGCCGCGTTCACGAATGTCGTCACCGTCGACGGCGCGCTCGGGATGTAGATGTTCTCCGGCGTCCAGTCGATCGACAGCACCGGATTCGCGGAGGGATCGACGTAGTCGATCTCGAGGTAGCTCGTGCCGGTGATGCCCTGCGGCGCGAGGCGCATCCGCAGCCCCCGCTCGACTTCGAGCGCGGCGTTGGCCGGGTGCGTGATATCGCCGGCCGCGGCGCGGCCGCCGAGCAGCCGCGGCTGGATCGCGGCCTCGACGAGCACGTAGCGGGCACGCTCGGACATCGGCCGGTCCTGCTGGTAGCGCGTGTGCGTGAACGAGATCTTCGTCACGTCGCCGATCACGACACCGCGGTACTTGACCTTGCTGCCGATGTCGAGCCCCTGCACCGACTCGTTGAAGTAGGTCTCGAAGGTGAGCTTGTCCGTGAACCAGCGCCCGCTGCCGACCACCAGCAGAATCGCCACCGCGCAGGCGACGGCTCCGAGCACGAACAGGCCCAGCTTGAAGTAGTTGGCTCGCAGGCTCATGCGTATCTTCCCCGGGGATGGCGAAGCGACCACGTCGCCGCGGCGGCGCCGTGGCGCCCGATGACGGTCTGCCTAGGCACCGACCGGCTCCGGCTCGCGGCGGAAGAACGAGCGCACGCGCGGGTCCTCGCTCTCGTCGCGCAGCTTGCGTGGGTCGCCCTCGGCGATGATGCTCCCGGCGCGGCGCTCGATCAGGATGACCCGATCGGTGGCCGTGTAGATGCTCGCGAGGTCGTGCGTGACGATCACGAACGTCACGCCGACCGTCTCGGCGAGCCGGCGGATCGTCGCGTCGAGCGAGGCGGCCGTGATCGGGTCGAGTCCCGACGACGGCTCGTCGAGAAACAGGATCTCGGGGTCGAGCGCCATCGCGCGCGCGATGCCCGCGCGCTTCTGCATGCCCCCGGAGAGCTCGGCCGGCAGGTGGCCCGTGAACGCCTCGAGCCCGACCAGCTCGAGCTTCATGCGCGCGATCAGGTCGATCGCGTCGTCGGGGAGCGTCGTCGCGGTCTCGAGCGGCAGGCGCACGTTCTCGAGCAGCGTCATCGAGCCGAACAGCGCGCCCGACTGGTACATCACGCCGAAGCGCGCGAGGATCCGCCGGCGGGCCTCCGGGTCGGCCGCCCAGATGTCGTCCTCGCCGAACAGGATCCGGCCGCGGATCGGCTCGAGCAGCCCGATCATGTTCTTGAGGATGGTGCTCTTGCCCGAGCCCGAGCCGCCGAGCACGCCGAACACCTCGCCGCGCCGGACCTCGAAATTGACGCCGGTGAGGATGGGGTTGCCGTCGTAGCCGGTGTCGAGGTCGATCACGCGGATGATCGGCTCGCCCTTGCCGGGCGCGGCGGTGGCGGGGCCCGTTGCCATCAGATGTTCAGCATGTAGTAGGCGAGCGCGAACAGGCCGTCGACGACGACCAGCATGATGATGCAGGAGACCACGGCGCTGGTCGCCGACTCGCCGACCGCGGACGCGCCCGCCTTGGTCTGCAGGCCGCGCAGGCAGCCGATACCCCCGACCAGGATCGCGAAGAAGAACGTCTTCACGAAGCCGGCGAGGAAGTCGCGCAGCTGCACGGCGGCGTCGGCCTCGCGGAAGAACGTGAGGAACGGGATGCCGAACGTCTGCATCGTGACGGCGCCGCCGAGCAGGCCCATCAGGTTCGCGAACAGCGTGAGCAGCGGCGTCATCATCAGGACGGCGATGATGCGCGGCGCGACCAGGAAGCGCACCGGATCGAGGCCCATCGTGGTCAGCGCGTCGACCTCCTGGTTCACCTTCATCGTGCCGATCTCGGCCGCGAACGCGGCCCCCGAGCGTCCGGAGAGCAGGATCGCGGTCATCAGCGGCCCCAGCTCCCGCAGCATCGAGAGGGCGATCAGGTCGGCGACGAAGATCTCCGCGCCGAAGCGCTTCATCGGCACCGCCGACTGGAACGCGAGGATCATGCCGAGCAGGAAGCTGATCAGCGCGACGATCGGCAGCGCGTCGACGCCCGCCTTCTCGGCGATGCGCCAGACGTCGCGCCAACGCACCGTGCGCGGGTGGGTGAACGCGTGGAAGAGCGCGGCGGTGGTCTCGCCGATGAACGAGACCTGGATCCGCAAGTCGCGCCAGACGTGCGCGGCCGCCTTGCCGATCTCCTCGATCAACGGCGCGCGCGGCGGCTCGGGGTCGAGGTCGCGCTCGAGTCGCCTGGCGTCGAACTGCCGCAGCATCGCGTCGTACGGCGCGCGCAGGTTGGCGACCTCGACCGCCGGCTCGCGCGGATGCCGCAGCAGCTCGACGAAGAGCGCCGCCCCGGCGCCGTCGAGGTAGTCGATCGCGGACGCATCGACGGTGACCGGCCGCGACGCGGCCTCCTCGACCGCCTTGCGCACCGGTGCCCAGAGTGCCTTGAGCGCCGCGCCGTCGAGCCGCCCGGAAAGCGTGACGACCCGGCGACCGTCGGGGTTGTCGGAGATCGCGAGCGCGGCCATGAGCGCCCGGCGGGCTACATGAGCTCGAGCTGCGTGCCGTAGACGCGCACGCGGTCGCCCTCGCGCAGCGTGGGCTCGTAGTCGTGGCTGACGGTGCGTCGGCTGCCGTCGTCCATCCTGACCACGATCTCCCAGCGCGGGCGCTCGTAGCTGTTGGGGCGCTTGGCGTACCCTGCGCCGCCGGCGGCGCCGAGCAGCACCATGTTGCCGGTCGAGAAGTTGTATTGCGTGGACACGCGCCCCGCGTCGCCGGCCGACTCGCGGTACCCGGTGCTCCCGGCAGCGCCAAGCGGCGTCCAGTTCGTCTTGGCGGTGGACTCGCGGATCGAATCGACGCGGCCGCAGTTGGCGCACTTTTCCTGCGCCAGCGCCGGCACGGCGGCGGCGGCGAGCATCGCGGCGACCAGCAGACGTCGCACGGTCATTCGGGCAGCCGCTGCAGGTAGTACATCGCGTGAAGCAGCCGACCGGGGCGGCCGAGCGGCGCGAGCCAGCGCTGGAACACGGCGTCGATGTCGCCGCTCTTGTAGACGCCGACGAGCGCGCGGTTCACCGCGAGGCGGAAGTCCGGGTCGTCGCGGCGGATCACCAGCGCATAGGGCTCGAAGGAGAAATCGTCGGCGACGAAGGCGAACGCGTCGGGGTTGCGCGCGCGCTGGCGCTGCCCGGCGAGCACGATGCGATCGCCGGCAAGCGCGTCGACGCGACCGGCTTGCAGCGCAGCCATGCCCTCGGCGCCGTCCTTGACCGGGACCACCGTCGCGGTGACACCGGCCGCCGCGAGCTCGCGCGTCAGCGCCTGCTCGGTGGTGGTGGCCGGGATCACGGCCACCTTGCGTCCCTTGAGGTCGGCGAGCCTGCCGATCTTCGCGTTGCGCTTCACCAGCAAGCTGCCGCCATCGACGAAGATCGGCACGCTGAAGTCCACCTTCTCCATGCGCGACAGCGTGATCGTCGTCGTGCCGCACTCGACGTCGGCCTCGCCGTTCGCCACGGCGAAGAGCCGCGTCGTGGCGTCCACCGGCTTCCAGTCGATCCTGAGCGAGGGCAGGCCGAGCGACTTCTGGATGCTCGCGACGACGAGCATGCACAACTCGACCGAGTAGCCGCGGATGCGTCCTTCGCGATCCCTGAACGAGAACGGCGCGGCGCCCTCGCGGTAGGCGAGCGTGATCGTGGACGTCGAGCGAATGCGCTCGAGCGTCGGTCCGTCCGCCGCCACGGCAGGCACGGCAGCCGTCGCGCACATGGCGGCGATCGGCAGGGTACCAGCGAGGCGGACGAGCGCGCGAAGCATGGAATCGGCTTGCGTGTGAGTTTGGCGCGGCGAGTTTAGCACGCACGTTCGGGGCCTACCGGAGACCGGCGGGAGGCGTGCGATACCATCGCCGGTCGCCGCCACCCTAGGGAGCTCCCGTGATCCGCCGCTTCGCCATGCCCGCCGTCGCCGTGGTCCTCGTCCTCGCGCTCGGCGCTTGCGCGACCCCCTCCGCACCCACACCGGCGGCCGCCGCGGCCGTCCCGGCCGACACCCTCGGCCGCATCAAGGCGGTCAGGACGATCAACGTCGCCTTCGCCGGCGACTCGCTGCCGTTCTCGTTCGTCGGCCCGGACAACCAGCCCGCCGGCTACTCGATCGATCTGTGCAAGCACGTGATCGCCGCGATCGGGCGCGCCGCCGACGAGTCGAACCTCGCCGTCCGCTGGAAGGTGGGGACCACCGCCGAGCGGCTCGCGATGGTCAGCGAGGGCCGCGCGGATCTCGAGTGCGGCAACACGACGCCCACGCTGTCGCGCATGAAGTCGGTGGACTTCTCCAACCTGATATTCGTCGACGCGAGCGGCTTCCTCGTTCGGGGCGACGCGCGGATCGGTCGCGCCGCCGAGCTCGGGGGCAAGCGCATCGCGGTGATCGCAGGCACGACCAACGAGGCGTCGCTCGAGCGGGCGCTGAAGCAGCACTCGATCGCCGCCACGGTGGTGAAGGTGCGCGAGGCCGGCGAGGCCGTCGCGCTCCTCGAGTCGGGCGGCGCCGACGCTTTCGCCGGCGACAAGCTGAAGCTCGTCGGTGCCGCGGCGCAGGCGCGCGACCCGAAGGTGTTCGTGCTGCTTCCGGACGACCTCTCGTTCGAGCCCTATGCGTTCGCGCTGCCGCGCAACGACACGGCGATGCGCGCCACGGTCAACGGCGCGCTCGGCGAGGTCTTCCGCAGCCCGGAGCTCGACCGGATCTTCGCACGGTGGTTCGGCACGCTCGGGCGCCCGTCGCAACTGCTGGGCTCGATGTACCTGCTCAGCATCACGCCGGAGTAGTGCACCGGCGCGGTGCGGGCAGCTCCCTCCCCGTCGCGTGCCGAGGAGGTTCGCGGCGCGATTGACAACGGGGGTGGCGGACGCGACGATGCGCCGATCCCCGCCGACGCGCCGCCCGTCCGAGCTTCCCCGCTGCAATGCCCGATCCCGGCTCCGGCCCGTTGCGTTTCCTGCTGAACGGCGCGCCCGTCGAGGTCGAGGGCGTTGCGCCACAGACCACCCTGCTCGCGTGGCTGCGCGAGCAACGACAGTTGACCGGCACGAAGGAAGGCTGCGCCGAGGGCGACTGCGGCGCGTGCACGGTGGCGATCGCGGACGCGCAGGGCGATCGTCTCGCGTGGCGTTGCGTCAACGCCTGCATCAGCCTCCTGCCGTCCGTGGACGGCAAGGCCGTGTACACGGTGGAGAGCCTCGCCACGGCCGACGCGTTGCATCCGGTGCAGCAGGCGATGGTCGAGTGCCACGGCTCGCAATGCGGCTTCTGCACGCCCGGCTTCGTGATGAGCCTGTTCGGGCTCTACAAGAACGCCTACCGGCCCGGACGGGACGCGGTGTGCGACGCGCTGTCGGGCAACCTGTGCCGCTGC
>Ga0105103_10002090_pt1 | contig 10540 bp, 5 predicted proteins | sample PPLLaktember2015_2_FD_79107 | JGI IMG/M metagenome (GOLD analysis project Ga0105103, IMG submission 79107) | Freshwater sediment microbial communities from Prairie Pothole Lake near Jamestown, North Dakota, USA - PPLs Lake P7 Core (6) Depth... | ecosystem: Environmental > Aquatic > Freshwater >...
AATTTTTTAATGTTTATGAGCTACAGAGTGCATGGTTTAGCTTATTAATCAGGATAAGTTCAATTATTGATTAATAACAAAAATCACCTTTATCATCTATTTAATTTCGATGAAAGTCATTAACTTTCATATTGAGTAAAACATAATTTCAAAGAAATAACTCAATATTTGATCGTAAATGGAAGACAGCAGCTTGACAATTCTTCACCTAAAGAAAGAAATTGAAGTCCTTCAAAAAACAATAAACGAGCAAAAGGAAGAAATTGAACTGAGCAATGAGCGGTTAGAAAGCTTATTGCGCATATCGCAGTTATCGACTAATAAAATTCAGGAATTGTTGGATTTTGCCCTCGATGAAGCGATAAAACTTACCAATAGTAAAATAGGATATATTTATTTTTATAATGAACACACCCGCCAATTTACATTAAATACTTGGTCGAAAGATGTAATGCAGGAATGCAAGGTTGCAAATCCGCAAACGGTTTATGATTTAGATAAAACAGGAGTTTGGGGCGAAGCTGTACGACAGAGGAAACCTATTATTATGAACGATTTCCAGTCCGATGACCCATTAAAAAAAGGTGTTCCCGAGGGTCATGTTTCTTTAGTCAGGTTTCTTACCATTCCGGTTTTCATTAATAATGAAATTGTTGCAGTAGCCGGTGTCGCAAATAAAACTGATGATTATAACAACTACGATGTCCGTCAGTTAACATTGTTGCTTGATAATGTTTGGAAAGTTTCGGAACACATAAGATTGATTGAAGAATTAGGACATGCCAAAGAGAAAGCAGAAGAAAATGAATTGCTGCTAAATTTATTGTTAAAACATAGCCCTGTTTTAATGTATATTAAGGATGAAAATTTAAGGGCACTTCGTGTAAGCCAAAATTTTGAAAGTCTTGTTGGTATACCGGTTGATGAAATGATGGGGAAGAACAATCAAGAATTGTTTCCTTATGATTTCGCAAAAAAAATGGATGAAGATGATCAACGGATACTTCAAGAAAAAAAAGTTGTAGAGATTGAAGAAGAATTGAATGGCCGTTTTTATACTACCATTAAATTCCCAATTCAAATTGAAGGAAGGGCCCCATATCTTGCCGGCTATTCCATAGATATTACCGATCGTAAAAAAGGGGAACAAGCCTTAAAGGAAAGTGAAAACCGATTATCAGCAATATTGCATACTTTGCCTGATTTAATGTTTATACAAAATGAAGATGGGGTTTATATCGATTGTTATATTCCTGAAAATACACTTCCTTTTGTTCAACCCGAATCTTTTTTAGGGAAAGACATGAAATCAGTTTTACCTTTAGATGTTGTTAATGAATTCATTCCGGTATTCAAAAAAGCCATAGAAACGAAACAGATTCAATTCTATAATTATTCCCTGGCATACCCCGACAGGCTGCACTATTTCGAGACAAGGACAATTAATTATGAGCCAAATAAAATTTTAAGAATTATCAGGGATATTACAGAACAACATTTGGCCGGACAAACTATTATACAGTATAACCTTGAATTGCAAAAGCTTAATATTGATAAAGACAATTTTATTTCTATCCTGGCTCACGATTTGAAGAATCCATTTGCCACTATATTAGGGTTTATTGATTTATTAAATAACAATGTACGTAAATACAGTATTGATGAAATTGAAAAACAAATTAATATAATTTATAAAAGCGCTAATAGGATATATAATTTATTAATCGATTTATTACACTGGGCAAAATCACAAACTGATCAATTAAGCTATAAGCCCCAAATAATTGTTTTACAAAATGCATGTGATGAAGTAATGTCTATTTTATTCGATCAGGCAAATAGCAAAAAAGTAACATTAAATTATTTTGAAAAAGAAAAAATTGAGATATATGCCGATTTGAACATGATTAAAACAATATTGAGAAACCTTGTATCGAATGCAATAAAGTTTTCAAAAGAATATGGGGTTGTGATTATTTCAGGTACTAAAAATCAATCGGAAATTCTGGTAGAAGTGTCGGATAATGGTGCAGGTATAACACAAGATAATTTATCGAAGCTTTGGGATATTTCACAACCTTTTACTACAAAAGGTACGAATGGTGAAGAGGGTACAGGATTAGGGTTATTGCTATGTAAAGAATATATCGAAAGGCATAAGGGTAAAATATGGGTTGAAAGTGAAGTTGGGAGAGGGAGCAAATTTAAATTTACTATTCCTGTCAGTCCATCTTAAAACAATACTATTTCATTCAACGAGTAAAATATATGAGTACTAAATATCTAATCTGTCTGAAAATATTGACCTAAATTAAAATATTCGCTATCTATTATCTTAATCGGAAAATCAACTTCTTCAGCTATTTCCTGGCCAAAATCGCGCATATCATGATCGCCTTTTAAGTAATACCAGCTAATTGAAATATCAGGACAGGCAATTTTCAGGGATCTGATTTTATCAAAAATCCGCATTATCATTTGGCTCGAAGCTGTATTTAAGTATTCAAAGAAAAAGTCGATTTTAGTATGGGCTTGCGGTTCTTTAGCATATGAGTCAAACCATTTAAAAATAGGATTATAAATTTCCAATACGTTTTCCGGCAATGAAGACCCCCCTAAAAAAACAGACCCATTTTGAGGGTCAAGAATTACAATGGGCCTATCGGAACTTCCATCCTGCATGAGCTTTTCCATATTTCCGGACTTTAACAGAATTTAAATGTTACCTTTTAAAGTTATAAAAAATTTGTCAAAGAATAATAACCATTTATTGTACATATTCTGACTGCGATCATATACTTGCTATTGTTTGGGCTTTCTATTAGTTTTGTAATTAAAGTTTATAATTAGAAAGCAATTATAATGGAACTGTTTATTTTAGGAATTCTGATTTTACTTAATAGTTTTTTTGCATTGTCCGAAATTGCTTTAATCTCAAGCAAAAAGACACGACTTGAGCAATTAAAACTAAAAGGCAGCAGTGGGGCAAAAATTGCCCTGCAAATGCTAGATGGGCCAGGTGGGTTTTTATCCGCTATTCAGGTGGGCATTACATTAATAGGTATAGTTACAGGTGTTTACGGAGGAATAAATATTGCCGATGATGTTGCTCCAATATTTGAAGGATTTCAATACACCCAGCAATATGCAAATCAAATAGCTTTAACTTTAACAGTTATAGTTATAACCTACGTTTCAATAGTTATTGGGGAGCTTGTGCCAAAAACTATAGCTTTAAGTAACCCCGAAAGTATTGCTGTTAGGGTTGCTCCGGCAATATTTTTTTTTAGCAAAGCTTTTTATCCGTTTGTTAAACTTCTTTCTCTTTCAACAAATTTTATTAATAAATCATTAGGTATTAAAAAGAAGAACGAACAGGTATCAGAAGCTGAAATTCGACATATCATTAAAGTGGCATCAATGGAGGGTATTATTGAACATGAAGAGAAGACAATTCATGAGAAAGTATTTTATTTTGCCGATAAAAAGGCAAAACACCTGATGACCCATCGTTCAGAAATTGAATGGATTGATATTGGTAAAGACGGACAGGAAATACTGGAATATTTGCTAAATGCAAAACATAGTATGGTGATATGTTGTAAAGGTAATCTCGATAATTTCCAGGGAGTTTTGTATATAAAAGATTATTTTAAAGCTTATGGCTTAAATCATAATGTTGATATAACTAAATTATTAGTACAACCCATTATAATCCCTGAAACCGCAGTTGCAAAAAAAGTTCTCAAATTGCTTAGGAGCAAAAAGGACCATATGTGTTTTGTGGTCAATGAATATGGCGATTTTGAAGGCGTTATTACTTTACATGATATTATCGAAAATATAATAGGCGAAATACCGGAAGAAGGGGAACGACATGAACCAGATGTATTTGTACGCGAAGATAAATCTGTATTGGTAAATGGCGATGCGCCAGTCGAAGTGTTAATTGACATATTTGAGGGTTTTACAGTCGATTTTGAAGAAATTGATTATTCAACTGTTGCAGGTTTTGTATTTACACATATCGATAAAATACCCCAGGTAGGCGATAAATTTGAGTATTTGGATTACACAATAGAAATTGTTGATATGGATGGAAACCGTATTGATAAGTTATTGATTGCCAAGTCTTAATATTCACATCCTGTTTATTATTTAATCAAAATGACCCTGAATATTGCTCTACTATTATGTCAAGTAAAAGATATTAGTACTTTTTTGTTTTATAATTTTTCAATAGGTATTTTTGAACTGTTACGTTTAAACTTGAAAAAGAAAGTCGATGAAAAAAGGTATCTTCCGGGTATTGTTTATATGCGGTATCCTATCAATTTCTAATGTATACAGTCAAAAAGAAACTATATATCTATCCTCTGATGAATATATAAATGAAGGTATAGAATTTCATAATAAGGGCGAATACGATAAAGCTATTAACAACTATCAAAAAGTAAGCAAGTGCGATCCAAATTACAAATTGGCCTGCTATGAGATTGCTCTAAGTTATTATTATCAGGACAAATACGAGGAGGCGCTGGTAAAATGCAAAGAAGCTATCTTACTGAAATACGATGAATCATTTTTATACAGTTTGATTGGTAGTATTTTGGATGAAATGGGAAAACAAGAAGAAGGTATTGCTTTGCTCACCGATGCATTAAAAAAGTGGCCTTATAATCAGAATATATTGTATAATCTTGCAGTATGTTTCATTAGTAATCATCAACCTGATCAGGCCGAAAAGATTCTTTTAAGAAGTGTATTAATTAATCCATATCATTCACGAACTCATTTGGCTTTAGCAAAAGTTAATTATATGATGGGGCGCATTGCTCAATCATATTTGGCATATAGCTTGTTAATAACAATTAATCCTACAATAAACAATATTTCATCGTTCGAAGAGGCAATTTCTCAGAAACCCAAGTTGGTCAACCAGGAATACAAATATCCATATTCAAAAAATGTAGACTCAAAAAAATGGGACGAGATAAAAGACCTTTTACAATCTGAATTGGCTTTTAGTGATAACTTCGATTACAATTACGACGTTAGCTATTCTATTACTCGCCAATCGTTAATGCTATTCCAAAAACTCACTTTCGATCCTTCTGATACTTCTATTTATAGCAGGTTATATGCTCGATTTTTTGTTGAACTCTATAAGAAATTCAGTTTTGAAATATATATTAATTATATTCTGAAAAATACAAGTAATGAAAAAGTAGTTAAATGGAACGAAAAAAATGCAGATAAGATAAAAGGTTTTGTTGACTGGGCCCAAACTTTTTTAAATAAAGGAAGATTATATGGATTTTTATATCAGGATGAAAAAGAGCTAAAGCAAACTTATCACTTTGATGACAATGGAGATCTTACGGCTATTGGTGAAATGGATTTAAAGAATTCTGAAGTTAAAAATGGATCCTGGTTGATTATTGGAAAAAAAGGTTATATCAGCGAGAAAGGAATATATAAGAATGACAAAACAGAGGGTAAGTGGCTGGTATTTTGGCCAAATGGGAATTTAAGAAAACAGTTGGCTTTTATGAATGATAAACTGGAAGGGACTTCGCGTATCTTTTATCCCAACGAAACCCTTGAGACTATTATTAATTATAAATCGGGTGAAAGACACGGACTTTTTGAAAAATATTCATCATCTGGATTACTAACACAAAAAAACAATTATGTCGATGGATTAACTCATGGCCCAGGTGTGTTTAATAATTATGATGATGGCTTTTCCAGGTCCTATACATATGTTAATGATACAATTGAGAAAGAAGTTAAGGAAGTCTGGCTGAACGGAACTCAGAAATTACTGGGCAATTATAATAGAGGTATAGCAGAGGGCTTTTACGCCACATGGTATTCTAATTCAGGCAAAGAGCTGGAATGCAATTATCGGCGCGATACACTTGCAGGAAAATATTATAAGTATTATCCTAATAATCAAATCAGTACTGAGCATGAATATGATAAGACCGGAAAACTAAGTGGTAAAATTATTTCGTACAACAGGAATGGAAATATTACTTCAGAAGAGAATGAATATAAAGAGGGAAAATTAACCGGAACCAGGACGGATTTTTTTATAGATGGTAAAAGACACAGCATACAAACATACAACAACGATGTATTGGTAAAAGTGGAGTGTTTTGATAATAAAGGGAATCAGATCTATAGCGATAATAACTCCGATAGTAGTATTTATTTCAAATCATTTTATGAAGATGGAATTGTTGCTTCGGAAGGATTATTAATTAACGATGAACGCGACAGTATATGGAAATTCTATAATCCTCTTGGAATTTTAACTTCTGAATGGCTCTATTCAAAAGGGAAACTAGAGGGAGTTCAGCACGATTTTTATGCAAACGGACAGGTTCAAAAGGAGTATTTTTCAAGTAGCAACTATATTCTTGGTGAGTATAAGGAATATTATATAAACGGACACTTAAAGCTGCATGGCAACTATGATAGTTCAGGGTTCACCGGTAAGTGGATAAATTATTTTAAAAATGATTCTATTAGCAATATCAGTTTCTATAAAGATGGAGATCATGTTGGGAGTTCATGTACTTTCCATCCCGAAGGACTATTGGAATCAGAAGAATTCTATAATGACGAAGGGAAATCTATCCGATCTATATCATATGGCCCAGATGGAAGTGTATTATCTGATATTGATTATGAGTATGGTTCTCATACTTTTGATGTTTATTTTCCGAATGGGAAATTGAAAGAAAGGAAAAATATCAGCGATAACGAATTTCATGGTTTATATGAAGAATTTTATCCAAATGGTAACCTGGCTGCTAAAATTGAGTATAATCATAAGTTTATCAATGGATATTATAAAAAATGGGACCATAATGGTAATATTTCATATGAAATGCCTTATATAATGAACCTGGCGGAAGGTGAAGGAAAATGGTATGTTAATGGTAAACTTGATTATGTCGGTTATTATGAGCTTGGTAAAAATCAAGGAAAAGCAATTAGTTATCATTATAATGGACAGAAAGCCAGGGAAACTGAATATGTTGATGATGAAAGAATTGGTTATACCAATTATTATTCACCCGAAGGAATTCTTATGTATCGGGTAAGATATGAAAATAATATAATGAAAGCATATTCATATCTTGATAAGACAGGGAATATGGTTCCGGAAACTGTAATTATGGATTCAACAACTAAAATAATTGCTTACTACCCTAATGGAAAAATATCTGCAGTTATTGAATTATATCGAGGGCTTTATCATGGCAAGCTTGTTAATTATTATCCAACAGGAGGTTTACTTCGCGAAGCAACATTTAAACTGGATGATATAGAAGGTATTGATAAAAAATATTACCCAAATAACAGGCTCAGAGAATTAACCAGCTATTCATTCGACAATCGACATGGTTTATATGAATTATATTTTGAAAACGGCCAAAAACAAAAAACAGGTAAGTTCTTTATGAATGAACAGGAGGGCGATTGGAAAATTTTTAATTCTGATAACAGTTTAAAGGAAACATTAATATATCGGAATGCAGTTATTTATGATATCAAATAGGCTTTTAATTTATTTTATTATCACGCTTTTTTCTTTAGTCTCATTTCATGATGTTTTGAGTCAGGTGACAAACGAGTTTGAGCTATATTCTAAAAAGTATCCCGATAATTCGGTTATTATTATCAGCAAGAGGGAAGATATGGTTATTGAAATGAAGCACGGTAAGCCGGTTTATTCTTTTAATGAATATAAAGAGTATTTGGCGCTGAATGAAAACGCGAATTATTATTCCAATTCAAAAGAATACTTTGGAGGAACTTATAAATTAAAAAAAATTGAAGCATATAGCCTTGTTCCTGAAAATGACAACTTTAAGAAAATCCCGGTAACATATTTCAATAATACTTCCGAAACATTGGGCAGTTCATTTTACGATGATGTTAATGCTTGTAATTATACTTTTCCCTCGGTGGTTAAAGGAGCAAAAATGATATCTAAAAGGCAGATGGTTTCCGATGGCACTTTCTTTCCTTATAAGTTTTACTTCGGAGATTTTCTTCCATGCGAAGAATTTGTTTTTACTATTACCTGTCCCGAAAATGTCGATATCAATTATAGGATTTTTGGAAGAGATACATCAATTGTCAAGTTTTCATTTACCAGAAAAGCAGGAAATAAAATATACTCCTGGCAGGCTTCAAACAGGAAATCATACTCTAAAGATCAATATTCGCCCGAAATTTATTATTTTATTCCTCACTTAATTGTTCAGATTAGTAAATACGTTTATAAAGGAAAGTCTTTAAATGTGATTAATTCTTTGGAGGACCAGTATAAGTGGAATTATGACAAAATCAGTAAAATTAATATTACTGAATCGCCAGAAGTGAAATCTTTAGCTGATTCAATTACCACTGGTCAAACATCAAAACGGGAAAGGGTAAGGAAAATATACAGATGGGTTCAAAAAAATATAAAATATATTGCCTTTGAGGATGGTGAGAATGGCTATATTCCTCATGATGCTGAACTGGTTTTAAAAAGAAAATATGGCGATTGTAAAGATAAAACTAGTCTGCTTGTTGCAATGTTAAGGTCTCAAGGAATTCGTGCAAGTTATTCATGGGTAGGGACCCGAAGAATTCCTTATAAGTATACCGAATTTGCATCTGGCTATATATCGAATCATATGATAGCCATTTGGTGGGATGATAATAACAAACCAGTTTTGCTCGATGGCACAACTCGTTATCATACTCTTGATGATATACCAACTTTTATACAAGGAAAAGAATGTTTAATTGAAAAAGGCCCAGATAATTATGAAATATATTCGATTCCGGTTGTTTCTCCTGAGAAGAATACAATATATGATTCGCTTATAGTTGAATTAAGAGGCGATACATTGGAAGGAACAGGTTTCAGTGTTTTTAATGGGGAAATGCGCGCAGATATGTTTGGTTACTTCGAAGGCAAAAATAACACAGATCTTCAAAAAATCATAAATAGTTATATACCTAAAGCCAGTAATAAATTCATCATAGAGTCAGTTAATCTATTGTCAATGGTTGAAACTGAAGCTCAATTAAAGTATGAATATAATTTCTATTTGTTTGACTATTTAATTATCAATAAAAATAATGCATATATAAATTTAAATCTCGATCGTTTTCCATCTGATATAAACCTGAAAGAAGACAGGTGGCTTCCTTTAGAGATGGATTATACTAAAAAACATATATTTGTTTGTAGGTTGATAATACCCAATGGATATGAGGTTAGGGCTATTCCAAAAGATTCTTCATACGAGAATCCTCTTTTTAAATATCAACAAAACTATAAGCTTTCAGAAAACGAAATAGTTATAAAAACAATTGTAGATTTAAACTTTCAGATTCTTGAGGAAAAAGAATTGACACAATTCCGTGATATGTTAAGTCTGCTTAATAGCAATTATATCAAATCGATACCACTGTATAAAACTGTTGCACAATGATAAATTATTTAATTATTGCTTTAATACTTGTTTCAAGTGTTCTTTCAGTCCAAGGTACTAAGTACGACAAATATAATTGGAATTCAATTCCCGAAGTGCTAGTTAATGATACTGCTAGGCCAGTTGATGGAGTTAAAATAACTTTCGAAAGAAGAATTAAGGAGGTATACCTCAATGAGGAAAACTATTTTGAAGAAATTATTGTTTTTCACCGCAGGATAAGGGTTGAGACCCACAATGCTATTGATAATTATAATAAGATATATGTTCCGATAAGCAATGTTATTGAAATACTTAACATTAAAGCACGTTTTATTTCACCAAACGGGAAAATCACTGAATTATTAAAAGATAACATTAAAGAACTTGAAAACCTTGAAAACAAAGGTGATTATAAAATATTTGCCATTGAAGGAAGTGAGATTGGAGGTGAGATAGAATATTTCTATACATTGAGAACAAAGTATAGTGCTTATCAGGGGGTATGGATGCAGGGAGAAGAACCTCGACAGAATGTTGAAGTTATATACACTTTCCCTTCAAAGCTTGAATACATTGTTAAAAGCTATAATGGTTTTCCTGATTTTACGACAATTAAAGATGATTCAACAGGGATTACAACAATGCAGGCTAGTGTCGGTTATATAATGCCACTTGCCGATGAAGAGTATTCAAATTATAAGGCCAATCTTATGAGGTATGAATATACTTTGGCTTACAATTCCTATATTTCTTCGTTAAGAGTGTATTCATTCAGCAAATGGTGTAATACTTTATATGGTAATCTTTATCAATTAACAAAAAATGAAACTTCCGCAATTGCAAGTAAGGCAAAAGGATTTGAAGTAAAAGGGTATAGTAATGAAAAAAAAATCCGGGCTGTTGAAAACTGGATCAAATCGGAAATATCAATTTCTACTGCCATTTCACATACTCCCTCTTTAAATGAAATACTTGAATATAAACAAACCTCGAAATTTGGAGTCACCCGTTTGTTTATTGCAATATTAAATCAACTTAATATCTCA
>Ga0105103_10002091_pt1 | contig 10532 bp, 30 predicted proteins | sample PPLLaktember2015_2_FD_79107 | JGI IMG/M metagenome (GOLD analysis project Ga0105103, IMG submission 79107) | Freshwater sediment microbial communities from Prairie Pothole Lake near Jamestown, North Dakota, USA - PPLs Lake P7 Core (6) Depth... | ecosystem: Environmental > Aquatic > Freshwater >...
CAGCAAAGAACAGTAAGTATTTGTGAATATGTTAATGGTGGATTTTCTATTGATTATAGGTTCTTTCACAATCTTACAGAAGATGAGAAGAAGAAAATATTAAATTATAAATTGATGATTTATTTTTGTGAGGGGACGGATACAGAAAGATTGAATTGGTTTAGAATTATAAATATTGCTGGTGTAAAATTAACTGATCAGGAGTTGAGAAATGCAACTTATACTGGACAGTGGCTAACCGAATCGAAAAAATGGTTCTCAAAAACTGGATGTCCTGCATATGCAATTGCTGAGAAATATATTAACGGTGTACCAATTAGACAGGATTATTTAGAAACTGCTATTAAATGGATATCTTCAAAAAATAATATAGAAATTGAAGATTATATGGCAGCTCATCAACATGATACCAATGCAAGTGAACTTTGGTTATATTTCCAAAGTGTTATCAATTGGGTAAAAGTTACATTTCCAAATTGGAGAAAAGAAATACGGGGTTTGGAATGGGGTATTTTATTTAATAAATATCAAGGTAATAAATATGATCCTGTTAAATTGGAGAAACGAATTAAAGAACTCATTGATGATGATGAAGTACAGACTAAGAAAGGTATTTATGAATTTTTATTGAGTGGGGAGAAAGAACAAAAAGTATTAAATCTAAGAGAATTTTCTGATAAAATTAAAATAAAAGTATATGAGAAGCAAAAAGGTGTATGCCCAATATGTGGATCTGGAAAAGTTTATGAATTTGAAAAAATGGAAGCAGATCATATTGTTCCATGGAACAAAGGTGGAAAAACTATAGAGGAAAATTGCCAGATGCTTTGTATGCATCATAATAGAACTAAATCTGGGAAGTAGAACAGGAAGTGGTGAGTAAGATGACAAAAATATCAGAATCTAATCCACACCCGGATTGTGGAAAGCCTTGTTCTGAGTGTGGTGAACCTCTTGATTGGAGAGGTAAGTGCCATGAATGTCTTAACAATCAGTTTTTAAATGAACAATATGATGCTGGTGATTAAAATGAGCATACCAAATTATCGTGATGCAGAATGTTGTTTAAACTGTAAATATGGAAAATTAGAGAGATCTAGTTGTGAAGAATATAAAATTTATTGTGAACATGAAAATCACTTTGAAGAAGTTTCTGAAACAAGTGTATGTGATGATTATGAGTGAGTGATTATGTATGGGATACCAGACAAATAAGTATGAAAAGTTAGCTGAAGAAAATGGTGGGTTGAATTGTCCAGAATGTGGACAATTTTTAACAGATTTTGAATTCGATGATGCAGGATTTCCAATTTTTCTTAAATCATGCCCAAAATGTAATTATCCTGCTGGATAAAAAGGTGAGTTAAAATGAGTAAAGATAAAAAAATTGTATCTGCTGAAACACGGAGAAAATTAGCTGCCTCGTTGACTGGCAGGAAACGTACACCCGAAACTATAGAGAAGCTCAGGCTTGCTCCGTTGGGAAAAAAGTTCCATCCACGATGTAATAAATGTCATAAGCGCGAAGGGGAAATGTGTACGAAGTTTAATATGAAATCTTCTGATACCAGGGACAAAGTTTGTTTCAGGTCATATTGAAGGTGGTGAGTTGATATGGATGAATATACAATAAAAAAAGTAATAGCAATTTTGGATGAGATGCACGATAGAAGATACGATCCAAGTCCATCTAATAGAACTGATGATGGGGGGATGTATAACGATGGAGAATTATCCATTATCTCCGAAATCAGGGATGAGGTAGAAGGACTCCTCTCTTATGAATATCAGATCGATGCGATGGATGAGCATTCGATAAGATCAGATGAGCGGGAGAAAGTGCTTACCAAGATTGCAGAAAGATTATGTTGTTATGGAAATGATGCAAAATTTACAGGAAAACATATAGGTAATATTATAGCAGAAATTCGTAAAAAGGTTGATTAAAAATGAGTGATGAAACGCTTGAAAATTTTAATGCAAATACACCAGATTGTAAACATCACCAGGATAGATATAAGCGGTTTCCGTATAACAAACGTCTTTGTTATTGCGGTTATCCTTCCACTGGATGTCAAATTAATATTGACATTGGTGCATGTGATGGTATAGGTAAAATTGACCCAGATGTAATAGATATAGAATTTTTTAACAAAGATAATTTTGTTGGGTATGATTATGCTATGAAAGAATTTAAATGCTGGTTCTGGCATACGGTAAAAGAAGGTAAGAAGGTTGGTCGTATGCACCCAGAAGTAGAGAAAATCAGGGATTGGATTATTGATCATAGGGATTGTGGAGATTGATGTATGAAAGTGTTTGAGTATAATTATTATGAACGGTGGGGAAATGGGTGTGGAATTATTATTGCTGAGTCGGTAGATCATGCAAAAGAATTATTATGTAAATCATATCTAGAAAAAGAAGAAAAATCTATTGTGGAAATTCTCGATAAAGAATATCCGAACATAGAGTTTACTGAGATTGATATTACAGAACCGCAGATCATTGATCATAGTTATATGGAGTAATGAAATGACAGATGATGGAATATATATTGGTGAATGTGAATTATATTCGACCGATTATCATGGAAAAGCTGTCACTCTCTCTATGCAGGGTTGTAGCTTATCAACAACACACATATCTATGACTTTAAAACCAAATCAACAAAAACAAATGATTGATTGGTTCTGTAAGCATAAAAAACAATTTGTTATCAATGCTCTCAATGGATGTGATTGAAATGAACCAAACAATGATATATCCTCGTGCAAGGGTAATTAAAGGAAAATATTGCGACACTTATGATGAATTAGTAACCGATAAAAAGAGTTCAAAATGTAAAAATGATTGGGATTGTGATTCGTGTAGTGGTTCGAGAAGTGTTATCATCATATTTGACGATTGTGGTTATTGTCATAAAAAAGATGAACCGTGTGGTGAGTTAGATGACTGATGGAAAATGGTATCCAAGGACGACTCAACCAAGTTATGCTGATGATTATTTTATTGTTGAAGCATGGAATGGAAAGAATTATTATGTTAGTCGATGGGATTCTGAGGGTATGAATGCAGGAGTGTTTAAAGTATATCATCCCGGATATATTGAGAAGTTGCTGGGTATAACTATTGAATCTAAATATAAGAAAGTACTTAAGCGGTGTCAACATCTTTGTGATAAGTTGAATAAAAAAGAAAAAGAAAAAGAATTTATTAAATCTCAGATTAAGAAATTTATTAGTAATAAAGTTGGTGATGCAGATGATTGAACATCCATTATATTGTCCTGTATGTGGTGGACAATTATTATATGTATCCGAAGATACTGCATATTGTATAGATGCGGATTGTGGGTGGAGAACGCCAAAATGCCGGTGTAGTTCTTGTACAATGGATAAATGTTCTATTGTGAGTATGTGTGAGATGTCAATTCCACCAGATGATGGTAATGTGTTTGGTAAAGGTCTTATCGTTGCATATAAAAATGTTATACGGTGGTTAGGTGAAAGAAAAGGTGATTGCAATGAATGATATTCTGAAAATAAATTTTAATAATCATGAAGAGAATGGTTATTATACAGAGTGTAATCGGTGTAAAGGAACCGGGGACGGTTATGGACCAGATAAAGGTAAAGTTTGTTGGGCATGTAATGGGAAGGGGAGATTTTTTCATCCGTTTTTCTGTCATAATAATGTCAAGATGATATGTGAAAGGGAGAAATGTAATTTATGGGATAAGGATCATGGCGGTGGATGTTTACAGAGAAAATTACTTATAAAACAGATATATGGGATGTTTATAAAATGAGTAAATTTGCATTTTTTGCCATCGTTTCTTGCTTATTATTTGTAATGGCTGGATTTTTTTCAGTTTTTGCAATTTTAAGTAATTATTTATATCTTGTATTGTGTATTATATGTATGATTGCAGGGTTGACATGTATTTGCTTGGCAATGAAGTATGATAAGGTGCAATGGTGCTAGTATGAAAGAGATTGAGATGGAGAAATTTAAGGATGTGAAGATAATGTCAGAAGAACCATTAACAGATGATGAAATCAAGTATATTCGTTATATGATAAATCGGGATATTGAAGAAAAGCAATTGGAAGAAAATCAAATGGGCGGAGGACTTTATTGATGAAATTGTATACAAAATTGTATATTATTGGGGTATTTTTGTTTTTTATATCTGGAATGAGTTTGCTTTATGCATATTTATATAATTTTTCAGATATAATTCCCATCGTTTTAGGATTTTCTGCTATGGGATCAATTTGTTTTTGTTATTCGATAAAATTTGAGTGTGGGGATAATGTTGGAGAGATTGAAAAGTCTGTTTGAAAAAATTAGGATATATATATTTTTATGGTGTGGTATATTACCAGGATTGTTTATATGGTATTATTATCACGAAGTTATAGAATTTACAATACGTGAAGGAGTTGGTATTGTAATAGCAACGCAAATGATATGGTTGATATTATTATTAGTTGTGTCTGAAATTATAGATTTGATATTTGGTGATTGATATGAAAGAGATTGAGATGGAGAAATGGATTATAGACAGGACGGATAAAGCTGGTGAATTTGCTTTTAATGTTATGGTATTGCAGTCGATGAAGAACCCTGATGCAATCGAGGCGTTGTATGGATAATAATGAGGAAAATGGTGTATGGGTTGATTGTTATAAATGCCAAGGAACTGGTAATGTAACAATATCTGGACTGTTTGGTGATTCAAAAGTTATTAAATGTAGTGAATGTAATGGTAGTAAACGGTATTTCGTTAAACAATCTTGTCCTTTTACTGACAGGTTATGCAGGGAGAAATTCTGTACATTGTGGGAAAAAGATAGGTGTTTGATAAAAGCATCTTTACAAAAATATATGAGTGATTGGGTATGAAATTACTTTTTGCAACAAATGTTGGATCTCATATGTGGAATATGCAGACACCGGAAAGTGATCTTGATACGATGATGGTTTATCAGGAGGATACAAAACACATTCTCGAAGGTAGATATGTACATGTTACAAAACCAGATAAGAGTTTTATGCAGGATGGTGTGTTGATAGATCAGAAAGAACAGGAGATTGGTCATCTTGTTAATAAACTTATTGATGGTAATGTAAATGCGATATGGACTGTATGTACGCCAATTGTATTGCAGAATAGCCCATATTTACAGGAATTGCGGGATATTGTTGTGAACAATCTTTCTAAAGCTTCATATGCTTCGATAAATGGTATGTCGATAAGTCAGATGAAAGATCATGTAAAGAGAGCTGGTGTGATGCCAGAAGGAAAAGCATTGCGAACTGCATTGAGAACATGTTGTTTTGGTCATTCGTTATTGATGGGTAAAATTAAATTTGCACCAGTTTTTGAAAATGTTACTGTTGAAGATGTTGAAAAAAGTTTGGAATTGTTGAAATATATGTATGATTTTGAATCGAAATTACCAGATAGACCTGATGAAAAACCATTCAGGGATTTTTTATTCAAATTAAGAATTGATAATTTGAAAGGGAGGATGTTAGAATGAAAGAACAAAAACCTCATAGTGGATTTGCGAGAGGTTTCGCTGGTATGAAAGGTGGAGCTTTTCGATGTAGTGCTTGCGGGAAATTGACAAGGGATACAGGAGAGAATGGTTCTGTTGGTTTATGTCCTTGTTGTTATCTTGATAATATTATTGAGAATATGATTTCGGATGGTATGCCGGAGGAAGATATTGAGAAATATGAAAAGGAATATGATGAAAAATGTAATAAAAAGAGGTGAGTGTTATGTCTGTATATTCGTTTTGTAATGGATGCCAGAGTAAAGTGTATGAATATAATGAATCTGGAAAACTTATAAAATTTACTTGTCCGGCTTTGTTCAATCCGTTTGATGATGAGAAATGCGTTAAGCATGACAGATTCATTGAACTTGAATCAAGAAAACATGAAAGAAAGGAGAGGAGATAATGATTATTGGTATTGAGAATATTGAGATAAAAAAACCAGAAACAATTCTGAAAGATGTTAATGAATGTTTTTCTTGTGATGCAATTGAGACTTGTTGGTATAAAAAGCTTGAAATACAATGCTGTAATATGTATAGGTAAATGGAGTAATTATGTCAGAAAAATTGTATTCTTTGTTTGATAGTAAGACAAAGTTTTTTCAAGTATCTGAAGATGAACTAAAAAAACTTTATAGTTATGTGTTCGATGGATTAAAAGGATTTGATTATCTTGAAGCAAAACGGTTGTTTAAATTGATTATGTCAAGACAACCTCAATATGATGTAAAATCGTGGCAGTTTGTATGTAAGTACTGTCCTTTGTATTTAAGATGCGATGTGCCAATTGGCGATGTTGTAAATTGTACATTATATAATAAATTACCTGTCAGGAAATATGCTAGTTATGCAATGGATGAGATACAGTACCAGCGACAGAGATTATCAGATATTTTCAAAAATGGAAAATGTGATAATAATTGTGGTATGTGTATTCTCTGTCAGAATGATGGAAAATGTATGTTGGTGGTAGAAGCTGATCGTGAACCCGATGGTAAAATTATATGGTTGTGATTTAAATGGTAAGTGATGTTTTTAATACTAGTTATAACACTTATCCTCAGGGAATGGTATTAGCGAATACTGCATCTGGTGGATTGCTGATATTTCTTTTACTGATTGTTATTGGAACAGTTTTACTGGTCGCACTTATCACCAGCCTTGAAAGGTTTACAAAATTCTTTAAAATGTTTGATAAACTTATTAGTAGTATTAAATATACGATATTTGGTGCTGGTATAACAGTTGCTTTATATTCGATATATACAATATGTGTTTTATTGGCAGAATTTGGGTCTGGTATAAATCCGATTCATATCGGGTTAGGTATCGGTGGTTATATAGCTTTTACTTTGCTTGGTTATATAGCAACTAAAGTTATCTCTAAGTTTAATAAAATGCATGAAGAGTATAAGAAATTAAATAAGGAGACACTTAATGATGGAACCTAACAAGAAATGGATCACTATTAAAAAGGATGGCATTAAGATGGCAAAATGCCCATATTGTGGAGATATAACTGTCTATCCTTATGATGAATGTGATAAATGTCATCATGAAGTTGATCTCCCGGATGAGAAAAAAATTGTGAAGAGAGAGTGGTGGTAGATTATGAACGAGCATACGAAAAGGACTCATTCAGATGCTAAATTCAGACCTTTGAGAAGAGAAGTTTCGAGATATGGTAAAATAGAAATTGTGTTAAACAGATTGAAGAAAGATCCTCATGTTATTGGGAATGGTAATGTGTTTATGGTAAAAAACATCGGGAGAGTTTTGGATCTTTCATCTGGTTCTGTTGCAGGAATATTACGTTTTACTAAAGGTGTTAAGAATATCGGTAGAGGAAAATATATATTTAATGGAGAAGAGATCAAAGTGGAGAATCATTATGAAGGATCTACCTGAAGTATGTAACATGATAGATGCAAAAAATTATCATATTGATGGAACACCAGACGGTGAATATGCGTTGAGAATATTAAAATTTTATAGAAAATTGTGTGATTGTAAGTGGGTTGTTGAAGGAATTGGTGTGGAGAAAAGCAAAGTTATATATGATGTGATGAACAAACATCAGGATGAACGTGCTAAAGAACTTGATGAAGCGATAAGTATATTGGAAAAATCATGACACGAAAGAAAAAGTTATTGTTTAATCCTGATCCCCCCTCTATGTGGAGAGATGTTGTATCATTTGCCTGTCCTGATTGCGGTCATGAATTTACATTAGACCAGCTTGAACTTGAAAGGAAGTTTTCTGATTATTATAGTGCTGAATTATATTATGCGAAATGTCCAGAATGTGACAAAGAACATGTTATATTCGGGTGAGTTATGTCGAACAAGCGGAAAAAGCATGTGGTAACAGATTATAATATTGTGAGTGATGATAAATATTATTGGATTATTGGAGGTTTAACACTAATAGCTCTGATTTTAAGATTTTATAATCTTGGTTTTAACTCTTTGTGGCTTGATGAAGCTACAACATCCATGATATCGTCCAAATCTTTTATGCAGATATGGGAAACAACTGTATCTGGTGAGTTCAATCCACCATTGTTTTATTGGATAGAACACGTAATGCTTGCTTTCGGTAACAGTGAATTTGTATTGCGATTCATTCCCGCATTACTTGGTACAGCTACTATTCCAATGGTGTATTATGCTGGTAAGGAATTCTTGGACAGGAATGTTGGTCTTATAGCTGCTTCTGCATTTACATTCTCTCCGTTTCTCATAGTTTATTCTCAGGAAGCAAGAGCTTATTCTTCAATGTTATTCTTTATAACTGCCGCAACAATTTTTTATCTTATAGCGTTAAGAACAAATAATTTGAAAAACTGGATTATTTTTGGTATATTATCAGCTATTGCATTCTGGTGTCATTTTTATGCAATGGTAATAGTAGTATCATATGTTATATATGCTATAATGATATATATCAAAGAAATCAGAAAAGATGCTAATTATGCTAAACCATTATTGGCTATGATAGGTACATTTAGTGTTTTATCTTTGCCATTGATCCTGGTAACTATTCAGTTATTCGGATTGAGAACTTCTTCTGCGCCATCGTTTGGTATTAAAGGAATTGATGTTGTTATAGAAACATTCAGGCAGGTATCTGGATTTTCTGATATTATAATGGGTCTTTTTATAGTATTATTTTGTGTTGGATTATTTCGTGCATATTTTATTGGTGATAATAAGTTTACGTTTTTGTTATGGGTTACATCATCAATATTCATAATAAGTTATGTATTATCCTTTATTATACCAATGGTTCCAAGATATTTGCAGTTTCTTAATATAGTTTTCTTTATTGGTATAGCTACGTCATACAGGGTTTTTGCAACATTGTTAAATAATAAGAATGTTGTGTATTTGATGATGTTTATATTTTTTATCATAAGTGTTCCATTCTTTATGACATATTATACAGTAGAAACGAAAGATAATTGGAGGGATTTTTCAACGTCTGTGTCTCAGATCACAAAGAATGGAGATTATGTTGTATATGTTCCTATGTATATGCAAACACCTATGGAATATTATTATTCCAATAAAACAGATGGCACAATTACTTATGGTGCATATAATATGAACGATTTGATGAAAATACAGAAGAATAATAATTCTGTTTATTATATTGTAACACCTGATATAAGTTCTACAGATCCTACTGGTAATGCTATTAAATGGTTTGATAATAATGCAAATCTTATTGGTCGTGATGGTAATATATTCTTATTCAAAGGAATGTGATTAGATGTATGATGTTACAGTAGTAATACCTACATATAATGAACATGAGAATATAGAAAATACTATTTTAAAAGTTGATAGTGTTCTTAAATTAAATCATATAAATGGGGAAATATTAGTAGTTGATGATAACTCTCCCGATGCTACTGGTATTATTGTAGGCGATTTACAAAAAAGAGTAAATAATTTAAAATTGATTACAAGAATCAATGATAAGGGATTATCACAGTCTGTATTGTGTGGATTTGAACATGCCGATTCTGAAATTTTTATTGTTATTGATGCTGATGGATCTCACCCCATTGATTTAATTCATGATATATATAGTGAAATCACTATGGGCAATGATGTTGTTATAGGAAGCAGGTACATGGAAGGTGGTGGTATTAAAAAATGGCCGTTGAAAAGGAGAATCATCTCTATTGGCGCTACGTTTTTGGGAAGATTATTACTTCCCGATATTACCGATCCTGTAAGTGGATTTTTTGCTGTAAGAAAGGAAGTATTGCATAATGCGGAGTTGAAACCAAAAGGTTATAAAATATTACTTGAAATTCTTGGTAAAGGAGAGTGGGAAATTTTTAAGGAGATTCCTTATGAATTTACTGACAGACAGATTGGAACAAGCAAACTTAAATTTAAAACGATTATTGAATATATACAGCAGGTGATTAGCATTACTTTATATTCATTTACGCACCATCAGAGTGCGGCATGGAAAGAGTGGAAAAGAATTTTTAAATTTGGTTTGGTTGGTATATCTGGTATTGCTGTAAATATGGGAGTATTGTTTTATCTTAAAGAATTTGTGAATTTTCCATTGATGTTGGCAAGTCTTATTGCTATTGAGTTGTCAATTATCAATAATTTCTGGTGGAATGATAAATGGACATTTAAAAAGAGTGGTGACGATATTATTGAAAGGGGATATAAATTTCATATAGTATCGATTACAGGACTTATAATAAATATGGGATTATTATATGCACTTGTTAATATTGGATTTTATTATATGATAGCTAATATTATAGGGATATTAGCTGGATTTGTGTGGAACTTTGTGGCTAACAGGAGAGTGACATGGAAGTTGGGTGATTGATATGAAGGATTACAAAAATTTTAAAGGGATTATTGAAGATGTTTTGTTGGATAGGATGATTGTAGATTCGGAAATAGTTTTGATAGA
>Ga0105103_10002093_pt1 | contig 10526 bp, 5 predicted proteins | sample PPLLaktember2015_2_FD_79107 | JGI IMG/M metagenome (GOLD analysis project Ga0105103, IMG submission 79107) | Freshwater sediment microbial communities from Prairie Pothole Lake near Jamestown, North Dakota, USA - PPLs Lake P7 Core (6) Depth... | ecosystem: Environmental > Aquatic > Freshwater >...
CATATGAACCAAACAAAATAATCTTATCAGGATTGTAATTATTAGCAATCCTATTAACAATGTCATTTATTTGTCTAGTTTCTATCATAATAGATGCAAAGTTAATAAAAAAACAGGTTGCAAAAAAAGATTAATTATCCTACTTTAAGCCCTTAAAGTTTTTGTGCTACCAAACCTAGTTATACATTATGTATTATTTCATTCATTCTTTTCAGCATATAATAATTTTTCCTTATTTCATTGCTATAATCAACATATTTGAAAAAATATTAATTTTTCAGGTTAGGATCAGCTAACTTTTTACACATATGTTTAGAAACAATTATACCGACAGTTCAATTATTAAAGATATTCTTGCGGGTGGCAATGAGCGCGACCAGGCTTTGAAATATCTTCTGTTGATGAGCGGGTATTTCCAGAAAGTGAAAAAGGTGATAGAAGAAGGCGGAGGACCTGACAAGAAAGCTGAAAATATTTACGAAACCTGTCTGGTCCAATTTGACAAAAAAGTCAGGCGGTTTGAATGGGCTGAAAATATAACTATAGAACTGTTCCTGATAAATGAAGCTAAGCGGATATGGTGTAATGAGCTAATGTATGATGATGAATTAAGAAAAAAAGCAATGGAATGGCTCAATGATGATAAAAAATTGAAAAAACAGATCTTTTATTCTGTTACAAACAATAGCGGCAAACAGGTCGATGCCGAAGATTGCTACCAGAATGGCATGGTTTACCTCGATACAAATATTAAAGAGGGAAAATACCAGGGTGGCGCTTTAAAAGGTTATTTTTATCATATATGTTTTAACTTATGGCGTAACGAGCTAAAGAAAAGTAAGGCCCAACTAATTGAAGATTACCAGGCACATGACCCGGTAACTAATACCGACCCACTAATTGAGCTTGAAAGAAAAGAACGGGCATTGCTATTAAACAGGTTATTTGAAGAACTGGGTGAACAGTGCCGGAAAATAATTAACCTGAAATACCTTATCATCGACCAGTATTCGATGGGCGATATTGCTGGGCAAATGGGTTTTAAAAATGCCCAGATTGCTTCAAATGCGCTTAACAAATGCAGGAAACGTCTTTGGGATTTGCTTCAGGAACATAAACAGGCTGCATTATGAACGAAGAACTAAATAACAAGATAGATGCCTATTTCAAACATGCATTAAGCAAAGCTGAAAGTGATGCATTTGAAAGGGATATCCAAAATAACCCTGAGCTTAGCAGGCTTATGGACGAATACCGGTTGGCAATGGATGTTATTGACCAACAGCAAGAAAATGAACTGCGCTTAAAATTTTCTTCATGGAAACAAGATGAAAAACAGGTTGTTGTCAGGAGTATAACCCCATATTTGGCAATTGCCGCCAGTATACTTATTCTTGTTGGATTATATATATTTTACGATAAATCGAAACCCGCAACATATACCCAAATTGCATTACAGTATTACAACCTGCCCGGTTCGCCCGAATATTCGATGGGTTTAGAGCAGATACACTGGCAAAAAGGAATTGAATTATATACTAACAAAGATTTTAAGCAAGCTGCCCATGAATGGGTACAAATAACAGATGCAAACCCGGAAGTAAAATATTACCTGGCGCATTGCTACTTTAACCTGAAAGAATACAACCAGGCAACCAGTTTATTCAAAGAACTGTCGGAAGGCACAAGTGTATACTCCTACCCTTCTGATTGGTATATTGTACTTTCATTACTATCGAACGGTGATATTGAACAAGCAACTGATGTTATTGAAAAAATAATTGCAGCCAAAGAACATCCCTATTATAGCCAAACATCTGATTTAAAGGCAAAAATAAAGTAAATTATTTCAAATTAATTCATACCTTTCACCTACAAACCGTGCTACTAAAACCTAAAACCTGAAATATGAAAACTACCAACTTTAAACTGCTGGCCATACTCAGCATAATAATAGGAATTATAGGCGTTATTGGCTGTAAAGAAATCGAAGAACTAATTGAAGGAAAGGTTTCGACCGATTGCCCTGGTGGGATATATGCCGATACTATACCAAACCAGTTAATTGTACATTTCGACCCAAAAACCCAATCCGGTGATAAAATCGATATTTTTAAATGGTTAATTGATACCTTGGGAGCATCGAATATCGATACCTGCCCATGCGACGATGACCTTGCCCTGGTCGAGTTTCCTGCTGATAAAGTCATTGACTTGAATATAACTAAAAGACACGCGGATGCTAAGTTAACAGATGAAGGTAAGGGTAAAACTTATTTCAATTTTGAAATTAGTTACAACCCGGGAGCTGGTATCCAAAATTCAATTTATACAAATAAACCTGTTTCGGCACAGGAAGAAATTATTTCAATAGCTATACTTGACGGTGGTTTAGCCCCGTCTTTTTTCCCTGGTTATAATCTTCAGGAATTCAGTTATGATTTTACCACATCAAATCCAATAATTGCTAATACCGAAATAAACCCTCATGGGACAATAGTTGGTAAAACAATAATTGCTGATTTAGCAGGTATTCCTATTCGCCTTATGGACTTAAGAATATTCGATAAAAACGGGAATGGTATGCTTTTTAATGCCCTATGTGCTATTTCGCATTCTATTGAATATAAAGCCGATATTATTAATATGAGTTGGGGATATTATGCCCCGGTATACGATACCCTTTTCCTTAAATATATGGAGAAAACAAAAAACAACAATATACTAGTCGTTACATCGGCTGGTAACGATAGCCTTAATACCGATAATTGCCTGCATTTCCCTTCAGGTTTTAATGCAGCATCATTCCCTGGTTTGGGTAATATAATTAGTGTTGCTTCATTAAAAGATAGTACCGATAAATTAGCTTCTTATTCAAATTACGGTTCCTCAACAATTGGTATAGCTTCGTATGAAGGCAAAGTATCTGGTTTTGAATTTATAGAAGGTACTTCGTTTGCTGCACCGGTGGTTACAAACCATGCCATAAAAATGATAGCCTCATCCCCTTCATTAACTGGTAACCAAATTGTTGATTGTATTATACGATCGGCTATACCTATCGCAGGACTTGAGGTAATAAGCAATGGGAAACTCAATACATCAAGCTTAGTATGTCCCTGATTTTCTGTAAAACCCTATAATGAATAATGCCGGGATCAAAAATATTGTGTATTAGCTTATTATTGTCCGTTTTCATTTCACTGTTATACCCAAATAGTAGTAATGCGGCTTCAGATATTACTGATGAAATTCATTTTATCGATTCGCTTGATATTGAGGTAAATTCATGGTTTCATAATCCAGACTATTCTTTTGATGATGTTTTACAGATATTAGATAAAACAGAAAACCGTGTTGTAAAAAAATATGGAACAGGTTCATTATCTCATGCATATGTTGTTCATAAAAAAGGAGTTGCATTTGCCACTATTGCTATTGAATCTGATCAATCATACATGCTTGCCATACATCATTATATAATCGCTTTAAACTATAGGGAGAAACTTGGAAATTTGCCAGATAGTATTATTATATCTGATATAATTCTTGGTTATTCAAATATCGGACGTGTTTATTTGGAATTACATAATCCATACGAAGCAATAAAATACATTTTAAAAGGAATCACTATTGCTGATAGTTATCCCAATAAGCATGAAATCATTAATAATCAGATGAAATTATACATTCTGGCTGCGCGTACCTATTATGAGATTGGTGACTATGATAATACCATAAAATATTATTCGGTAATAATCAATTATCAATTGAAAAATGCCGATCCTAAAACTATTGAAACATTTAACTTTTGGAAAACTATGGCCTTGATCGAAATCGGAAGTAGACAAGCATGGCCATTAAATTTACCTAACGAGGCTATTAAAAATTTAATGTTAGGAATTCAAGAATTATTAAAAGTCCCGAATGATAATAACAATATTTTATTGGCCGGTGCATATCATAAATTGGGTTTGGCCCACAATACTAAAGGTAATTTTCAGGAATCGATTAAATACTATAAAAAATCTGTTGCTCTTAGTTTACAATATAGTATAGAGGCAAATCTGTTTGATAGCTATTTAAATATAGGAACCCTTTATCTTGAAGCAAACCAATTAAACAACGCTGAATACTATCTAAAGAAAGCTAAATCCTATGTTTTAAAATCTCCTTCAAACGATAAATGGATTGGTTTATATGATAATCTTGGTGATTTAGCTTTTGAACAAGGTAATTATTTTAAAAGCCTCGAATACGATAATAAGGCACTTTGTTTGCTGTTGCCGGAATTTAAACCATTATCACCACTTGAGAACCCTCCGTTAATTACAAATATTATTGCAGACAAGCCCAGAATATTACGATCTCTCACTTCCAGGGCATACACATTATTGCAGCTTTACTATTCAACCCATGATGTTACATATTTAGAAAGTGCATACGGGGCATATTCTTTATCCGACTTTGTAATGGGTTTATCGCGCAGCAGCCTGCTTGCCGATGCCTCCAAAACAAACCTTGTTGAGCAGGCAAAACCTATATATGAAAATGCCATTGAAACCTGCTGGCAATTATACAAACTAACCCAAAATGATAGTTGCATGGCCCGTGCATTTGAATATTCCGAAAAAAGCAGGGCTATAATACTTTTAGATGCAGTAAAAAAAACAACAGTACGGGCAAAACTTCCTGATTATATTGCTGAACAAGAGAAACAACTTAACCTGAAAACAAACTACTTCGAAAAACAAGCTGCGTTAAACTATGATAAAGAATCTATTAAGGCACCTACTATAAATTATTTCGATTCACTACTTTATTATCGCAGAAAACATGAACAAATAACAAATGAAATAAAAATATTATACCCGACTTATCATACAGTAATTTATGAGAAAAATATTTCATCGATCAATGACATTATGAATTTTATTGGTCCCCAACAATCATTTATAGAGTATTTTGTCGGTAATAAAAGTGTATTTGCTTTTATAATTAATAAAGGGAAAGCCAATTTTATAAACCTCGGTCGCTCCGATTCACTTAATAGTTGGGTAGAAGAATTCAATACTAATATCAGGAACAGGGAACAACAATTTATTGTTCCGGGAAATAAACTTTACAATTACCTTATTGCATCTGTCCAAAAGAAAACCCCTCTTCACGAACAGCTAATTATTGTCCCTGATGCAAGCTTAAATAATCTTAGTTTTGATGCTTTGGTAACGACACTGCCCAAGACCAAAAGAATATATTTCCCCGATTTTAAAGAGTATCTTATTTACAAGCATCAGATAAGCTATGCACTTTCAGCATCGTCATTGCAAGAGGCCGGAAAAAAAACAACTGAAGCGGGTAAAACATACCTGGGAATTGCCCCCGAGTTTAAAAACGGGGTAACCATTGGTGATCAATACTTTGAGAAACTGGAAAATAATTACAGGGAAGTTAAGCAGGCAAAACGGTTGTTCCGGGGTTCCAAAATCCTTGATAATAACAACTCACGAGAGGAATTCAATAATATAGCGCCAAATTATAATATTATACACCTGGCAACACATGCAATAGCCAATAATGAAAATGGCGATCTTTCTTATATATTATTTAAACCTGATGAAGATGGCAAACTATATGCAAAAGACCTTTATACTTTAACCCTTAATTCCGACTTAATAGTGTTAAGCGCCTGTCAAACCGGATTAGGGCCAATTATGCATGGCGAAGGGACTATTTCTCTGGCCCGTGGCTTTATATATGCAGGTTCATCGTCGGTTATCAGCAGTTTATGGAATGTTAGGGAAAAAAGCAATATGAAAATAATCCTTCAATTTTATAAGGGCTTAAAAGATGGCCAAACAAAGGACCAATCGCTTAGGGAAGCTAAATTAAAATACCTTGCATCGATTGGCAGTGAGAACCAGGAAAAGGCACATCCTTTTTACTGGGCACCTATGGTCTGTATTGGCGATATGTCGCCAACCAATTCAAATTCAATCGTCCCAAAAAATATTGCTATAAGCCTTTTGGTTTTATTAGCAATTATAAGTCTGGTTTTCTGTTATAAGAGATTTAATCGCTAGTGTTATGTTAATAATAATTTATCTTAAATAACCTCCCCATCCCCTCCTTAAGTAGGATGGGAAACTACTTCCCCGCACTGTTATAGCCCCTTCCGATAATTATCGGGATTAAGGGGGTGGGGTTAAAAAGTTATAATATACTTAATATAACACTAATTGAATGAGCAGTTTATAATTAGCATAATTTTTTCAATAATGTGATTATTCAATAAAAACTATCCAGGCAGGTTATATCTGGTTTCCTTGTTACACAATATATTAAAATACTAAAAAACATAATATGAAGACCTTAATTATTCCAATAGTATCAATACTAATAGCAATTAACACCTCTGCCCAGGTTACAAAACTTGTATGGGCCGATCTTGGCGATCTATCTGAAACAGGAGGAAAAATTTGGGCTTCGGACCTTGATGGGACTAATATGAAAATACTGGTTGACAGCTTATTTGCCCCATCAGGGATTGCTATAGACAATAGTGCGGCACAACCTGTAGTTTATTTTGCTGAAAGAGGAACAGGAAAAATATTCAGGGTAAACATCGATGGTACAAATAAAGAGGAAGTAATAACAGGCATAGCGGAAATTTTTGACATAGAACTTGATTTAAGCTTGCGAAAAATATTCTGGATAAGCGATACATACTCACGCGATGCTGTTTCGTGGGCAAATATGGATGGGCTCAATTCAGGTATTGAAGACTTGTACATTTCAACTGGTACATTTTGGGGCTATAACGGATTGGCCCTCGACCAGGCAAACCAGCGATTATTTTGGATCCGGACCGACAATGGTTGCGAGGATAAAATATTCAGGATGAACTATGATAAATCTGATTTTCAGATAATTATCGAACACCCCGAAAATGGTCTACTAGGCCCAAGGGACATTGATGTATATGAAAACAAGATTTACTGGACCGACTGTGGTTTAACCGAAGATATCATTTATAAAGCCAATCTGGATGGTTCAGGAATAGATACGGTTATTAAAGAAGTTGACTCCTGGTATTTTGCGATCGATTCTGAAACCAACAAAATTTATTGGGAAAACAACGATTCAATAGGTTGTTCTAACCTCGATGGAAGTAACCGTGAAAATATAGTAGATAATAAAGCGAACTTTATACATGGAATTGCCCTTGCTTATAATGTTATTGATACAACTTCAGGTACCCCAAATCTCCTGAAATATAATTCAGTCCCTCAAATAAACCATATTTATCCAAACCCGGCCGTTGGACAGATTAAAATAGAACTAAGTATTCAATCATCGTCAAAAGTTGGTGTTGAACTGTTCAACAGCTTAGGGATGAAAGAAAAAGACATTTATTCAGGGTATTTGTCGCAACCTGAAACAACAATTAATTCGAATGTTTCAGGCCTCAAAGCAGGAATATATTTTATACAAATCAGTTCCAATAACCAAAAAGAGACCCATATGATAATAGTTGGCCAATAATAATAACTGCCCGCAAAAGCTTATTGACTTTTGCTGCTTGTTTCGTACTTTTATATTTCAGAGTTATAAAATACCAATGTCCGATCAGGCAGAAAATTACCAGTCATATTATTACGGCGATACTTCATTCACCAGTCTGATGCAGGAACGTATCGGAAAGGTGCTTGTTATTTGCAGCCAGTACGATTACTTTATGCTTGAAGAAGATGGCCGTATTGAAGAACAGGTATTTAACGAGTATGTTTCGCTCAACCTTCGCTATCCCCCAACATTTACCCATGCCGATTCTGCAAAAAAAGCATTTGAAATAATATCGGCCGAGAAAATCGACCTCATCATTGAGATGTTAAGCATAGGCGACGAAGATGCTTTTTTGCTGGCAAAAAGGATCAAGGTCTCGTTTCCAAAAATTCCGATTGTAGTCCTTACCCACTTTTCACGAGAAGTATCATTAAGGCTTGAAAAAGAAGATATGTCGGCTATCGACCATGTTTTTTGCTGGCTTGGCAATGCAAATCTATTATTAGCTATAATAAAGCTTATAGAAGATTCGATGAATGCCGACAATGATATTCTGGAGACTGGCGTTCAGGCAATATTGCTTGTCGAGGATTCGGTGAGGTATAATTCTATTTATCTTCCAGCTTTGTATAGGATTATCCTTGAGCAATCGAAAGAATTTTCGCTTGAAGCATTAAATGAACACCAGCAAATGTTAAGGCGGCGGGGTAGGCCAAAGATCCTCCTGGCCAGAAATTTTAACGAAGCCCTTACACTTTTCAACAAATACAAAAGCCATTGGCAAGGCATAATTTCTGATATCAGTTATAAAAAAAACCCTACAAGTAGGGATACTAAGACAAAAGCCGGCATGAATTTTTGTCGCATCATAAAAACCGAAGACCAAAATATTCCAGTCCTGCTTCAGTCATCCGATATATCAAATAAAGAAAAAGCTTTTAAACTTGGGGCCTTCTTCCTGGCAAAGAAATCCCCAACCCTCGATAAAGAACTCAGGGAAATTATATTGAAAAGCTTTGGGTTTGGTGAGTTTGTTTTTCGCTATCCTAAAACGGGTGAAATTTTTTGTACTGTAAATAGCCTGAAATCGCTCCAGGAAGTAATACTTACCATACCCGACGACATTCTTGAGTACCATTCGCGGCACGACGACCTTTCGAAATGGCTGAACGCAAGGGCCCTGTTTCCCATAGCCCAACGCTTTAAAAAACGCAACTACGACGAATTTAAAAGTCCCCAGGAAGTAAGGAATTTCATTTACCAGGCAATATCTACCTTCCGCATCAGCAAATCGAGAGGTATTATTGCAGGGTTTGACCTTGAAAAATTCGATGACCACCTTGTTTTCTCACGAATCGGCGATGGTAGCCTTGGTGGTAAAGCACGGGGACTTGCATTTATGGATATGGTACTTAAAAAGAGTCCGCTTGAGCAAAAATATCCGGGCATTAATATTTGCGTACCCCCTTCTATTGTACTGTGTACCGATGTTTTTGAGCAGTTCATGCAAACAAACAGATTGTATGAAAGAGTATCCGATATTGATACAGACGAAGATATCCTTGCACTTTTTATTCAATCAAAGCTTGATGACCATACAAGAAGCTGTATCCGCGAATTTTCCAGGTTAGTGCATAACCCAATTGCCATCAGGTCGTCGAGCAAGCTCGAAGATTCTTTTTTTCAGCCATTTGCAGGTGTATATAACACCTTTATGATACCCCCAAACAATAATTCGGAAGTGTTGGCTGAAATGACAGAACAAGCGGTTAAATCGGTGTATGCCTCAATGATGTTTAAATCAAGCCGATCGTATCTAGCTGCAACGTCGAACTTGATTGATGAAGAAATGATGGGTATTATAATCCAACCTGTATGCGGCAATGATTACAACGGATTGTTCTACCCTACCCTTTCGGGCGTTGCCAGGTCGTTGAATTATTACCCCATAGGACCTGAAAAAACCACCGATGGAATAGTCAGCCTGGCTTATGGACTGGGCAAATACATTGCCGAAGGTGTTACAACACTCCGGTTTTCACCCAAATACCCACAGAAAATTATCCAGTTGTCGAACCCACAAATGGCTTTGTCCGAAACGCAGAAATATTTCTATGCCCTCGATATGAATATCGAAAAATTCCATCCATCGGTAGATGATAAAGTTAACTTCCGACAAATACCAGTAAAAGATGCTGAAAGAAACCGTTCATTCCGACTTGCCGCATCTACCTTCGATTTAAGCAACCAGACAATTCGCGATGGTATTTCTGATGAAGGAAGGCCAATAATAACATTTGCCAATATCTTAAGCCATAAATCATTTCCATTGCCAGCAATAATCAGCGATTTGCTTGATATAAGCTCACAGGCCCTAAACAATCCGGTCGAAATTGAATTTGCTGCCAACCTGGATACGACTGATAATACCCCTGCTTTGTTTAATTTTCTGCAGGTAAGGCCAATTGTACCGTCGATGGGTGAGGTAAAAATTAACATCGATGAAATGGATAAACAGCATATTTTGGCGTATTCCGAAAGGGCTATGGGAAATGGCTCAATTGATGAAATTTATGATATATTATATGTAAAAACAGATAAATACAATCCGGCAGACAATCAGAAAATTAGTAATGAAATTGAGAAGGCCAATAAAATTCTTAGCAACGAGGAACGTAATTATGTCCTTATCGGCCCGGGAAGATGGGGTTCGGCCGACCCTTGGCTTGGTATCCCTTTAAAATGGGCCCAAATATCAAATACACGTTTAATTGTTGAAATGGGACTAGAAAATTACAGGGTAGACCCCAGCCAGGGAACTCACTTCTTTCATAACCTAACAAGTTTCGGTGTCGGGTATTTTACTATTAATCCTCATTTAAATGATGTGATTATCAATTTTGATTATTTAAATTCGCAACCCTCTTTAGCCGAATTTGTCTATATACAGCACATTCGGA
>Ga0105103_10002094_pt1 | contig 10526 bp, 11 predicted proteins | sample PPLLaktember2015_2_FD_79107 | JGI IMG/M metagenome (GOLD analysis project Ga0105103, IMG submission 79107) | Freshwater sediment microbial communities from Prairie Pothole Lake near Jamestown, North Dakota, USA - PPLs Lake P7 Core (6) Depth... | ecosystem: Environmental > Aquatic > Freshwater >...
GAGGTCGGCGAGCGTGATGAGCCCGCCCTGTTCCTTGACGCTGCGCACGAATTCCTCGGCGATGTCGCCGCGGTAGAAGCGGTCGTACGCGGCCTGGATCGCCTCCTTGCGTGACTTGCCCGCCTTGAGCGCCGCGGCCTCCACCTCGACGAGCTTGCGCAGCGTGGCGGCGAGATCAGGCTGGCGGAAGATCTCGCCCGGGTGCGGCGCCTCGCGGGCCTCGCCGAGGTGCGGCAGCATCACCTGCTTCGAGTACGGCCACTCCTTGAGCTTGTCGCGCCAGTTCTCGATGCGGTCGGCCATCTCCGCCTCGATGGGGTAACCGTCGGCGAGTTCGATCGAGGGTGCGAGCACCTCGGCGAGCGACAGCGTGCCGTACTCGGCGAGCATGAGCAGGATCGCGCCCGGCGTGCCGGGCGTGACCGCCGCGAGCGGCCCGTAGGCCGGCGGGAATTCGTAACCCTTCTTCCGGTAGAGCTCGGGCGTCGCCCCCGTGGGCGCGACCCCGAGCCCGTTGATCGCCACCACCTTCTTCGTGCGCGGGTCGTAGATCAGCGCCTGGGTCTCGCCGCCCCAGTGCAGCACGTCCCACATGGTCGAGGTCGCGGCGATCATCGCGCAGGCGGCGTCCACTGCGTTGCCGCCGCGCTGGAACATCATCGCGCCCGCGGTGGCGCCGAGCGGCTTGCCGGTGATCGCCATCCAGTGCCGGCCGTGCAGCGGCGGCTTCTGGGTCTTGGCGTAACTGCGGGCGACGGCCGGGTTTTCCGCCTGGCCGTGGGCGGGTTCGACTGGGGTCATGAGCAGCGCCGTGGTGAGGGTGCAGGAGAGAAGGATCGCGCGGGCGAGGTGGGTCATCGGGGATCCCGGTGCGTCGGTGGCAGGCCGACCGAGTATACGAGCCGGTCGTGCCGCCGCGTTCCCGCATCGCCGGACGCGGGCGTCAAGCCGGCGGTCGCGGCCCCCTCAGACCGGCTTGCCGCTGCGGCCCGCGCCGCCGACGAAGCGTGCGGCGCCCGCCGCGCTCTCGCCACTCTCGAGAACGGCGAGTCCGCGCGCGTACTCGCCGTGCAGCGCATGCGCCTCGTCGAGTCCCCACTGCTCGCGCGCCGAGCGCCGGTCGGCCTGCAGACAACCCTGCGGAAAGGCGGCGATTTCCTCCGCGAGCGCCTCGGCCACGGCGCGCGATGCGCCCCGCTTCACCACGCGGTTCACGAGCCCCATGGCTAGCGCCTCGGCGGCACCCACTGGCCGGCCCGTGAGGATCAGGTCCATGGCGCGGCCGTGGCCGACGAGCCGCGGCAGCCGCAGAGTGCCGCCGTCGATGAGCGGGACGCCCCAGCGCCGGCAGAACACGCCGAGCACCGCGTCGTCCTCCATCACGCGCAGGTCGCACCACAGCGCGAGCTCGAGGCCGCCGGCGACGGCGTGACCGGAGATGGCCGCGATCACGGGCTTGTCGAGCGATAGCCGGGTCGGGCCCATGGGGCCGTGCGGGTCGTGTGCGTCGCCGTTCGGCGCGACGAGTCGCGCCGGGTCCCAGCCGGCCGCGACCGCCTTGAGGTCGGCGCCGGCGCAGAACGTGCCGCCCGCGCCCCACAGCACCGACACGCGGGTCGATTCGTCGCGCTCGATGGCGAGGAACGCGGCCGCGAGCGCCGCGGCCGTGGACGGATCCACGGCATTGCGGGCCTCAGGACGGTCGAGGACGACGGTCGCCACCGCGCCCTGCCGTTCGATCCGAACCGAATCGGTCATGGACCTCGTCTCCGTTCCAACCCTTCGCGGGATGGGCGGCATCTTAGCCTTCGAGAGGGCGGTCCTCGGGTCCCGGGGCCCCGGGGGGCTGTGTAGGATGACCCGCAGCGACGGGTCGTGACAGCGCCGAGGTGGGGGTTGACGGAGCCGGAGGACGGATCTGAATTCGAACGGGCGCGCCGTGCTGCCGACGAGCGCGCGCTCGTCGAATCCGCGAAGCGCGGTGCCTCGTCCGCCTTCGAGACCCTGTACCGAAACCACGTCGGCAAGGTGTACGGACTCTGCCTGCGCATGACTGCCAACGCCGCCACTGCCGAAGACTGCACCCAGGAGGCCTTCATCCAGGCCTGGCGCAGCCTGCCGCGCTTCGAGGGCCGCAGCGCCTTCGGCACCTGGCTGCACCGCATCGCGGTCAACGCGGTGCTGGCACACGGACGGCGGCGCAGCGAGGCCCCGGCGCGGAACGTGCCGATCGAGGACGTGGCCGACACGCTGCCCGACCCGGGCACCGGCGAGGCGGGCGGCACGCTCGACCTCGAGCAGGCCATCGCGGGCCTGCCGGCCGGGGCGCGGCAGGTGCTTGTGCTGGTGGGAATCTACGGTCATTCGCACGAGGAGGCGGCGGCCATGCTCGGCATCGCGGTGGGGACCTGCAAGTCGCAACTGCACCGCGCGCGGCAGCTTCTCGACGAACGGCTGGCACTGCCGGAGGGCACGCCATGAACGAAAGACCCGACGAACCGGCCGGCCGTCTCGACGCGGCGCTCGCGCGCCTGCCGAAGGCCATCGAGCCGTCGCGCGACCTGTGGCCGGCCATCGAGGCCGGGCTCGAGTCGCGCAGCGCCCGGCGCCGACAGGACTGGAGGTGGCTGGCAGCGGCCGGGGTGCTGGTCGCGATCGGCTCGTCGCTGATCACCGCCACCCTGCTGCGGGACGACCGGCCGGAGCCCGCGCAGCTGGCCGCGACGGTCGAAGCGGTCACCGGCGAGGTCCCGGTGATCCCGGCCGCTTTCGGTCCGGGCGGGCGCATGGGCCCGGGCTATCTCGCCACCCGGCGCGTGCTGCTGCGCGAGCTCGAGTCGCGCATCGACCGCCTGCCGCCCGAGGCGCAGAAGTCCCTCGAGCGCAACCTCGCCGAGCTGCACCGCGCCAGCGCCGAGATCAACGCCGCGCTCGCGCTCAAGCCCGGCGATCCGCTGCTCGAGGAGCTGCTGCTCAACACCTACCAGGACGAGCTCGCGGTGCTGGCGAGCGTGAACCACCTGGCCGGCGGCAACGGCGCCGGCCCCACGAACGACCCGACGAGGATGCAACCGCTATGACCACCTGGACTCCTGCCTCACCCGCCCGGGCCGCCGCCCGGCTGCCGTGGCTCGCGCTGCTCGCGCCGCTCGCGCTCGCGCCGTCGGCCTGGGCCGGCACGCCCATCAACGAGCGGGCGGCAGCCGATCCCGCCGGCCAGGTCGAGATCTCCAACATCGCCGGCTCGGTGGTCGTCACCGGCTGGGACCGCGCCGAGGTCGAGGTCACGGGCGAGCTCGGCAAGGGCGCCGAGCGCCTCGAATTCACGCGCGCCGGCAAGCTCACGCGGGTCAAGGTGATCATGCCGAAGCAGGGCTCGCGGTCGGAGAGTTCCGATCTCGTCGTCAAGGTGCCGGCCGGGGGCAGCATCTCGGTCAATACGGTCAGCGCCGATGTCAGCGTGCAGGGCCTGCGCGGATCGCAGCGACTGCAGTCGGTGAGCGGCGACATCGAGACGCAGTCGGCGGCCGAGGACGTGGAGTGCAAGACGGTGAGCGGCAACGTCACCGTCAACGGCAGCGGCGAGCGCAGCCTGCTCACGGTCACCACGGTCAGCGGCGACGCCCAGGTGAACCGCGTGGCCGGCGAGGTGAACGGCAACACCGTGAGCGGCAACTTCACCATCGCGATGGGCGACACCGCCCGCTCGCGGCTGCGCTCCACCAGCGGCGATCTCGGTATCCGGGGTCGACTCGTCCCGGACGCCCGCCTCGACTTCGAGAGCATCAGCGGCGACATCCGCCTCGACCTGGAGGGGCCGGTGGGCGCCGAGTTCGACGTCTCGACCTTCAACGGCGACATCAACAACTGCTTCGGGCCCAAGCCGGTCCGCACCAGCGAGTACGCCCCGGGGAGCGAGCTGCGCTTCCGGGAGGGCCAGGGCAGCGCCCGCGTCCGCGTCAAGACCCTGAACGGAGACATCAGCCTCTGCAACAAATGACGTGACTGCGCTGTCCAATACGGGCGATTCGTGGAGAATGGGGGCCGGGGGACGGCGCGGGGATCCGATGGCTTTCTTCGCTGAACTGAAACGGCGTCGGGTCGGCAAGGTCGCGATCGCCTACGGCGCCATCGCCTGGGGCGTGACCGAGGCTACCTCGGTCGTCCTGCCCGCATTCGGCGCGCCGGAGTGGACGGTGACCTTCGTCATCGTCTTCCTGATGGTCGGCTTCCCGGTGGCGATGATCCTGGCGTGGATCTTCGACGTCGGGCCCCAGGGCATCGAGCGCACCGAGCCCCTCGCCGGCGAGCCCAAGTCCACCCACATGAAGTTGCGGCTCGCCTACGGCGCCGTGGTGCTGCTGCTCATGGCTGGCCTCGGCTACCTGCTGTACGAGCGCGGCTTCGGCCGCGCCCACGCCGGCCAGCCGCACGACTCCGTGGCCGTGCTGCCGTTCACCAACCTGAGCGGCGACCCCGCCCGCGACTACTTCAGCGACGGCATGTCCGAGGAGCTCCTGAACCTGCTGGCGCGCGTGCCCGGGCTGCAGGTCGCCTCGCGCACCTCCTCGTTCGCCTACAAGGGCCGCAACGTCGACATCCGCGAGGTCGGCCGCGAGCTCGGCGTCGAGACCGTGCTCGAGGGTAGCGTGCGCCAGTCGGGCGACCAGGTGCGCATCACGGCCCAGCTCATCGACGCCGAGACGGGCTTCCACCTGTGGTCCGAGACCTACGACCGGAAGCTCGCGGACATCTTCCAGGTGCAGGACGAGATCGCCGCGGCCATCGTGGGCAAGCTGCGCATCGAACTCGCGCCGCAGGACCTGCAGATGGCGGTCCGCGACAAGGCGCCCACCCAGAACGTGCAGGCCTACGAGCTGTACCTGCAGGGGCGTGCGGTCTGGAAGCGCCGCGGCGAGGAGAACCTGCTGCGGGCGATCGACCTCTACCAGAAGGCGCTCGGCCTCGACCCGGGATTCGCCCGGGCGCACGCCGCGCTCGCCTCCGCCTACGTCGTGCTGCCGGGCTACACCGAGCAGGAGGGCGACGAGGACAAGTTCGTGCCCCTGGCGGTGGCCTCGGCGCGGCAGGCGCTGTCCATCGACCCCAACATCGGCGAGGCGCACGCGGTGCTGGCGCAGCTCAACGCCCAGCGCGGCAACCTGCTCGACGCGGAGTCCGGGTTCTTCTTCGCGATCTCGCTCGAGCCCAACGAGGCGACGCCTCATCACTGGTACTCGCTGCTGCTCGGCCAGGTGGGCCGGGTCGGGGCCGCCCTCGACCAGGCGCGGCGTGCGCGCGAGCTCGATCCTACCTCGCCCGTGATCGCCGCCAACCTCGCCAACGTCTATCTCATGGCGGGTGACGACGACGAGGCGCTGCGATTCCGCCAGATGGCCGTCGATCTCGGGATCAGCAAGAAGAATGCCGGAGTCGACGCCATCGTAGCGATGCGGCGGGGGCAATGGGACGAGGCGCGGCGCCTGATCGTGACCCAGGACGGGCTGCCCGACGCGCTGAAGGAGACGGCGACCCGGTACGTGGATGCGGTCGCCGACCCGGCGCAGGTGCCACAGGTGGTCGCGGCGATGCAGGCCGTCGATCCGAAGCTCGTCCCGCAGGTCGAGTTCATCCGGCCCTACATGCACCTCGGGCAGCTCGACCTCGTCTACGACCTGCTGACGAAGACCCTCGACGAGCAGCCGGATGCCTGGGTGAAGCGCTGGGACGTCTCCCATGCCTGGGCGCCCGAGGGCAAGGCGTTCCGGGAGGACCCGCGCTTCGGCGAGCTCGCGCGCCGCATGAGCGTCATGGTGGACTACTGGAAGCAATACGGCTTCCCGGACGGCTGTCGTGCCGGTGAAGACACGCCGATCGTCTGTTCCTGACCCGCACTTGAGCGCCGACCCGACCCACGACGCGCGAGCGGTACGCTTCGCGCCGCGCCTGCTCGAGTGGTTCGAGTCGGCCGGTCGCAAAGACCTGCCGTGGCAGCGCGATCCCACGCCCTACCGCGTGTGGGTGTCCGAGATCATGCTGCAGCAGACGCAGGTGGCGACGGTGATCCCGTACTACGAGGCGTTCCTGCGGCGCTTCCCGGACTTGCAGACACTGGCGGCGGCCCCGCTCGACGAGGTGCTGCACCTGTGGTCGGGCCTCGGCTACTACGCCCGCGCCCGCAACCTGCAGCGAGCGGCGCAGGCCATCGTGACTCGGCACGGCGGCCGGTTTCCCGACACGTTCGACGAGGTAATGGCACTGCCGGGCATCGGCCGCTCGACGGCCGGCGCGATCCTCGCGCTGTCGCGCGGGGAGCGGCGCGCGATCCTCGACGGCAACGTGCGTCGCGTGCTGGCCCGGTATTTCGGCGTCGAGGGTTACCCGGGCGCACCCGCGGTCGAGCGTCGCCTGTGGGCGCTGTCTGAGGCCTGCACGCCCGCCGGGCAGGCCGCAGCGTACACGCAGGCAGTGATGGACCTCGGCGCCACCGTGTGCACGCGCTCGCGGCCCGCCTGCCTGCTGTGCCCGGTGAGCGCCGACTGCGTGGCCCGGGCGGGCAACCTGCAGCAGCTCCTGCCGGCGCCGCGGCCGCGCGCCTCGCGTCCCGAGCGCGAGGCCTGGCTGGTCGTGGCGATGCGTGGCCCGCACAAGGTGCTCATCGAGCGGCGGCCGCCGGCCGGCATCTGGGGCGGGCTGTGGGGCCTGCCCGAGTTTTCGACCCGCGCACACGCCAGCCAGTGGTGCCGCGAGCAACTCACGGGGTCGGGGGAACCGCGGCTCGCTGAACCGCTGCACCACGCGTTCAGCCACTTCGATTACCACCTGCGGCCGCTGGTGGTGCACTGTCTGGGCAAGGCCGGGCCGCTGCGCGACGACGATCGGTACCGCTGGTACGACGTGCGGCAGCCGGCGCGGGTCGGCCTGCCGAAGCCGATTGCGACCCTGGTCAGGCGCGTCACCGACGAGACGGAGAGTGACTGAGATGAACGGAGTATCGAACGGCCTCACGCCGCTCGCGCGGAGTTGCCTCGTGGCGGGCGCGTTGCTGATGGTGGCGGGCGTGATGCTCGGCGCCTTCGGTGCGCACGTGCTGCAGGGGCACCTGAGCCCGCGACGTTTCGCGAGTTTCCAGACCGGCGTGCAGTACCACCTGATGCACGCGCTCGGCCTGCTCGCCGTGGGGCTGGTCGCGAACGTCACCCTCGAGAGCGCGACGCTGCGCTGGTCGGCGCGGCTGATGCTCGCCGGCATCGCGTTCTTCAGCGGCTCGATCTATCTGATGACCGCCGGCGCCCCGCGCTGGCTCGGCATGGTGGCTCCGGTCGGCGGGGTGTCGTTCATGGCGGCATGGGCGCTGCTCGCCTGGCACGCCTTGCGTGCGCGTCAGGCCTCGGGCGGCACGTAGCCCTCGGGCTTGCGCGCCGCGCCGCCGAACAGGAACTTCTCCATTTCCTCGACCAGGAACTTGCGCGCCTTCGGCTCGATCGGCGTGAGGCGGTACTCGTTGAGCAGCATGGTCTGGTGGCCCACCCACTGTCGCCACGCCTCCTTCGAGATGCTGGCGTAGATGCGCTGGCCGAGCTCGCCGGGGTAGGGGGGGCGATCGAGGCCCTCGGCCTCGCGCTGCAGGAAGGTGCAGAAGACAGTGCGGGGCATGGCGGGCTCCGGTCAGGTGAGGGGGCCGCGGGCGACGATCACGCCGTCCTCGTCCACGTAGACGTGCTCGCCGGGGCGGAAGGTCACGCCGGCGAAGCGCACCGGCACGTCGCGCTCGCCCTCGCCGCGCTTCTCGCTGCGCAGCGGCATGGTGCCGAGCGCGCGGATGCCGAGGTCCATGCGGCCGAGCTCGGCCGAGTCGCGGATGCAGCCGTGGATGATCACGCCGGCCCAGCCGTTCCTGACCGCGGCGCTGCCGAGCTTGTCGCCGAACAGCGCCCGCCGCCGCGAGCCGCCGCCGTCCACGACCAGCACGTGGCCCGCGCCCGGACTCTCGACGGCTTCCTTGACGCGCGAGTTGTCCTCGAAGCAGCGTACGGTGCTGATCGGGCCGGAAAACGCGTGACGGCCGCCGTAGGCGCGGAACACCGGCTCGCAGATCTGAAGTTCGTCGCCGTGGTCGTCGCAGAGGTCGGCGGTGCCCTTGGGTGTGGTCATGGCGTGGTTCCCGGCGGAGTGAGCGTGCGATTATAGGTGGCCGCGCCGCGAGGCGGTCGCGACGATCGCCGGGGAGGTCCATGGAGCCGTCGTCCGCCGCGCACACGCTTGCGCTCACCGCCCACCTGCTGCTGTTCGCCTGGTGGCTGGGCGGGGACCTCGGCGTCTTCTACTCGAGCGGTCGCGTCGTGGACGCCTCGCAGCCGCGGGAGGCGCGCCTCATGGCCGGGCGCATCATGCTCGCCCTCGACGTGGTGCCGCGCATCTGCATGAGCCTGATGCTCACGGTGAGCGCGCTGCTCGCCGAGACCGTCGGCATCCCGCACCCCGCGTGGCAGAAGGTGGCCGTGCTGCTGCTCGGCCCTGCGTGGCTCGCGCTGGTGCTGTTCCTGCACCTTCGCGAGGGCAGCGCGGCGGCGCCGCTCGTGCGACGACTGGACCTCGTGCTGCGCTGGACCGTGATCGCCGCGGTCGTCGCCTCCGCGACGTGGTCGCTTGCAACCGGACGACTCGCCGATCACCCGTGGCTCGCCGTAAAGCTTTACCTGTTCGCCTTCCTGGTGTTCTGCGGCCTGATGATCCGCCGCGGGCTGCCGCCGTTCATCGCCGGCTACGCCGCGCTCGCGGCCGGGCGCGAGACGCCGGCGTCGGACCGCGCCATGGCGGCGAGCCTCGCGCGCATGCGGCCGTGGGTGCTCGCGATCTGGGCGGGGCTCGTGGCCTCCGCCGTGCTCGGGATCGCGAAGCCGGGTCCGATCCTCTAGCGATCGGGGCGGCGGCGCACTCCGCGCCGCCGCCCGTCACGCGATCCGGGTTACTGGATCTCGATCTGCCGCGGCTGCGGCTGCTCGACCTTGTGCTTCGGGATGTGGATCAGGATCACGCCGTCGCGGCTTTCGGCGCGGATCGCCTGCTCGTCGGCGTTCTCCGGCAGTGCGAAGCGACGCGCGAAGCTGCCGTAGGTCCGCTCGACCCGGTGCACCTTCTCGTTCTCGGTGTGCTTCTCCTGGCGGCGCTCGCCCGACAGCGTCAGCACGCCGTCATGCACGGTGATGCTCACGTCTTCCTTGCGCACCGCGGGCAGGTCGGCCTTGATCAGGTACTCGCCGTCGGTCTCGCTCACGTCGGCCGCCGGCGCCCAGTCGGCCGCGGCGCGGCTCTCGGCCGGTGCTCGCGGCCAGCGGCGCAGCGACTCGGCGATGAAACGATCGAACACGTCGTCCACGTCACGGAACGGTTCCCACTTGATGACTCGCATGTGCGTTTCCTCCGGTTCGGGACCGCCCCTGCGGTACCCACGTGCCGCCTTAGATGCGAGCGGTGGGGCCGGTTTCAAGGGGGGCGGCCCCAGGGAGGGTCGTCAGCCGGCGAACCAGCGGATGCCGTGGGCCTCGGCGGGGACGTTCGCCGCCGGGTGCCAGGGCACGATGCGGGGCGTGTACTCGCCGGGCGGGCGGCCTGCGGGCACCTCGGCCACGTAGCGGTAGCCTCGCGCTGCGCCTGCAAGCGCCTGGTCGCGCCGCATGAGGTGGCGCTCGGGTGCCGCGCCGGGTCGTGGGTTCGCGTAGAGCTCGACGCGGACGGCGTCCGGGTCGATCTCCCCGAGATACACCTGGACCCGGAACTCGTGCCGCCCGTCCACCGACTCGACGTCGAGGTTGCCCCAGTGCACGGCGTCCCAGTGGCGCCTGAGCTCGCCGAGCCACGACTTCAGCTCGCGCGCCAGCTGCAGGTTGTCGGCGGTGCGGCGACGGAAGTCGCCGGCGGCCGGCAGGTAGAGTCGCTCGAGGTAGTCCGCGAGCATGCGGTTGCTGCTGAAGCGCGGCGTCAGGCGCGAGAGGCTCGCGCGGATGCGCGCCACCCAGCCGCGCGGGATGCCCTCGGTGTCACGGTCGTAGAACGCCGGCACGACCTCGCGCTCGAGCAGTGCGAACAACTGCTCGGTCTCGGCTTCGTCCCAGCCCGGCTCGAAGTGCTCGCGGCCGTCGCCGAGCGCCCAGCCCACGTCCGGCGCGTACGCCTCGGCCCACCAGCCGTCGAGCTCGGAGAGGTTGAGCCCGCCGTTCACCAGCACCTTCATGCCGCTGGTGCCGCTCGCCTCCCAGGGGCGGCGCGGCGTGTTGATCCACACGTCCACGCCCTGCACGAGGTTCTCCGCGAGCGCCATGTCGTAGTCCTCGAGGAACACGGCGCGTGAGCGCACCTCGGGTCGGCGCACGAACTCGGCCCACTGGCGCACGAACGAGCGACCGAGCTCGTCGCGCGGGTGGGCCTTGCCGGCGATGATGAGCTGGACGGGACGCGCCGGGTCGGACAGCAGGCGCACCAGCCGCTCCGGCTGCGCGAGCAGCATGGTCGGCCGCTTGTACTCC
>Ga0105103_10002096_pt1 | contig 10519 bp, 9 predicted proteins | sample PPLLaktember2015_2_FD_79107 | JGI IMG/M metagenome (GOLD analysis project Ga0105103, IMG submission 79107) | Freshwater sediment microbial communities from Prairie Pothole Lake near Jamestown, North Dakota, USA - PPLs Lake P7 Core (6) Depth... | ecosystem: Environmental > Aquatic > Freshwater >...
GAGACCTTGAGCTTGCTCTGAACGAATGAAGAATCAGGAAGGCAGATATCTGTATCGAATTGCGATGACCTGCGCCGCCCCAAAAAGGGACGCCCCCGCGGCGCTTCAATGAGCTGAAAACTCCGCTCCAGACCTCTCAAGAGGCTTCTGGTGCGAATGGCAGTCGTACCTTCACATTTTTCAGGGTTCGGGTGCGAACTCCCGTTCATGCCCGTTTCAACCGAGCTCATTTTCGTACAAACATTGGGTGTCTGACCTCAGGCATGCACGATATATCCGACTCGAAAAGACAGGTTCCGGTTTTTCTCATTTTTCCTTTTCTTCACTCCCAATGCGTATCGGGGATCCAGCTTTCTTGATCAGGTAATAGCCACCGGCAAGACCGAGGACAACAACCCCTATTCCTGTCAGTTCAAGCCCAAAGTCAATTCCCGATACGCTGGTGGGATCGAGGAGGATAACCTTCCGTGCGATAGCAATAATCGCGAGGAGTAAAACAATCTCCACGTGGATGGTGTTCTCGCTGAAATACGCCTTGATGGTATCGAGCAGCTCGACACCGATTAACACCAGCAGGAATGCCCCGAGCACCGCGATAAGTTCGTGGGATTCCAGTAAAAAGGAGGGAGTATTGATCAGAGAATTGTAGATGTACCAGATAAGATCTACAAAGGACGCGGCAAGCACGAACATGAGCAGGCCCATCAGGAGCACATAGACCGTCTTTTCGAATTTGTTCACTATCTCAATCATACCCATCATCCTTCAACTGGTATGAGGTCAGGTGCAGCCGGGTTATATAACTTCACCACATCACCGATCACGATTACCGCAGGAGGTTTTACACCCGTTTTCCCGGCAACTGCAATAATTGATCCAAGCGACCCGACAGTAACCCTGCGATCGGTTCGCAGCCCCCGCTCAATGATGGCGACCGGTGTATCTGCTGCCTTCCCGTTCCTTATCAGGGCATCTGCGATCTTCCCAAGGTTGGCTACACCCATGAGGATCACAATCGTCCCCCGGCTCTTCGCCAGCAGCTCCCAGTCAAGCGCCGGCCCGGGTTTGGTCGGGTCCTCGTTGCCGGTCAGGATAGTGACCTGTGATGCGTATTTCCGGTGCGTGAGCGGGATCCCGACCGATGCCGGGACAGCAAGGGCACTGCTTACTCCCGGTACCATTTCAACGGCTATCCCGGCACTACGGACCGTTTCAAGTTCTTCCCCACCCCGGCCGAACAGGAATGGATCTCCCCCTTTGAGCCTGACAACATTCATTCCTTTGTGCGCCCGGTCAATAATCAGGGCCTCAATCTGATCCTGCTCAAGAGTATGCTTTCCGCCATACTTCCCGCAGTCGATCTTTTCAGCCCGGACGGGAAGCGAAGCGAGGACCTCCTCGCCGGGCAACTGGTCGAACAGGATGACATCGGCGGCATCGATCACGGCTCTTGCCCTCATTGTCAGGAGTCCTTCTCCGCCCGGACCCGATCCGACAAGGTATACTTTCCCGCTCATGGGGTGATCCCCAGTTTCCGGTATGCTTCATCGATCAGGTCCTGTGCCCGTGCATGAAGCTGAAGTCCCTGTTCGCGCGCCTGCTCAATACTCCGCACATCCGTTTCCAGCCGCTCGGTCCGGGTCCCCTCAAGCGAGAGCACTTCGGCGATCAGGTGCCCGCCATTGCAGTAGATGCCAAGGGGGGTGAAACACCCGCCACCGAGTTTTTCCATGACCGCTCTCTCAATTGCCACGTCCGTGCGGGTTTTGGGATGATCCAGCACGGAAAGTTCCTCCATGAGAGAGGGATCTGCCCTGCTGACAACGGCAATGGTACCCTGGTTGGGGGCAGGGACAAATCTCTCCGGTGATAACCGCTCACCCGGGATACGAATGCCAAGCCGGGTCAGTCCCGCTTCTGCCACTAAGATGGCGTCATACTGCCCTGCTGACATCTTCCGGATCCGGGTATCGACATTACCCCTGAGATCCTTTGTGATGATTTCCGGATCGTGGCGGAGCATCTGTGCACGGCGGCGGGTACTGGATGTCCCGATCACCTTAACCGTGTGCAGGGAGCCCTTGTAAGCAAGGTAGTCGGCCGGTGAATCGCGCCTGAGCACGGCTGCGGTAACGATACCACTCGGCCGGTATGCCGGGATATCCTTCATGCTGTGCACGGCACAGTCAATCGTTCCGGCAAGGATGGCATCATCCAGTGCCCGCACAAAAACACCCTGTCCCCCTATCTCGTGGAGCGGGACACCGGTTGTTGTGTCTCCCTGCGTGGTGATGATGACCTGCTCGGTATCGATGCCGTGGGCGATTAACTTTTTACAGACTATTGATGTTTGTGCAAGTGCCAGCTTGCTTCCCCGTGTTCCTATTCTGAGAGACATCGTGAGTACGCCCGTGTGATGGTGGTGAGATCCTGATCGCTGTGCGCTGCTGAGAAGAAATTTGTCTCGAACTGTGAAGGCGGGAGGAAAATGCCTGCATCCAGCATCCGTTTCCAGAACCGTCCGAACGCTACGGTGTCACATTCCTTCACCTCGCGATAATTTTCCGGCGGTTCGCTGCGGAAGAACCATTTGAACATGGACCCGAGCCTGACAAATGAGCCATTGGATCCGGGCTCCAGTGATTCTTCAAGGGCCCGCGTCTTTTCGGCAAGGTCACGGTATATCGTGCGATGGTCATGCAGCCACCCGATCGTGGCAATTCCTGCTGCGAGGGAGAGGGGGTTTCCTGAAAATGTTCCCGCCTGGTAGACCGGACCCTGCGGTGCCACCAGCTCCATGATATCCCGCCGCCCGCCGAATGCACCGATGGGCAAGCCGCCGCCGATGATTTTTCCCAGCGTGGTGAGATCCGGCTGGACACCATACAATGCCTGCGCCCCCCCGATACCGACCCGGTAACCGCTGATAACTTCATCAAAAATCAGGAGAACATCGTGTGCCCGCGTGATCTCGCGGATCTCATGCAGGTAGCGGTCCTTCGGCAGGACCGGTCCGATATTTCCCAGCACCGGCTCGATGATGAGCGCGGCTATGTCGCCATTTCCTGCAAGCACTGATTCCAGGGCATCGGGATCATTGTAAGGCACCTGCCTGGTGTGAGCTACGACGTCAGCAGGTATACCGGCCGAATCCGGAACACCCATCGTTGTCGCACCCGAACCGGCTTTGACCAGTACCCCGTCATGGGCCCCGTGGAAACCACCTTCGATCTTTACAATATCCTGCCTGCCGGTGAAGCCCCGGGCAACCCTGATCGCTGCCATCGTGGCTTCTGAACCGCTCGATACGAACCGGACCATATCCATGCCCTTATGGTCACCCGTGATCGTCCGTGCGTATGCTGGTTCAAGCGGTGATGGGGTACCATAGAGCCAGCCGCCCTCCAGCTGTGTTTCGATTGTTTTCCTTATCTGCGGGTGGGCATGCCCGAGGATAAGAGGACCGTATGCCATGCAGCAGTCAATAAATGACAGGCCATCGACCGTTGTAATCCGTGAACCGCCCGCGTGTGCGGTGTAAAACGGGTATGGCCTTATCGCACGCACCGGGCTGCTGACACCCCCGGGCATCAGGGTTTTTGCTTCCTCGAACAGGTCACTGCTTTTCATCCAGCCACCCGGCGACATCGCCTGCAAAATAGGTGATGATCAGGTCTGCCCCTGCCCGCTTCATGGAGATGAGGCTCTCGAGTACCGTCTCTTTTTCCTTGATCCACCCACGCTCTGCTGCACCTTTAATCATGGAATATTCACCACTTACCTGGAACGCAGCGACCGGAAGCCCCAGTGTCGCGACCTCGGCGAGAATATCGAGATAGAATCCTGCCGGCTTTACCATGAGGATATCGGCTCCTTCATCCGCGTCCATCTGCGATTCAAGGATCGCTTCCCGGCGGTTGCCACAATTGATCTGGTAGGTAGTCCGGTCACCAAACGTGTATCCCGAACCTGCCGCTTCGCGGAACGGGCCGTAGAGGGCAGATGCAAACTTCGTCGAGTACGACATGATCAGCACGTCTTCAAACCCGGCCGTGTCCAGCGCGGCACGGATCGAACCGACCATGCCGTCCAGCATGCATGACGGAGCAACGATATCAGCACCACTTTCTGCGTGGCTGACCGCGATCGCGTTCATCAGATCAAGGGATGGATCATTGAGCAGGTCAGGACCACAGCGGGTATCGCCGACAATCCCGCAGTGACCGTGATCGGTATACTCGCATGCACACACATCGGTAATGACCACCATCCCGCTCACTGCCGACTTGATCCGGCGGACAGCCTGCTGCACGACTCCTTCTGCCTGCCAGGCACTGGTGGCGTCAGGATCTTTATCTTTCGGGATGCCAAAGATCAGGACTGCCCGCACTCCACGTTCCCACAATGCTGCTGCTCCAGCGGCAATACCGCTGACCGGGTAGCGGAACTGGCCGGGCATGGATTCAATCGGGAGGGGATCGGTAATGTTCTCATCTACAAAAAGGGGGGCAACAAGATCATTTTTCGATAGGGTGATCTCGCACAGGAGCGGCTGGATACTGCGTGACCGCGACCTCCTCATCCGTCGCTGGGGAAACATGCTCTGGTACCATCTCCGGTTAATCCGGTTTATTACATTTTCTTAAATCCATCATATTTATGGTTATTAACTCTGATCCGACTACAAATTTAACGTTTTAGTGATAATTTTAACACAAATACGATGAAAATGTCTGATATCAACTATCATGTTAAGGAGTTAAAATAGTTGTTTTTTGTAGTATTTGACAATCTGTGTGATTCGGGAACTGATCCCGATCCAGTCCGGTGCCCGACACACCGCGATTTTATTCATCGGGATTATTAAAAGGGTCAAATACCAGTTCAACCCCTGAAATTTTTTATTTTCACGATTATATTTTGAATTAATTTTGTGACTAACATTGAAATAGAAAACGTCACAGGAATTTTCGTGCATCACTTGTCGTGTCACTGAACCTGTAACAGGCCTGTCGCATATAGGGGAGTGGCCACAGCGGCGGGAGCAGAGGCACTGCCGAAGCCCACGGGAGCGTGATAACTATGTATTGGAGGATTATTTACTGAAAATTTTACGAAATAATCAGGGGCTTAAAATAGCACTTTACCTGTTAAAAAAAATACTTCACCGTAATCGATCTTAACCACATATTTCCTTTTTACAGAGATGCTCCGCGTTTTGATTCTCTATTTTGTAGCCTGAATTCCAGAAAAATAGCATATGAACCAGAAGGATCAATATTTTTATCTTTTGAAAAATAGGGATTATTCAAGTTTTAAGAAAAAGGGATTCCTGACGGTAATATAATTTGTTTTTATCTCGCTGTCACTCCCGTTAGCATCATTAACGGTAAGTTTCACTGTTTTATTACCGGGTGTTGTGAAGGTAACCGACGGATTCTTTTCCGTGCTGGTGTTCGTGATCAGTCCATCCTCGTCTATAAATTTCCATTTATACATTGCTGTGCCTGTTGTTACTGATTTATCCGTGAACTGAACTGCCAGAGAAGCCTTTCCCTCCGTAACATCTGCCGTGAATTGTGCTGTCGGCGGAATTCTGGTATAGCGAGCCGGTTGTTCGGTAGTTATCGTGAATTTATTGCTCATGTCTTTAATGGTCGGCTGACTGATGCTCTGAATGCTGACCTTGTAATCATCGCCGGTCGGCCCATCTGATGGAATCGGCCAGGCATAGGAACCTCTTCCACTACTTCCTGTTGATGTGCCCGCGCTGATAGTATCAACTTCCACGCCCGCCTTCACAAGCACAATCTTTACTTCAGTCCCAGGACTGCCTTTATAATCCCAGGTAATTGTTCTCGTGGAGCCTCGCTCCAACTTCTCGCCGCCTCTGGGTGTGGTAACTTTGATCGAGGCTGCATTTACCTGATCTGGAGTGGGAGTAGGAGTAGGAGTAGGTGTAGGAGTAGGTGTAGGTGTAGGAGCAGGAGTAGTCGGAGTTGGAACAGGACTGTCCAATGAGGTGGAAAGAATATACGTTGCCATCTTCCCGCCGACGGCAAGGTAACCGTTGTCATAGGAGATCGTGCCGAAATTACCTCCAAGGTCGATTGAGCCAACGAGTTTGATGTGTGCAGGATCCGAGATGTCAAATGCCCTGACATCATTGATCCCGTATCCTGCTGCATACACGATGGTGTCATGGATTGCGAGAGCCCGTGCGTACCATATTCCGGAGTAGGTGAGCTGGCTGAGACGTTTTGGTGCCCTCGTATCACTGAGGTCTATCGCTACGATTGAGTTCCCAACTGCTGCCACTGCGACATTTCCATGAATTTTGACATCAGCATAGGAAACGCCGGGCTCGAATGTTGTAACCGTTACGGGGCTCTGCTTGTTGCTCACATCAATGATATGGAGTCCGTCAGATGATGCCACGACAAGATAATTATTCCCGAATTTTGTTACGCCGCTGCCGGCGAAATCCTGGGATTTTGAGACATAGACCGGGGACTTGATGTTTGTCATGTCAACAATTCCCTGGTCAGTATAGACATAGTTGCCATCCGCAAGGACTGAGGTTGCACTCGTACCAAAATGATAGAGGACCATCCGGGGATCTGTCGCATTTGACACGTTGATTACACTCAGTGACGACCAGGCACCTGCGACATAGAGGTTGTTGCCAGCAAGGTCCATCCCCACATTTCTTCCCAGATTACTGATAAATGAGATCTCCTCTGGTTTTGACGGGTTGCTGATATCGACGGTCCATATACCGTCATTATGTGCACCGATATACATGGTACTGCCCCGGATTATCACAGAATCAGCACCACCGACGACCTGGACACGCGCCAGGGTTTCTGGCTTTGTTATTAACGATGTATCGTATATGCCGAATCCCAACGATTCCAGAGAGATGAAGGTATAATTCCGGGTTGGAAATATTCCTTCATTGTAATATGCTGCATCTGTTGCTTTTCCGACAAGGGTAATGTTCCGTGGATTTGAGATGTCGAAGATATCAAATCCCTGGTATCTCACCGAAACGTACGCATGGTCTCCCAGGATCTTGATATCATTGGCATTTATACCCATTTTGTTCGTCACTTCAAAGGGCAGCGCAGGGTTGGAGACATCAATTACCCGCACTCCGTTGTGGTATTCAGTGATATAGGCATACCCGTTTTTGACGGCAACTCCGGATACATAGTTTATGCCGGTCGTAGCCGGGGAATAGCTCCCTGCTACGAAAGGATTTGAGGGGGTGCTGATGTCGAGAATATCCAGCCGGTTATCGGTTTCCAGCCCAACATAGAGATAATTACCGTCAATAGTTCCGCGCCAGGGCAGGTTGCGCCCGGCTAGTCTGACAGTTGTGACGATCCGGGGTGCTTCCCTGTCGGAGATATCGATGACCTTTACGCCGGATCCAGCTGACAGGAGGTATGCCCAGGTGCCTTTGATAAGCACATCTGAACCTCCGCTGTTCAGGGTTGATACTATTTCCGGGGTGGCGGGATTTGAGATATCGGCGATGATAAACTTTGAAGATGCGGCGATGTAGAGATATCCATTGTCAATGCTGACACTTTTAACTGATGAGCCCACTGGAAGCTGGGACAAGGCGCTCTTCCACGTGAGCGCTGACATTTTTTCACTGGTTGACACGTCGTAGGTCACTACCTCACTGCCCTGACCTGCATACAGGTAGCCGTTAGATTCCACAAGATCAAACGACGGACCGTTGGAGAGCGTACCAATTTTCTGAAGACCGACGGCTGTGACACAGGGAACAGCACATGATATGAAACAGAGCGCAATCAGCAGCAGAATACATGCTTGCGATCTGACAAGGATTACAGACGATAATTTCACAAAGTATTCTCCCGGTATAATCGTATCCTGGTTTATACTTGATAGATATTACATATATATCTTTTTATTTTAAAATAACGGATTATATGGCTTTTTTAATTAAAATAATAGCAAAAATGGCATTAATTTTACAATCAACTCAAAATACTGCATTATCTTCCGGTTCCAAGGAGTGGGATAATAAGAAATGTACTACCTGATCAATGGTATTAAAGAGCTGAAAAAGGTCTTTTCATGCCAGGTACTTCACCATATACAGCGATGAGATCTGCAATGGCCCGCGAATATGTCGGTATTTTTCCTGGTATCGAAAGGAGTGTGTCCCGCATCGCCTGACTTAACAGCATGATCGAAATCCCCTGGCAGCACTTTACAATCAAGGTTCTGCTTCTCTAACGTCGATCCAATGGTTTATTCCATCGTAACGGTCACAAAGAAAAAAAGATAAGAATGTATGGGTAAACTACCCGTTTAATACCTAATATCCTATAAAAGTTGAATGAGTCTTCGCATCTTTATCCTTTCTGGATCTGGATTTAATACGTAAGAGAAACTTCTGGAGCGTTGTGAAATGAGGTACGACGGAAAGACCCAGGAGTTCCTGGACATGTTCCATGTCACCAACATTATCGAAGAATTCCCGGTAATGCTGATTGCGGTAATCCTTGAATAATATCAGAACGAGAAGATGATGTTGGGTGTATATCTTCTTCGAGAATTTGCAGGAATATGGAGTAATCCGCGCTGACCTCACAACTGACTGCGCAGCTTGGATAAACCTAATATTCCGGCTTGCCGATCTCTTAATCGTTTCCTTACTTTTTGTGCACACATCATGGTAAAGAGACAATATACCTTAGATCTTTCGGTCGTCGGTACAACCTATTCTGGATCAGGATTTCTACAAAGCACTTTTTTGATTTAGGTGTTAAAACAGCATATTCCCCAATGTATTGATTAATCGGGAAAGAGAAATTAAGTTACAAATTCACGGTTAGCGGGTAAAAATGAACGGTAGATTTTCGATGAAGATATCACTTTTCGTTATACTCCTGCTTCTCACGATCATGTCGGCATCTGCCCAGGCTTCTGGCAACTCAACTGCCTATTCTGTCGTCCATATCTCGGATACCCAGTATCTGGCCTCCCTCTACCCTGAGACCTATGACTACACATTTTCTTATCTCGATTCAATAAAGGAACGTTATAATATTTCTGCTATCATCATTAGCGGTGACCTTGTGGAAACCTGGAATGATAAAAAGGAGTGGGACGCATATTCCCATGCCGTCAATGAAACGTCGATTCCCGTATTTGTAGTTGCAGGAAATCAGATATAAATGACGATTATGATTACCAATATTATACTCAATATACAGGAAATACGAAGAATACCAGCGTAACCTCTTTTGAGAATTTCGATCTGGTTGGTATCAATAGTGTATACGAATCACTTACATCTCAGGAATTTGCCTCCATTCGGAAAACCCTGTTAAATTCCTCAAAGAACCTTACCATTATTGCTACGCATTACTACATGGACGAAAACGGAACGCTCACTCCACTGGGAAATGACATCAGCCAGCAGTTGGTTGTCAAACCTACCATTGTTTTATCAGGTCATATTAAGGGTGCTTTTGTCAGGGACAGGGCGATCGGACCGTACGTATTGATTGAGGATCTGACTAATTATCAGGGTGGAATCCCAGGAGGTTCTTTATCCAGAAATATTTCGGCAGGCACATTCTATACTGTCACAACCCATGATGGCATAGTGGAGAAAATTTCGTCGCAAATTATCTGGATTTCCCCCCGGCAGTCTTTTGACCGTGAGCATGAGCTTTTTAATATCTCAGTCCCGGAACCCGATGAAGAGCCATCGATTCCTGAGGTAACACCGGATTGTAACACTATTCCCGGGTCATGCGGAGTCCCGGCATTTTTCAGACCTGGGGAATACTGGAATTCTTTTATAGAATTTCTAAACGAATTATTCCGGTTTTTCTAATCTCATCAGGGCAGGCTATCGTTAATGGCCTATAATCTGTTTCCGCTCCTGTCTTCATTCCATTGCCCCGTTTCAGTCGAAAATTACCGCTTCCGTATGGCGGAGTGGCTGACACCTTTTAACTCCAATTCTTATCATGCATGAATTCATTAGCACGAAGCCTCGATAGTGTAGATATTCACACGCGTGCAAGGTTCAGATTGCATGTAACGGTGTTGGAAAAATGGGGGGAATGGATGCATGCCTGAAGATAAATCAGCGATTATTGCACAGTACCAGGTAAAGTGTATCTGTACTGCATGCCCGACGTATAACGAATGCATGAGGGCAGATGATCAACGTCTCTTCTGTGTGCAGGGACGATCACCGACCTGCACATTTGACAAAAAAGGATGTCTCTGCCCGACATGCCCGGTCGCGAGGGCACTTCAGCTGAAGAAATCCTATTTCTGTATCAGGGGATCCGAACAGGAACAGAAATAACCCTCATTTTTCGAGAATTGGAACACAATTATGGGTAATTATTATGTCCGGGTTTTTTTCATGAGAATCCGGTCCTCACCCTCTCCAAAATATGCAGGTATGATTTTTTCCTGAACGAATCCCTGCCCCTCGTAGAGCCTGATCGCA
>Ga0105103_10002098_pt1 | contig 10510 bp, 9 predicted proteins | sample PPLLaktember2015_2_FD_79107 | JGI IMG/M metagenome (GOLD analysis project Ga0105103, IMG submission 79107) | Freshwater sediment microbial communities from Prairie Pothole Lake near Jamestown, North Dakota, USA - PPLs Lake P7 Core (6) Depth... | ecosystem: Environmental > Aquatic > Freshwater >...
GCCAAGATCAACCTGCAGATGCTGCGCAGCACCGCGGCCGATCCGGCCGTGGCACGGCGGCTCGAGGACTCGGTCACGATGATGGATGGCATGATCCGCCAGGCGCGCGACATCGCACGGGGCCTGCGGCCTCCACTGCTCGACGAAGCGGGACTCGTGCCCGCGCTCGATCATCACCTGAAGTCGCTGGCCGAGCGGTCCGGAGTGCGCATCGAAGTGGACGCGGCGCCCGGGGTCGCGGCTGCGCCACGCGGGCTCAATACGACGGTGTTCCGCGTCGTCCAGGAAGCCGTCAGCAACGCACTGCGCCATTCGGGCGCCGCGTTGATCCGCGTCACGTTGCGTGACGAGCCGGGTGCATTGCGCCTCGTGGTCGAGGACGATGGCGGCGGCTTCGATCCCGAGATCGTCAGCCAGCGAGTCAAGCGCGGTGAGCACCTCGGACTGCTCGGCATGACCGAGAGGGTGCGCAATGCCGGGGGCACGATCGAGCTGGATTCGCGGCCCGGCGCCGGCAGCCGCATCGAGGTCCGGGTGCCGTTTGCCAGGCCCTTGCCGGGCGTGACCTCATCATCGGGGCGAAACTGATGACCACGACGCGACGCATCCTGCTGGCCGACGACCACGCCCTCGTGCGGGCGGGCATCCGCGCATTGCTGGAGAGTCTGCCCGGCGTCGAGGTGATCGGGGAAACCGGCGACGGTCTCGAGGCCGTCGACCACGTCCGGCGCGACCCTCCGGACGCCATCCTGCTCGACATCACGCTGCCCGGCCTGAACGGGCTGGAGGCTGCGGCGCGCATCGCGAAGCTCGACGTGCCGACCCGCGTCCTGATGCTCTCGATGCACGCGTCCGCCGAGTACGCCGCTCGCGCGTTCGCCGCTGGAGCCGCGGGCTACCTCAACAAGGACTCCGCCTTCGACGAGCTGGCGACGGCACTCGAGGAAATCTTTGCCGGCCGGCGCTACCTGTGTCGGGCAATCGACGCCGAGCAGGTGCAGCGGTTCGAGCGGCGCGCCAGCGCCGGCGAGTCGGAACTCGACGCGTTGACGCCACGACAGCGGCAGATCCTGCAGCTGGTCGTCGAGGGCCTGGGCACCCGGCAAATCGCCGAGCGCCTGTACCTGAGCGTCAAGACCGTCGAGAGCCACCGCATCCAGATGATGCAGCGGCTCGGCATCTTCGACGTGCCGGGCCTGGTGCGATTCGCCATCCGCAATGGACTGGTGCCGCCCGAAGCGACCTGACGCTGCAAGCTGCGATGTTCCGGCCGGCACTCAGGGATTCCCTGATTTTGGCGTCCGCCGGCGAAATTCAGGGATTCCCCAATGGTCGACCTGCGCAGCGGCCGGCAGATTCCATCGCCATGCCCGCGGTCCGCCGCGGCAAATCACCCGCAGCCCGCTCCTGGAGAGCCTTTCGTGCCAAACCACTCCCGCTTGCTCCTCCGCTGGTCCGTGGCCTTCGCCGCGGCACTCGCGCTCATGGCCGGACCGGCCGCCCATGCGATGAAGCTCAAGTCACAGAATCTCACGCGGCTGATCGCCGACGCCGACCAGATCGTCGCCGGCAAGGTCACGAACGTGGCCGACGGCGTGACCGAGCGCGGCCTGCCGTATACCGAGATCACGATCGCGGTCGCCGACAGCGCCAAGGGCGAGCTGCGCGGCGGCAAGCGCTACACGTTCCGGCAGTTCGGCCTGCTCGAGCCCCGCAAGATGCCGAACGGTCGCGTCCTGGTGGCCGTGACCCCCGAAGGTTTCCCGCGCTGGCAGCAGGGTGAGCAGGTTGTCGCGTTCCTGTACCGACCCGCATCCCGCACCGGCTTGCAGACCACCGCCGGGCTCGCGCAGGGCAAGCTCACCGTGCTCAACGGACGCATCGCCAACGAGTTCAACAACCGCGGCCTGTTCGACGACGTACAGATCAGCGACGACCTGCTGACCGACAAGGAGCGGGCCATGCTCAAGAGCCAGGGCCCCGTGGACGTCGCGACGTTCGTCGGCCTGGTCGGCCGGGCCGTCAACGAGAACTGGATCGGCAAGGGGGAGATGCGCTGATGAAGACCTCGATCAGGACGCTGCTCCTCACGCTGGCCGTCATGGGCCCGGTGGCCGAGGCAGCTGGACCGTTGTACCTTGACGATTCCAATCCGCCGCGACCGCTGGCGTGGGACACGAGCAAGGGCCCGATCCCCGTCTGGACGGACGGCGGCGGGGCGTTCACGTTCGACTTCGACGGCGTGACGCCTTTCATCACCATCGAGCGAGCCAACGAGATCACGCAGTTCGCGTTCGACCAGTGGGGCGCCGTGCCGACCGCGACCTTCAAGGCGACGATCGCCGGCACGATCCAGAGCAAGACCGGCATCGCCGATGTCACCGGCGCGAACGCCGCGCAGCTCTACGAGAAGCAGAACGGCTACGGCTTCTGGGTGCTCTACGACACCGACGGTTCGATCCTCGAGGATTACTTCGGCGTGCCGATGTGGGCCGTGCTCGGCATCGCATTCCCGGAGTGGGCAGACGAGAACGGCCGTATCACCGAGGCGACCGCACTTCTGAACGGCTGGTACGTGGACGCGGCCGACACCGCAGGCAACAGGGTCGCCGGCGTGTTCACGCACGAATTCGGCCACGCCATCAACCTCTCGCACGCGCAGGTCAACGGCCCGCTCGTCTACTCGAGCTATCCCTTCGACGGCTTCCGCCGTTATCCGGGCGTGCCGGGCTGCGTCGACCCGGTGTACGCGTCGAGTTGGTACGACGACACCGTCAACCGGGCCGACCCGGCGATCATCGAGACCATGTACCCGTTCATCGACAACTTCAGCGACGTCGGGCAGGAGCAGAGCACCGTCACGCATCCCGACGACGTCGCGGCGATTTCGAACCTCTACCCGACGCCCGCGTACCTGACCGGCCGCGGCTCGATCAGCGGCGTGCTGCGCCTGAAGGACGGACGCACGCAGTTCAGCGGCATCAACGTCATCGCGCGCAACGTCAAGAACCCGCTGTTCGATGCCGTTTCGGCGATGACGGGTGACCAGACTCAGGGTCGCCTGGGGCCCGACGGTCGCTTCACGATCCGCAACCTCACCCCGGGCGAGGACTACCTCGTCTACATCGAGGAGATCGCTGCAGGCGGTTACCCGACGACGCCCCAGATGCTGGTCTCGCAGGGCGAGTACTGGAACACCGGGGAAAGCAGCAATCCGGCGACCGACCGGCCCTGCAGCGCGACCCCGATCCGGGCGCAGGCCGGGGTCACGAGGACGGCGGACATCACCTTCAACGGTTACGCGCAGGGCGTGCAGTTCACGCCGATCGTCAGTGCCTACCTCACCGACCTCGCCAAGAATGGCCGCAGTGCCGCGGGCGTGACCGAGCTGACGGCGTTCATCTGGGACCAGAGCAAGGGCTTCGAGGTCCTGCCGCCCGACGTGGTCGCCAACAACGGCAGCATGACGCGGAACGGCCAGTGGATGACCGTCAACGTGGACTTCGACGGCGACGGCATCAGCCAGGCTGCGCTGAGCTCGTCGAACGGCACCGTGATCTCGCTCGGCGACCTGAACGGCGACACCTGCGGCGGCAGCAGCGCCAACGGCGTGGCGAGCAGCTACGGCTGGGCGGTGGACGACACCGGCCGCACCGCGGTCGGCACGGCCTACGTGGATCGCGACCGCGACGGCAGCTGCGAGAGCCCGGGCCGCGGAGAGGTCCTGCCGTTCATCTGGACGGCCGCGAAGGGCATGCGCGCGCTCGACACGAAGAAGTTGCCGATGGACGAGCTGCCTTGGGTCCGCGCGCACGCGGTTTCCGGCAACGGCGAAGTCGTGCTCGGCACGTCGAACTTCCAGTACGCTTACGCGTGGGTCAAGGAAGGCCCGGCCATCAATCTCACCGAGCGCTACGGCGCCGACGCCAACGCCTACGCCGTGAGCTACAACGGACGCCGGGTGGCGCTGAACCTCATCGACCCCGATAACTGGCAGGGCCGCGGCGTCGCGCTGTGGGATCACGCGGGCGGGCTCACGCCGATCGGCGCTCTCGAGTGGTGCAAGGACGTGCCCTACGTGAGCTGGTTCGGCGGCGACCAGTGCGAGTACATGAGCAGCGCGGAGATCGAGGCCATGGTGGGCAAGCCGTCGATGGAGATCTTCGACATGAGCGATGACGGCTCGGTGCTGATCGGCCGTTCGGGCTCCTTCTTCACGGGCCTGGTCGGGGCGCTCTGGATCGAGAACGTCGGCTGGATGACCTGGGACGATTTCTTCCGCCGCCAGGGCGTCGTCGAGGCGTCCAACGCGCCCTTTTCCAACCCGATCTCGATCAGCGGTACCGGACGCGAGGTCGTCGGCGGCATCGTCGGCACGTCGTTCTCCTGGCTGGTGAACATGAGCCAGGTGTTCGTCTGCGAGCGCGGCAACTCGGTGCAGACCGGGTTCCCGAACGGACTGCGGACCAAGATCGCCGCCGGCGCGAAGCTCGGCCGCTGCGAGCATCTCGACGACTGACCACCAACAACGACAAGAACGAGTCCCCGGCCAGGGGGCACTGCACTGAAAGGCGGGGGCAACCCCGCCTTTTCTTTTTGCGGGATCGCATACAATCGCGCACGGCAAGCGTGCCGTGCCGGCGGAGGTCCGATGAACTCGTACGTCAGCTGGTTCCTGCAGGGGCTCGTCCTCGTCCCGGTGACGCTGCTGCCGATCATCAACCCGCTGAGCAGCGCGCCGGTGTTCGCGGCGACCGTGGGGTCGAACCACAGCATCGCCAAGCGGCTGGCGCGCCAGGTCGCGGTCAACGCCTGGTTCGTGCTGGTGGCCTCGATGCTGATCGGCACCTACGTGCTGGCGTTGTTCGGCATCTCGCTGCCGGTCGTGCGCATCGGTGGCGGGTTGCTGGTGGCAGCCACCGCGTGGCACATGCTGCACCATACCGAGGACGACGACGTGCACGCCGTTGCGGCCGAGAACGCGGCGACGCTGTCGGACGCCGAGATCGTCCAGCGCAGCTTCTTCCCGATCACGTTCCCGCTCACGACCGGGCCCGGCACGATTGCCGCCTCGATCGCCCTCGGCGCGCAGATTCCCCGCGATCCGGTCAAGTACGCGCTCGGCGTGGCGGTGGCCGCCTGCGGGGCCGCGATCGTCTCGCTGGCGCTCTACCTGATCTTCAAGAACTCGGTCGCGGTGCTCGCGAAGCTTGGCCGGATCGGCACGCTGGTGATGATCCGGCTCATGGCGTTCATCCTGCTCTGCATCGGCATCCAGATCATGTGGACCGGCTGGGCCGAGTTGAACGAAGGTGCCGAAGGTGCCGGTGTTACGGTTTCGGAAACCCGGTTCCAACCAACGCCGGCCTCATCCCTCGTCGGGCTGACTGAGTTTCCGAAACCGTAACACCGGCACCTTCGGTGGTTGGCGACGGCGACGACACGGTCTATTATCAATAAAAAATGCCGTGTCGGAGATCCAAATGACCATTAGTAACCGAAACGCCCAGGTCTTGGGGCTGGCGCTGGCTGTCGCAGGGTCCGGTCTGACTGCCACCAACAGCGCCTCTGCACAAGAAAATCCAGAGGCGTATCGGCTTGGTGAAACGATCATCGTCCTGGGGGAACGTCCTCGCATCGCCGACGAGGTTGCGACGGTCGATACCGTCGATGCCGACGAGATCGCCCGCCGTGGCGCCAGGACGCTTGATGAGGCCCTGACCTTGTTGCCGGGCGTCTACGTGCGAAAAGGCGCTGACGGCGTGCCCAGGATCGACATCCGCGGCCTGCGCACCCGGAACATCATCCTGCTCCAGGATGGCGTGCCGCTGAATTCGGGGTACGACGGCCAGTTCGACCCGGCCTCGATCCCGGCCAGCAACATCGCCGAAATCAAGGTGACGCGCGGCGGCAGTTCGGTGCTGTACGGGCCGGGCGGCAATGCGGGCGTGATCGAGATCATTACCCGGTCCGCGGGAGAGGCCCTGCGCGCGGGAGCGACCGGCGAATACGAATTCTCCGAAGCATACGAGCTGCGTGGTTCCGTCAGCGGACGGGCCGGCGGCGCCGGTCTGTCGCTGTGGGGATCAGTCTTCGATCGCGACCATTTCGAAGTGTCCGACGATTTCCGTGCGACGAACCTGCAGCCCGGCGACGAGCGCGTGAACAGTGACCGTGAGCAGGTCGCATTGCAGGGCAACGTGACCGCGGAGGCGGGCGGTGCCCAGGTCGGGTTGAGCCTGTCATACCGCGACGGCGAATACGGCAAGCCGCCCACCGCGATCAGCAGCACCGAGTCGGACTTCGCCGGGCGCGCGAGGTTCGAACGCGCGGACTTCGACGCACTCTCGGTGCAGGCGGCGGTCGATTTCGGCGCAGGCGAGTCCTATTCGGTCCGGCCGACGCTTTACTACAACCGCGACCGCGAGCTCACGAACGGCTACGACGACGACGGTTACGACACGCAGGCGGCAAGCGGTGCGTTCCGCGAAGACGCGACGACCGACGTCCTCGGCGGTGGCGTGCTCGGCTCCTTCCGCTTCGCGGGCGCCGCGCTGCTGTCGGCGTCACTGAGCGGGCGCCGGGAGTCCTGGGAAGCCACCGGATTCACCGTGACGACGACGACCAGCGGCGGCGGCGGTGGTGGTGGCGGAGGAGGCGGCGGCGGCGGTGGCGGTGGCGGTGGCGGCACGATCACCGTCGTCAATCCGATCGACCAGGATGAAACCATCGAGCTCTATTCGCTGGACGTCGAGGGCGAACTGCCGGTGACGGCCGCGATGGGGCTGGTGGCTGGCGTCGGCTACAGCGAGCAGTCGCGGGGCACCGGCCCTGGCGACGATGGGGTTTCGTACCTGCTGGGCGCCAACTACCACTTCGGGGAGGCAACGACATTGCGCGGCAGCGCCGCGCGGAAGATGCGTTACCCGACGCTGCGTGACCTGTACGCGGCCGATCGCGGCAACCCGGACCTGACGGCCGAGACGACCCAGACCTACGACCTCGCGCTGGAGCATCGGTTCGGCGCGACCGGCCTGACGCTGGAAGGCGTGCTGTTCTGGATCGACGCCGAGGATTTCATCGAGCGCATCCCGGGCGGCATCACGCAGAACTTCGAGGAATACCGTTTCCGGGGCGTCGAGTTCTCGGCCGGCTACGATGGCATCGAACGCCTGGAACTGGACGCAAACTACACCTACATGGACTCGGAGAACCGGTCGCGTGGCGCCGGCACGACGACGCTGCAGAACCGGCCCGAGCACAAATTCGCGGTGCGGGTCGATTACGCGCTCACGCCGGCGATTCGGATCGGCGGCAACTACCTCTACGCGGCTGACAGCTATGCGTTGTCGCGCACGACGCCGACGACGACACGGGAGGTCGGTGACTACGGCGTGCTCGACCTGGACGCGTCGATCGAGCTGCTGCAGGGGAGCGTGCGGGCGTATGCGCGCATTCGCAATGCGCTCGACGAGGACTACGCAGAATCCTACGGTTTCCCGCAGCCGGGTCGCGCCTACGTGCTCGGAGCCGAGTTCCGGCTCTGAGCGCCGCGGGAGGACGCTAGCTACGCAGGCGGCGCTCGGTCGCGCGCCACACGAGCACCGCTGCGAGTGCGCCGAGGAAGCCGAACATCAGGTGCGTCAAGATCGGATAGACCGGTCCGGCGCGCAGCGAGCCGAACGGCATGCCGAACAACTGGTTCGCCACCACCCGCACGACCGGCTTGGCGGCGAAGGCGACCGCCGCGACCAGCGGCAGGAACAGCAGGGCCTGGCTGACGAGGCGCGGCCAGAGCCGGTAGCCGGCATCGAGGACGATGCCGGGCAGCACGTAGAACAGCGGCATCAACACGCCGTGGTCTGCGCCCACGAACGGCGCCGCCACCGCTGCGCTGGCGCCGACCAGCGTGGCCGACCACGGGTTCGTGCAGCTGAGGCGCCCGAACACGAGCAGCGCCATGGCCTCGAGACCGTGATGACCGGGTAACTGCAGCGGCCAGCGGAAGGCCTGCTCGAGCAGCACGATCGCAACGCCCAGCGAGACCAGGAACGCCGCCCGGCCCGCCGTCAGCGGACCGACCAGGTCAATAACGCCGAATAGCTTCCTTGGAGAGGATTCGCCAGCCGCTACGCTCATTGTCGCCCTCACATTCCTCGGCCAACAGCACCGCCCGGCCATGCAACAGCACCGGACGAGGCCAGGGATCCACCATCACTTCGGCCTCGGGCGGCAGTGGCCGCCCGTCGATTGATTCCACGGATTCTATTCCAGTCGTCGCCAGCAGTGTGCCTGCCTTCGAGCTGCCGGTGAGCTCGCGGACCCCCTCGAGCCAGATGAACCGGCCGTCGTGCCCGCCGCGTCGCAAGCCGGTGGCCGCCAGCGCGCCGATCACGCCCATGTGGTCGCCGGTGACGCCTTCGAGATGGGCGCCGTGGCGTCCGGCGAGCGCCCGGGCCTGCTCGCGCGTCAGCACGCGCTCTTTCGCATGGCGCCCGAACTCGACCATCTCTTGCGGGATGCCGTCGAACGGCACCAGGCACAATCCGGCATCCGACCCGTCGGCGCTCTCGGTCGCGAGGTAGTCCCGGCAGAAATCACGCAGGTCGCCCATCCGCGTCGCGTCGAGATCGACGTCGAGGCAAGCCGAACTGTTGTGGGACGTGTACGGGATCGACGGGTGCACGAACAGCTGGTGCCGGGTGATGCCGCGAACCTTGCCGAGCCCGGCGTCGGCCAGCCGTCCGCCGAGCTGTCGGGCGCGAAAGCCCGTGCCGCGGCTCTCGAGGTTGTCGGTATCGTCGATGCCGATCAGGCAGCGCATGCGTGGTCCCCCGGCGAAAGGCCGCCGCTTGGTGCCTGCAGGGTACACCGCAAGCATGAAGCCTAAAAGCGAAGGGCGCCGAAGCGCCCCTCGCATCCCCCCCGATTGCCTCTCGCGTCAGGTCTGCGCCGCCGCGGATCGCCCTGGGGCGTCATGCGCCGGGCGCTGGTGGCCTTGCTGCACCTCGTCAAGCCAGACGCTGTGATGCTGCCGCGCCCAGCCCTCGTCCACTTCGCCGCTGACCATGCCCTCGAGCGCACCCTCGCTGCCGAGCGTGCCGAGGTAGATGTGCGCGATCACGGCCGTCGTCAGGATCAGTGAGCTCACGCCGTGGACGATATTCGCCGTCTGCATCGCCGACCGCTCGAAGCCGAAGTTCGGGAACAGCAGGTAGAAACCGGAAACGACCAGCGCCGTGCCGCCGAACACCAGCACCCAGAAGTAGGCCTTCTCGCCGGCGTTCGCAAAGCCGGCCGGAGGATGGCTGTTGCTGAAATAGCCTCCCGCTTGCTTGAACCACTCGCGGTCATAAGAGGTGGGGATGTTGTGGTGGACCCACTTGAGCACCATCACGATCAAGCCCGCCGTGAAGGCGAGTGCGAGGTAGTCGTGGATGGGCTTGGCGATGGCGGCCCACGCAGCGAAGCCTTCCTTGCCGAGGATCGGGATCAGCACCGATCGCCCCCAGAGCAGGCTCAGGCCCGTGATGGCCAGGATGATGAACAGCACGGCCGTGTACCAGTGCAGCACCCGGTCGGACACGGCCCAGCGCAGCACCTTGCGTCCCGTGCGGTGCTCGAGTTTCGCGCCGCCCTTGACCAGGTGATAGGCGAGCAGTGCGAGGATCATGCCGACGACCATGATCGCGCCCAGGATCATGACCGGGCCGTTGCGCACTTCGCGCCAGGTTTCACCGCCGCTCTGGATCAGCACGCCAGTCTCCTGGCCGCGGACGGTCGTGTAGCCCTGTTCGGCGCTACGGACATCCCGCCAGTACTCCGAGCGCGGGTTCTTGCCGTCCGCCTGCGCCTGCTCTGTGCTCTCCTGCGCCTGGACTGCCGACGTCCAGATGTACGCGGTCAGCGGCAGCAGCATGGCGCCGGCCGCGATCAGGACGATGCTCCACAGCATCACCCGCAGATGCCTCGCCCGGCTGCCGTTCACGCTTCGTGGCTCGCTCATTCGTGGTCTCCCGTTTGGCCTGGCGCCGCGCTCGTCAGCGGTCGGCCTGGCTCTTCGTCAAGCGCTCCTGCAGCTGCGCCTTGTGCTCGGCTGTCGCGTGCATCTTCACCAGGGGATCCTTCGACCCCTTGTAGACGCCCGGCTCGTAGACGGTCACGTCCGTCGCGCGGTTGCAACCGGTCGCGAGCACCGCCAGCAGCGCCAGCGAACCCACTTTCAACATGATGCGCGGTTTCACACGTCCTCCTGGTACGCCGTCAACCAGCCCCAGCTCTGCGGCCTGGTGCTGCGCTTCATCACGCGCTCCCGGTAGATGTCCGCGACCATGTCGCCGTCGCCGGCGAGCAGCGCCTTGGTCGAGCACATCTCGGCGCACAGTGGCAGCTTGCCTTCGGCGATGCGGTTGCGGCCGTATTTCTGCCGCTCCTCCTCCGAGTTGTCCTTGCCCTCGGGGCCGCCGGCGCAGAACGTGCACTTGTCCATCTTGCCGCGCACGCCGAAGGC
>Ga0105103_10002099_pt1 | contig 10509 bp, 7 predicted proteins | sample PPLLaktember2015_2_FD_79107 | JGI IMG/M metagenome (GOLD analysis project Ga0105103, IMG submission 79107) | Freshwater sediment microbial communities from Prairie Pothole Lake near Jamestown, North Dakota, USA - PPLs Lake P7 Core (6) Depth... | ecosystem: Environmental > Aquatic > Freshwater >...
AATAATCCGTCCACCGCCAGCATTGCTTCCTGAGAGTTCAAAAATAACCGGACGGTTATCGGACGCGGCTTTACAGATTACATTTTCAGCATCGGTATTTACCATAGGGACTTGACCTGAATATACTTTATTACCCGCTGCAGCGGAAGAATATGCAATGGGATTGTCGTTTACGACTGAAACATTAACAAATCCATCAGGTGAGGCTGTAAGTGAATTTGAGAAATTCACAGCTCCCGTAGTCAGAAAACCTAGTTTCTCAATAAAATAGGCAGCATTGCCTTCGGCATATATTGTACCACCATTGGCAAGGAAGCTGCTTAATGCAGTTGTTATTGCCGGATATTGGTTAAAAAGCTGGTTAATATAATATTTACCATCAGTTCCTTTGAAGTTAAATGCCGGGATAATGACTAGTTTTATGGAATCGGAAAGGCCATGTTTTAATGAATCTTCGTTAATGAAAACTGATTTACAGGTTGAAAGATATGTATCCATAAGGCTTTTAAATGACAAAGCCTCCCAGTTTGCTGAATAATCGTTAACGGAAATAAGGCTCTTAAAAATAGCTATATGGTTTGATTTCGACTTAAACTGTACCGACAAATGATTTGCCGATTGCCAGTTGTAGTTTGAATATGATTGTTTAATAACTGATGAATAATTGCCTGGTAATTCGCCTGGATACACAAATTTACCTTTTTCGCTTCCTGATGTTACCCAGTATATCGAATGTTCACCATACTTACTAAAAAGTTCGGCGTCAATTTTGCTACCCGTGGAACGGTAGTCTTCATCGGCAGCCTGGAAAACCATGTTGTAAACACGCAGGAATGATGTTTGAGAATTGTCAATAGGGACGAGAGAACCCTGTTGCGATAAGAGAAATGAAGAAAAAGATGTGAAGGTTATCACAAGCATTATCCTTCTGAAATTTGAAAATAGATTACAGAAGAATACACAGATTGTCCTTTGAAGGGAATCAAGTATGTGCATAGTTAGTAAGTAAAGTTTTGTGTTTAGTAATTATGGGCAACAATTTAGGTATTTTTTTGCAATAAAGGAATTAATTGGGCAAATAATTCAACTATTTATTGTGAAACAAGATTAAACATATTCTCCAGATGTTTAATTGTTAATATGCAATATCGTACATTATGATACATCGATTTCCAGAAATGGGTTTTTGGTTTATCTAAATATGGCTTCCCTTCACGGTTCACTGTGTCGAACCATTCACCGGTATTAGGATCAGAAAATGTGTTATCGATATATTCAAGAATGCGGATTGCATAACTAAGAAACCTCTTATCGGCCGATAATGAATATGCGTTCATAAAGGCAATAACACTCTCAGCTTGAGGCCACCATTCCTTATCGTTTGTTATAGGTTCTTTTTTATTAAACTTGTTGAACATACCACCATATTGGGTGTCGAACCCCTGTTCGATAGCTACATTACATAAATGTAAGGCAACTTCTTTGCACTTTAATTGTAGTTCTTTGTTATTAAATTCATTAGCAGCGTCGCAAACAATCCAGCTTGTTTCTAAATTATGTCCCATCCAGTTTTCGTCGGGCAAGGATATCCAATTCTTGTCAAACTGGTGTATAACACGGTTCGATTTAAGGCTGACAAAGCGTTTTAAAATAATCTCAGTCAGTTTTTCGATATGACTTTTATATTGTGTGGTTTTAAAAACACGGTTTAATTTGGTGTAAGCTTCAAGTAAATGAAGATGGGTTCCCAGTGATTTACTTTGTTTATCAGTAGCGTTCCAACTATAGGTATATCCGTCAAAATATCCTCCGTTATGCTGGTCGGCCAGTTTTGTTTCAATGAAATTAACTTGCTCTGCAATATAATGGGCAACCTGTTCGTCTTTTGTCAGTGCGTAATATTCGCCTAAGCCATATAAAACAAAAGGTTGGGCAAACGAAACATTAATTTCATCGTGAAAGATTGTCCCACTGGCATTTAAACCCCATAAATATCCTCCTTTGGGATTTCGAAGTTTTGAAATAAGTGTTTCAAAGGCTAACTGGGCCAGTGGCCGGCCAGATTCATCTCCTGTATGTTTAATAGCGGCTGAGCAACCGTATAAAATCCTCGATACATATACAGTCCCTAATGGGGCTTTAAAGTTTGGACGGCCTTCATTATCAATCTCGGGGACTAGTTTGTTATCGCAAATTGCATAATTAACCCAGAAATTTATAATTCTTTTCAACTCATTGTTTAATCGTTCTGTGTAGTAATTCATTCTGTGAAAAATTAAAAGGTTGAGAATTTTTGTAATATCCGGTTGGTTTTGTTATTGGTTTCAGTATCAATATCCATTCTTTCTGGCCTTTCTTCAAACCAGGAAATCGATTCCCTGATACCTTCTTCAAATGTTTTTGTTGCTTTCCACCAGGGAAGGAGATTTTTAATTTTTGAATTATCGAATACCATTGAACGGGCTTTATCGCCCAATAACCCAGCTCCCCATTCGGGTTCAAGGGAATTAATAAAATCGGAAGGTATATGTACAAGTTTTGGTTCAATACCCATAACCTTTCCAATAATCAGATAAATCTGGTTCCATGTATGGACTTCGTCGGTTGTGATATGAAAGTGGTTGTTTATTGCACCAGGATTTCCTAATAATCCGATGAAAGCTTTTGCGAAATCGCTATTGTGCGTAGTTACCCAGAGTGATTCACCATCGCCATGTGAAATTAATGGAAGTCCTTTTCTTATGCGGTATATAGGGTTGTATGAGCGGGCGGTTAATGCAACCGGGATCCATTTTTTACCAAATGTATATGATGGGCGGACTATGGTATAGTTAAGCTTATACTGGTTTGTCAGGATATTTTCGCATGCAATTTTGTTTTGTGAATATTTCCAGAAAGGGTTTTCCAACGGACAATCTTCTGTAATTATATAATGCGAAGGAGGTTTCTGATATACGGTTGCAGTGCTAATAAAAATGAATTGCCGGGTTTTATCAGTAAAGAAGTCAATGTCCGATTGCATTTGTTCGGGGTTAAAACAAATAAAATCGACAACAACATCAAATGGGGCATATTGAATAAGTTTATTTCTGTCGGCTTGGTTATTGATATCGCCACTAACAGTTATGATACTTTCATAATCAGAAAAAGAAATGCCCCTGTTGAAATGAATAACCTCATGTCCTTGTTTTAAGGCTTCTCCAGTACAAGCCGATGATATATTTCCCGTACCCCCAATAAATAGAACCCTCATAAATTTTAAATGAATGTTTTAATTTCTCAGGTCAAGCCTGCATAACAGTTATACCAAAATACTTACTTTTTCTTTTCATTATAAAATAAGTTATTCACATAATAGCAGATTTATGAATAATTTGTTGCTTCCGACTCTTACCTGACAATGGTTACATTACCAGTAACGTCTTTATGGTTAGTTGTCCTGATAATAAATGAATATATTCCCATAGCTTGCACTGTTCCTGAGTTTGAAAATCCATCCCAATAGTTCTTTGTATATTCATTTATACCGGCGTTATATACTAAAATCCCTTGTTGGTTATATATTTCAATCTGAAATGATGATTCAACTCCAGGGATTTTCCATTTTTCAAATTTATCGGGAGCAAAAATATACTCGTAATTTTCGGTCTCGCAATCAATGGAACTGATCCAGTAAATACCTAGTTTTTCCGAGCACTTGTTCTTGTCGGTTAGCCATATAGTGTACGATCCTGCAGGGAGATTCCCGATTCTTAATTCCGTTTGATATGTTTTTTCATTATCGATCGAAATTTTATAGGGAGGCGTACCTCCTTCTATTTCATTATGATCGACAATAATTTTTCCAGTAGCTTGCCGAATACAACTATTTTCAACCAAAACCTCAGCACTTATTGAGGTTTGATTGCAATCATATTTATCTTCTGTAACTTTTATTTGTGCTGGCAATTCAATATTATTTACTGCTATTATATTATTTATCTCAATATTTTCTGTGAAAATGGGTTTTTCTTCCTTTTTTGTTAAATTTTTATGTGATGAATGGTCTATATCAGTTTTTACAATTATTTCAGAGGGTCGCATTATTTCATTATTACTAAATTGTGACTTAGTTTGATTATGTTTATTTTCCAGAATAACAATTGATTGTTTTGATAAGCCATGCTCAGGTATTATTTGCTTATTCTCAATATTTTTGCTGTCAATAGGTTTTATTGTTTCTTTTTGAGAATTAAGATATAGCGCGAAAAAACTTATGAATATTAATGCTGATAAAATACATATTGTTAAGCGGTTATTAAAAAGTTTTCGTAAAAATGATTTATTTGCTTTAAGGTGAATATTCCTTATACTATCCTTAATCTCAAGCATATTAGCTTCATTGATGAAATCCATCAATACCAAATGCTGTCTTACTTCATGCGCAAACTCTCTATCATTTTTTATACGAAGTTCAACTTCATGATATTTACTATCAGAAAGATCGTTTTTCAGATATCTTTCTATTAGTTCATATTTTTCAATATCCTTTCTCATTTATTCAATTACCTCTTTATAGTCAGGGTTTGTTTCAAGTAAATCAAGTAATTTTTGTTTGCATTTATATTTTTGGGTCTTAACAGCTTCAACACTAGTAAAACCCATTATCTTGTGTATTTCATCCCCGGTCAAATTATTGCATATTGATAATTGTAAAAGCTTAAAACATTTTTCTCCTAGTTGAACTATTATTTCTTTAATTGTTTTGCTTTTCTGTTCAGTTATAATATCGTTTGTGAAATCGTAGTCATCATAATTATCTTCATTGCCGGTTAACCTGGTATTTCTGTTTTCTTTCTTCACTTTATTTATCCATAAATTACGGCATACGCTATATAAAAAACCTGAAACATCATATTTAACATCGAATTTACCTGTTCTAATTTGTTTGCATAAAATAATCAGGGCATCCTGGAAGATATCAAGGGCATCGTCTTCATTACCTTTGTTTCGAAGGATATAGGACTTAATTTTTGGAAAAATCCCTTTATATAAACAATTAAGGATTTTATCATTTCGTCCTTCAGAAAGGCATTTAATTATTTCTTTGTCGGAGTATTTCAGAATATAAATGTTTTATTGTTTTTGCATACTACAAATAAAAAACAGGAAAGTAACCAAAAACAAAAATAAATAAATTACAATTTTATAGTTTTGGCGTTAATTATCTTAAAGTTGTTATTTTGCAGACCAGGGCGCTTGTTATTTTAATATATATCCTGATATATACCAATGCTGGTATTGCGCAGAATAGGGTCAACAAATATCCTGTGCAGTTATGCCAGTATTACGACAGCTATGCTTTATTGAACCCGGCTTTTATGGGTAGCCTTGCTAATATTGAACTAACCGCAGGTTATCATAATTTATTGGGAAATTTCAATAAAGTTTCAACCTATTACTTTAATTCAGGTATCCGGTTAGGCCATAGCAATAACAAAGGGCCATTCAGTGTAGTTGGTATAAGGCTTTTTAATGATAGGGAAGGGAAATATTTGAACCGTACCCGCGGTTATGTTGTTTATTCATGGCATGCTACTTTAACAGGAAACCTGAAGTTTTCAGCAGGACTTGAGCTAGGCGGGATGAGTTATTTAGTTAAGGGCACTCCCTTGTCAGGTAATGGTTCTGATTTGAAATCAGATGCTTCGGCGGGCGTTTCAATCTACAATAAATCATTTAGCCTTGGGTTGTCAATGGCCCAGTTATTTAAAAGCGAGGTGCAGCCTATTGAAGAAATAACTGTATTGCATCCATATATTAATATAACTTCAGAAGGAAGATTTCATATAATGGAAAATACTATATTAATGCCCTCATCATCAATAAGGATTATAACAAATGATAATAAAATTTCAGTAGGGGCTAATTTGGGAATACTTATTAGGAATAAGTTATTTGTATCGCCAGGGTTTTACGCCAATTATAAAATAGTTATTGGATTGGGAATAAAGGATTTATTATTGCTAAATGGTAAAATGAATATACTTATCTCATATGGTTTTCCCGCAATTCGTTCATCTCTTAATTATAGTTTCTGCGAAATTGGAGTGGGTTATTTATTATGAAAAAAATTCCTTGTAAATGAAATAGCAAGAAGTTTTTGTTGATTTTTTATATCAATTTGGTTACTTTTTAAAACTTCATTTGTAGTAACTGAAAACATTAACTTTAAACTAAAAATTATTAAAGTATGAAATTTAACCAGAAAAGGCTTTTTATTTATTTGATCTTATTGATCAATGTGGCCACAATCAAACTCACTGCTACGACATTGGATTCATTGCCCAATGGATGTCAGTATGCCGGAACAATCGTTATGCCCGACACCAATTATGGAGGACCTTATATTCTGCTCGACAGTGGGATAAAAATCCGACCAGTTGATACACTACTATCTGAAATTAATGCCCGTGTACAAGTGGGTTATGAACTGGTTGATAGCTCATTTGGAGATATTCTCCCGGTTTACTTAACTTGTTTTAAGTTTATTGGTGATTCAGGTTGTTATGCGGCGTTTAGTTATGAAAAGGTCCAATGCAATTCTGATAGCTTAATTGATTGTCCTAAGTATACATACAGGTTCAACTATATTTCAGAGTTTCAGGTTGATAGTATTTTTTGGGATTTTGGTGATGGTAGCCATAGTATGGAATTAAATCCTGTTCATACCTATAGCACTTATGGATTTTATGAGGTAGTTTTAACAATTGTTGCAAGAAATTATTGTGTTTCAACTTATTCTTCTACTCTTTATATACAAGATCCTGCAACTGATTGCTCGAATGAAGGTGTCGTTATTATTGATGACAGTTCTGGTTGTGGAAATTATATCCTACTCAATAGTGGATTAAAAATACAACCTATCGATACTTTATTACCAGAAATCAGTACCCGGGTCAGGGTTGGTTATGAAATTGTTGACACATTATGTGGCGATATTCTTTCTGCTACTTTTCATTGTTTTAAGGTTATAGGTGATTCAGGGTGTTATGCATCGATCAACTATGAAAAAGTTCAGTGTGATTCAGATAGTCTATCTAATTGTTCTGACAAAACATATAGGTTTAGTTTTAATTCAGATTGTCAAATTGATAGCGTTTTTTGGAACTTTGGCGATGGTACAAGCAGTACTGGATATAATCCTGTTCATACCTATGAGAACTATGGACTTTATCCGATAGATATAAAATTAATTACAAAAACCGGTTACGTTTCAACCAGTAATATATTTCTATCTATTTCAGATCCTATTTATAATTGTTCGAATGGGGGTATCATTATTTTGGATGACAGCTCTAGTTGCGGACCTTATATTTTGCTCGACAATGGATTAAAAATTCAGCCTGTTGATTCATTATCACTTAATCTGAATACACGAGTCAGGATTGGTTATGAAGTCGTTGATACCGTATGCGGTGATATTCTTGCTTCTAATATCCTTTGTTTCGAGGCAATTAGTGATTCAGGTTGTTATTCATGGTTTACCTATGATAAGCTGCAGTGCAATGGCGATAGCTTAAATAATAACTGCCTGGAGAACACATACAGATTCAATTACTATTCTGATAACGTAGTTGATTCAACAATATGGCAATTTGGCGATGGTACATACAGCGCCGAAAACTATCCTATACATACCTATTCTGATTTTGGTGAATACGAAGTATTCTTAAAAACATTTACAAGAGATGGTTGTGTTTCAATTTCCAGCTTAATTATTTCTGTGCAGGATTCAATATCACATTGTCCATATACAGGAACATTTGTGATTAGTGATAGTAGTAATTGCGGACCTTATATTCTGCTTGATTATGGATTGAAAATACGACCAACCAATGTGATGCCTCCCGATTCCACTGTTCGAGTTAGATTAGATTTTGATTATTGGATTGCTGATAGTTCTTCATGTGATGATGCTTTAAATGCATATCTTACTTGTTTTGAATATATCTTTGATCCGATTATTTGCCAGGCTGATTTTGCTATATCAGCTATCGATAGTAGTGTTGGTTACGATTCAGCCTATTTTGTAGGGAAAGATTATGTATTTACCGATGTGTCAGGTAACGACATAACAGAAAGAATATGGAATATCAATGGCACTATAATATATAATGATTTCCAACCAATATATTCATTTAGTAGTGAAGGAATATATTCGATATGTTTGACTATTACAACTGCAAGTGGTTGTACAAGTGAAATATGTAAATCGATAGAGGTTGCTGGTATTGGGTGCAAAGCTGACTTCACATATGAAATTGCTGAACCTGATTGTAAAGGTTATTCTCCTGCAGTTTTATTCAAACCATCAGTAACAAGCGATTCTTATAACTATTTATGGAGTTTCGGCGACAAAAAATACTCAACAAAAGAAGCTCCTGCCCATTATTATAAAAAGGGTGGATATTATACAGTTTGCCTTACTGTTACTGGACTTGATTCATGCCAGGAAACTAAATGCCAGGCAATTTATTTACCTAAAAACCCAAAGAAGATTTTTAGAAATACATGCAAATATTTTGATAATGAATCTCAGTATCAATCACTATTGACTGAAGAATTGGTTTACCCTGTTCCGGCAGATGACCAGGTAAATATTGTTCTAAATAGTCTTATTGATCAAAGTGTAGATATTAAAATATATGATTTACGTGGTCAGGTAAAAAAAGCCTATAGTGATATTGAACTATCAATAGGAAAGAACACAATTGAATTAGACGTTAATGATTTGAGAAAAGGGAATTATCTTTATTTAATTTCCTCGCCAGAGACAAATCTTCATGGTAGAATTTTCATTAATTAACCTTAACTAAAGTCAGTCCGGAAGGCGTAACTGACCTTCCGGACTTTTTAAAGCATTTTTTTGATACTGATATATTAAAAACCAATTAATTTTACAGATATCATAATAAAAAGAAGATTTAAAGTTTATTTTGCACTCTTAATTTAGAAGTGCCTGAAATTCATAATAATTTCACTATATGAAAATCGGAATTTCATATACCATTTTAATTCTTTTGGTCTTTTTCGGAAGGTCAAAAGATTTACTTTATGCCCAAGAGGATTCAATTACTTTAAATCATATTTATTTCGATTGCCCTATATTTCTTGACGGTGTAGAATTACTTTCAAATGAATGTGAAATATCAGTTACAATTGGAGATAGTACCTACTGTTCTTATATAGATTATGATACTTTAGAAATTGAAGTTCAAACTACAGTATTAAATTCGGTTAGTTCTATAGACTCTCTTGCATTCAGATTAAATACTGGAAAATGTATAACCGATAAAACATTTTATACTTCTTTTTCATGGAATTATAATGGAGTTTTATGGATAACTTCTCTCAATGCTGAATCATATTCTGTCCAATTTCCAGCAGCAGAAATATGTAATGATGATGAACCGGTAGCAATAGTAAGCGAATTAGATATTGGTGATTTGTTATTTTCAGCTCAGAAGGGACTATCCATTAAGGACCCTGGCATGATAATACCCAAGGAAACTGCCCCTGGTTTATATAATATTAATGTTGAATCAGCTTATTGCTTAAGTGCTGATTCAGCTAATGTATCTATTTTAGCTAAGCCTGAATTTGATATAATTGAAATTCAGGAATGTGACAGGGTTAAACTTAAACTTCAGATTGAAAGCAATGAGAGCCCAACTATAAAATGGTCTGATAATACATCGGGTACCGAAACTGAAATGTTGGAATCGGGATTAATTTCAGCAACTGTTACAAGTAATCAGAGATGTTCTTCAACAAGCTCATTATCGGTTGAAGTTAAAAAGCTTGAAATACATTCTCTGTCCGTGGATAAAATCGATTCCGATTGTTGGACAGATGGCAAAATAACTATTCTGTCAGCTTCAGTCTTAAATAATGTGGGTGATTTTTCTTATCGTTTGAGAAACACTGTTAATGGCACTTTTATTGATCAAATGGAAAATGTTCCCGAAGGAGAATATAGCCTGCAGGTTATCGATAGCCGTAATTGTATTGCAGATGCACCAGAAAAGCTTACTGTTATTCAGAAATGTATTGAAGAATATCCTGTTTTTACCCCTAACAACGATGGAGTTGATGATCAATATTTTATACCTTATCAAGGTGTAATAAAAATATATAATTCAGAAAATCAACTTGTAAAAGAAATTGAAAGCCCTACTTATTGGGACGGAACTGATATGAGCGGAAATATAATGCCGATGGGTAATTATGTAATGGTTACCGATCAGGGCCGACCGGTAAACATTACCATTGTCCGTTAGGAATATTTTTAGGTTTGCAATATACTAAATTATTTTATCTCATTAATCTGCTTCTCGGTCAAGCCTGTTGATTTTATAACAACTTCAATTGAAACGCCACTTTTTAATAAATTCTTAGCTACTTCTATCTTTCCTTCTATCTTTCCTTCTATCTTTCCTTCTATTTTTCCTTCATCCTTTGCAGTAT
>Ga0105103_10002100_pt1 | contig 10507 bp, 12 predicted proteins | sample PPLLaktember2015_2_FD_79107 | JGI IMG/M metagenome (GOLD analysis project Ga0105103, IMG submission 79107) | Freshwater sediment microbial communities from Prairie Pothole Lake near Jamestown, North Dakota, USA - PPLs Lake P7 Core (6) Depth... | ecosystem: Environmental > Aquatic > Freshwater >...
ATAAAAAATAATTATCTTTATCTAAAATATAAATGGACATAAAAACTCAAAGCGTTTTGATGCCTTCGCAAAAGGACAAATTACACGAAGAAATAAAAAGTTACAAATTTAAACATTGCTTAATTTGTAGATTTTTATTTTTAACTAAAAAAGAAGATGAGGAATTATGCAAAACATGCCTTGAACCTGATAAATATATAAGGTTTGAGCATAACATAAGTAAAAAGATAAGTAAAAATTTATATAGAGAGCTAAAAAATAGCTTCTTTTAATGCTTGGCATCCCTTTTTTTAAGTTTGTCCATCGTCTTAATAACTTCTATAAAATTGCTCAAACTGAAGCCTTTCTTATAAAGCATTTTAATACACTGGTCGCAATTCTGTTTAGTACTGCACCTTTCGCGTAATGCACAATAATCGGCTGTGCTGACTTTGTAGCTATAACAAAAATCGAGTATGTTAAAAATTTCTTCGCGATCCAGGTCAGTAATGTCATTACTCATTTTATTATATAATATATATAATAAAATATTTTTTCCTTAATTAATTATAATTCCAAAACTGTTATTTCTCCCGATTTAATAATTACATTATTGTTATCAGTATTATTTTTTACCTGAAAAAATACCTCCACATCTGGATACAATTCAAATAATGTCGTTCCAGAAATACAAACGCCATCCTCACCGCTTACAATTTGACAAAATGGATTTAAATTATATTGAATACCACCATAAATATACGACATTCTAAACTCTAAATCTTTAATTGTTGCATTTACTGAACAATCAACATATAAAATTACATTCATGTTAAACATACGGTTATAATCTTCAGGATCTATATATTTACAGTAATACGTATTATCTTGATTGTCTATAATTTCACAATTACCAGAATCAATTAAGCCAATTACTGGCGGAGAAATAAATTCTATCGTATTCCAATCTGTTATAATATTTGTCTCTGCCGTGTTTCCCTTCCAATTTATAGAAGTATAAGCCTTATCATATGTCACCATTTGAACCGTATCGCCATCCGTTATTTTTCTTGTGGTTTGATAAGTATAATAAGCCATTTATATATTATTATGAGAAAAAAATAATCTATTAATTTCGCATTTCTACATTTATAATTGCAGGCTGTGCACCTCCTCCACTCGTTAACCTACTTAATTTAAACGTTAATGTGTTCCCGTTTGCTATTATTGCATTTGTTAATGTTAAAGTTGTTGAAATTATATCATTTATAACAGTCGGAACCACTGCAACACTTGCCGAAATTGTTGAAGCTGTTACCCTTGCGGCTCCTGCTACTTGTTGGGCTGCTTCAATTTGCCATGTTATAGAATTTAAATTATTAGAATACCATAAAAACGTAAATGTTAATGTCGTTGAGGTTAAATTTCTTAATGTTTCAGAAAATAATATATATCTTCCGTCTGTGTCATATCTTAAGGCACTTAAAAAATCATTTGTTACCGCAATATTTGGAGGATTACCCGAAGCGTCTTTATTAAAATTAAAAGCTCCATATGTTTTATTAAATCCAGTATTTTGTTGTATCCAAACAGTACCATTATAAAATAATATTGAATTTAAATCAGTGTCATATACAACTAAACCAGAAGCAGGCGAACCTATCGCCGTCCTTTGTACTGTGGTCATTCTTGGCGGTAAAAATCCTTTATTGGTTGAATCAAGTTGTAACAATGCAGAGGCGCCAATTGTTGAAAATGTTGTATTATTTGTTACATTCATGCCGTTTAATAGTCTAAATTTTGCGGTATTAGTTTGAGAATTAGGATTATTAACGGCTTGTGAGTCACTTACCAATAAATTAGCTCCGCCTGTGTTTTGAATTCTTGACCCAATTATACAATTTAAAGCATTGTCCGACGTACATGATTGCCCATTTATAATTGTATTAACTGACGAATTAGGTGTTAAACTGCATGTATTGGAGTTAATAATTGCGCTCTGACTGTTAAGGCTTGAAATTGTACAACCTCCGGAGCCTATTATTGTAGACTGATCGGCATTTATTGATGATGATATACAGCCAGCCATAAAAGACCGCGCGCCGGTTATACTACACCCATTACTTACGACATACATCGACGGATTTGTAACAATATATTTACTTTCTACGCTGTCAGAACTTAATACGCCCGCATTATTAAAATAAGCCAACCCTTGAGCTGCTCCGGTTACGGTTGGACTTGGTAAACTTGTGACATCCCTTATTTCAATCTCTCCACTTACTGCGTTACGTGTTAGTAATCCAGTATTTGCGTTATTTGTTGGTGGTACTTGTAATAAATCAACTTCGGCAGAATCCAATTCAATTTTTGAGGAGGCTGTTATCGTATTTTCTACGGATGTGCTTACAATGTTATCAATTGAATTTAAAATAATATTGCCATCTGTTAAAGTTTCCAAAACAATCCTATCGGTTAATTGATTCTTATCCAATGTGATACGGCCCTTATCGAAATTCATCCCTATATATTGCTCTTGAGTTAATTGAATAGCCTTTAAAGTATTATCGAACTCAATACCATTTAAACCATTCGCAACGCTTAAAACTTTGGCATTTATAAATGCAAGATCTAAATTGTCACAGTCTACACTTCGCGCCGTGGTTAATGTTCCATTTGAATTATATATATTTACGCCCAAATCATCAACTTGAGGGACCCATTCACTACCGTCGTATTTTAAAACTTGGTCGATTGTTGGAGCAACTGCAGAAACAGGAACGCCTTGAATATTTGTGATTGGACTTGTAACATCGAGAACCTCGTCGCCTGCTATATTCTGGTGTACTTTTTGACCAACATATAAATTTTTATTAATTGATGCGCCCCCATCAGTTGAAAAGCTGGCTGTCACGTCATTGTATGCGGTTGAGTCATTTCCTACATGTATATGAACGGGATAATTTAAAACAGAAGTTAAATCTATTTGTTGCTGTACACCTTTAGCATTTACATTATAAAGAATTGTATCCATCTTATTATAATATAATATAATAAAATAAAAAAATATATTAATCCTTAAAGTATTTGATAATTCAAAGTCAAGGCAGCGGCTCCAGTACCTAATACAACAGTAGAAGCTCCTGAGGTATTTGTAACTGTTACAGTGAATATTTTACCAACTAAAACATAACTTAATATAAGATTTTGTGAATTTGCTACATTGCAAAATTCAGATATCAATATGCTACCATTTGCAGATAATGAAGATATATCAAGTGTTGCGCTAAGTGTTCCATTAGTTGCTATTGTTTGACTACTAAAAACAACAGAGCCAGAATTTGAAGAACATACAACTGCAGCGCTGGCAGTACTTGAAGAAGTTAATTGTAAACTTTGGGAAGGTCTTTGAACGCCTTGATTATTAACACCAAAAATTAACTGATCCATTTTCTTATATCTTAATAAAAGAAAATAATTTATACAGTATTACATAATTAAATAATTTATTTCTAAAACTGTATTATAATTTATAACAGGATCATTATTAAATATCTGAGCTGATACACTTCCAAGAGCTACGGCCGTCGTTATTAAATTTAAAAATTTCCTTTGTGGTGCTGCACTTACTAAGGTAAAAAGTACAACGGAATCGGCTAATATATTATTATTATTTAACGTCAATGTTACGGAGGTATTCGCTGGAATTGATAAGGTATTAACTCGTAAAACTCCGCACGATGTCGTTGTCGTAAATGTCGGCGTTGTTAATTGTATGGAGTTACTTTTTTCAATAGCAATCCCACCGTTTACAGTTATATAATTATTTACATTTGGAATTATTTGATTTATTCTTAATATTGCGCTTTCTAAATCTCCCATTATATAAACGTCGTTAAAAAATGTTGTCAATGATTGATTTAATGGACCAATATTATAAGATGATATTACAACATCATTAACAATATCGACCTGTTGAAATGTTGGTTCTGTTGGATTACTGTTATTAATACGCCAGCCTACAACTTGGACGGCTTCCAATGGTTGAGCCCTTGAGATACAAATACCATTTTCAAAATTTGGATCCACATCGTCCAATTTTGCGGCAACATCCAGAGCATATTTTTTTTGAACTCCCACATTTTCATCTTTATTAATTGATACATTACCATCAGCCGGGTTCATTATAATATTTGTTTCAGAAATGATTTGTTGAACATTTAGAACTTCAAAACCTAAATCTTTCATATTTTGCACATCTTGAGAATTGACATTATATAATAGTGTGTCCATTGTATAATATTAGTTAAGAAAAATAAATATTTTTATTAACTAATTGGTATAATATTAGTATAGAAAAAATCAACATAATTAAACTATCAAATAATTTAATCTCATACCACCCGCATAAGTTGCCACCGGAGCATTATTAAATATTTGAACTGTTGCACTTCCTGCACTTACCGCGCCAGTAATTAAATTTAATAATTTACATTCTGCGTCTGTTGTTATCATTGTAAATATTACAACCGAATCACTTAATATTAAAGGGTTGTTTAATACTACATTTATAAGGGCTCCGGCTGTAATACTTACCGCGTTAATTCTTAATACTCCGGCCGATTTCGTTGTATTAAATGGTACATTGGTTAATTGTATTTGATCACCTTTCTCAATTACTAAACTATTACTTATATTAATATCGCTTACCGTTAAATTTTCAAATCCTAAATCTTTAATTTCTTGCGCATTTTGATTATTAATATTATATAATAGCGTATCCATCTTATAATATTAATATATATTTTATTTTATCTTATTAATCCTTTTCTTTACAATACGAGGGTAGCGTTACCAGCCTGGCATTTAACAGAAGCGTTATAATAGAAAGTCAAAAAGGCCGTGCAATCAGCAGAAGCCGCCAATAATTCGGCACATTCAACTTCAACCGTTAAAGAGTTTGCCGAGATACGGACGCCGCGCTGAATACGGGAAGATTCCGAATCTTTAGGATCCCATTGACAGAAGTTCATCATAACAATATTAAGAGGTAAATTATCCGCTCCGTCAATAGTATTTGAAACCATGGCGTAACCTTGGCCAAGTGAATCGAGAGCATTATAAACATTAAACATTTGATCAGGAGAATAATAATAAGTGATACCGTTATAAATCATCTTGATATTCTTAATTGACAGCGTATTAAGTGGGAATGTAAACGATCCAGAAGACAAATTTATATTTCTAACGATATACATACCAATACCCAAACATTCAGCATCACGGAAACCGTTAACAGTAAACGAAACTTTAGACGTTGCGGATGGAGTCGCACGAATTGGGAAAGTCAAAGGATATTGAGCAGATTGAGGAAGGACGAACGGATATAAATAATAAAGACTCGAATCGTTCATAAGCGAGACACGGAGAGAATCGAGATTATTATCAAGGCGATACTGACGAGCCAAAAAGTTAATTGAATCGTATTGAGTAAGAGCTGAAAGACCAGCACCACGGAAAACAAGATTAAACGGATTCAAATCAACATAAAGACGAATCGGCGAGCTTAAAAGAGATGTATCAAATGGCTTTTTGCGACTTCCGTAATTGGTGATAGAGTGAGGCAATTCAATAACAACATAAGCGCGACGAATGGCGTCCCAATCTTCTTGAGTTGAGAGAGCAGTATTTGAGAATGTTTGACCTGCTGCCTTCAAAAGACCGAGGGCTTTCTCTTCGGTATCGCATTCAATCATTTGAGTCATAAAAAGACCCTGGCCGTCGAGTTGTTGCTGAGATGCGCTACCAATTTGCCATCTATACGATTTAATAAGAGAGTAACCCCAGCCAGAAGGTCCAGAAATTACTTGATTGTATACACTCAGAGGGAGGACAAATTCCATAATAACGTGGCTAACAAGTTGATCATTAGGAACGTCAAAGGTAATTGATCCGGCACCATCGGAACGAGTCGGAGCGGTCACAAAAAGGGCCTGATTTGCCTTAAATGGTATACTGTCAACAATGGAATTTTCGGCGGTATAATAAACATTTTGAGCGCTTAAGGAATCCGAAACAAGGGTAGAACTTAAATAATCGGGTTTATTCATTATTGCGTCTTGTCTTTGCATTTTCTTATATATATAATAAAGAAAATAATTTATAATAAAAATCCTTAATTATTATATATAAATGGAAGTTACAGAAAAACAAAGTCGGGCGAGTTTATTAAATACAATAAATAATATTCTTATTAAAAAATATCAAATTGAAGATCCGAGGGATGTAGGGGATTTTAGAAGACTATACGAAAAACAACAGGAACCATATTCAGATTCAAAAAAAGAATCAAGATTAATAAAATTATATGATGATATTGAAAAAATAAATAAGAAATATCCTTATAAACAAATATCAGATAGAGAGCTTGAAGATAAATTAAAAAAAAAAACATCAATTAATTTTTTTAATGATTTATATAATAATGTATATAGAACCTTATTAGGTTTTGAATTACATCCAGGTGCTCCAAATTATAGCAATCAATTAAAATTAAAAATTGATACTTATAATTATTTAGGTCCAGGAACAAAATTTATTGATAGGATACAAGCGAAATCAATGCCTATAAATTCTCTTGATATGGTCGGGTTTATGCATGATATGGATTATTATATATTAAATATGCAAAATGCGGCAACAAAAGAGAATGTTAGATTGGTCGATTCAATTTTTTTATATCGTGTAAAACAATTATCACAAAAATATGATCGCCAATTAATAGATTGGATTATTGCAGCATTTGAATATAAATTTGAACTCGAAAATAATGAAATAATACCACATGATAAATATACAAAAGGACCCTTAATATTTCCATTAGATTTTTCTTATTATGTTAATGAAATTAAAGATAATGTTATTATTGACAATTTTCAAGAAGAAAAAAAATATATTGCTGGTAGTGATAATTTTATAACAACAAATAGAGATATAGCAAAATTATATAATAATATTTTAAGCGAAACAAGGAGATGGATAGGAAGAAAAGCAGAATTTATATTAACATATTCACCAAAATTATACAAGAAAATGAGGGATACAATTATATCAGAAAAATATATTGATCAAACAGAATTAAGAGAAGTCAGAAAAAATATAATTTATATAGATTCTAAATTATCAGAAGCTGCAAATATTGAATACGATAAAATATATATTAAAAAAGCAATATCAAATATTATAAATAAATATAACATAAATGATTTCCCTAAGGATCAATTTGATAGGATAGAATGGATAGATAAAATGATAAGTCAATTAAATAAAAAGATTGAAGAATTGCAATATATAGGACAAGATATTTCTAATGAAATAGGAGAACCTGATAAATATGATAAATTAATTAATTATGTGAATGAATATATATCAGATCTACAACAACTAAAAAGAATAATACCAGAATATCAAGAAGTAATATATAATAATGAGGTTATGAATAGATTAAGAGATAAAAAAATAATAATGAAAGTAAACGAAGATAAAATATATAATCTTGGACCATTATTATTAACAAAGAAAGGAATAAATGAAATGGAAAATAAATTATTGGCATATAAGAAAGAAATTCAAAAAGATAATGCATTTGATTTATTGACGTATACACCTGAAAAATTAAATAGTCTTAAAATGAGATTGGATTATGTGGATAATTATTTATACGATTTATATGAAATAAAAAATATGTTGTCTATTGGTATAGATATGAGTAAAGTTAAGGGAAAAGGTAAATTAAACCCAGAAGATAGAAAAAAAATAATTAAAAGTATTAAAGAAGATATTCAACAAGAAAAACAAGAATTAATAAATCCCGATAACTTTGTAAATGTAACAAAAAATAAGGGTGTAATGCCTCGCAATGAATCAATCGTTGAATTTTTAGGACATGAACCCGTTTTAAGTTATTTAAATACATCAGCCCAAGGGTGGAACGTTCCAAAGGATATTAGAAATACAACCCAATTTTTACCATTAAATAAAACCGAAAGCGTATTAAGAGAATCAGGTAATTTATCTTACACATTACCAGAGGGCCAATTTATGGGAAGAGAATCCATACCTTTACAAGAAGAAGAAGGAGGATTAACCTTATATAAAAAAGAAGAGGGTAAAATGCCACGTGTTAGCGAAGAAGCCGAATATATGGCATGGCCAAATATGAACGAACCTGTAAGACTTCAACCAGTACCAGAGAGAGATATTAAATTTGAAATTAAGCCCGGTATGTCAGTCCGTGAATATCAAAATGAAAAGGGAAGAATTCAAAGCCTAACAAATAAGAGAGGTGAACAAATACCAGAATTAAACGCCGATAGAACACCGCAACGAGTAAGCCCAGCATTAAGGCGTAACCCTGATTTTATCGGCAATGTCCCAAATCCTGAATTTAATATTGTTTCAGATTTCAATTTATCCGGTGTTTGGAATGTTAACGGTGTAACATCAAGGGAAGCATATAGACGGGTTCAAACTAAAGACGTAAAAGTAAACGCCGCTAAATCTTTACCATCTTGGGGATATACAGGGTTCACACAATCAGGCGGGCCAATGTTACCAGATGCTCCAGCGACTCCAGCAGGTAAGACAAAGAAGGGAGCAAAAAAAGGATGTTAACAATATAAAAAAATAATGTATTATTTAATATATGGATCGTATATTAAATAATTTAAGAGCAATTCAGCCACTCGTTAATAAAAATATTTATAAAGATATTTATGAGAATGTTTTAAAGCTTGAAATTAACAGATTAAAAGAGGAACTCGATGAACTCTTATTATTGGATTTAATAATTAAAAGGAGGATTGTCCTTCTGCAAAAAACGTTTCACGTTTTATGAAGGCATCAAGACACTTTGTGTCTTTATGTCATGTATGAGGAACCCACAAATATAATATATCATGAGAATTTATATCAAACTTATTTAACGGTATTGTCCTCGCATACGAGGCACCTCGCCCTAAGGCGTCGTTGAATGATGTAAATATTTTAAGATTCAGATTAACAAATCAAGGGGTTCAATTATAGGGCCCCCAATTAAAATATAGAGGTTCAAAATTAAAAAAAAAATACTTAGTATTTATATATAATGAATCAAGATAATTCAGAAATTGATAAAAAAGAATCAAAATATGAAAAAAAAGAAAGAAAACAGAGGGAAGATAAACGAATTTGTACATTTGTAATTAAAAATGGACCAAATAAGGGCAAAATATGCAATGACATAAATAAAATATGTAAAAATGTGAATCACCGAATATTTACCACAATTTTAGAAGCTAATGAAATAAAAAATGGGGGGTCTTTGTCTTCAACAAATCCACCCTCAGATGATTATGAAATGATTTCATTGATGGATGTATTTGATAAAAAAATAATTGATTCAAACAGTGAGACAGGTTTCACTTATTGTGTATTGGGTTCAAGTAAATCAGGTAAAACAACATTAAGCATTAAGATATTTGAGGAATTAAAAGAAAGGAGTAAGAAGCCATTTATAAACTTTTTATATTCGATGTCATTGAATGCAAAGATATACGAACCATATAAGAAGGATAAGATGACCATAACAGTACCTTTTTTTTTGCCTAAATTAATTAAGTCGCAATATAAAATAAATTCAAAAATGGACGGTGGTAAGAACAACAATAAGAAATATAAATTTTTTAATTTCCTCGATGATATTGTCGATGCAAAGAATGAAGACCAATTAAAAAAAATGTTTTTGGTTTATAGGAATTCAAATATATCGACGGGTATATGTTTGCATAATATAACCTTATTGGGTAATAGTAACCGGGGTAATGTTAATTACATGTTTTTTTTAAAATTAAATAATAGCGAAATGATAGAAACGGCAATAAGAAAATATTTGATGTCGTATTTAGTCGGTGACATTGCGCAAAAAATAAATACATATGTAAGATTAACACAAAATTACGGCGTGTTATTTTTGGATTTATTAAATAATTGCTTATATTATATAAAACAATAATGGCATTAAGAAGGGAAGGATTACCAGGGCGCGGGTTTGTTCACATATATCAAGCACCTACCATTATGCGAGAGCCGATTATTAAGCCGAGTGAATTAAATGAACCAATGGAAGGGACACGTTTCCCAGTTATAAAGGAAGATAAAAAAAAAAAGAAATCACCCGAATCAATTAAGGATATAATAGAATACGGAAAATATAAACCGCAACAAGTGGCCGATTATTTCAAGGAGTACGCTAATAAATTAATTGAAGAAGATGAGTCAGATTCAGAAGAGTAAATTTATTTTCTCCACCTATAATATAAAATGAATGGTGAAAGTTGTTTATATATAAATTCAATTGATAGACAAACATATCAAACAGCTTCAAATTTTTCAATGAGAGCAAGCGCCGGAAGTAGTGACAGGAATATAAGCGAGATAAAGATGACACAGGCACGCGTTAATTATAATATGTTTAATGTTGTGAGTGGAT